>Ga0207698_10002813_pt1 | contig 10406 bp, 5 predicted proteins | sample KBSCornC22_FD_184298 | JGI IMG/M metagenome (GOLD analysis project Ga0207698, IMG submission 184298) | Corn rhizosphere microbial communities from Kellogg Biological Station, Michigan, USA - KBS Corn C2-2 (SPAdes) (version 2) | ecosystem: Host-associated > Plants > Roots > Rhizosphere > Soil ...
GATGGTGCGGCACCTGGCCGAACGCGGCTTCCGCCGCATCGCGCTGATCGCCGGTCCGGCGGACAACTACGACGCGCTGGAACGCCGCCGCGGCTACGAGCAGGCGCTGGCCGAATTGCTGCCCGACACCGCGGCGCTGGTGTTCGACGGCGATTTCACCGAGGCCGGCGGCGACGCGGCCGCGCGTGCGATCGAAGCGGCCGGACGTCCCGCCGACGCGATCTTCGCCGCGAACGACGCCATGGCCGTGGGCTGCCTGTTCGCGCTCAACGAAATCGGCGTGCGCGTGCCGCGCGATATCGCGCTGGTCGGCTTCGACGACATTCCCATGGCGCGCTACACCACGCCGCCGCTGACGACGGTGCGCGTGCGCATCGCCGAACTCGGCGAGCGCGCGATGGCGCGCCTGATCGCCCGTATAGAACAACCCGAGCGCGTTGATACGCAGGCCGAAGTGCTGGCCTGCGAACTCGTCGTGCGCCAGTCCTGCGCGCCGGCCGACCCGGGTTGAACCGCGCAAATCCGCTCGTTGCAGAGTCCTCATGGGGAGGCGCTACACAATGAAAGTCCAGAACAACTACACAAGAAAACTGCTCGCCGTCACCGTCGGCACGTTGTGCGCGCTGCTCGCCGCAGGCGGCGCGCTGGCGCAGAACGTCAATGCAACCATCCGCGGCAAGGTCGACGGCGCGGCCAGCGGCGCGGAGGTCGTCGCGCGCGACATCTCCACCGGCTACACGACGCGTGCGACGGTCGGCGCCGACGGCCGCTACGTGCTCAGCGGCGTGCGTCCGGGCAACTACGAGATCAGCGCGAACGCGGGCGGAACGCCGCTGGGTTCGAAAATGGTCAGCGTGCTGGTCGGCCAGCAGCTCACGCTGGATCTGGCAGGCGGAAAAGACACGGTAGAACTGGAACAAGTGGAAGTCGTCGCCACGGCGCCGGTGGAACTCAAGACCTCCGAGGTCGCGACGAACATCACGCAGGAGCAGATGCGCACGCTGCCGCAGAGCGACCGCAACTTCCTCGCCTTCGCGGCACTCGCGCCGGGCGTGGTCGTCTCGAACGACCGCTACAGCAAGACGATTTCCGCAGCCGGCCAGCCGGCCAACCAGACCAACGTCTTCATCGACGGCGCCAATCTCAAGAACAACATCCTGCAGGGCGGGCTCGTCGGCCAGGATTCCAGCCGCGGCAATCCGTTCTCGCAGGAGGCGATCCAGGAGTTCCGCGTGCTCACGCAGAACTACAAGGCCGAGTACGAGCAGGCCGGCACGGCGATCATCACGGCGGTGACGAAGTCCGGCACGAACGAGTTCCACGGTACGGCCTATGGCTACTACCAGAACAAGGACATGGTCGAGAACGACTATTTCAGCAAGGAGCGCGGCCTGCCCAAGCCGGACTACTCGCGCGAGCAGTACGGCGCGACGCTCGGCGGACCGATCATTCCCGACGTGCTGCACTTCTTCGTCAGCTACGAGGCCAAGGAAGAAAGCGGCAACCAGCCGATCTTCTTCCGTAATCCTACCGACCCGGCCTATACCGGCCAGCCGGACTTCACCCAGTACAACGGCAACTTCGATGTGCCGTTCGAGCAGAAGGTCGCGTTCGGCAAGCTGACCTGGCGCCCCAACGACGACAACTCTGTCGACTTCACCATGTCGCGGCGCAAGGACACCGAAGTCATCGGCATCAGCACGACGACGGCGTACGTCGCGCGCCAGGACCGCGACAACGAAGTCAACGACGCGCTGCTGAAATGGCAGTTCCGCGGCCGCAATTTCGTGAACGACATGCTGCTCAACGTCGGCGAATACACCTATTCGCCACGACCGGCCGTGATTTCGGAAGTCTCGCGCGACTATGAAGGCACCGGCATCGTCGGCGGCGCGGCCAGCCTGCAGGACAAGCACCAGGAACACTGGACCTTCCGCGACGACGTGACCTTCGATGCGATCGACTGGCACGGCGACCACATCGTGAAATTCGGTGTGAAGCATGCGAAGTACAAACTGGAACTGCTGGAAAACAATACGGCCAACCCGCGCTATTCGTACAACTTCCGCTATGCGACCGGCTTCGAGATCCCGTACCGCGCGAACTACTCGCCGATCGGCAAGCAGGCCAACATCGACAACGCGCAGACCGGCCTGTTCGTGCAGGACGACTGGGATGTCAATGCGCGCCTGCAGCTCAATCTCGGCCTGCGCTGGGACTACGAGTCCAACGCGTACAACAACAAGTACGTCACGCCGCAGAGCCAGTACGCCGCCATCGAGTTCCTCGGGCTGTCGCGCGACTACATCAGCACCGGCAACGAACGCGAAGGCTACAAGGGCGCGTTCCAGCCGCGTCTGGGCCTGTCGCTCGACGTGAGCAAGGACGCCGACCAGTCGACCATCCTGACCGGTGGTGCGGGCCGCTACTACGACCGCACGCCGCTCGACAATCCGATCCAGGAAGCGTTCCACTCGCAGTATCCGTACTACACCATCTACTTCTCGCGCGACGGATCGCCGGTCGACGGCAATCCGTCGGTGGTCTGGGATCCGCGCTATCTGACCGCGGCCGGCCTGCAGGAACTCATCGCCGGCGGCAACGCGGGCAGCGGCGAAATCGATCTGCTCAACAACAAGACCAAGCCGCCGTACAGCGATGCATTCTCGCTCGGCATCAAGCAGTCGCTCGGTGACTGGATCGGGACGCTGACCTACAGCCGCGTGCTCGGCTATCGCCAGTTCACCTGGATCTGGGGCAGCCGCCGCCCGAACGGCGATTTCATCAATCCGCTGCCCGGCAACTACTCGCCGGTGCTGATCTCCTCGACCAAGAACTACTCGTCGAAAGGCCTGTTCCTGACGCTGGAAAAACCCTACACCGACCAGTCGGGTTGGGGCTTCGGCCTGAACTGGACTTTCCAGCTCGCGAAGAAGCAGGGCGGCGACGCGTATTCGCTCGACTACCCGACGCCGGCCGACTACCTGGCCAACCGCGTCGGCGCCAAGCACAACGTCGTCATCAACGGCTCGGTCAAGATGCCGTGGGACATGCGCCTGACGGGTCTGCTGACGCTCAACTCCGGCGAACCGTTCGACGTCGGACGCAACGGCTATGTCTATAACGGCGGCATCCTGCTTGGCGGCGCGTATCCCGACCGCCAGGATTTCGTGCTCGACAATTTCTGGGCCTATCGCCAGTTCGATCTGGCGCTGTCCAAGGAATTCAAGTTCGGCCGCAGCCAGGCCGTCGAAGTCCGCGCCGACGCGTTCAACCTGTTCAACTTCACCAACTACGGCTGCTTCAACGGCAATTCGGCAGAGCCGAGCTTCGGCGAGCCCAACTGCACGAAGGGGCCGCCGCGTAGCTACCAGGTGAGCGCGCGGTATCGGTTCTGACGATGGGATCGGCGGAGCGGCCAACACCATCCCCACCCAACCCTCCGGCCTGTTGGGCGTGGGGGACGATGAGACCCTTTCGGGTCTGGTCCATCGTCCCCCACCCCCTTGACGGGGAGGGCTACGTATCGCCCGATCGCGCGAGTCGCCTGGTCTTTGGGAAAGATCCAGTTTGCATGCAATTCAACCCCGGCGCTTTCAAGCCCTCCCCGTCAACGGGAGGGCTGGGTGGGGATGGTGTTTCGCCCGGCAGGTTGTACTCGGCGAAAAAAAAGCCAGCGCGACCGTGGTACACAGCCATTCGATACGGCTGTACGACGCTCCTCGCCGCATTCGCGCTGACCCTCGCCGCCTGCAGCGAGCCGCCGCCCAGCGCGAGCGAGGTACCGGTAGCGCTGCTGCATCCGCCACTGACGCCGCTGCTGGAGGATCTGGAGCAGCGCACATTCAAGTATTTCTGGGAAACCTCGGACCGGCCGAATGCGCTGGTACCGGATCGCTACCCGTACAACGAACCGTTCTCGAGCATCGCCGCGGTCGGTTTCGGCCTCACCGCGTATGCGGTTGGAGTGGAGCGCGGCTGGATCACGCGCGAGCAGGCGCGCGAGCGCACCCTGACGACGCTGCGCTTCTTCGCGACCGCGCCGCAGGGACCCGACGCGACCGGAAAGGCCGGACACAACGGGTTCTTCTATCACTTCCTCGAACTCGACAGCGGCACGCGCTACGCGTCGTGGGTCGAGCTGTCGTCGGTCGATACGGCGCTGCTGCTCGCCGGTGTGCTGTTCGCGCAGACTTATTACGACCGCGACGAACCACCCGAGGCGGAGATCCGCATCCTCGCCGATGCGATCTACGCGCGCGCGGACTGGCCCTGGCTGCAGGTCCGAAAGCCGCTGCTGTCGATGGGCTGGTTTCCCGAGTCGGGCTTCATCCCGCACGACTGGCAGGGCTACAACGAGGCCATGCTGGTCTACATCCTCGCGCTCGGCTCACCGACGCATCCCATCGGCGACGACGGCTGGGCCGCGTGGACGCGCAACTACGACCGCGCGTGGGGCGAATACCAGAAACAGGAATACCTCGGATTCGGACCGCTGTTCGGTCACCAGTATTCGCATGTCTGGATCGATTTCCGCGGCATCCGCGACGACTACATGCGACGCCGCGGGCTGGACTATTTCGAGAACAGCCGCCGCGCGACCTATGCCCAGCGCAACTACGCGATCGCCAATCCGATGCGCTGGAAGGGCTATGGCGAGAACGTCTGGGGGCTCACCGCGAGCGACGGCCCGCAGGCCGCGCAGCAGCTGTTCGAAGGCCAGTCGCGCGAGTTCCGCCACTATTCCGCGCGCGGCGCCGGCATCGCCGATGCGTTCGACGACGGCACGATCGCGCCGACCGCGGCCGTGGCGTCGCTGCCATTCGCGCCCGAGATCGTGATGCCCGCGATCGAGGAGATGCACCGGCGCTACGGCCATGAGATCTATTCCAAATATGGATTTCTGGACGCGTTCAACCCGAGCTTCTCCTACGAGACGCCGCTGAAGACCGGACGCATCGTGCCGGAGCTGGGCTGGGTCGCGAGCGACTACATCGGCATCGACCAGGGGCCGATCGTCGCGATGATCGCGAACTACCGCGACGGCTTCGTCTGGGAAGTGATGCGGCGCAACCCGTATGTCCGGCGCGGCCTGATGCGCGCAGGTTTCCGCGGCGGCTGGCTGGACGAAGGTCCGCAGCCGCGGCCGGCGCCGCGCCGGTGAGTCCACGCTTCGCCTTCCTGACCTGCCTGGTGCTGGCGCTGCTACTGCCCGCCTGCAGCCGCACCGACGAGCGCACCGTGCTGCGCTTCTGGGGCATGGGTCGGGAAGGCGAGGTCGTGGCCGAACTCATCACGCAGTTCGAGCGCGAGCATCCGGACATCCGCGTTGACGTGCAGCAGCTGCCGTGGACCGCCGCACACGAAAAACTGCTGACCGCGTTCGCCGGTGATGCATTGCCCGACGTCTGCCAGCTCGGCAACACGTGGCTCGCCGAATTCGCCGTGCTCGGTGCGCTCGAACCCCTCGACGACGCCATCGCGCAATCACGCGTGGTCGACCGCGACGATTTCTTCGCCGCGGCCTGGGACACCAACGTCGTCGACGGCCGCGTTTATGGCATTCCCTGGTATCTCGACACGCGAGTGCTGTTCTACCGCAAGGATCTGCTCGCGCGCGCCGGCTTTGCCGCGCCGCCGCGGGACTGGGACGAATGGCGCCGCGCCATGGCCGCGGTCAAGCAGCTCGCGGGCGCCGATGCGTATGCGGTGCTGCTGCCGCTCGATGAATTCGAACCGCTGCTGCAGCTCGCGCTGCAGCAGGACGAACCGCTGCTGGTCGACAGCGGCACGCGCGCGAACTTCCGCAATCCCGGGTTCCGCCGCGCGTTTGCGTTCTATGTCGGCATGTTCCGCGAGAACTGGGCGCCGCGCATGAGCGATACGCAGATCTCCAATGTCTGGAATGAATTCGCGCGCGGCTTCAACGCGTTCTACATCACCGGTCCCTGGAACATCGGCGAGTTCAAGCGGCGGCTGCCGGCGGAACTGCAGCAGTCCTGGGGCACCGCGCCGCTGCCGGGCATCGACGGCCGCGGTGGTGGCGTCGCCGGCGGTACCAGCCTCGCGGTGTTTCGCAGTTCGCGGCACTCGCAGGCCGCGTGGCAGCTCGTCGAGTTCCTGTCACGTCCCGAGCAGCAGCTGCGCCTGCATGCGCTGACTGGCGATCTGCCGCCACGGCGCAGCGCGTGGCGCGATCCGGCGCTGGCCGGCGACGAATACGCGCAGGCCTTTCGCGTGCAATTCGAGCAGGCGCGTCCGGCGCCGGCCGTCGCGGAGTGGGAGCGCATCGCCATCGCGATGCAGCTCGCCGCGGAACGCGTCGTGCGCGGCGGCATGGACAGCGAGGAAGCGCTGCGGCGCCTCGACGGCGAAGTCGACGCGATCCTCGAAAAGCGGCGCTGGATGCACGCGCGCACGGTGGCGCGATGAAGATCGAGCGCGCAGCCTGGGGCTTCGTCACGCCGGCGCTCGTCGTGATTGGCCTGTTCTTCGTGCTGCCGGTCGTCTCGGCGCTGCTGCTGAGCTTTACGGACTTCGACCTGTACGCATTGGCCGACCGCAAAAATCTGCGCTTCGTCGGCTTCGGCAACTACGTCGAAGTTCTGCAGACGACGCTGTTCTGGAAGGCGCTCGGCAATACGCTGTATTTCGTCGGTGTCGGCGTGCCGCTGTCGATGCTGCTGTCGCTCGGCGCCGCTCTGCTGCTCGATTCGCGCCTCGCGCGCTGGAAGGGTTTTTTCCGCACGGCACTGTTCGCGCCGGTCGTGACGACGGTCGTCGCGGTCGCCGTCGTGTTCCGCTATCTGTTCCACACACGCTACGGACTCGTGAACTACGGACTCGTCTGGCTCGGTTTCGATCCGATCGACTGGCTCGGCGATGCGCACTGGTCGATGCCGACCATCATCCTGTTCGCGGCCTGGAAGAACTTCGGCTACAACATGATCATCCTGCTTGCCGGATTGCAGGCGATTCCGGCCGACCTCTACGAAGCCGCGCGCATCGATGGTGCGAACACCTGGCAGCGCCTGCGCCATATCACGCTGCCGCTGCTCGCGCCGACGCTTCTCGTTGTGTCGATCATCACCGTCGCCGGCTATTTCCAGCTGTTCGCCGAACCATATGTCATGACGCGCGGCGGTCCGCTGCAGAGCACGTTCAGCGTGCTGTTCTACATGTACGAGGAAGGCTTCAAGTGGTGGAATCTCGGCCGCGCGTCGGCGATCGCGTTCCTGCTGTTCGCGCTGATACTCGTTGCGACGCTGCTGATGCTGCGCCTGTCGCGGCGCTGGAATGCCGCATGAAGTCGATCGGTATGAAGTCGATCGGTGCCTCCATCGCGGTCAATGGTGCGCTCGTGCTGCTCGCCCTGCTCGCGCTCGCGCCGCTCGCGTGGATGCTGTCGGTGTCGTTCATGGCGCCGGGCGAAGCCGCGGCGTTTCCGCCGCCGCTGCTGCCGCGGCAGCCGAGCCTGGCTAACTATGTGCAATTGTTCGCACGCGATCAGATGGGCCGGTATCTGCTCAACAGCCTGATGCTCGCTACCGCCGTCACGCTCGCGTCGCTGCTGTTCAATCTTGCGGCGGGCTACGCGTTCGCCAAGCTGCGCTTCCGCGGGCGCGACGCGCTGTTCCAGGCGCTGCTCGGTGCGCTCGTCATTCCGGGTCAGGTCGCGATGATGCCGCTGTTCCTGCTGATGAAAAGCCTCGGCCTCGTCAACACCTACGCCGGCGTCGTGCTGCCGGCGCTTGCGTCGATCTTCGGCGTGTTCCTCGTGCGCCAGTACGCGCGCTCGATTCCGGACGAACTGCTCGAGGCCGCGCGCATCGACGGTGCCGGCGAGGCACGCATCTTCTTCGTCATCGTGCTGCCGCTGCTGCGGCCGATCATCGCGACGCTTGCGATCCTGACTTTCCTCGCGAGCTGGAACGACTTCATGTGGCCGCTGATCGTGCTCAGCGACCAGGACTACCAGACCCTGCCGGTCGCGCTCGCGTCGCTGTCGCGCGAGCACGTCATGGACAACGAACTGATGATGGCCGGCGCCGTGGTCACGGTGCTGCCTGTGCTTGCGCTGTTCCTCGCGCTGCAGCGGCACTACCTGCAGGGACTCATGCTCGGCGGCGTCAAGGGATGAGGGCCGTTCTCGCGGCCGTGCTGCTGCTCGTCGCGCTGCCGGTCGCGACGCCGCTGCAGGCAGCGCAGCTCATGGACGATGCGTCCGACTGGAAGGCGCTCGCGTCGGACCAGGTCAGTGCGAGCGTGCGCGTCGCGGACGGCCAGCCCTGCCTCGTCTACGATTTCAACCGCGTTTCCGGCTACGCGACGCTGCGTCGCGAAATCACGCTGGAATACCCGGAAAACTACGAGTTCCGCCTGCGCCGCCGCGGCAGCGGCCCGGACAACGCGTTCCAGTTCAAGCTCGTCGATGCGAGCGGCGAAAACGTGTGGTGGGTGAACCGGCCCGAGACGCGCCTGACCGCGGACTGGGAGACGCTGCGTCTGCGCCGGCGGCATATCGAGTTCGCCTGGGGACCGCTGGCGGACAAGACGCTCCGGCACAGTGCCGCCATCGAATTCACGATCTACGCGAACAGCGGCGGCAGCGGTGAGCTGTGCCTCGCCGACCTGGAATTGCGCGAACTGCCGGCGGCTGCGGCACCGCCGCCGATCGCCGCACGCGCGAGCGCACACCAGCTACGGGCCGATGCGTTGCTCGCAGTCGACGGCGACCGCGCGACTGCCTGGCGCGCACGCGCAAAGACGGGCACGACATTGACGCTCGACTTCGGCCAGCCGCGCGAATTCGGCGGCCTGCTGCTGCACTGGCTGCCGCAGCGCGCGGCGACGGACTACACGGTCGAGCTGTCGGATGACGCCGTCGCATGGCGCGACGTGCGCCGCGTCGAGCACGGCAACGGCGGCGATGACGCGCTATGGCTGCCCGAAGCCGAAGCGCGCTACGTGCGGCTCACGCTGCAGCGCGGTCAGGGCGATGAGTTCGGACTCGCGGAACTCGAACTGGCCGATGTCGCCGACGGCAGCACGCTGACGCGCTTCGTGCAGCGCAGCGCGCGCGATCTGCCGCGCGGCGCCCTGCCGCGCGGCTTCCACGGCGAGCAGCCGTACTGGACGCTGGTCGGCGTCGACGGCGGCGCGCACAGCGCATTGATCGGCGAGGACGGCGCGATCGAACTCGCGCGCGGCGACGTTTCGATCGAACCGTTCCTGCTCGACGACAACGGCACGCTCATCAGCTGGGCCGACGTGACGACCTCGCAATCGCTGGCGGAGGGCTATCTGCCGCTGCCGCGCGTGGGCTGGCGCTGGAACGACACCAGTCTCTACATCGATGCGTTCGCAACCGGCGATGCACGCAACTCGCAGCTGCAGGCGCGCTACACGCTGCGCAACGAAGGCACGCAGACGCGGCGTGTGCGTCTCGTGCTCGCGCTGCGCCCGTTCCAGGTCAATCCGCCGACGCAGTTCCTGACCACGCCGGGCGGCGTGGCGCCGCTGCGTGAGGCTGGCTGGGTGCCGCAGTCGCGCCAGCTGCTCGCCAACGGCAAGGTGCGCGTGCATGCGCTGGCGGAGCCGGTCGCGGCGTTCGCGAGCGATGCCGCGCGCGGCCTTGCGGAAACGCGCTTCGGCGAATCGCCCATGCCGTCGGCGGTGTGGGCAGGCGATCCGGATGGTCTGGCGTCCGCGGCGCTGCTCTACGAGGCCGAACTGCCGGCCGGAGCCGAGACCGCGGTAGGCCTCGTCGCGCCGCTGAGCGGCGCCCTCACGCTTCCGCCCGACGCAGGGCAGTCCGCCGCAGAAGCCTGGCTGCAGCAGCAATATGAAGCCAGCGCCGCGCAATGGCGCGCGCGTCTGGACCGCGTCGAACTCGTCGTGCCGGCGCAGGGCCAGGGGCTGGCCGACAGCGTGCGCAGTTCGCTCGCGCATATCCTGTTGTCGCGCGACGGACCGATGCTGCGGCCCGGCACGCGCTCCTATGCGCGTTCGTGGATCCGCGACGGCGCGATGATCGCCGAGGGGCTGCTACGGCTCGGCGATACCACGGTCTCGCGTGAATACCTCGAATGGTACGCGCCGTACCAGTTCAAGAATGGAAAAGTACCGTGCTGCGTCGATGCGCGCGGTTCCGATCCGGTACCCGAAAACGACAGCCACGGCGAGTTCATCCACCTCGCCGCGCTGGTCTGGCGCTATGGCGGCGACACGGCCCTGCTGCGCCAGTACTGGCCGAACGTGCAGGCCGCCGTGGGCTACATGGACACCTTGCGCGCGAGCGAGCGCACTGCCGCGAACCGCACGCCGGAGCGCAGCGCGTTTTTCGGCATGATGCCCGCGTCGATCAGCCACGAAGGCTATTCGGCGAAGCCCATGCACTCGTACTG
>Ga0207698_10002815_pt1 | contig 10405 bp, 8 predicted proteins | sample KBSCornC22_FD_184298 | JGI IMG/M metagenome (GOLD analysis project Ga0207698, IMG submission 184298) | Corn rhizosphere microbial communities from Kellogg Biological Station, Michigan, USA - KBS Corn C2-2 (SPAdes) (version 2) | ecosystem: Host-associated > Plants > Roots > Rhizosphere > Soil ...
GAGGCGACCGAGCTGACCTTCGCCGAGGCTCGAGATGTCGCGGGTGATTTCTTCCGAGCCGAGCTTGGTGTCGCGGGCGACCACCGACAGCTCCTCGATGTGGATCGACGTGTAGCGGTCGTCGCCGACCACCCGCTCGCTGATCAGGATCGAGTCCTCGTAGTTGTAGCCGTTCCACGGCATGAACGCGACCAGCATGTTCTGGCCGAGCGCCAGCTCGCCCATGTCGGTTGATGCGCCGTCGGCGATGACGTCGCCCTTGGCGATCACGTCGCCCTGGTTCACGAGCGGCCGCTGGTTGATGTTCGTGTTCTGGTTCGACCGCTTGTACTTCGTCAGGTTGTAGATGTCGACGCCGACTTCACCGGCGTTGGTCTCGGCGTCGTTGACTCGGACGACGATGCGCGACGCGTCGATGTAGTCGACCTTGCCGCCGCGCTTCGCCATCACCGCCGTGCCGCTGTCCACCGCGGCCGTGCGCTCGATGCCCGTGCCGACCAGCGGCTTCTCGGGCCGCAGGCAAGGCACCGCCTGCCGCTGCATGTTCGAGCCCATCAGCGCGCGGTTCGCGTCGTCGTGCTCGAGGAACGGGATCAGCGAGGCCGCGACCGACACGATCTGGCTCGGCGCGACGTCCATGTAGTTGACCTTGTCGGCGGTCGACAGCATGAACTCGTTGCGGCTGCGGCACGACACCAGCTCGTCGGCCAGCTTGCCGGTCTTGTCGATCTTCGCGTTCGCCTGCGCGATCACGTACTGGCCTTCCTCGATCGCCGACAGGAAATCGATCTGGTCGGTGACCTTGCCGTCGCTGACGCGCCGGTACGGCGTTTCCAGGAAGCCGTACTCGTTCGTGCGCGCGTAGAGCGCGAGCGAATTGATGAGGCCGATGTTCGGGCCTTCCGGCGTCTCGATCGGGCAGACACGGCCGTAGTGCGTCGGGTGCACGTCGCGCACCTCGAAGCCCGCGCGCTCGCGCGTCAGGCCGCCCGGCCCGAGGGCCGAGACGCGCCGCTTGTGCGTAATTTCCGAGAGCGGGTTCGTCTGGTCCATGAACTGCGACAGCTGCGACGACCCGAAGAACTCCTTGATCGCGGCCGAGATCGGCTTGGCGTTGATGAGGTCGTGCGGCAGCAGGTTCTCGCTCTCGGCCTGGCCGAGGCGCTCCTTCACCGCGCGCTCGACGCGGACGAGGCCCGACCGGAACTGGTTCTCCGCGAGCTCGCCCACCGAGCGGACGCGCCGGTTGCCGAGGTGGTCGATGTCGTCGATCTCGCCGCGGCCGTTGCGAAGCTCGACCAGGATCTTGATGACGGCGACGATGTCGTCGTTGGCGAGCGTGCCGGTGCCCTTCAGCTCGTTGCGGCCCACGCGCCGGTTGAACTTCATCCGGCCGACGGCCGACAGGTCGTAGCGGTCTTCCGAGAAGAAGAGGCCGTGGAACAGCGCCTCGACGGCTTCCTCGGTGGGCGGCTCGCCGGGACGCATCATCCGGTAGATCGCGACCTTGGCCGCGTACTGGTCCGGCGTGTCGTCGGTGCGCAGCGTCTGCGAGATGTACGGCCCCATGTCGAGGTCGTTCGTGTAGATCGTCTTGATCTCGGTGATGCCGGCCGCGACGAGCTTTTCCAGCATCTCGTCGGTCACCTCGTCGTTCGCCTTGGCGAGCACTTCACCGGTGGTCTTGTCGACGACGTTCTGCGCCAGCGAGCGGCCGACGACGTAGTCGCTCGGCACCGCGATGCGCTTGACGCCGGAGTCGGCGAGCTCGCGGACGTGGCGGGCGGTGATGCGCTTGTCCTTGGCGACCACGACCTTGCCGTCCTTGCCGTGGATGTCGAAGCGCGCCATTTCGCCGCGCAGCCGCTCGGGCACGAACTCGAGCTCGGCGCCCTTCGGCGAGATGTGGAAGCCGTCGAACACGAAGAACTGCTTCAGGATCTCCTCGTTGTTGAGGCCGATGGCCTTCAGCAGCGTGGTGACCGGCATCTTGCGGCGGCGGTCGACGCGGAAGAACAGAAAGTCCTTCGGGTCGAACTCGAAATCGAGCCACGAGCCGCGGTAGGGAATCACGCGGGCCGAGAACAACAGCTTGCCGGACGAGTGCGTCTTGCCGCGGTCGTGCTCGAAGAACACGCCGGGCGAGCGGTGGAGCTGCGACACGATGACACGCTCGGTGCCGTTGATGATGAACGAGCCGTTGTCCGTCATGAGCGGGATCTCGCCCATGTAGACCTCCTGCTCCTTCACTTCCTTGACCGTGTCCTTCGGCGCCTCGCGGTCCATGATGATGAGGCGCACCTTGGCGCGCAGCGCCGAGCAGTACGTTAGGCCGCGCTGCTGGCATTCGACGACGTCGAACGCGGGCGGCAGCAGGGAGTACGAGACGAACTCGAGCCGGGCGTTGCCGGAATGGCTCGAGATCGGGAAGATCGACGTGAACGCGGCCTGGAGGCCTTCATTCTTGCGCGATTCGCCGGGGACGCCGGATTGCAGGAAGGCGCGGTACGACACGAGCTGCGTCTCCAGCAGAAACGGCACGGGCAGCACGCTCGCACGCTTGGCGAAGCTCTTGCGAATGCGCTTTTTCTCGGTGAACGAGTAGGCGGTCGGGGTCATCACTTCTCCGGTTTTGCGTGATGTTGCGTAGTACTGACGGCAACGCCGCGGGCTCGAGGGGATCTCGTGGGCCACGCGGACCGTCGCGTTTCCGGACGCGCTTCGCCTTGCGGCGTGACGCGCCCGTCGTACATCGACTGGTCATGGGGCATTGCACCCCGTGGCCTGGTGGCTGGCCGCTACCAGCCGCTGGCGGACGGCGACACGCTGCTACGTGCCGCCCGACCAAGCTTCCACTCTCTGCAGTCGGGTCAGAAAGCGAAGAAGAGGGGACTCGTCGAATCCGCTCGTCTTCGCTTTCGCGAAGAGGAACACTCCGGCCTGAATGTAGCGTCAGGCTAAAGCCTGACCAACACTCTCACCCGAACGTTCCTGGAAGCGGCAGAAAGCCACCGCTCCCATCACCAAACTAGAGCGAATCCCGGGCTACGCCTGGGATTCGCCCCCATCCAGCTTTGTCACCACCACTCAGCGTAGTGATTCTTCCATGGGGTCGCGGCGGTAGCCTGCGACCCCATCCATCTAGACTTACCTTACTTAACCTCTACCTTTGCGCCGGCTTCTTCCAGCTTCTTCTTCGCGGCTTCGGCGTCGGCCTTGGAGATGCCTTCCTTGACGGGCTTCGGCGCGCCGTCGACCAGGTCCTTGGCTTCCTTCAGGCCGAGGCCCGTCAGCTCGCGCACGGCCTTGATGACGTTGACCTTGTTCTCGCCGAATGCGGCCAGGACGACCGTGAATTCGGTCTGCTCTTCGGCGGCGGCGGCGGCGGGGCCAGCGGCGGCCGGGCCGGCGACGGCAACGGCGGCGGCGGCGGAGACGCCGAACTTGTCTTCCATCGCCTTGATGAGCTCGGAGAGCTCGAGTACGGTCATCGACGAGATCTTGTCGAGAATTTCGGTTTGGACTGCGGACATGTCTTTAACTCCTGGGAACGGTTGGATATGGGGTCGGTCAGCCGGCGATCAAGCCGCCGGCTTTGCGTCGCGAACGGCCGCGAGGGTCCGGACGAACTTCGAAGGCACCTCGTTCAAGGTGCGGACGAACTTCGCGAGCGGGGCCTGCATCGTGCCGACGAGCTTCGACAACAGCTCTTCGCGCGAGGGGAGCGTGGCGAGCGCAGCGATCTCCTTGACGGACATCATCTGGCCCGGCAGCGCGCCGCCGGTGATCACGAACTTCTCGTGGCCCTTGGCGAACTCCGACAGCACTTTCGCCACGGCCACGGGATCGGGGCCCATGCCGTAGGCGAGCGGACCGACCATCTTGTCGGCCAGCGTCGCGTACGGCGTATCGGCCACGGCCCGGCGCACCAGGGTGTTCTTGACCACCCGGAAATACACGCCCGAAGCCCGTGCCTTCGCGCGGAGCTGCGTCATGTCGGCGACGTGCATGCCGCGGTTCTCGACCATCACGATGGCCTTGGCACCGGCGACTTCCTTCGCGACTTCCGCGACTACCGCCTGCTTCTGCTCGAGATTGAGACTCAACTTTCACCTCTACTTTCGGCCGCATGCCGCGGCCAAGAGCGATTGCGGTGACCGTTCGTCCAGGAAAACCTGTACGAGGGGCACCATCTGCGCCGGATCAGGCATCAGAGGTCAGGGAACAGGTAACTGCCAACCCGGATCCCAACCCATCCACCCGTTTTGAGCTTCCGCTCCAGCGGTCTTTGACGGTCAGCCGCGGCGTTGCCGCCGCGACGTTCCCTCAAAACCCTTTTTGCATCCCGGCGCCTCGCAGGCGCCGCTGCTGCGTGTTCGTTGCGAAGCCGCTATTGCTGCGCCTGCGGCTGCGAGAAGTTCGACGTGTCGACGCGAACGCCGGCACCCATCGTGCTCGAAAGGCTGACCTTGCGGAGGTACACGCCCTTCACGCCCTGCGGCTTCGCCTTGTTGAGCGCGTCGATCAGCGCGTTCAGGTTCGTCTTCAGCGCTTCGGGCGTGAACGACGCGCGGCCGATCGTGCACTGGACGATGCCCGCCTTGTCGGTGCGGTACTGCACCTGGCCGGCCTTGGCGTTCTTCACCGCCTGCACGACGTCGGCGGCGACCGTGCCCACCTTGGGGTTCGGCATCAGGCCGCGCGGGCCGAGGATCTGGCCGAGCTGGCCGACGACCCGCATGGCGTCCGGCGTGGCGATCACCACGTCGAACTCCATGAAGCCTTCCTTGATCTTGGCGGCGAGATCGTCGAAGCCGACGATGTCGGCGCCGGCGTCCTGCGCGGCCTTCGCCTTGTCGCCCTGCGCGAACACGGCGACGCGCACCTTCTTGCCCGTGCCCGACGGCAGCACGACCGAGCCGCGCACCGTCTGGTCGGACTTCTTGGCGTCGATGCCGAGATTGACCGCGACGTCGACCGACTCGTCGAACTTGGCGACGGCGGTGTCCTTGACGAGCTTCAGCGCGTCGTCGACCGAATAGCTCTTGCTGCGGTCGACCTTGGCCCGGACCGTCTTCATCCGCTTGGACAGGCGGGGTTCCTTGATGTCGGCCATGATCACTTAACTCCTTCGACGGTGATGCCCATGCTGCGGGCGCTGCCGGCGATCGTGCGCACGGCAGCGTCGAGGTCCGCGGCGGTCAGGTCGGGCTGCTTGACCTTGGCGATCTCCTCGGCTTGCGCGCGCGTCAGCTTGCCGACCTTATCGGCGTTGGGCTTCTGGCTGCCCTTGTCGACCTTCGCCGCCTTCTTGATCAGCACCGTGGCCGGCGGCGTCTTCATGATGAACGTGAAGCTCTTGTCGGCGTACGCGGTGATGATCACCGGCACCGGCAGGCCGGGCTCCATGCCCTGCGTCTGCGCGTTGAACGCCTTGCAGAACTCCATGATGTTGAGGCCGCGCTGGCCGAGCGCGGGGCCGATCGGGGGGCTGGGATTCGCCTTCCCCGCCGGCACCTGCAGCTTGATGTAGCCGATGACTTTCTTTGCCATTCAAATCTCCTTGGTGGGTGCTAGCGGGCGCCGGAGCACCCTCCCCGTAGTAAAAGCCACGCTTTGATACCTAACTGCTTTTTCCTCGAGCAAAACGGGGCGGGGCTTAGCCCGCGCCGCGTTCGCTCGAATCTATGCTTTCTCGACCTGCGAGAAATCCAGCTCCACGGGCGTCGACCGACCGAAGATCGTGACCGACACCCGCAGCTTGCTCTTTTCGTAGTTCACGTCCTCCACGTTGCCGTGGAAGTCGGTGAACGGTCCTTCCTTCACGCGCACCGCCTCGCCCATCTCGAACAGCACCTTCGGACGCGGCTTCTCGACGCCTTCCTGCACCTGCTGCAGGATCGCGTCGACTTCCTTCTGCGTGATGGGCGTCGGCTTGTTCGCCGTGCCGCCCACGAATCCCGTCACCTTCGGCGTGCTCTTGACGAGGTGCCACGAGTCGTCGGTCATCTCCATTTCCACCAGCACGTAGCCGGGGAAGAACTTGCGCTCGGAGATGGCCTTCTGGCCGGCCTTCATCTCGACCACTTCCTCGACCGGCACGAGAATCTGCCCGAACTGCTCCTGCAGCTCCGAGCGCTTGATGCGGTCGGTCAGCGTGCGCTGCACGCTCTTTTCAAATCCCGAGTAGGCATGGACGACGTACCACTTCTTGCTCATCCGTTCACCCGACCCGTCAACAGTTGTACGATCCATGCGAGCAGCGAATCCACTGAAAAGAGAAACAGCGCCATGACGACGACGAACGCGAAGACGATCGCGGTCGTTTGCAGCGTTTCCTTGCGCGTCGGCCACGACACCCGGCCGGCTTCCTGCCAGGAGTCCTGCGCGAAAGCGAGGAACTCCTTGCCCGGCGCCGACGTGTAGGCGACGCCCGCGGCCGCGAGAAGCCCGCCCAGCACCATCAGCACGCGCAGCACCAGCGCCGCATCGGCGAAGAAGTAGTAGCCCCACACGCCGAGCACGACGCAACCTACTGCGAGAATGATCTTTGCCTTGTCCATTTTCAGGTATCAGGTAACGGTGTGACCCGAAAGTGGCAGGCCAGGAGGGAATCGAACCCCCAACCTGCGGTTTTGGAGACCGCCGCTCTGCCAATTGAGCTACTGGCCTATTCGCAAACGTCCCAAAGTGAAAACCTACTTTGGGCCGGTTGATCTACCTGTGAATCGCGGGCAGAGCCCGACGATTCACAGCGGAAACTTCAACTATTGGACGACCTTGGCGACGACGCCGGCGCCTACCGTGCGGCCGCCTTCGCGAATCGCGAACCGCAGCCCCTCTTCCATCGCGATCGGCGCGATCAGCGTCACCGTCATCCCGATGTTGTCCCCCGGCATCACCATCTCCGTCCCCGCCGGCAGCTCGCAGCTCCCCGTCACGTCCGTCGTCCGGAAATAAAACTGCGGCCGGTACCCCGGGAAGAACGGCGTGTGCCGGCCACCCTCTTCCTTGCTCAGGATGTACACCTCGCACGTGAACTTCGTGTGCGGCGTGATCGAGCCCGGCTTCGCCAGCACCTGACCCCGCTCCACTTCCTCACGCTTCGTCCCTCTGAGGAGAACGCCCACGTTGTCCCCCGCCTGCCCCTGGTCCAGCAGCTTGCGGAACATCTCCACCCCCGTGCACACCGTCTGCAGCGTCGGCTTCAACCCCACGATCTCCAGGTTGTCCCCCACCTTCACGATCCCCCGCTCCACCCGGCCCGTCACCACCGTGCCCCGACCCGAGATCGAGAACACGTCTTCCACCGGCATCAGGAACGGCCCGTCGATCGCCCGCTCCGGCTGCGGAATGTAGCTGTCCAGCGCATCCGCCAGCTTGAAGATCGACCCTTCCCCCATGTCGCTCTTGTCGCCTTCCAGCGCCATCTTGGCCGAGCCGATCACGATCGGCGTGTCGTCCCCGGGAAACTGGTACTTCGACAAGAGCTCCCGCACTTCCATCTCCACCAGCTCCAGCAGCTCCTTGTCGTCCACCATGTCCGCCTTGTTCATGTAGACGATGATGTACGGCACCCCCACCTGGCGCGCCAGCAGAATGTGCTCCCGCGTCTGCGGCATCGGGCCGTCCGCCGCCGACACCACCAGGATCGCCCCGTCCATCTGCGCCGCCCCGGTGATCATGTTCTTCACGTAGTCCGCGTGACCCGGGCAATCCACGTGCGCGTAGTGCCGCTTGCTCGTCTCGTACTCCACGTGCGCCGTGTTGATCGTGATCCCCCGCGCCTTCTCCTCCGGCGCGTTGTCGATCTGGTCGTACGCCTTCGCCTCGCCGCCGAACTTCTTCGACAGCACCAGCGTCATCGCCGCCGTCAGCGTCGTCTTGCCGTGATCCACGTGACCAATCGTCCCCACGTTCACGTGCGGCTTGGTCCGCTCGAATTTGCCCTTCGCCATGATCGTTAGTCCTTACGCCTTCTTGTTGATGACGGCCTCGGCGACCGACTTCGGCGCCTCGGTGTAATGCTTGAATTCCATCGTGTACGTCGCGCGCCCCTGCGACAGCGACCGGAGCGTCGTCGAGTAGCCGAACATCTCGGCCAGCGGCACCTCGGCCTTGATCGCCTTGCCCGTGGGCAGGTCCTCGATCCCCTGGAGCTGCCCGCGACGGGACGAGAGATCGCCCATCACGTTGCCCATGAAGTCCTCCGGCGTTTCCACCTCGACGGCCATCATCGGCTCGAGCAGCACGGGGCTGGCCTTGCGCATGCCGTCCTTGAACGCCATCGACGCGGCCATCTTGAACGCGTTCTCGTTCGAGTCGACGTCGTGCGACGAGCCGTCGAACAGCGTGACCTTCACGTCCACCACCGGGAAGCCGGCGAGCACGCCGTTCGGCAGCGTCTCGACGAGGCCCTTCTGCACCGCGGGGATGAACTCGCGGGGCACCGAGCCGCCCTTGATCGCGTCGACGAACTCGAAGCCCTTGCCGGTCTCGTTCGGCTCCATCTTGAGCCACACGTGGCCGTACTGGCCGCGGCCGCCCGACTGCTTGACGAACTTGCCTTCGACTTCCGTCGACTTGCGGATCGCCTCGCGGTACGCCACCTGCGGCGCGCCGACGTTGGCTTCGACGCCGAACTCGCGCTTCATCCGGTCGACGAGGATCTCGAGGTGGAGCTCGCCCATGCCGGAAATGATCGTCTGGCCCGATTCCTCGTCGGTGCGCACGCGGAACGACGGGTCTTCCTGCGCCAGGCGATTGAGCGCGATGCCCATCTTCTCCTGGTCGACCTTGGTCTTAGGCTCGACGGCGACGTGGATCACGGGCTCCGGGAAGATCATCTTCTCGAGCGTGATTTCCTTGTCCGGCGCGCACAGCGTGTCGCCGGTGGTCGCTTCCTTGAGGCCCACGGCCGCCGCGATGTCGCCCGCGCGCACTTCCTTGATGTCCTCGCGCTGGTTCGCGTGCATCTGCAGGATGCGGCCGATGCGCTCCTTGCGGCCCTTGATCGGGTTGTAGACGGTGTCGCCCGAGTTCACGACGCCCGAATAGACGCGGAAGAACACGAGCTGGCCCACGAACGGGTCGGTCATGATCTTGAACGCCAGGCCCGCGAACGGCTCGTCGTCGGCCGCCTTGCGCTCGCCCATCGAGCCGTTCTCGAGCTCGCCCTTGACCGGCGGAATGTCAGTCGGCGCCGGCATGTAGTCGATCACGGCGTCGAGCATCGCCTGCACGCCCTTGTTCTTGAACGCCGAGCCGCAGAGCATCGGCACGATCTCGTTCGCGATCGTGCGCAGCCGCAGGCCCTTCTTGATCTCGGCCTCGGTCAGCTCGCCGGACTCGAGGTACTTGTTCATCAGCTCCTCGTTGGCCTCGGCGGCGCTCTCGACCATCTTCTCGCGCCATTCCTTCGAGACCTCGACGAGCTCGGCGGGGATCTCGCGCATCTCGTGCTTCATGCCCTGCGACGCCTCGTCCCAGACGAGCGCCTTCATCTTGACGAGATCGACGACGCCTTCGAACTTGTCCTCGGCGCCGATCGGCACCTGGATCGGCACCGGGTTGGCCTTGAGGCGCGTCTTCATCTGGTCGTAGACCTTGAAGAAGTTCGCGCCGACGCGGTCCATCTTGTTGACGAACGCGAGCCGCGGCACCTTGTACTTGTTCGCCTGCCGCCACACCGTCTCCGACTGCGGCTGCACGCCGCCGACCGAGTCGTACACCATGCACGCGCCGTCGAGCACGCGCATCGAACGCTCGACCTCGATCGTGAAGTCGACGTGTCCCGGCGTGTCGATGATGTTGATCCGGTGCTCCGGATACGTGCCGTCCATCCCCTTCCAGAAGCAGGTGGTGGCGGCGGACGTGATCGTGATGCCGCGCTCGCGCTCCTGCTCCATCCAGTCCATGACCGCGGCGCCGTCGTGCACTTCGCCCATCTTGTGGGAGACGCCGGTGTAGAACAGGATGCGCTCGGTGGTCGTGGTCTTGCCGGCATCAATGTGGGCACTGATGCCGATGTTGCGATACCTGTCGATTGGGGTAGTTCGTGGCACTTTGTCGGGTCTTTTTCGTGTAGGTCAGGCACAACGCCTGACGCGTTCGATCAGTGAAAACGCTCATTCCACTGATCGAGAGATCGCTGCTCGCGGTCTTTCGTCGCCTTTAGAACCTGAAGTGCGAGAAGGCCTTGTTCGCTTCGGCCATGCGGTGCACTTCCTCGCGCTTCTTCACCGCGCCGCCGCGGCCTTCCGCGGCCTCGAGGAGCTCCGCGGCGAGCCGCTGGCCCATCGACTTCTCGCCGCGCTTGCGCGCAGCTTCGCGCAGCCAGCGCATCGCGAGCGCCATCCGGCGCACGGGGCGCACTTCGACCGGCACCTGGAAGTTCGCGCCGCCG
>Ga0207698_10002818_pt1 | contig 10402 bp, 12 predicted proteins | sample KBSCornC22_FD_184298 | JGI IMG/M metagenome (GOLD analysis project Ga0207698, IMG submission 184298) | Corn rhizosphere microbial communities from Kellogg Biological Station, Michigan, USA - KBS Corn C2-2 (SPAdes) (version 2) | ecosystem: Host-associated > Plants > Roots > Rhizosphere > Soil ...
CAAGCAGTCTCCATAATGGTCCAGGAGACCCCGCGCATAGGCCATTTCCACCCGGTCGACTCCGGAGGGGGTGGAATAGTGCACTCGGGAAATCAGGCGCGAAATATCGAGGATGACTTCACCCGATCGCGATACAGCAGGGGAAAGAGAAGAAACCATCAGAGCTCACTTACCGGGAACCTCGCCTGTAGCAAGAGGATGGATGGAATCGGCTCGCCCCACGAAACACCGGTTATTTCGATATCGCGGCCAATATGGAGCCCTCCGCTGATCATTTGATCCGCCAGTCCGCAATCTTCTCCTGTCGCAAATGAAGGTGCGGCCGACGACAGGGTAGAGCCGGATATTGACGAAGGGACGCGCCGACTTCATAGCGGGGTTCACTCCCTACCCCGTTGTTCCGAAGGAAATATCGGTTTGAAATGGAACGACAAAGTCAATGCCCGCGGCTGGAAGGTGCCCTTCATCGGCAAATCCCTGTTCCAGATCGGCAAGGAATTGCGCCCCAGGATCGATGCGGTGATCATGCGCAACTCGCTGGTTCCGGATCGGGCGCTGATCGACAAAAGTCATTTCCCATGGGTTTCGGCTCTCGAACGGCAATGGCAGGATATTCGCGACGAGGCAGTCCGTATCCGGACCGTTGATATTCCCTCCCTCGGCGATATTTCCTTCGATCATGGCCGTATCGCCGCGGATCGGCGATGGCGCACCCTGTTCCTCAAGGGCTATGGCTATCAAATGGAGGGCAATTGCGCCCTTGCACCCATTACCGCCGCATTGATCGAGAAGGTGCCAGGACTTGTCACCGCCAATTTCTCCGTGATGGAAGCGGGCGGGCATATACCGCGCCACTGGGGCATGACAAAGGGCATGCTCACCTATCACCTTGCCCTCAAGGTGCCGCGGGAGCGGGAAAAATGCCGCATGCATATAGAGGAGGGCGAGACGGTGCATGTCATGCCCTGGGAAGAGGGGCATTCCTTCATCTTCGACGACATGTTCAACCATGAGGTGTGGAACGAAACAGATGAGGATCGCTATATCCTGCTGATCCAGATCAAACGTCCATGCCGCTTTTTAGGCAACCTGATCCAGGACATCTTCCTCTGGGGCGTGCGTCATTCCCGTTTCGTGCAGGACATCAAGCGCCATATCGATCGGGAAAGCAGGAAGTAAGGCCGCCTCCGCTGCCTGCTTTATCTACCTGTAGGTCTGGCCAGACCGTAAATCAGCGCAGTTTCGTGCGGCGGGCTTCAGTGTAGCGAAACCTGGTCCGGAATCGGACTAAGCCCCAGTAATAGTCGAAGTCGCTGACGTATGCGTTGACGAGTTGCTTGCTGCTGCAATGAAGAAGAAGGAACAGGAATTCTTCCTGTTTGGCAGGCTGGCGGTCGTAACCCAGAATCGGCTAGACGACCGCCAAATTCATATAAGAAATATTCTTGCCCGTTGAACGCCTTGGGAATATGCAGTATTTTCTTTATTTCTTCTGGATGCAAGATGATTTTTACATCACTTAATATATAATATTTTCCGTATCTATTTGACAAATTTCTTAGTTGCTCGATTGTCATGGCATCAGACTTAGGATGTAGCCTATTATCCCAACGGATGAAGTCCTGCTGACATACTTTACCCAAGCGCGTGAAGCGCATGCTGTTGAGCATGGCGATGCCTTGGGCGCTGTTATCCGGAATTGAAACCCAATGCTTGTCCACAAGGCGCGACTGGCGCAGCCAAAAGGCAGCCTGAGCGCCATTGTCGAATGGATAGATCAGATTTACGGCGCCAAGGAAAACGCCGCAAGCCGCCGCTACAAGGAGCCAAGCCGAAAACAGGCGTGAATGCACGATTCCCATATCTCGCTCGCGCCAGATCAGCGCAATGAGAAGCAGCGCAAGAAGAGACAGGTGACGGATTGGGAGCATATAGACGAACAGGCTGAACAACAGGCAAATGCCGGTAAAGCCCGCAAGGACAATTTGATGATCTGATCTCGCCGGTCTCACCCACCATCCGAAGACCAAGGTAAAAAAGCCGACCACGCATGCAATGACGATCGGAAACGTCGTGTTCCAGACCAGGCCCTTTTCGCCAAGAGGGAGGGGAAGAAGCAGTTGCGCAAGGTTTGCCAGAAAGACCAAAGCCGCGACGACAGGATTAGAGGAGGGGGGAAGCGCAGGCACTACATCTGGCGCCGGAATCACAGCCCAGGCTGCAAATAGCGCGCTCGCCAGCCACAGGGCAGCACCGGTCCACGACCAGTTTCTTTCCCGCCAGAAGATCATGAGGCAGACCAAAGACAGAACGCCGAATAGGAAATCGACGGCAGGTAGGAGTACCACCGCCGCCCAAGCCCACCGGTCCTTCGGAATGCCCAGGCCGTAAGAAAAATCAGCACACCAACAGAAAGGCTGCGCGCGATCGTCCCGTAATCGATGAGAACAAAAGCGCTGAGAGCAAAGAACAGTCTGTATCGACGTTCAGGAAAGCTTCGGAAGAGAATTATGGCCTGGATGGCAAGCGCCACGGGTAGCTGAACGGCCACGAGAACCCAAGGAAGGGGGACGATTTGGGCCGTTCCACGGAGTAGAAGGTAGTAGAAGGGAGGATGACCTTCATACCTTAAATTGGCGAGCAACTCACCCATGCCGGGCGACTGCACTGCAAGCTGTAAAGACTGCCATTCGTCGAGCCACGGCTCATGCATCAGTACAAGGGCGGCTTGAAACATCAGAATGAAAGCGATGCCGAAAAGCCAAGCGACAGCGGCACCGGATGCTGACGTACTTCTTCCCATCTGTCCCCCTGCGGCAGGCATGCCCCTGCCTTCTTTCGTCCGATCGGGTAGCCGCACGCTGTCGTTGGGTCATACGTCAGGTGATGTCACGCATCGACATAACACTCTGAACGAGCAGGCGGCCCGCCCATCTCCCGCATGCATCGCGCCAATTTTACCGACAAAGGGCTGAAACGCTCATCGTTTGACGGCCACAATCCCATATCCAAGACAATCATCCTTTGACCCGACACCAAGAGCCATGGTGAGGTGCGCCATAAGCAGGAAGACCAGCGAAAGCGGCAGCAAGGGCAATAGAAAAATGCAACGCAGCAGCCGAAAGCCGGACGGCCGGATCAGCCCAAGTGCGACGACTATCAATTTGTTCGCTATCACGGCGATGTCGTTGCCGCGTTCGTCGATCTTCACCTGCTCAAAATCTTTCAACACGCCTTGGAGGGCGTAGCGGGAAAACCGGTAAAAATCATATGGCGCATAATGGACGCGCGCGGAAAAGGGTACAGTAGCGACCAGCGTTCCTCCAGGTTTCAAAACACGCTCGATTTCAGCGATCAAAGCGGAAGGTTGGGGGGAATGTTCCAGTACTTCCGTACAGAGCACCGTGTCGAAAGTTGCATCAGGAAAAGGAATGTAGCGGCCGTCGAACGAAATGACATCTTCATTCCCTTGCATCTGGAAGGCGCTTGCTTCGGGTACGTCGATGCCGACATATTTCAGTTCCTGCGGCAGAAAGCCTCTGTACGGCATCTCGCCGCACCCCACGTCAAGCAGACTGCCGCGCAGATTTTTCAGCTGTGGTCCAAGGAATGTCCAGATCGTGCCCAGTTGAAGATCCGCGACGCAGCGTAGCCTGAAGGCAAGCCTCGACTTCAGCGATGAACCGAAGCGCAAAGGGACGGGCTGGAACTGCTCGATGTTGTTTCCGGCAATGTCAAGCATGCGCAGATCCGATCCATGGGCATGGGCGAGGCGGACATTCAAGGAATATCAACCCGCTCACAGCGGTCTGAAACCCCAGCTCATGAAATTCCCCACGTCGATTGAAAGTCGCCGCTCGTCCAGCTTGGAACGCCGCAGCATTCTGGTGAGCGCGCTCTTCAACGTGCCGGGCAGCGGAGCCAGCCGCAACCAATAGCTGGGCCGGTAGCTATTGCGAAAGCTGGTTCCATCAACGGGAGCATAGCCATGATGGCGCAGCAAATATTTCGCGCTCTCTGCCGAGAAGAGTTGCATATGCTCTATGTCGACAATCGGAGACCGACGACCAAGCAGCCGGTTGAGCCAGGCACGTCGATCATGCGTCACGCCGACGAAAACGCCGCCAGGTTTCAGCAGGCGAAAAGCCGCCGCCACCAAGGCGCCGGGGTCCTGTACATGCTCCAAGGTCATGAAGCAGCAAATGAGATCGATGCTTTCGGGCTGGAAATCCGCCTCTTGGAAAATGCCTTCGCGTATCCAGGGCTGCCGATGGGGCGGAGCGGCGGCAATCGCCGCGCTAGACGGCTCTATCCCGATCAACTGCTTGAATCCGAAGCCCTCCAGGCGCTCGAGAAACGCGCCGGTTCCTGTCCCGATCTCCAACGCCACGCCCCGGCCGTTCAATCGACCAAGCACGGGCGCAAATGCACGGGCATAGGCATCGGCGGCATCCTCCGCCTCCTCTGCACTGTCATAGTCAGCGGCATGGTAGCTTGCATGCAGGGATTCGACGCTCGGTGGATGACCCACATAGGCAAGGTCACACGACCTGCAACGCACCATTGCGTGGCTCATATATTCCGGCACTTTGCGCGAGGCGAAGCTGGAAGCGCTGATCCGGCTTTCGTCGAGCGTGTCGAATAGAAAGGGCTCAGCCTGATCTGGACCGGCTCCGCAAAGCGGACATGGGCGAGTTGTAATGATGGCTTCCTGTATCATGCTATCCGATTAGCGGATTTTAGTTGAACAAATCTTAACTATATCCGGTGAACTTGCTGTCATGAAGGAAGCGCCTCTTGTTGCGGCCGGGCCGCACGACACTAAAGCACTGGCTCGGCGTATCCGGTGCCAAGCCCTGCATATGGTTACGCAAGCCAAGGCGTCGCATATCGGATCGGCGCTTTCCATTGCCGACATCATTGCGGTTCTCTATGGCCGCGCTCTGAGTGTAAGTCCGGCGGCTCATCGCCACTCGGAACGGGACCGCTTCATTCTATCGAAGGGTCATGCGTGCGTTGCAGTCTATGCCGCATTGGCCGAAACCGGCTTTATCGACCGCGCGCTGCTCGGCACCTACGGCATCGATGGTTCAACGCTGATGGCACATATCAGCCATAAGGTTCCCGGCGCAGAATTTTCCACCGGAGCACTTGGTCATGGCCTTCCTTTCGGAACCGGGAAGGCGCTGGCGGCCAAGCTGCGTGGGCGGTCATGGCGTACGGTTGTCCTCACCAGCGATGGAGAGTGGGGCGAAGGCAGCAATTGGGAAGCGGCACTGTTCGCGGCACATCACGGCCTCGACAACCTCATATGCATCCTTGACTACAACAAGCTTCAGAGCCTGCGGAGTGTGGACGAGACCCTGCGACTGGAACCGCTGCACTCCAAGTTTGAGGCCTTTGGCTGGGCAGTGCGGGAGGTGGACGGCCATGACCATGATGTGCTGATCGATGCGCTCCAAGGCCCCCCTTGGCAGGGGGGTAAACCCATGATGCTGATCGCCCATACGACCAAGGGGAAGGGTGTTAGTTTCATGGAGAACAGGGTGGAGTGGCATTACCGCAATCCCACGCCGGAACTGCTCGCGGAAGCGTTGGCCCAGATCGAAAGGGAAGCTCTGGATGCGTAATGCCTTTATAGAGGAACTTGTGACGCTCGCCGAGGCGAATGACCACGTCGCCCTCATCGTTGGTGATCTCGGCTACAGCGTGATCGAGCCTTTTGCCGATCGCTTCCCCGATCGCTTCATCAATGCTGGCGTAGCGGAGCAGAACATGACTGGCCTTGCCGCGGGAATGGCGAGCGAGGGCTATCATGTCTTCACTTATTCCATCGCCAATTTCCCCACCTTCCGCTGCGCCGAGCAGATCAGGAACGATGTCGACCATCACCGCCTACCTGTAACGGTCGTCGCAGTCGGCGGGGGCGTGGCTTATGGCGCGCTTGGCTACTCGCATCACGCCGTGCAGGATTATGCTTTGATGCGGGCGATGCCCAACATGGTGATCGCGGCTCCGGGCGATCCACTGGAAACGCGGGCGTGCCTCCGCTGGCTGGTGGCCAATCCTTGCCCTTCCTATCTGCGTCTGGGTAAGGCGGGAGAACCGCGTTTTCATGAAAGCGTGCCCGATATTATGCCGGGCAGATGGGTATCGGTCCATCCCGGCGATGGCGATGCGATCATGCTTTCGACAGGTGCGGCGCTCGGCGCTGCAATCGCCCGCGCCGATGGGCGGGCCGTTTGGTCGTTGCCGCTCTGGAGCATGGCGACCAAAGCAGATCAGCCTGCCCAACTGGCGCGGCATGGGCGCGTTACTACGCTGGAGGATCATCTTGCCGATGGCGGTTTCGGTTCCTGGCTGGCCGAATCGGTTGCAGGCACCCCTGCCGCCGCACGCATCGAGCCGATCACCCTTTCGCCTGAAATCTGCGACATGGTTGCCAGCCAAGCAACACTCAACCGGATTGGCGGCCTCACTCTCTAACGCTTTCTTTACCATCCCTGTTCATAGGATATGCCCATGAAAGCGATCATCCTTGCAGGAGGCCTCGGCACCCGACTTGCCGAAGAAACCTCGGTCCGCCCCAAGCCCATGGTGGAGATCGGCGGCAAGCCGATACTGTGGCATATCATGAAGATTTATGCCCAGCATGGGGTGGACGAATTCATCGTGTGCCTTGGCTACAAAGGCTATATGATCAAAGAATATTTCTTCAACTACGCGCTGCACATGTCGGATGTGACCATCGACCTCCGCCGGGGCACGACCGATGTACATCGCAATGCATGCGAAGACTGGAAAATATCGCTGATCGACACCGGTGCCGAGACGATGACAGGGAGTCGTCTGCGCCAGGCGATGCTCTATCTCGGTGACGATGAGGATTTCTGTCTCACCTATGGAGATGGCGTCAGCGACCTCAATATCAGTGCGGCAATCGAATTTCATCGGGCGCACGGCCGCAAGGCTACTGTAACAGCCGTGCGCCCCGCGAGCCGATATGGGCAGCTTGATCTCGATGGCGACCGCGTCGCCGCCTTTGCCGAAAAGCCGGTGGAGGAAGGTGGCTGGATCAACGGCGGCTTCTTTGTGCTCAACCGCTCCATCGGCAACTATCTCAGCAATTCAGACGCCTGTGTCTGGGAACGCGAGCCCCTGGAGGGTCTGGCTGCTGATGGCGAATTGCGCTCCTTCTTCCATGATGGCTTCTGGCAGCCAATGGACACGCTGCGGGACCGGCAGATGCTCGAAGGCATGTGGGAACGGCACGAGGCACCATGGAAAACCTGGCATTAAAGCGCAGCGGCGCGCGCGCATTCGCACCTGATCCTGCCTTCTGGGCAGGTCGAAAGATATTGGTGACTGGCCATACCGGCTTTAAAGGAAGTTGGCTACTGGTTCTGCTCAACTTGCTGGGCGCGCGGGTGACGGGTGTCGCGCTCGCGCCCGATACAACGCCGTCCATGTTCGATCTGATCGCCGGTGCGTCGCTTTGCGATCACCATATCTCTGACATAGGCGATGCGGCAGCGATCGAGGCGGTCTTCGCCCAAGCAAGACCGGAGATTGTCCTGCATCTTGCCGCCCAGCCACTGGTTCGCACCTCTTATGCCGACCCGTTGGGTACTTATCGAACCAATGTCATGGGAACGGCGCATGTGCTGGAGGCATGCCGCAAGACCACCTCAGTCCGCACCATTATCTCGGTCACGACGGACAAATGCTATCTCAATGACGGCCGCAGCGAAGGCTATCGGGAAGAAGCCTCGCTCGGGGGCCATGACCCTTATTCCAACAGCAAGGCTTGTGCTGAGTTAGTCAGCGCCTGCTGGCGTAGCAGCTTTTTTGCAGACCGGGGAATCGGCTTGGCCACTGCACGCGCTGGTAATGTCATTGGCGGCGGGGACTGGTCTGTTGACCGTCTCGTGCCCGACGCGATCCGCGCCTTCTCCGCGGGGCGAGCATTGGAGATCCGCAATCCGCAGGCCGTGCGTCCGTGGCAACATGTGCTGGAGCCACTGACCGGCTATTTGCTGCTCACAGAAGCACTGGCCGCTAATCCCGTGAGTTTCGGCCAAGGTTGGAATTTTGGACCCGCCGCCGCCGACATGGCGAGCGTCAGTCAGGTCATCGACCTGTTGGCAGCGCATTGGGGCATCACCCCGGAATGGACGATGCAGCCCGGCCAGCATCCTCATGAGGCAGCAATGCTGACACTCGATTCCTCAGCTGCCGCTGAGGCGCTAGGTTGGCGTCCGCGTCTTTCGCTGGACAGTGCGCTGGCGCTGACCGCGCGCTGGTATAGCGCAAATGACAAGCGTGCAGCGACCCATGAACAGGCGGAGGACTTTCTCGCCATGGTGCCGGCATGAGCCGTATTCTCGTCACCGGCGCGAGCGGCTTCGTCGGTGCGGCGGTGGCTGATCTTGCCATCCGGCAGGGGCATCAGGTGACCGCGCTGGTGCGCAACTCCTCGTCCCCCCGCGTCCGGGGATTGTCGGGGCGCTGCGCTATCGCTGTCTCCGACCTGGCCGACAGGGCCGCGCTTGGCGCCGCGGTGGCGGAAGCACGTGCCGACATCGTCATTCATTCCGCCTGGGAAGGTGTCGGCGGCCCGGCCCGGGCCGGCGATATTCAACTCGACAACATCCGTACGACCGTGGGCCTGCTCGATGCTGCGATAGCGGCAGGAGCAAGACGCTTTATCGGCATCGGCAGCCAGGCAGAATATGGCCGCCATGATCGCCGCATCGACGAAAACGCGGCGACGGAACCCTTCCTTCTCTATGGCGCGGCCAAGCTTTCCGCCTGCCACCTGACGCGCCAGCGCGCGACGGAAGCTGGGATCGGCTTTGCCTGGCTGCGACTCTTCTCGCCTTATGGTCCGGGAGATAATCCCAACTGGCTGATTCCTTCGGTTGCCGCGCAGATTCTTCGGGGGCAGGCACCGCGCACCAGTCCAGGCACCCAAAAATGGGATTATCTTCATATCACGGACTGTGCGCAGGGCATATTGGCCGCCGCGTTGACCGACACCGCGCAAGGTGTCTTCAACCTGTCGAGCGGCCGCGCCATCACGGTGCGTTCGATCGTCGAACGCATCCGAGACCTTGCTTGTCCCGGCTTGGCGCTCAACTTCGGCGACATTCCCTTCGGGCCGAACCAGATCATGCACCTGGAAGGCGATTGCAGGCGCCTCACAGCCGCGACCCGCTGGATACCACGTGTTGCCATAGAGGATGGCCTCGTCACTGTGGTCGATGCGCTGAGGCAAGCCGCATGATTGCGTTTGGACTCGATCGCCGGTTTATCGGCTTCCTTGCTGCGGGCGGGATCAACACGCTATTTGGTTACGCAACGTATAGCGGTCAGGTATTGCTGGGCGTTGTTCCCCACATTGCGGTGATCGTCAGCACAGCGGCAGGAGTAATGTTCAACTTTCTTACCACCAGCGCCGTCTTTCGATCGCGCGATTTGCGCAAGCTGCCACGCTTCCTAGCTGTTTATGGGGTGATGCTCAGCCTGAACATCCTTTTACTGGATCTGCTCATGCATGTTGGGCTCGGCCCTCTACTCGCACAAGCAGTTATCCTACCAATCTTCATCCTTACCTTCCTTGCCATGCGCCGCTACGTGTTCGCGGTCTCGCCGGAGCAAACATCATGAAGACGATCTCCATCGTGACGCCGTGCTTCAATGAGGCCGACAATGTCGAGGCATGCCGCAATGCTGTTGCTAAGCTCTTTGCGCCGGGTGCGCCATTGGATGGCTATCGACGTGAGCATATCTTCGCAGATAATGACAGCAGCGATGGCACGCAGGACATTCTACGTTCGCTTGCAGCAGTGGACCCTGCGATGAAGGTTATCCTGAACGCTCGGAACTATGGGCCCTTCAGATCCAATTTCAATGCTCTGCGTGCCGCGACCGGCGATGCCGTGATCGTCTTTCTCCCTGCCGACCTCCAGGATCCGCCGGAAATGATCCCGGAGTTCGTAAAGCTGTGGGAAAGCGGCATCGAGGTAGTGGCTGGCGCGCGGGTCAACCGGCAGGAGAGCCTGACGCTACGCAGCTGCCGTGCGATCTTCTACCGCGCGGTGCGAACATTGAGCGACATCGACATTCCGCTTAACGTCGGCGAATTTCAGCTACTCGACCGCAAGGTGTGGGAAGCGGTGGTCAGCCATGATGACCATTACCCTTATATCCGTGGCATCATCGCCTCTGTCGGTTTCCGCCGCGCCATCGTGCCTTACACTTGGGCCGAGCGGCGCTCCGGCATTTCAAAGAACAACTTGCCGAGGCTTGTTGATCAGGCGCTGAACGGCATTTTCAGTTTCACCAATGCACCCATGCGCCTTTGCACTTTTGCCGGTGTTGCGATGGCCACGCTGTGCCA
>Ga0207698_10002819_pt1 | contig 10402 bp, 8 predicted proteins | sample KBSCornC22_FD_184298 | JGI IMG/M metagenome (GOLD analysis project Ga0207698, IMG submission 184298) | Corn rhizosphere microbial communities from Kellogg Biological Station, Michigan, USA - KBS Corn C2-2 (SPAdes) (version 2) | ecosystem: Host-associated > Plants > Roots > Rhizosphere > Soil ...
AGTTCTGGCCCAGGACCCGGATGTCCGGGTCGGAGCAGGTCTGGGTCGGCGGCGGCCCGCCGGCCTGGCACGCACCGGCCGCGCACTGGTCGAGCCAGGCGTTGAAGTCGGCGTCGTAGGAGGTGCCGATGGTGGTGCCGTAGAAGGCGTACGCCCCCTGATAGTCGCCGGCGCGGAACTTCGCCAGGATCGTGGCGATGTCGGCGGGGTGCTTCTCCATCATGTAGCGAACAGCAAGGTAGCCCCAAGGGTATGTGCGCACCACGTCGCTGTTGTCATACGTGCTCTGCCACAGGGTGCTCAGCGCATACCGGTGCGTCGCCGCCTCGCTGACCGCCTCGGTGTCGGTGACGTTGCGGTAACTGTAGGAGACGTACTCCGCGACGCCCTCGATCCACCAGATGTCCGGGACGGTGGTCTCGGCACCGAAGTCGCCCTTCGTGTCGTACTCGGCGTCCAGGGCGTGCGTGAACTCGTGGTTCAGGTTCCAGACGCGGGCCACGAAGCCGTTGTCGGTCGCCCACTGGTACATGATCGAGTGCACGAGGTTGTTCGGGTCGGCCGGATCGCCGGTGAGCGTGATGCCGCCGTTGTCGGTGTCCACTCCGTAGATCGGTCCGGCGTACGTCTGGTAATCCGTGCGCGAGGCGAAGACGGTCAGCACGAAGCTCTGGTCGTACTGGCCGGGTATCGGGCCGTTGTCGTGCACCAGGGTGTGAAAGTACGAGTACTGACCCAGGATGCTCGCACAGACGGCACTGGTGTCGGCCGGGGTGAGCGCCTGGGAGAGCACGGTGTGGTGGGCGTCGCAGTGCGTCGTCGTGGTGAGCACGGCGGCGGTGAGCTTCGCGGCCAGGTCGCACACGTTGTAGTACGTACAGTTCGCCTGGTCGTAGTAGTCGGCGTCGCCGGCGACGGCCACCCACAGCGGCGCCGTCGGACCGGTCATCGACGAGGCCGCGAGCAGGCCCTTGATCAGCGGCCGCACCTTGGCCTGCAGCGCGGTGTGCTGCACGAAGCGGCTCATCTCCAGCCCGGCGTTGGAGTCCAGGTAGGAGTTCGGGCCGCCGAGCAGGCTCCGGTGGTTCAGCGCGAAGTTGTTCAGCGTGTCGATGACGCTCGGATCGGCGGTGACGGCCGTGACGAAGGCCGGGAACTGGTGGCCTCGGAACAGCGGCGTGTAGACGTCGTTCACCGCGTTCAGCATCGTCGGGTAGGCGTCGAAGGCGCTCGTGTAGGCGTTCAGGATCCGCTTGTACACACCGAGGTACCGGGCCTGTTCGTCGGCACTGTCGGTGAGGATGACGGTCTCGCCGAGGACGGGGCCGTTGGCGTCGTTCACGTCCAGGGCGTGGGGGCCGGCGAAGAAGGCGTCCAGGCCGCGTTCAACGGCGGTGGCGAGCGCCTGGCCGTAGGCGGGGATGGAGCCGTTGCTGTTGTACTGCACGTAGTAGCCGGCGCGAAGGAACAGCACGAGCTGCTGGACGCTGGTCGAGTCGGTGCCGGGATAGCTCGCCGCTTTGGTGCGGAAGGACCCCGCGACGGTCTCCATGTTCTTCTCGCTGAAGATCGTGGCGGCATCGGAGCCGGTCACCGAGAACAGGGTGTTGATGCAGTCGGTCGTGGAGGACACGACGTAGGCGCTGAGAGCGCTGCCGGAACGGGAGGCAAAGTCCGCCGGAGTGCACGACTGGGTCGCCTGAGCTTTCGCAGCCGCCGCATGCTCAGGAGCGCCGCTGTTCGCTCCGTCGGCGCTGTCGCCGCCGACCGGCGTACGCGGTGCCAGGTCCCCGACCGGCATCGCGGACTTCGCCACGGCGGGCCGGTCTGCGGAATCAGAGTTCGCCGACCCCTTCGGGACGGCATTCGTCTGGCTCTGCCTCGCCGCTGGGTTCGCGGCCGAGACGGCCGAGACGGCCGGACGCGGGGCGGCCGAAGCCGTCCCCACTCCGGTCATCCCGGCCACCGCCGCCACGGCAAGCACCGCGGCAGCGATTCCGGGCAGGCGTGAATGGTGGCGCATCACTGCTCCTTGATGGTTGACGCGCGCCTCAGGACTTCGGCGAGGAGGCGCTGGACGCAATCTGACAGCGGAGCAGGATGCTGACAATGCGTTCGAGGGATAGGACTATGGCACGCGCGGCCATAACTCTGGTGTCGCGCCAGCTCAGCAGTGCAATGTCACACACTCGTCCGGTAAGAACGGGCGGCCCACCGCTGGAAGTGGGCCGAGCGCGCGATCAGCGTCCGGTACGCCGCGGTCGCCGAGGCGAACAGCGCCTCCGCGACATCGTCGCTCAGCCCGGCACGCCGCCACACCAACAGGTAGCGGCACCACAGCGGCGTGCCGATCAGGGGTTTGACGACCACGCCGGGCAACGGCCGGAGCGTGGCCTGCACCATCGAGATGCCGAGGCCGTCCGCGATCATCGTCTGGAGCTGCGTCTGGTCGCCGAGGAACTCGTGCACGCCGGCCGGCTCGAAGCCGGCCGTCTCACATGCGGCGTAGAAGACCCCGGGCCATCCGGCGCCGTCGTCCGGCGTCATGAACCAGGCCTCTGACGCCAGATCGGCGAGCGCCACTTCGACGCGCCGCGCCAGCGGATGTCTGGCGGGCAACGCGACGAAGGACGGCTCGGTCACGATGCCCCGGTGCGCCAGCCGGTCGGAGTGCGCCAGCTCCAGGCTGGGGTAGTCGGCCGCGACACCCGCGTCGAGGGCGTCGTCCTCCAGCAGCTCGACGATGGCGGCGGAGGAGTAGACGCTGCTCACCGACACGGCCAGGTCCGGCAGCACGCCGCGCAACCGCCCCACGAGGCCGGGGAGCATCGGGGTGTTGGTCGCGGCGAACCGGAGTGTCCGGCCGCCGCCGGACACCGCGCTCCCCCGGCGTCCGATCGCCTCGGCCCGCGCCAGCACGTCGCGCGCCTGCGCCACGACCTCGACGCCGTACGCGGTCGGCTCGACGCCGCCGGCTCCGCGCAGGAACAGCGGCTCGCCGAAGAGCCGCTCGATGCGCCGGAGCTGCGTGGACATCGCAGGCTGCGAATACCCCAGCACGGCCGCCGCGCGCCCGACGCTGCCGGCGTCCGCGATCGCGCAGAGCGTGCGCAGGTGGCGGAGTTCCAGTTCCATGGCTTCCCTCCCCGATGGCAAGGCATGGTGAGGATAGCTCCGCGGCCTGGAACTCACCGCCCTTGGCGCGGGTCCATCGGCCGCAGCTGCGCCCCGGTGTCCAGGACGCCGACTCCGCTGCCGTCGCCGGCCGCGGCGCCGGTGAGGACCACCGCCGCGCTGTGCTCCGGGGCCGGGACGGTCTGCCGCACGGTTCCGGTGCCGTCCTCGACGGCGACCTTCGTGACGTGCCGTGTCCCGGCCACCAGCAGGTAGATCTTCCCGTCGGGCGCGCGCCACCGCGCCTGCGCGACGACGTTCTGGTCGAGCGTCGAGCAGGTCCGGCCGTTCGGCTCGCTGCCGGTCACCGTCGCCGCGGCCTGGGCCGACGGCGGCAGGAACTCGCTGGTCGCCGAACCGGTGCCGGTCCACTGGTCGGAGCGCACGCAGACCCACGAGGCAAGGCCCTGAGACGCCGGCAGCGCCTGCTGCGCGAAGACCCACGTGTCGATCTGCTTCACGCCCCGGCCTTGCAGCGCCGACAGATCGCAGGCGATCCGCGATTCGGCGCCGTAGGTGTCGGGCGTCGCCACTTCGCGCGGCGTCTGTACCCGATCGGTCGCCTGTGTCGGATCTGCCTTGGGCGGTGCGGTGTAAAGCAGGTGGGTTCCGGTCACACCACCCAGATCGGTCAGCGCGAACGTCTGTCCGCCGACCGTCGCGGCCGCGTGGAGTTGGAGCGCCGGCCAGGAGCCGCAGCCGGAGGCCGGGGGTGCGGGGACCGCATCGGTGACTCCGTCCGTCACGGTCGCCGGGGTCGTGGCACGGGCCGGTGTTCGCAGGTCCCTGACACCGGCCTTGTCGACCCACGGCGCCACCAGCCAGCGGTCGCCCGCGGCGGTCGAGCGCAGGACGACGGCTCCGGCCGACGTCAGGTCCGAGCCGTCGGCGCGGACGACGTCCAGCCGGACCGGGTCGTCGGCGCTCGGGGCGTCGGGCTGCGTGTAGCGGGCCAAACGGGTGGAGTCGAACAGGAGCACGACGGTCGCGCCGTCCAGATGGCCGCTCCACAGCACGTGGACCGGTTGCAGCGGCGAACCGTCGGAGGCGCCCGGACCGTACTTCACGACGTCAGGATGCTGTGTCTGCATCACCCAGGCGTCCAGAGCCTGCACGGTCGCCGCCGGCGCGGCCGAATCCCCGTCGCCGCGAGACGGCCAGACGTCGAAGTCCAAACGCGGGCTCTGCTCCCACGCCGCCGCGTCCACCTGGATCGGCGTGCGCGCCGCGGCGTCGGCGGTTCCGATCGCCGCGTCCGCGCCCGACGAGCCCGAGCCGCTGACGCCGATCACCGTCGCGAGCACCACGACCAGCGCGACACCGCCCGCGGCCGTCCCGACGCGGATCTGGCGCTTGCGCCGCGACAGGTCGGTCGGGCGGGTTCGCAGCGTGCACGGGTCGAACTCGGTGGACTCCAGCACGTCCGCCGGGTGCTCGGCGAGCAGGCGCTGCGCGGTGTCTATGGCCGCCGGGACGCCCCGGACGCCGGCGACGGCGAGCAGCCCGGCCACCTCGTCGGCGCCGAGGCCCTCGAGCGCGAGCAGGACGTAGGCCATACGCGCGGTGACGCTCAGTCCGCGCAGCGCCGCGTCGACTTCCAGCTCCTGCGAGCCGCCGCCGAGCGGGAACAGACGCAGGCCCCAGACATAGGGCTGGTGCAGCGAACGCGGCCACCAGGTCCGGCGCAGGACCGCGTTGACGACCGCCTGGCGCAGGATGGCGTAGGAGTCGCCGTCCGCCTTCCTCGACGCGCGCCGCAGCCACCGGCCGGGCAGGCCTCCCGGGCCTCTCGCCCCGCCCGAAAGCGTGCGCTGCGCTATGGCGTGCGCCGCCAGCACGCGGCCGTGTCGCTCGCCTTCCGGCGGCAGCGCCAGGTACGCGATGCGGACCAGGCGCGAATAGTGCAGCACCAAAGCCGCCTCGAGATCCTCCCGCCCGCCCGCGGGGCGGTCGCGATCGTCGAGCACGAGGGCTCTCCCTTCTCCGGGGTGAAGAACGATTGACGGTGCGGATGGTCACCGCCGTTACCCGCGCCACCGCACCGCTACCCCAACCCTGTCAGACCAAGAGCAGTCTTTGTCAGCTGTTTGCCATGAGAGTGGTCCGGCGGCCGGTCGGAGCCGCCGTTCGTGGCCGGTCGAAGCCGTGATGTGTCAGAGCCGGGCCCGAGACTGGTGGGTTATGGCTACCTGGAAACAGTTCGCAGACTCCGCGCCCGAACTCGCCGCCCCGGTCCGGGTCCGCTTGGAACGGACCAAGGCCCATGTACTCGCCACGGTCCGCAAGGACGGCGCCCCGCGCGTCAGCGGCTCCGAGGTCGAGTTCACCGAGGACGGCCACCTGCGCATCGGCTCCATGGCGAACGCGCGCAAGGGCGCCGACCTCAAGCGCGATCCCCGCTTCGCCCTGCACGCCAACCCCGGCGACGGCTCGATGGAGGGCGGCGACTCCAAGCTCGCGGGCGTCGTGATCGTGCTGCCGACCGACGGTCCGGACGACTCCTTCGAGCTGGACATCCGCGAGGTGGTGCACACGACCGTGGAGAGCGACGAGCTGGTGCAGCAGGTCTGGACGCCGGACGGCGGCGTCCGCGAGATCCGGCGGAAGTAGCGGTCTCGCGACCCGTCAGCGGGTCGCGGCCCTCACCCGATGAGGAGCCGGCGCGTCCGAGCAGGCGCGCCGGACGGCAGTTCCTCCAGGATGTCCGCGAGGGACACCCCCGCGAGGTGCGCCCGCCACGCCGCGTGCGCCTCGGCCATCGTCCGCGCCAGCACACAGGTCTCCTGGCATTCCTGCGGGCTCAGCGCGCCGCGCCCCTGCTGCCTGATCTCGCGGCACTCGTACGGCGCGACCGGCCCGTCGACCGCTTCCACGATCTGCAGCATCGTGACGTCCTTCGGCGCGCGCGCCAGGCGGAAGCCGCCGCGCGGCCCGGTCGTGGCGGCCAGGATCCCGGCGCGGGTCAGCGCCTGCAGCTGTTTGGCCAGGTAGGGCGCCGGCAGGTCGAAGTACGCCGCCAGCTGCGCCGCCGACGCCGTGTCGCCGGGTCGCAGCTGGGCCAGGGACGTGGCGCAGTGCAGGACCCATTCGGTGCTGGTCGGCAGCTTCATGGCCAGGATTCTATCCCAGAGATTGCGGATCTATTTAGTCCGAGATAGAGTCGGCCTCGCGAACCCGGATCAGAAGCAGAGCCTTGCGAACCCAAGGAGAACCGCCATGCGCATCGCCGTCGCCGGAGCCACCGGCAACATCGGAGCCCTCACCGTCGCGGCACTGGAGCGAGCCGGCCACGAGGTCGTGGGCATCAGCCGCAAGCAGGGCGTGGACGTCGTCACCGGCGAGGGCCTGGCCGGGGCGCTGGCCGGCGTCGAGGCCGTGGTCGACGCCACCAACGGCCCGGTCGGCTCGCTGGAGGAGACCGTCGGCTGGTTCGGCACCGCCACCGCGAACCTGCTCGCCGCCGAGGTGGAAGCCGGCGTCCGGCACCACGTGCTGCTCTCGATCGTCGGCGTCCACCGCGTCGAGGGCAACGCCCACTACGCCGGCAAGCGCGAACAGGAGCGCCTGGTCCAGGCCGGGACCGTGCCGTGGACCATCGTCCCGGCCACCCAGTTCCACGACTTCCCGGGCATGGTCGCCGGCTGGGTCGCGCAGGACGGTGTCGCGCCGATCGCCCCGCTGCTGATCCAGCCGATCGCCCCGGCGGACGTCGCCGCGGTGCTGGCGATGGTCGTCACCGGCGCGCCGAAGGGCCGCTTCGCCGACGTCGCGGGGCCCGGGACCCAGGACATGGTCGACATGGCACGCCGGACGCTCGAAGCCCGCGGTGAGACGGTCAAGCTGGTGCCGACGTGGGAGGGCCTGTTCGGCGTGGCGATGGCCGGCAACGTGCTGCTTCCCGGCGAGGGTGCGCACATCGCGCCGACGACCTTCGAGACGTGGCTGGAGCAGGAGCGGAAGGCCGCTGGGCGCTGAGCTTCCGGCTCAGATCGAGGGCTGCTGCCCGATGAGCGCGACCACCCGGAAGCGCTCCAGCACCGCCTCCGTGTCGTCATCCACTGCGAAGCCCGGGTCGCCGAGAGCCTGGCGCATCTCGGCGCTGTGCCAGAAGTTCTCGTGCCCGGCCCGCCATTCGGCGACGGAGGCGTAGCCCTCCCCCTCGTCGACGGCATGCGCCAGATCGACGTCGCCGAGCCGCGCGAAGCGCACCTCGGTGGTCTCGATCACGGCCAGCGGCCGATTGTCGCTGTCGAGGAAGACGACGCGCCGGCCGGCCTCCGGAAACGGCTCGTCGTCCAGCCGGTACTCGAGCGCCAGCGACGTGGTCGAGGTCTTGGCCCCGTCCAGGATCGCGGCGTTGAGCTGGTCGCGCAGCGCACCGGGGAAGGCGAAGCCGGTCGTCGGGAGGTCAGCGGCCTCGGACGCGGGGATGGTCGGATAGCCCATGCTCATCAGCTCACTCCCAGATAGCGCAGCACGGCCAGCACCCGCCGGTGGTCGACGTCGGTCTGCGGCAGATCGAACTTGGTGAAGATGTTGGCGACGTGCTTCTCGACCGCGCGCTCGCCGATCACCAGCGTGCCGGCGATGGCGGCGTTGGTCCGGCCCTCCGCCACCAGCGCCATCACCTCGGCCTCGCGCGGCGTGAGCCGCTCGGCCCGCCCGGTGCGCCGGTTCGCGCCGACGAGTTGCGTGACGACCTCCGGATCCAGCGCCGTCCCGCCGGACGCCACCCGCGCGAGCGCGTCGACGAAGTCGTCGATGTCGACCACGCGTTCCTTCAGCAGATAGCCCACGCCCTTGGAACTGTGCGCCAGCAGAGCGCTCGCGAAGCTCGTCTCGACATACTGAGAGAACATCAGAATGCCGAGATCCGGATACAAACGCCGCAGTTCGACCGCCGCGCGTACGCCCTCGTCCGTGTGGTCCGGAGGCAGCCGGATGTCGACGACCGCGACGTCCGGCCGGTGCTCGGCCACCGCCTCCAGCAACGCCGGCGCGTCCCCGACCGCGGCGGCGACCTCCTGCCCGCGCGACTTGAGCAGCTGCACGAGACCGTCCCGCAGGATCGCGGTGTCCTCGGCGATGACGATGCGCACGGTGTGGACGCCCTTCGGTGCGGTGGCTGCGGTCGGGACCACGGACCACCGTAGCGCGCGCGATGATCAGTCGGTGTGTTCTGGCAAGCTGGCGCCGTGAACGAAGACGAGACCGAGATCGACGGCGCGATACTCTCCTGGAGCGCCGTGGGGGACTACCCGAACCCGGAGATGGTGTTCCATCTGGACGCCACGGCTGACGGCGGCGAACGCTCCGTCCTGCAGGTGAAGGCGGACTGGCTCAACAGCGGCGTCGGCGGCAGCGAGATCGTCGTCTCGCCGGACGAGCGCTACGCCGCCGTCTTCCACTACTCCGGCCAGAGCTCGGAGGGCTACGACCTGTTCCGGCTCGCGCCGAGCCTGGAGTATCTGGGCGGCATGGACGAAAGCGGCGAAGGGGACCCGCCGACCTTCTCGCCGGGATCCCAGCAGCTGGCACACATCATGTTCGAACCCCGGGGATTCCTCCTGCCGTCCGGTGAACTGGACGACGACCTGGACTACTTCGAGCTCCCCGACACCAGGCCTCTCATCTTCGAATTCGGAGATCTGCGCGTCCACGCGCTGCCCGGCAGCGACATCGCGGCCCATCCGCTCCGAGCCCACCTGCCGGCCGACTTGGACCGGTTCCTGGCCGAGCGGCGCACCACGGACGAGGAATGGCTCGCCGAGGACCTCAAGGTCTCGATGGAGTTCTTGTCGGACCGGGTGCTCCGCCTGGAATGCACGGAGTTGGCCGAGCCGGTCGATCTGGAGCTGCCGATCACCGGCCCGATCGTCTTCGACCTGTCCCGGCTCTAGCCGTTCCGGCCCGCGCCGCCCTCACGCCTTCATCGGCAGCGCGACCGTCACCACCGTCGGCCCGCCGTCGGGGCTGTCGATCTCGACGGTCCCGTCCACGGTCCCGACCCGGTCCATCAGCCCGGCGAGCCCGCCACCGGGCCGCATCCGCGCGCCGCCCCGGCCGTCGTCCCTGACACGCAGCGTGAGGTGGCGGCCGTCGGCGTCGATCGTGACGGAGGCGCGGGTGGCGCGGCCGTGCTTGGCCGCGTTGGTGAGCAGTTCGGCGGCGCAGAAGTAGGCCATGGTCTCGATCGCGGCGGCGGGGCGCGGATCGGGGACGCGCACGGTCAGGTCGGCCGGGATGGGGCCGTTGGCCGTCAGCGTCCGCAGCGCCGTCTCCAGGCCCTGATCCAGCGTCGGGGGGTGGATGCCGCGGACCAGGTCGCGCAGTTCGGCTATGGCCGTCTTGGCCGTGAGCTGCGCCTGGTCCACCAGGCCGCGGCTGCTCTCCAGCTGGAAGCCGTCGGCCTGCTCCCCTCCCAGGCTGTCCTTCAGCATCACCAGCTGCATCCCCAGGGCGACCAGCCGCGCCTGCGCGCCGTCGTGCAGATCGCGCTCGATCCGGCGCAGCGTCGCGGCCGAGTCGTCGACCGCGTAGCTGCGCGAGCGCTCCAGCTGCTGCACGCGCGCCGCCATCCGGCCCGAGCCGAGCACCACGCGGTAGAAGCGCAGGTCCAGCGCGACCAGCTTGCGCGCCGTCCACGCCGCCAGCGCCACGGTCAGCAGCCCGGCGCCGGTGAGCAGGAACGAGCGCGGGAAGGTGTCGAACCAGAACCCGAAGATGTGCAGCCCCCGCCGGACCGTACCGTCCGGCTGGCGTGTGTAGAGGTCGTCCCAGTTGCGCAGGACCGGCCAGACCACCCACAGCAGCCCGTACACCCACAGCCCGACGCCGACGATCAGGTTCAGCAGGGCGATCGGCAGCCGCACGGACAAGAACGCGGCCTCCGCCCACCCGCCGCCGTCCCCGCCGAGCATGAACCGCCGCCAGGCCAGGGCGCCGCGCTCGGTCCGCTCCGCCGGCGGCTCCAGCCGCTCGCCGAACAGCCGCAGCACCAGCCCCCGGTACAGGAATCCGAACCCGCGCGCCGCCGCCACCGCGAGCGCGATCACCCACGGCCCGATCGGGGTCACCGACATCACCACGCCGAGCAGCATCAGGGCGCTGACCCCGACGAAGCCGACAACCCAGAGCACGGAGCTGGCCACCAGGTAGACCGAGGCCGCGACGAAGCCGATCCGCGGCGCCTCGGGCTCGGCGGCGGCCTCCGCGGGCTGCGACGGCG
>Ga0207698_10002820_pt1 | contig 10401 bp, 17 predicted proteins | sample KBSCornC22_FD_184298 | JGI IMG/M metagenome (GOLD analysis project Ga0207698, IMG submission 184298) | Corn rhizosphere microbial communities from Kellogg Biological Station, Michigan, USA - KBS Corn C2-2 (SPAdes) (version 2) | ecosystem: Host-associated > Plants > Roots > Rhizosphere > Soil ...
TCCCATTGAGAGGGAATCTGTCCCGGAATGACTGCCGGGACAGATTCCCTCTCAATGGGATTACGTGTTATCTCAAGCGTACTTCCACTTGCCGTTCTGCTTGATAATCTTTTTGCCATCCTTGGTGTATCCTTCACCGCGCAGAATCGCATCCTCCGATCCACGCTTGCCAAGTTTCGCAAGCGTGGCTGAATGATCGAGCGCAACCGGCGTTCCCGGCGCCACGGTAGGATTCGGCTTGACGGTTGCCGCTCCCGGTGCTGCCACGGTGCCCTTCAGGTGCCCGTAGCGCATCCGCACAGCCCAGGCGCATGCTTCCTCGGCAAACCTGTCGGTGTATCTGTTGACGAACGTGGCTGCGTCTGCGGCGACCTGCCGTGTCTTGTCGTTGAATTTGGTGTCCTTGTTCTTATCGAACACCGAATCCGCGTTGCGCAGCTTTTCGAGCTTCTTCCATGCGTCCTCTTTGAGCAGTTGCGCCTGCTCGGGGCTCAGGCCAAGGCGCTTTATGTCGGCAGAGAGTTGCTTGTCCAGCACCGTTTCGGCGTGGCTGATGATCTGGTTGAACGTGGCTGAAACCTTTTCCTGGTAGCGCTCCTGGTGCATCTGGTCGCGCTCTTTTTGCCACGCTTCCTGCTCGGGGTTCGCCTTCGGCCCCAGGCCCTTGTACCACTGCACGATGCGCGCCAGCCATGCCTTCGCTTCGTCGGGCTTGCCTTCGTTGAACGACGCGACCATGCTGTCGATCGCGTTGACCAGCCCCTGCGACTCCATAAATTTGACGGCATGCGGCCGCATCACTGCCTGTATGCCCGCCGCATCCGCCTCGCCCAGCTTCTCAATGAGCGTAGGCAGGATCTTGGTTAGTCCCTTCCCGCCCGTCTCCAGAATGTCGTCGATGACACTCGCATCGCCGGCTTCCAGCCGCGCATCGATGTCCTGATAGCGCGTGATGGACTGCTGCAACTCGGCAATCTTCTGCACACCGCCCACAGCGTCAATGGCCTGCCGTGCCTCGCGCGCCTCGCGCACCGTGGGATAGACCGTCTTGTAACTCTTCGACTCACCCAGGATGCGTTCAATGGCCTGCGCCTGCGCGGAGTGCTCGCCGCCATTCTCGCGCAGCCACTTCAGCGTCTTGCGCAGCGCATCCGGATTCTGCCGCCGGTCCTGCTTGTCAGGCTGATCCGGATTTTCCTGCCCTGCTGGCGTTCCCTGCGACTCCTCAATCGTTTCGCCTGATGCCTCCGCGGGCTCAGTGACTGCCGTCGTTTCTACCGGCGCGTCGATTACTGCCGTCTCAATGCCTTCCATCCCGTCTCCTTAATTCAGCGACTTGCCCGCCAGGGTGGTGGTGATCTTCTCCCGCGCACCCTCGGCGTTTGTGCCTTCGACCTCGTGCGTGACCTCGTGCGGACCCATCTCATCGAACGCCTGCGCAGGGACCGCGATGCCCATCTTCGACAGCATCTCCGACTGCACCGCGCTCGGCATCTTGTCTACCGCCAGCGAAATGCTCGCCTTGGGCTCGACCGGCTGCTGATTCGCCTTGGCCTGTTCCGCCGCCGCCTGTGTGTGCTCAAACCAGTGCAGGTGCAGGTTCTGGAACGCAAGCCGCTCCAACTCGTTGACCGAATTGGCCAGCCTGCGCCCTTCCGGCGAAATCATCTTCTGCATGCAGCACGCAGCCTCATACGCATGCTCCTCGGAGTTGTCCGGCCGGATCGGCACAGACGACACCAGCGGAGGCAGCGCTTGCATCTGCTGCTCAAGCTGCTGAATCGCCTGCATGCCCTGCTCCAGCGTCTGCGCCAACTGGTCAGGGTCGAGGTTGGCCGCATGTTGCGGAGCCTGTTGCATCTCGGCTTGCAGCTTTGCAATTTCCGCCTGCATCTCTGCAATCTTGGGGTTAGGCTGGGGCTGGCCTTCGAGCAACAGCGTAAATTCGCCTTCCTGCTTCTCCCATGACGTCGCGCCGGGGATCACCAGACCCATCCGGGCCGCGTCCTTGATGATGCGCGCATTCGCCGGATTCGACAGTACCGTCATCAGGTACGGGTTCGCCGGCATCTGCTGGATGAGTGCCCAGATACGCTCCTCGCGCTCCGTAAACGATTCGGGGATATTGACGTCGTTCTCCGCGACCACCAGCATGTCCGCATTGATGTTTTGCATCTCAATGCGAATGCGGCCCTGATCCTTGGTGATGCGGTCGAATACCTTGCCCTTGGGCTGCACGCGCGCATTCCACTGAATCGCCTGCAGTGTGGCATTCGAGAACCCGCAGCAAATCGCGCCCCACGGCTCCGACAGCCGCGTCATGGCGCTGTCGTTGTCCATCTGAGCTTCGCCCAGCGTGCCCTGATCGCCTTCCGCATTCTGCGCGCCCTGCAGGGTAAGCTGTGCGCCGGTGAGCAACTGTGCGAGATCGCCCGACAGCCAGTGAATGAAGTCAGGCAGCGCAGGCTGGTGCGTCGGCATGGGATCTTGCAGGATGCCCGGCACATTGGGATTCAGCTTGTCCGAATCGAATGGCTCCTTGCGCCCGGGAGTGTTGCCGCTCTGCCGCAACTGCGCCACGTTGAACGCATTGGCGTCATAGAACACCCGCGGCACAGTGCTGGTGAAGAATTTGGTAATCAGATCGAACAGGTTGTCCAGCACCATGTTCGGCCCTGCATACGCCTCAGTCAACGAGCGCCGGTTCTGCCCCTTGCCGCTGCGTGCATGGATGATCGTCAGAACCTCAGTCCACGCCTCGTTGCGCACAAACGCCAGTTCCGTGCCGCTGTACACGGCCAGAAAGCCCTTCGGGTACGTCTTCAGCAGCCACTTGCGCGCCTCGGGAGTGCATGAGTCATCCCAGTAGAACTTCGGAGTCAGCCATGCATGCAGCCGCGTCGTATCATTGACCAGCGTCTGTCCGGTCTGGCCCTGAATCGCCAACTTGATCGATGCGCGCGCAATGCGGTCCATCTCAATCTCGGCAATGCCCGCCGATCCGCCCTTGATGCTCTCCGCGATCCACGGAAACGTTGCACGCTCGCTCGCGGTGTCCTCTTCCCACGCCATAATCTGGTAGGGCGACGACTCCACATTGTCACCAGCGATCCTGCACTTGTGCTCAAGCTTGCCAAGCGCCTTCAGGCAGGTCTGAATCCGTGGCCGCTTCGATGGACCAGCCGCAGGGATAGCCGTCTCGTTCTCCGGAACCACATCCTCGGCGTCGTCCTCAAATCCCAGTTGGAGAGCATCCGCCACCGGGCGCATATACAGCACTACCCGCTCATCGGTGCAGAACAGCCGCGCTACATCCGCCTGGCGCTCGCGGTACTCAGCATCCTCGCAAATGATCAGCTTCAGCTTGTTGGCCTGCGCGGCCGCTGTGACTGCTTCATCCTCGTCCGTCTTTGGCGAGAATTCTGTCTTCGGGACATCGCGCTTCAGGGCGTTGACGATGATGTCGTTGTGCACGCCGATGATGTTGATATCGTGCAGGTTGGCTTCCGCGAGTGATCCATAGATGCCCAGCCCAGTCTTGTCAGCCTGCCCGTAGATGCGCCAGCCGCCGCCCTTGCTCGGGATTAGCCGATGGAAGCCTCGGTCCATCAACTGCAGATACCATGCGCGCTCTACTTCGAGCCTGCGCCCCAAGGATTCGCGCTGGCATGCAGCCACCACCATGGCGCGGATGACCTCAGCTAGCTTGAGATTTCCACCTTCCTCGGCGTCGAGCGCTTCCTTGGTCCATTCCTTCTGATCAGACACGTCAAAAGGCGCATACATGCCAAGAGGCGTCTTCTCCTCCGGCTCTGCGCCTTCCTCTTGCTCCGTCTTCGGCTCTTCGAGTTCGGTGTCCATCAGCAGGCTATTTGCTCCTCAGGTTCACGCGCAGGCCTGACTTGCTGGCTGCGTATTCGCTCTTGCCGCCGTCCGCCTGCTTCTTCTCGCTCAACTCAATGGCGATTGCCTGCTTGGGGTTGGTCACAGGCTTACCGCTGCCGCCGGAACGAAGAGAGCCCGACTTGAATTTCGACATCACTTCATTCCAGGGCATCAGTACTCCTCGCCCTCATCCATCGGCTGCTCATCGCCATCCGGCTCGCCCTGACCATCGTCAGCAAGCTCCTTGGCGTGGTCGTGCGCCTCGCCAGCGCTGCCGTGGTCGGAGTGGTGCTCATGCCCGTCCGGGTGCACCGAATGAACGTGGTGCGCGCCGCCTTCGTGGTCGTGCGTGATGTGGACCTCGTGCGCGGGACCATGCGCCGCGGCGACCTCGGTGCCTGATTCTTCGCCGCCCATCTCCTCGCCACCCTGCCCAGGCTGATCGAGCACCTGCTCGGGCTGCTTGGTCTGCTCAGGCGCATTCATGAGCGAGCGATTGCGTTTACGCTTATCGATGACTGCCATTTAGTGCACCGTCCTTTTCTGGTTTGCCTGCGCGATCACGTTCTGCGCCATCTGCAATTCAAGGTCATGCTGCGCGGCCTGAAACGTGATCCCGATGATCATGTCAATCGTCTTGTGGTACTGCGCCGGGATCGTCTTCATGAGTCGTGCGACTTCGCTGGTGGGGTTCTCCATTACTGCAACTCCTCGACGGCCATGCCCTGCTCGGCAATCTCGCGCCGCATCCTGTCTTCCCACGACTCGGGAGCCGCGTCCGGCAACGCTTCCATGGGCTTGCGCCGCTCGTCCTCGCGCTGCTGGATGCGCTCGTAGTAGGCTTTGCGCTCGGCTTCCAACTCGGCGATGCGCGCCTCTAAACGCTCGATGAATGCGTTCTTGTCGCGGATGGATTGCTCCAGGATGTCGTGCAGTTCGCGCCGCATCGTCTGCATCGCCTCGTAATGCTGCCTACTGATCCACATCAGCCTTCCCTCATCCATTCCGGCCGGTCGTCATACGCTGGCCTGCGCTCTTTGTCCAACGTCGCCTTGATCTGCTGCACTGAGCGCCAGAGCGGATCCTTGATGGATGCGAGACGGTCAGCCAAGCTCTCTTCCTCAGTCTTCGCCGCCGCCGATGCAGTAAGCGCCATTGCGAACATGTCTGCGGTATCAGGCGAGGCCAGACCGCGCTTCTTCATGTCCTCTTTGCGCTCAAGCTGAATCTGATTCTTACTGCTGAATCCGTACTCCGGCCCGGTCAGGTCAGTCTCAAGCTCTGGGTCGTCGGGAACCTGCGCAGTCTCAATCCATGTGCGCATCTTGCCCCACGCCTCAGCGCGCTTGTTGAAGTACATGAACGGATCGCTGGCCGGCGTACCACCGTGAAACTCAATCAGCGCGAACGTCTCAGGCAGTCTGCTTCCATTCATCGCCTGCCACTTGTCCGGCAGGTAAGCGCGCACATGATCCACGACCCCACCGCCGATTCCGTCCCCATCCACAATGCAGGTGCGAGGCTTGTGCTCGCAGATGCGCTGAATCACCAGATCGCCGACGAATACCGTGTCCTGCTTGCGTACCTTGTCGATAATCTTGCCGAACCTGCCCTGTACGTAGCCGATGATGCTCTGATCGTCACCAAACCGCGCCACGTCCACGCTCATAATCTTCCAGTGGCGCCGGTAAAGCTCTTCAGATAGCACCCGCTTGCGTGCTGCTGCCACCAGATCGCTGGGGATGAACTGGCTTGACCCTGCCCTTGGAAACTCGCCCCTGACGCGCACACGGCAGAAGTCGGAGTCTTCGCCATAGTCAGCAACCCACTTGTCCAGCTGCTGCTTGTTCGTGCCCTCAACGCCGCGGGAGTCGATCTGCCGCGTAATCCAGCGGTGCTTGAGCTTTCCAAAGCACTCGCGGAAGCGACCTGTGTTTTGGGTAGGATTGCCGAATGCCAGCCAGATAATCTCTGTCTGCTCATCGGTCATCGCGCCTTCAGCCACTTCCCAAATCTTGTCCGGGATCGCTGAAGCCTCATCGAAAATCAGCACAATGCGCCGGCCCTTGTTGTGCAGGCCTGCGAATGCTTCTGAGCGCTCCAGGCTCCAGGTCAGGAAGTCGGCGCGCCAAGTCTTCTCATGCTTCGGATCGACAACCTTGATTGCTTCCGTGCCTACACGCCACCAGTGCGCATTGATGGCCAGCCGAAACCACTTGCTGACCTCAGGCACCGTCTTGGTTGTGAGCTGATCGCCCGTGTTGGCTGTGACCACAACCAACGCATCATCGCATGTCGAAAGCGCCCAATGGATGATTTGCCCAACCAGCGCTGATTTGCCGATACCGTGTCCCGATGCGACTGCGAGTTGCAAGGGAACGAATCGGCTGGGACTGCGCAGATGATCACCAATTGCACTGAGAATGTCGGCCTGCCAATGCCTGATTTGGTGCCCGTCCAGTTCGCCAGACTCGCCCCAAGGGAAGGAATAGCGCACACACCCCAGCGGATCATGGCAATAACTGGCAATGTCCTCAATCAGTTGGCCTTCAGCCGTCGCTGCGCTTGCGAGCACTCGCGATCCTTTCGGCAAGCTCAATCGAGCCGGAATGCTCAAGAGCTACCTTTTCGCCGTACTTCTTGCAATCCAATTGCCCAGCGCGCTTCAATGTCGTCTGCACCAAAAGCTTTGAACGCTCAACGTTATCCGAAACCGTGATGTGCTTCTCTTCACCTTTGTCGGTCACAACGGTTTTCTCAATTCGACCGATCAGCGGCTCACGCGCATATTTCTGTGCCCTGTCATGCAACAAACGTGCTTGTCGTACTCGCGCGCGTGCGGACTGTTCAAAGAATTCTGGGTGTGAATCTTCCCAATTCCAAACGGTTTGCACTGATGGAGCCCAACCATCGGTAAGCCGAATCTCTTCAAGCACTTCTTCCATCCCCATCTCAGACGAGGCCAAGCGTTCACATATCTTGTCCGCCATCGCCTGTGTGTATGTGCTCGGCCTTCCCATTTCAGCCCTTCATCCCTCGCAGGTACGTTTCATTCAGCCGAATCTGCATCTCATCCATCTGCTTGGCTGTGAACCAGGTCAGCATCGCTCTCAGCTTCGCAATCTGTTGCTCATTGGTTTGCATGCTCATCTCTCTTCCCGACACCCCCCTCCCCCTAGGGGTTTCTCTCTCTTACATGCGCGAGGGGAACACCCATGGTGAATTGGCCCCCGTCGAAGGAGTCGCACCTTCTGTTCGGCCTAGCCGCACTCCACCTCGCGTGGGTGTTTTACGGGTCATCGGCTCTGCGCCTCGCACGGGGTTATCCTTGCGCCCCTGGCGGTGGAGGGTTTGATATGATTCCAATTGCGATGAATCCACCCAACCCCCTCTCTACTCTGCTGGAAAGTATCCTCAGAGAACTCAAGAGCATCGCCGATCAGCACCGCTTCTTAAAGGCCAGATTCGCGGAATTGGTTATGGATAAGGAACGTCGTATCAGGTTTCAACGGCAGGAAATAGCCGATCTCACAGCCCAGCGCGACAGGTTCAGACAGGCGCTGCTGGAGCATGGTATAGAGATCCCGGAGAAAGAGTAGTCTCTCTTCACACGCTCATCGCTGCGAATTGGTTTGCCTCGATGGCGTGCATGCGCTCGCGGTGAATCTCGCCTTCGTGGCCGGGCCAGCGGAATATGCAGTTGGGTAGCTCTGCGAATGGAAGTGGATCGTGTGGCTTGGCTTGCTGACTGCGGGCTGCAATGGCTTCGGCAAGGCTCAGATCGCGCACGGAAACGCCAAATTCAACCCACGCGAATGCGCAATTCTCGACCCCGAGCACGGCCCGCTTGTGCTTGAGGTAATAGCTACGGCTCACATTGAAGACACGAGTGATTTTGGTCATACAGGAAACCAGCCGGGTTCGGTGGCTGGCGAGCCGTACAGCGGGGTTACTGCACGGACTATAGCGCACGAAGCTCTATAGAGCAACTATCAAGAGCCTAATTTGTAAACTTTTGTGCTCGCTGTCACAGTGCTGAATTTTTCTCTATTTCCCTCTTGACTTATTAAGCGGCTTAAGCTAATCTGTATGTGTAGTCAGGAGAGCAGAGATGACAACTATCAAGGCACAGCAGATGGTCGCAAGCGCGAGAGCTTATCTGGTTGGGCTTCGCATGGATGGCGTATTTGGTGATCAGTTCTCTGGAACGTTGGCTTATCGTCAGGCGTGGAACCTGTTGTTTGCAGCTGAGAACCTTCTCAATGATCCCGACAACTACCACTATCAGCAGATCATCAATGGTCGCCTTCTGCCTTCCGGGGCTCGTCAGGCGCAGGGTGACTTGGCGACTCCGTACCACGCGACAGCATGAACTGCCCTCACTGCTCAGCACCCATCCCGGACGCCGTGGTCGTCAAGGCTGCGGCATCGATCAACGGCCGCAAGAACAAGGGCGAAGGCTCCAGGCCCGGCGCACACGGTTTCGTGCGCAATCCGTGGGGGCCAAAGGGCAGGCCTAAGACTGCCAGCGCTCATCCTCCCACCCCTTGAGCCCCACGCGGTCGCCCTTTATCTTCAGCGGCGCCCGCTTGCCTTTGGACCCTGCTCCAGTGAGGAATATCTTTAGCGAGAAGTTGAGGCCGGCCGCTTGCTCTTTACCGCCCCCGCGATAGCCCCCGGCCAAAACTCCATCAATGATTTCCCTCAGCGTGCGCGGCTCCTGCTCATCCTCCAGGTATGCAACAATCGCCTCGATCTGCTGGCCGTACCCGGCATAGCGCATCGACTTGGCAGTCGTCGCCTTCGCGCTCGCAGCATCGTATGCGTAGATTTCATTCAGCTCGTCAAGCAGATCCCGAGTCGCCTTTTTGTCCACAGCCCCGGCAATCAGCAAATTGCGTATCTCATCCTTGCGGCGAGATAGCGTCGTGTCAATGTGTGGCGTCATTCCATCTCACAATCGTTCAGGGGAGGGATTAGCCTTGCTTATTGGCTATTGTGTGCCATTATGCGTAGCTCTGCACAGATTTTAGCACTTGGATCTGCATAGCCATCCGGAGGAACATCCGCGCCAGTGCCTCGACCGAGGGTATAGGCGCACACGGGAGCCAGCGGAGACGGATTTGCAACTGGCACCAGGCAGGCCAGCCGATGAACAGCGCGCCAATCCACGAGTCCGCCATCAGGCGCAGGGCTTCGGCTCTCACGAGCTCACTCTCACTCCTGTGCTGAGCCGCCATACATCCTATGATGCGCATTGCGCGTCTTAGCTCATGTATGCCCTTGATTCCCCCGATAGCCGCTACCAGAGCGTCCTCGTCAAGGTCGTATGAGCCCGTGGCCGCGATAAGCTGCATGGCTATGGTGTCGATGCTTTCGATGCTGTCTGCGTCCGGGTGCAGGCTGTGACGCAGCATGATTAAGAGCACAATAGTGGCGGTGAGCAAAGTCGCCCCCACGGCGACCAGATGCACGATCATTTAACCCCCGTAGTTTCCTCGCCGAGCGCGGTGAGCGCGTCTAGGCAACGCCGCAGCGCAGCCGGTGAAATATCTAATGTTTGTTGGTTTGCTGTACTCCAGAATGCTATCCCCCAGACAGCAGCGCAGCCAACAAATATTACGCCCTGGTAACACGATAGTTGTAACGAAAACTGCGGATAGTACCCAAGGATTGTTGATACCACGCAATCGCCGATCAGCAGGAGCAGAAACCCTATAGACACAAGAAGTTCCCGCCTGTTAGAGCGCAGTCTCAGAAGCTCCGCAGATGACGACCACGTAATAAATCCGATCAGCAGAGCCAGCGTTACAGCCTGATCGTCGGTTACGATCGTGCGGATTGCACCCTTGAGTGTGGGCAGGTTGAAGTCCGCGACCGCGGCGGCAATGGCGAAGCTGGCCACGAGCACGAGCGGGATCCCCATGCGCAGGATTGGCCGGGCTGCTGGTGCGATGGCGGACGCGACTTCGAAGATGATCCACGCTTCGAGCAGTGCCAGGGCCGCGGTGCCCAGCCAGAAGGTCCAGAAGTACAGCGCAGGGATTGTGTCACCATGGCGCCCGGTGGCTGCATCCACGGCCTGCAGCAGGGCCAGCAGCGCATCCATGAGCGTGTGTGCGGCGATGAAGCTCGAGAGCGCGGGCCACTTGCGCCAGTGCCGGCCGTACGCGAGCACAGCCAGCAGCGCAACCTCGGCGCAGATGCCGAGCGAGGGGATGAGCCAGCCCCATCCGGTCAGGATTGGCATTGATCGCGCTCCGCTTTAGGGGTCGCTTTGAGGACAAGTACGCCGCGTATGCTGTCGGGGATCTCCCACCCTCTCGCATCGAATACGCGCAGACCCTCGCGGCAAGCTTCCTCATAGCTCCAGCCACGAACGGTCCTGTACATCTGAATAACTTTGAGAATATGAGGGTTGCTCATGCCGCGACCTCACAGCCGCAGCACGCGCTTACTGCTGATTCTGCCCCGGAGGCGGGCAGACTCGCGTTGGGCAGATCGGAATCGGCATCG
>Ga0207698_10002821_pt1 | contig 10400 bp, 5 predicted proteins | sample KBSCornC22_FD_184298 | JGI IMG/M metagenome (GOLD analysis project Ga0207698, IMG submission 184298) | Corn rhizosphere microbial communities from Kellogg Biological Station, Michigan, USA - KBS Corn C2-2 (SPAdes) (version 2) | ecosystem: Host-associated > Plants > Roots > Rhizosphere > Soil ...
TGCCGCGCTCGCCCTTGATCGCATAAGTCGAGAAGCGCTCGCCGTTGTTGATGTTCCAGATGTCGATCCGTTCGTTTTCGACGAGGTTCGCCGCTTCGAGCAGGTCTTCGTCGATCGCGCACGAGCCTTCGTAATGCAGCTCGCAGTGCGTGACGGCCGCGCGGTGGATCTTCGATTTGAGCATATGGCGCTGCATGGTATCTCCGTGATGCGTGAGAGGCGAGGGCGGGCGGCCCGTCAGATTTCCAGGTTGTCGATCAGGCGCGTCGCGCCGAGCTTCGCGGCCGCGAGCACGACGAGCGGCTCGCCGGCTTCGAGTTCGGCGGCGCTCGGCGCGATCAGGTTCGCGCGGCGGCGGATCGAGATGTAGTCGGGCGCCCAGCCGCGCTCGGCCAGGTGCGCGCGCGCGGTCTGCTCGAGCTTGCCGAGGTCGCGTTCGCCGCCGAGCACGCCGTCGCGCACGCGCTGCAGCGTTTTCGCGAGTTCGGGCGCTTCCTTGCGCTCGTCGGTCGTCAGATAGCGGTTGCGCGACGACAGCGCGAGGCCGTCCTCGTCGCGCACCGTCTCGGCCGCGATGATGTCGACCGGCAGCGCGAGCTGCTGGCACATCCGGCGCACGATCATCAGCTGCTGGTAGTCCTTCTTGCCGAACACGGCGACGCGCGGCTGCACGCAGGACATCAGCTTCGTGACGACCGTGCACACGCCGGCGAAGAAGCCGGGGCGGAACTCGCCCTCGAGGATCCCGCCGAGGTCGTCCGGCGGCAGCACGCGGTACTCCTGCGGCTCCGGATACATGTCGCGCTCGGTCGGCGCGAACAGCACGTAGACGTTTTCCTTCTGCAGCTTCTCGATGTCGTCCTGCAGCGTGCGCGGATATTTGTCGAAATCCTCGTTCGGGCCGAACTGCAGCCGGTTGACGAAGATGCTCGCCACGACCGGGTCGCCGTGCTGGCGCGCGAGGCGCATCAGCGACAGGTGACCTTCGTGCAGGTTGCCCATCGTCGGCACGAACGCCGTGCGGTTCTGGCCGCGCAACTGGTCGCGCAGTTCCTGGATCGAGCTGATGACTTTCATGATCGGGTAGCGGGTTCCTCGCGCATGCGCGCGTTGGCGCCGCAACAGCGGCGTCGGGGTCGAAGCGGAGAACGCCGGCGCGCGGGCGGCGCATCGGGCGTCGGCGGATTGTAGAGGATTTGGCCGCCGGGTGCATCGAAAAAAGAACGATCGTTCACTTTTTAATCGGGCGTGCCGCTGGCCGGCCGCGCGGGCGGGTCCGGCGGCGCAATGCAGTGCGTGGAGGTGTGGGGCGATGCGCGGGGACGACCCGGGCGCGGCGGCGCGCGTTACGCGGGCAGGTAGGCGAGGCGCACGTAGATCGGCGCGAACGGTTCGGCCTGCGTGATCTCGAGCAGCGATTCGCGCGCGAGCTCGAGCATCGCGATGAAGTTCACGACGACGACCGGCACGCCGCGCGACGTGTCGAACAGGTCGGCGAACTCCATGAAGCGTGCATTCTGCAGCCGGCGCAGGATCAGGCTCATGTGTTCGCGCACCGACAGCTCCTCGCGGGAGATCTTGTGGTGCTGGACGAGCTTCGCGCGCTTGAGCACGTCGGCCCACGCGGCGCGCAGGTCGTTCGAATCGACGTCCGGGAAGCGCGGCGTGGTGCTCTGCTCGATGTAGACCTCGGCGCGCAGGAAGTCGCGGCCGAGCTGCGGCAACTGGTCGAGGCGCTGCGCGGCAAGTTTCATCTGCTCGTACTCGAGCAGGCGGCGCACGAGTTCCGCGCGCGGATCCTCGGCTTCCTCGCCGGTATCGGCCTTCTTGACCGGCAGCAGCATCCGCGACTTGATCTCGATCAGCATCGCGGCCATCAGCAGGTATTCGGCGGCCAGCTCGAGGTTCGACGTGCGGATCTGATCGACATAACCGAGATATTGCGCGGTGACCTGCGCCATCGGGATGTCGAGCACGTTGAAGTTCTGCTTGCGGATCAGGTACAGCAGCAGGTCGAGCGGGCCTTCGAACGTCTCGAGGAAGATCTCGAGCGCATCGGGCGGGATGTAGAGATCCTGCGGCAGCTTGAAGAGCGGCTCGCCGTACAGGCGTGCGAACGCCGCGACGCCGTCGACCGTGTCGGGCGTCGAATCGGCACCCGCGGGCGCGGCGATCGCGTCGTCCTGCGGGGCGGCGCTGGCCTCGTCGGCGGCGCTCACGTGCTTAGAAGTTCTGGTAGTAGACGTAGGACGTTTGCTTCACGCGCGATTCCTGCTGCTCGGCGCGCTCGTCGAGGTCGATCGGCTGCTTGTCCCACAGCAGGGAGCGGCCCTTGCGTTGCTCGGCTTCGAGCGTCGGCTTCTGTTGCTTGAGCTGATTCAGGAATTGCGTGACGTCGGACTGATACGGCATGGCTTGGCTTTCCGTTTCGGGGGGGCGCACGATGCGCCGGATTCTCGATGGCGGGATTTTACCGCATCGCGGGGAACAGCCGGCGGCAATCGCGCGTCGAATCGGCTGGCCGGCGCGTGCGGCGCGACTGGCCGCGCGTGACCGGCCGGCCGCGCGCGTCGTTGCGCGCAAGCGTCAAAGCGGCGCCCGCGCGGGCAGGGATGCCGCCCTGTGGTCAAATACAGGGCTTTCCACGAAACCATGACAACCGAGGGCGAGGTCATATTTGGCGGGTCAGGCGAACCAGCAAGCATATCCGGCGCATGAGGCGGGGCCGCGCGAACCGCGCGCGGCCCGGCACGCGGGTGATCGCGCACGGCGCGGCGTCGCCGCCGCGGCCCGGGCCGCCGTCGTGGGCTGTCTCGCCGCGTGCGTCGTATTGCCGGCCTACGCGAAGTACGACGTCGACATCGACGCGCCGCGCTCGATCCGCAAGCTCCTGAAGGCCCATCTCGATATTGCGCGCTTCGCGAAGCGCGACGACATCAGCGACGACCAGTTCGACTTCCTCGTGACCGCCACGCCGCAGCAGGTTCGCGACCTGGCCGCGACGGCCGGCTATTTTTCGCCGGTCGTGCGTACCGACGTGCGCACGCGCGACGGCAAGCGCGACGTCCGTGTCGCCGTCGATCCGGGGCCGCAGACCGTCGTGTCGACGGTCGACCTGACGTTCAAGGGGCCCGTCGACACCGAGGATCCGAAGCAGGAGACCGCGACCCGCTTCGCGTTCTCGCTGAAGCCCGGCGATCCGTTCACGCAGTCCGGCTGGGACACCGCAAAGGGCGAGGCGCTCAAGCAATTGCAGTCGCGCCGCTACCTGGGCGCGAAGATCACGTCGTCGGAGGCGCGCATCGACCCGCGCACGCAGCGCGCGACGCTGGCCGTCGCGTTCGATAGCGGCCCGACATTTACGATTGGCAAGGTTGATGTCGACGGCGTGCGCCGCTATCCGGAGAAGATCGTCACGAACGTCAACCCGCTGTCCGAAGGCGAGATCTACGACGCGCGGCGCATCACCGAGCTGCAGCGGCAACTGCAGAACACGCCGTACTACGCGAGCGTCGCGATCGACGTCGGCGACGATACGTCGAAGCCCGAGCTCACGCCCGTGCACGTGAAGGTCAGCGAGTTCCCGTACAACAACATTCGCGGCGGCGTCGGCTACGCGACCGACACGGGCCCGCACGTGCAGGGCTCGTACACGTACCTCGACACGTTCGGCGCCGCATGGCCGTTCACCGTGTCCGGCCGGGTCGACCAGATCCAGCAGTATGGCCAGGTGCAGCTGTCGATGCCGCCCGGCGAGAAAGGGTGGACCAACAGCGTGCTCGCGTCGTACACGAACACCAACGTGTCGGACACGCGCATCTACAGCGCGCGGATCGGCGCGCAGCGCACGCGCACCGGCCAGTTCATCGACTACGCGTACTCGCTGATGTACTACCAGGACCGGCTCGACCAGAACGGCGCGGGCCCGACCACGAGCCGCGCGCTGGTGCCGCAGTGGTCATGGACGCGCCGCAACGTCGACGATCCGCTGTTCCCGCGCTCGGGCAACCTGATCCACGCGGAGGCCGGCTTCGCGATCAAGGGCGTGCTGACCGACCAGACCTTCATCCGCGGTTACGCGCGCGGCCAGCAGTACGTGCCGATCGGCAAGCGCGACCTGTTCGTGTTCCGCGCGGAGCTCGGCGGCGTGTTCACGAGCGGCAGCTCGACCGGCGTGCCGGCGTCGCTGCTGTTCCGCGCGGGCGGCTCGAACTCGGTGCGCGGCTACGGTTACCAGAGCATCGGCAACAGCGTCGCCGGCTCCGTGCTGCCGACCAAGTACCTGATGACGGGCACCGCCGAATACCAGCACTGGTTCAACCGCGACTGGGGCGCCGCGACGTTCTTCGACATCGGCACCGCGACCGATGCGTGGGGCGAGAAGGTGTTCTACCCGGGTGTCGGCATCGGCGCGCGCTGGCGCAGCCCCGTCGGCCCGATCAACGTCGACGTCGCGTACGGGCTGCGCAACCACAGCGTGCGCCCGTACCTGACGCTCGGCATCGCTTTCTGACCTTATTGCCCGATCCACGACGAACCGCATGACGAAGGACCCGAACGACACGCCGCCGCCTCACGATCCGGATTCGCCCGAGCGCGCGCCCGACGCGCCGCCGCGCGCACCGCGCCGCGGGCGGGCGGTCCGGGTCGCTGCGTGGACGCTCGCGACGGTCGTGCTGCTCGTCGTGCTGGCGGTCGGGCTCGTGCTGGCCGCCGCGACGACCGAGCGCGGCACGCGGCTCGCCTGGCAGACGGCCGTGCGCGTGCTGGGCGCTCGGCTGACGGGCACGCTGGAAGGCGGCGCGCTCGCGACCGGCGTGCGGCTGCGCGGCTTCGCGTGGACGAGCCCCGGCGGCGCCGGCACCGAAGTGCGGATCGACCGGCTCGAGGGCCGCTGGGCGCTGACCCGCGCGCCGTGGCGACTGTCTGTCGCGTACCTGCGCGCGGGCACGATCGACGTGCGGATCGTGCCGGGGCCGTCGAAACCGGCCACGACACCGCAGGACCTGAGCCTGCCGCTGCAGGTGCGGATCGACGACCTGCGCGTCGATCACCTGGCGATCCACGAAGGCAGCTCGACGACGCAGCTCGACCATCTCGCGCTGAACGGCCGCAGCGACGGCCGTCACCATGAACTCGCGCTCGACGGCGTCGACACGCCGTACGGCGCGCTGACCGCGCGCGCGAAGCTCGACGGCGTGAAGCCGTTCGCGCTGACGGGCAACGCGACCTACGTGGGCAAGCTCGCCGACGAAGCGGTCAACGCGAGCGCGAACGTGTCGGGTTCGCTCGAGGCGCTGGTCGCCGACGTCGCCGCGAGCGGGATGAAGCTGCACGGGCGCGCGCACGTCGAGGCCGCGCCGTTCGGCGCGGTGCCGCTCACGCGGGCGTCGATCGCGTTCGAGCACGTGAACCCGCAGGCGATTTCGCCGGGCGCGCCGGCCGCCGATCTCGCGGTGCGCGCGGAGCTGGCGCCCGTTACCCCGCCGGCCGGCGCCGCACCGGCGCAGGGCTTCGCGGTGACGGGCCCGGTGTCGATCGTCAACGCGAAGCCCGGCTTGCTCGGCGAGCACCTGCTGCCGGTCGTCGACGCGCATGCGACCGTGAATCTCGACGCGCACGCGCAGCGGATCGACGGCCTCGCGGTGAAGCTGATCCGCGACGGCAGCGTGACCGGCAGCGGCACGCTGACGGGCGGCAAGGGCCGCTTCGACCTGCAGGTCGCGAATCTCGACCTCAATGCATTCGTCGCGCAATTGCGGCCGATGCGCCTCGGCGGCCCGCTCGGCGTGACGCTCGCGGGCGACGTGACGACCGTCGACTTCAACCTGAACGATCCGAAGCTCGCGCTCGGCGCGCGTGCGAAGGTCGCGCTGACCGCGCAGCAGACGGTGCTGACCGATGCGCGCGTGACGGCCGGCAAGGGCCGTATCGACCTGACGGGCGTGTTCCGCCACGACGCGCATTCGAGCTACGACGCGAAGGCGACGCTGACGGCGTTCGATCCGCTGCTGCTCGCCGCGATGAATGCGCCGGGCGCGGCTGGCGGCAAGCCGGCCGCAAAAACGGCGGCAAAGCCGGCCAAGACGGCGAACGCGGCCAAAGCGACCAAGGCGCCGGTCAAGCACGGCGAGACGCGCGTGTCGGGCACGCTGACGGCCTCCGGCGCGTTCGCGCCGCAAGTGTCGACGAAGGCGACCTTCAAGCTCGGCGACAGCCTGTACGACGGCGTGCCGCTGACCGGCGCCGGCGTCGTGCAGCTGGCCGGCCCGCGGATCCTGCCGAGCAACGCGACCCTGTCGATCGCGGGCAACCACGTCGATCTGCGCGGCAGCTTCGGCGCGCCGGGCGACCGGCTGCGCTTCGTCGTCGATGCGCCGCAGCTCGACCGGCTCGGCTTCGGCATGCAGGGGCTGGTGCAGGCGCAGGGCGAGCTGACCGGCAGCTTCGCGCATCCGAACGTGATGGGCACCTACAAGGCCCAGCACGTCGTGGTCGGCTCGAACCGGATCGGCGCCGCGCAGGGCCGCGCCGACATCCGCGACGGCGCGCACGGCGCGCTCGTGTTCACGGCCGACGCGACCGACCTCGCGCTCGGCTCGCTGCAATTGAAATCGCTGCGCGCGAACCTCGACGGCACGCGCGCGAAGCACACGCTCGATGCGTCGGCGATGGGGATCGCCGACGGCCGCGTGATCAACCTGACGCTCGCGGCGAACGGCGGCGTGGTCGAGAACCGCGACGGGATGCGCTGGGACGGCACCGTCACGCGCCTCGCGAACCGCGGCACGCCGGCGCTCGCGCTGCAGGCGCCGCTCACCATATCGGCCGGTGCCGGCCGCGTGACGCTCGGCGCGACGCGGCTCACGCTCGAAGGCGCGTCGATCGACCTGAAGTCGTTCGTGTTCGATCGCGGCCAGATGCGCTCGGCAGGCTCCGTGCGCGACGCATCGGTCGCGCGTTTCCTCGAGGTCCGCCAGGCGCTGACGGGCCAGCGGCCGCCGGTGCGTACCGACGTCGTGCTCGATGCCGACTGGGACTTCTCGCTCGGCGCGAATGCGACCGGCCATGTGCAGATGAAGCGGCGCGGCGGCGACGTGACGATCGAGAGCGGCCGCGGCATCGCGTCGCTCGGGCTGACCGACCTGTCCGCGCGCGCGACCTTCGCACCCGGCAACCGGCTCAACGTGGTGGCGCTCGCGAAGGCGAACCGGATCGGCACGCTCGCCGCGAATGTCACCGTCCCGTTCGCGCTGCGCGACGGCGTGTTCGGCGTCGTCGACGATGGTCCGCTGTCGGGCCGCATCGACGCCGACATTCCGTCGCTGAAGGCGACCGGCAACCTGTTCGGGCCGAGCTACCTGCTCGGCGGGCGCGCGGCGCTGCACCTGACGGTCGCGGGCACGCCGGTGAAGCCGAACGTGTCGGGGAGCCTCACGGGCGACGACCTGTCCGCGACGCTGGTCGACCAGGGCGTGCAGCTGAAGGACGGCATCGTGCGCGTGAAGCTCGCGGAGAACCTCGTCGAATTCCAGCAGGTCGAGTTCCACGGCGGCGACGGCACGCTGCGCGCGATCGGCCGAGTGCGTCTCGACGGCGCGGCGCCAGACCTGACCGCGAGCATCGTCGCGGACAAGCTCGAGCTGTTCGCCGCCCCCGACCGCAAGCTGTCGCTGTCGGGCAAGGCGACCGTCGCGAACGACGGGCCGCGCGGCGCGTTGGCGATCGACGGCAAGTTCGTCGTCGACCGCGCGCTGTTCGACCTGCCGGAGGACGGCGCGCCGCATCTGTCCGACGACGTCGTGATCGTGCGCCCCGACGGCACGGTGCGCGGCGACGTGCAGACGGGCACCGCGGTCGCGAAGCCGCAGAAGGTCGACGAAAAGCCGGCGCCGTCGCTCGCGCCGCGCGCCAACATCGACATCGGCCTCGGCAACAACTTCCGCTTCCGGGGCCACGGCGCGGACCTCGGGCTGCGCGGCACGATCACCGTGATGAGCGCGCCGGGCGTGCCGCTGCGCGCGGTCGGCAACGTGCGCGTGACGGAGGGGTCGACCTATACGTCGTTCGGCCGCAAGCTCGCCGTCGAGAACGGGTTCTTCACGTTCAACGGCCCGGTGTCGAATCCGGGCATCAACATCCTCGCGATGCGGCGCAACCAGGAGGTCGAGGCCGGCGTGCAGGTCATCGGCACGATCCAGTCGCCGACGGTCAAGCTCGTGTCCGAGCCGAACGTCACCGACAACGAGAAGCTGTCGTGGCTGCTGTTCGGTCACGGCACCGACCAGGGCAACAACGTCGGCCAGCAGAATGCGATGACCGCCGCGCTTGCGCTGCTCGGCAGCGCGACCGGCAAGCGGGTCGCGCAGAGCATCGGTCTCGACGAATTCTCGATCGGCCGCAGCGACGTCGGCCTGACCGATGCGCAGGTCGTGCAGATCTCGAAGGCGATCAACGAGCGCTTCGTGCTCGGTTACGAGCAAGGGCTGCAATCGGCGAGCAACGCATTCAAGGCGACCATCAACCTGACGCGCTTCTGGTCGGTGTCCGCGTATGGCGGCACGTTCCAGGGCGTCGACCTGAACTACACGCGGCGCTTCGATCGCTGGTTCAGCCAGCGGTGATCAAGGGGCGCGGTCCGGCCCCGCCATGAAAAAAAGCCCCGCACGTATCGTGCGGGGCTTTCTTGCTCAGCCAGCGGCGTGTGCTGTTTACTTCACGCGCATGCCGGGCTTCGCGCCGCTGTGCGGCTCGAGGATGTAGAGGCCCGGTTCCGCCTTCTCGTCGGCCGCCGACGCGGCGAGCACCATCCCTTCGGACAGCCCGAACTTCATCTTGCGCGGCGCGAGGTTCGCGACCATCACCGTCAGCTTGCCGACGAGCTGCTCCGGCTGGTAGGCCGACTTGATGCCCGAGAACACGTTGCGGGTCTTTTCCTCGCCGATGTCGAGCGTGAGCTGCAGCAGCTTGTCCGAGCCTTCGACGGCCTGGCACGCGACGATCTTCGCGATGCGCAGGTCGACCTTCGCGAAATCGTCGATCGAGATCGGAGCGTCGTCGGCACCGTTCGCGGCAACCGCCTTCGCGTTCGCCTTGGCGTTTTTCGCGTCCTTCGCGGCGTTGGCGGCGGTCGTGCCCGCGGCAGCGGCGCCCGCTGCGTCGGCCTGCAGCGAATCGCGGTTCGCGGCGAGCAGCGCGTCGATCTGCTTCGGATCGACACGCGTCATCAGGTGCTGGTACGCCTTGATCGGCTGCGCCGACGACAGGGGCTTCGCGGCATCGGCCCACGCGAGCGGCGCGACGCCGAAGAACGCCTCGACCGCTTCGGCCACGCGCGGCATCACCGGCTTCAACGCGAGCGACAGCAGGCGGAACGCCTCGAGGCTCACGCTGCAGGTTTCGTGCAGCGCGACCGCGTTGGCCGGATCCTTCGCGAGTTCCCACGGCTTCGCACCGTCGACGTACGCGTTCACTTCGTCCGCGAGCTCCATCGTCTGGCGCAGCGCGCGGCTGTATTCGCGTCCTTCGTAGTGCGCGGCGATCGACGCGATCGCATCGCGCAGCTTCGCGACGAGCGGGTGGTTCATCGCGCTGTCCTGCACGCGGCCGTCGAAACGCTTGATCAGGAAGCCGGCCGCGCGGCTCGCGATGTTCACGTACTTGCCGACGAGGTCGCTGTTCACGCGCGCCTGGAAGTCGTCGAGGTTCAGGTCGATGTCTTCCATCGTCGCGTTCAGCTTCGCGGCGAAGTAGTAGCGCAGCCATTCGGGGTTCAGGCCGGTGTCGATGTAGCTCTGCGCGGTGATGAACGTGCCGCGCGACTTCGACATCTTCGCGCCGTCGACCGTCAGGAAGCCGTGCGCGAACACGTTGGTCGGCGTGCGATGGCCCGAGAATTCGAGCATCGCCGGCCAGAACAGCGTGTGGAAATACAGGATGTCCTTGCCGATGAAGTGATACTGCTCGGCCGTCGAACCCGCGCGGATCCACGCGTCGAAGTCGATGCCCTCGCGGTCGCACAGGTTCTTGAAGCTCGCGTAGTAGCCGACCGGCGCGTCGAGCCACACGTAGAAGTACTTGCCGGGCGCGCCCGGGATCTCGAAGCCGAAGTACGGCGCGTCGCGCGAGATGTCCCAGTCTGCGAGCTTGGCTTCACCGGCGTCGCCGAGCCATTCGCGCATCTTGTTGGTGGCTTCGGGCTGCGCGAGGCCGCTGACCCATTCGCGCAGGAACGACTCGCAGCGCGGGTCGGACAGGCGGAAGAAGTAGTGCGTCGACGTCTTGCGCACCGGCGTCGCACCCGACACCACCGAATACGGGTTCAGCAGTTCGGTCGGCAGATAGGTCGAGCCGCACACTTCGCAGTTGTCGCCGTACTGGTCCTTCGCGTGGCATTTCGG
>Ga0207698_10002825_pt1 | contig 10395 bp, 6 predicted proteins | sample KBSCornC22_FD_184298 | JGI IMG/M metagenome (GOLD analysis project Ga0207698, IMG submission 184298) | Corn rhizosphere microbial communities from Kellogg Biological Station, Michigan, USA - KBS Corn C2-2 (SPAdes) (version 2) | ecosystem: Host-associated > Plants > Roots > Rhizosphere > Soil ...
GGATCATCGCTCCTGGACAGTTGAGAGATCGCGTTCCGTCTCACCGAGATGTTCTCCTCGCCCTTCACGATCGAGAGTAGCTTGTCGACCGCCGGCTTTTCGCCGTTGCGGATGTAGAGACTGATCAGCGTCTGCTTCATCGACGGATCCGTCGTCGTGTCGTAAAGCTTCACGAGATCGGCAATCGATGCACCTGAACGATTCGCCGCATCGAGCGCGCGGCGGCGCATCTGCATGTTCTCATTGCCGTCCTGTGCCATGTTGATCATCCACTTCGTGTTCTCGGTGCCGCCGATTTCCGCGAGCGCCGAGAAGACCGCTTCGCGTGAGCGATCGCTGTGGAGCTTTGGGTAGAGCGAGCGGAGAAGCGCCGCGTCCTGTGCGGTAGCGTACTCCTGGCCAAGTGCACGAAGCGCGACGGTGAGAACGTCTTCGGGAAGATCGGTGCGCTGAACCGCCGTGCGCAGATACTGGCGAGCGCGCGGGTCGCCGGAACGCGCGAGCACCGACATCGACTCGCGGGCGAGCCACGTGCTCTGCGTCTGCTGCGAGAGCTGAACGAGCGGCGGAATGCCGGCGCCGTGGTCGAGTCTGCCGAGCACCGAAAGCGCCTGTTGGCGAACCGACTGGTTGTCCGTTTCGTCGCGAGCGATCGCGAGAATCGGCTCGGTGACGGCGGTCGGAATCGTCTGCATTCCGTCGGTCGAACGTCCCATGTACGACAAGGCGCTGCGGCGTGTCTCGCGCGGAAGCGCAGTGTTGCGAGCGATGGTTACCAGTGTCGCTGCAGTGTTCGCACTATCCGCAAGCATAGCCGGGAAAAGCGCGTCACGACCCGCACGGCCGTCGATCTTGCTCGCGAGCGACAGGAGATAGTCGGCGGCGTCTTGCGACCGAACCTTCCCGAGATCCGTCACGCCACGAAGCGAAGAATCCGGCGGACCAACGTATGTCTGAATCGAGAGCGGCAGCTTGTCGGCACGATCGACCACGACACGCACCGGGCCGGCAACGCACGGATCCGCGCGCATCGCGTCGTTGAAGTTGCCGTACATGTTGGCGCTGTAGTTGATCGTGCCAGTGACGCTATTCGGGCCCGTCTGGATGTACGTGCGTCCGTTGCCGCACACTCCCGGACGCGCCGCGAACGAGAACTGCACTCGACCGTCAGGCGCTCCATCCACTCGGCTACCAATTCCTTGCGCTGACGCCGAACTGACGGTCGCCGCGACAATCGCGGCGGCGAGGAGTAGGTGGGATCGGCTCATGGCTTCTTTCCTTCGAGAATGTCCTGAAGCAATTGCGAGCTCCGGGGATCTTTGCGCCGGCTCAGAGCGTTCAGTGCCTGCATTTTCACCTGTGTGTCCGTGCTGTTCCGCACGATGTCGTAAAGCTTGTCAGCTGCCTCGGTTTCGCGACGTCCCTCGAGACTGCCTACGATCCGTGAGCGGATTTCACGCGAGTCCGACGCGTCGTATAGCTTGACCAGATCAGCGACTGGCGTGTTGGAACGCACTAGGCGCGCGATCGCGACGGCGCGCAACTGACTCGGTTCGCTTTGATTCTTCGCGAGATTCAAAATCCACTGATCGTTCTCTTGTCCGCCGATTCGCGCGATCGCGTTGATGACGGCACCCTTTACCTGATCATTGTCGGCACGCGAATACAGGCTACGCAGGTATGCGGCGTCATCGTTTGTCGCGCGATCGTTATTGATCGCGTTGATCGCTTCGACGCGCAGATTCGTCGAGACGTCCTTTCGGTCGATGAGTGCGCGCACACTCGAACGAGCACGCGCATTGTCGCTCGCAGCGAGAGTTCTGACCGCCGCGCGCTGAATGTTCGGATCCTGTTCGTTCTTGAGAATCTCCTCGAGCTGGCTGATGCCGGCGTCGCCCTGGAGCTTCGGCAGCCAGCTGATGGCTTCGGCGCGCACCGTCGACGATGGATCGCTCTTCGCCGTCGCGCCGATGATGCTCGCCGCCTCCGCATCGCCACGGCGGCCGAGCATGAAGATCGCGTTGCGACGAAGCTCGGTGCTGCATTCGTCTTTCTTGTTTAGAACATTCTTAATGATTGGCATGGCCTGCGCTGGATCCATGTTGCTCAGCGCGCCCATTGCTTCGCGCTTCACCTGCATCTCGTCGTTATCGCAGGTGTTCGCACCGCTCTTCGCGGCGCTCGCGATGATGTCTGCCGCGCTACGATCGCCGCGCTGCGCGAGCGCCGAGTTGATGCGGATGTAGAGCCCGACGACGTCGCCATCGCTCGTGCGCCGGCGGCCACCGAAGTTCATGTACTGTCCGTTGTTGTTGTTCGACCCATTCACGACGCCGATGAGCTTCGACGCACGCGGCTCGAGGAGCTTCGCGGCCGACCGGAGCTCATCGGTCGTGCCGATCTTGTAGCGCGCCCACGCTTCGTAATACGGGAGGTCGTCGACGTACCCCGACTTCGGATACTTCGATGCGATGTCCTTGAACATCTGAGCGGACCGGCCGTACTCGCCGCGGTTCAGCAGGTCATGTGCGAGGCGATAGAGCGAGTCGGCCGGATCGCCCTGGATGTACTGCGGTGTGTGAATTCTGAAATTGTCGCGGGCGAATGGTGCCATCGCCGGCATCGAGATGCTCGGCATCACAGCCATTGGCGCCATCGGCGCCATCGCGGGCATCGGATCGATCATCGGGAACGCCCTCGGCGAATAGATGCGGGCGTCTTCGGCGATGCGAAGCGCGTTCTCCTTCATCGCATCCATATCGATGTGCGCCATCTCTCTCGCCATATCTGCCGCAGCGCGAATCTGGTCGCGATTCGCGTCCACCATGTCGCGCGCCATGTCCGCAGCGCGCCGCGACTGTTCCATGATCGCGTCGCGATCGATGTCGCTCAGACGTGCCGCATCGAGCGCACGCAGCTTGATGTCTTCGAGATCGAGGTCGCTCAGCGGAGTGAATGGCCTAGCTGGACGCGGCGCAACCATCGGACGTTCAGCAGGAGCGGGACGCGCCGGCTTGGCCGGGGGTGTCGGAGGCTCCTGCGCCTGCACCGCGCCGACCGCGGCAACCAGCGTGAGAGTGGCGAAAATCCTTTTCATTGCAATTCTCCTAATTCGCAGAGATGTCGGCGACCGCTGTGCGCAGGCGCGGAATGACGTCGCGCTGTTCGAGCGCGCGGTTGATGATGTCCAGATCGGTACGAGTGCCGTTCGAGCGCAGGCGAACCACCTGAGCGAGCACGAGCTCGAGATCCTCGAGCAGGTCGCGCATCGCGGGCTCGTTCGCGGCCGGCGAATCCATGAGCAAGCGAGTCCGTGCGAGCAGATCGCTGGCGCGTGTCGAGAGTTGCGCGTCTGCCGAAGCGCCTTTCGCGTCGGAGCTGAGTGAGGTCAACAGCGCCGCGGTCTGGCCGAGGTACTGTGAGGTTTCGATGGCGTACGGGCGGTCAAGCAGCGTGTCCGACGACTGCGTCGACTGCGCGGGCTCGGCCTGCGCGACGGTGACCGGTGCTTTGGGCTGCGTCTCGTGTCCTACAGAGTTCGACGCGCGGCCGATGCCGATGCCGATGACGAGCGTTGCTGCGGCGGCGAACCACGACGGGATCCGTATCCCGCGGCGCGGCGCTGCCGTGATTGGCGTGACTGATTCGATCGTGGGCGCAGCGCGGAAACCAGATCGCGCTTCGATCTCTGCCCACATCTCCTCGAGAGGCGGCTCGGGCGGACTATGGAACGTCTGCGCCGCGTCGCGCATCAATTTGTCAAATCGGTCTTCACTCATGATTCCAACTCCGGTGCCAGGTCGGCGAGCACGGCGCGGAGTTGCGCGCGTGCCTGCGATAGGCGGCTCTTGCAGGTTCCTTCGGCGACGCCCAGAACTTCGGCGATCTCCGTGTGCGTATAGCCTTCGATGTCGTGCATGATGACGGTGGTTCGGTAAATCTCCGGCAGATCTTCGATCGCTCGGTGCAGTCGCTCGCGGAGAACTGGGTCGACACCTGCTCCCTCTGAGCCGATCGGGTGAACGTCCTCGAGATCCGTTTCCCGTTCCCTGAACCGTTTGACCTTTCTCATCGCGTTCGCCACGACCGTGACAGTGATGCGATGAAGCCAGGTCGAGAGCGCCGCGTCCCCGCGAAAGCGGGCTAGCTGACTGAACGCTCGAACGAACGTGTCCTGCGTGAACTCGCGGGCTAGAGCAGCGTCCCCGGTCAACCGGAAGGCAAGCCGATAGACCCGAGCCGAGTGCGCGTCATAGAGATCGCGCGCCGCGATGCGGTCACCGGCAAGCACCCGAGCGATCAGTTCGGGTTCGCTCACCCGTTGGGGGGTCTGTAGAGCAACGCCTGTTCTAGTCACGTGTTGCTCGTTAGATGCGGTCGTCACGAAAAGCGTTCGATCGAAGTTGTTGGTCGGAGCGAGGGTAGCCGATTTTCTGGCAGATGGCGATGTCGGCCGGATGATTTAGCGGATGCTAAAATTCTAGCACTCGTTGAGCGGTCAATCTATTCGGATTTCGTAGACATCTAACCGTCCAGATTGACGGGTCAGTAGTGTTTTCATATCGTGCTCCACGGAACGTTTCCGGGGAAGTGGCAACGGCGGAACAGCCCTCGTTCCACCTTCCTCTCCGCCTCTGCGTCTCTGCATCAAAAAACCGGGGTTCCGCAGTGCCGTCGTCCTGCCTGTTTCGCCACCTGCCACGCAAGATGCCAGACCTCGACCTCCTCCAAGGCACCCTCGATACTCTCGTCCTCAAGGCCCTCACCTGGGGTCCGCGGCATGGATACGCCGTCGCCCGATGGATCAAGGACACAAGCGATCAAGCGATCAGCGTCGAGGACCGGGCACTCTATGTCTCGCTCCACCGGCTCGAGGAGCGCGGCTGGGTCGAATCGCAGTGGGGACTCTCCGAAAACAATAGAAAGGCGAAGTACTACGAGCTCACCGCGGCCGGCCACCGGCAGCTCAAGGCGAAGGCGCGCGAGTTCACCACCTACGCGCACGCCATGTTCAAGATTCTCGAGACCACTTAGCGGAGCGTGCCATGCGACGAATCCCGAGCTTCCGCCGCCTGATGCATATCTCGTCGTCGCGATCGATCGAACACGACGTCGACGCAGAGCTGCTCTTCCATATAGAAGCGCGGGTCGAAGACCTCATGCGGGAGGGACACTCTCGCGCCGACGCCGAGCGGCAGGCGAAGCGTGAGTTCGGCGACGCGAATGAAGCTCGGCGCGAGCTCGCGACAATTGATCGGCGGTCAGCGAGGCGGGCGGGATGGCGCGAATGGATCGCCTCGGTGAAACAGGATGTTCGCATCAGTTGGCGAAGTCTACGGTCGAGACCTGCCTTTACTATTACAGTTCTTTTAACGCTCGGGCTTGGCATCGGCGCAAACGCCGCGATCTATAGCGTTACGTACGCCGTTCTGCTCAAGCCGCTGCCGTTCGGGCAGCCAGAACGCCTGGTTCATCTGTGGGAGACATTCGACGGTCCCGTCGATCGTCGGTCGGAAGGGTCGTACCCCGATTATCGCGACCTTCGCGATAGAACGCGCACCCTATCCGGGGTCGCAGGATACCAAACGAGCGGCGTTCTCCTCGGCGCCGAACATCCGACGACGATTCGAGCCGGCACGGTGACGGCGAACTTCTTCGACGTGCTCGCCGTCCATCCGACGATTGGTCGCGCCTTCCGTGCGGAAGAGGACGCAGTCGGTGCGCCGCGAGTCATCGTTCTTACCGATGGAATGTGGGAGCGAGAATTCAAGCGGAGTCGCGAGGCCATTGGCTCGAGCATGATTCTCGACGGCCGTCCGGCAACCGTGATCGGCGTTCTGCCGTCATCGTTCCGGTTCGGTGGACGCGCAAGCTCGCCCGATGTCTGGATTCCGATCCAACAAGACGATCTTCGCGACTCTCGCGGATCGCACTGGATCAACCTGATCGGGCGAATGAAGTCCGGTGTCACGGTGGCCGGAGTGACGCGCGACTTGTCCTCGATCATGAACGACCTCGCGCGAGACTTTCCCGAATCAAATAGCAAGCGGAGCGCTGTCGCCGTCCCGCTGCGCGACGAGCTCGTCGGATCCGTTCAGACTTTGCTCATCTCGCTGTACGCGGCCGTCATCGTCGTGCTCCTCGTCGCGTGCACGAACGTTGCGAACCTCACGCTCATGCGCGGAACCGATCGCGAGCGCGAGTTGGCGGTCCGCGTCGCACTCGGCGCCGGCCGCGGGCGTCTCGTCCGCCAACTGTTGACCGAAAGTCTCTTGCTCTCTGTCGGAGGCGGCGCGCTTGCACTGATGGTCGCGAAATTCGGTATCAAGGCGGTCATCGCCGTCGTACCGGAACGTACGCTCGTGTCGATTCCTGGAATTGCATCCGCCGGAATCGATGGCCGAGTCGTCGCCTACGCGGCTCTCATCTCGTTCGTCGCGGCGATAGCTTTTGGTCTCCTTCCAGCGATTCGTGCGACGCGGGCGTCTATTCACGGTTTTCTAAAGCAAGGCGTTCGTGGTAGCAGCGCGCGTGCCGGCCTGCGAGACGGACTCGTTGTAGCCGAGATCGCGTTTACGGTGGTGCTGGTGTCCGGCGCGACGCTGTTTGCGAAGAGTCTCCGCAACCTGCTCTCGATCGACGCCGGCTTTCGAACGGAGCACATCGCGACTGCCGGCATTCTCTTGTCTCCGACAATCGCCAACGATCGAGCTCGCGCAACGCAGGCGTTCGATCGACTCACCGCTGCGCTTCGCGGAGTTCCCGGCGTCGAGAGCATCGGCCTCGTCAACCGACTGCCGATGAATGCGGGCGAGACATGGGATTTCGAGATTGTCGGTCGGCCGCACTCCTTGCCCGGTCAGGCGCCGACGGGAAGCATTCGAAAAGTCGGCGGCGACTACTTCAACACGCTCGGCATTTCTCTCCGGCGGGGCCGGCTGTTCAATAGCGGCGATACAGAGCATGCGCCGCGAGTTGTGATCGTGAACGATGCGTTCGTTCGCGCGTATTTCCCCGGCGTCGATCCGATCGGACAGGGAATCATTCGGCGGAGGGACACGCTTCGCGTCGTCGGCGTCGTTCACGACGTCGCGATTGGAAAGGTCGAGGATCCCGTTCCGCCAACCTGGTACGTGCCTGTCGCGCAGGAGTCGGCGGGCTTCATGCGGGTTGCGATTCGCACGACGCGGGACGACGCGGAGCTCTTCACTCGGCTGTCGACAATGCTCGGCGCCATCGACGCAAACGCTGCCGTTGTCGAGCCGGCGTCGATGGAAGATCTGGTCAATCGCTCGTCATCGGTGTTCGCTCGCCGCTTTCCGCTGATTCTGATCGGTGCATTTGCTGCCATGGCGTTGTTGCTCGCGCTCGTCGGGATTTACGGCGTCGTGAGCTATTCGGTCGGCCAGCAGCGCCGCGAGCTTGGCATTCGCATGGCGCTCGGCGCCGACGCGCGAGGCGTCGTCGGGTTATTCCTCCGACGTTCAGCGGTTGTCGCGATGATTGGCGCGGTTGCGGGAATTGTCGTCGCGATCGTTTCGGCGCGCTTCGTCGCCGGAATGTTCTATGGCGTGAGGCCGAGCGACCCGCTGACGTATGTCGGGGCGTCGCTGTTGCTCGGAGTCGCATCGCTGGCAGCGACGTTCATTCCCGCGATGCGAGCGTCACGCGTGGATCCCACCGTTACACTGCGAGCCGAGTGATGCGCGAGCCACGCATTCGGCGGCTGTTGTCGGTGGCGACGAGTCGCCGATCGATCGAACGCGACGTCGATACCGAAATGCGGTTCCATATGCAGATGCGCGTTGAGGATCTGATGCGCGAAGGCCAAGCTCGAGAAGCCGCCGAGCGGCAAGCAGCGCGCGAGTACGGCGATATCGTCGGTGCGCGGGACGAGCTTGCCGCCATCGATCGACGACGCATTCGGTCCGAGTCGCGCCGTGAGTGGCTTGGATCACTCGGTCAGGACATTCGCTTCGGTGCGCGCAGCCTTCGCTCCCGTCCCGCACTCGCCCTCACGGTTCTTTTGACGCTCGCGCTCGGAATCGGTGCGAACGCGTCGATCTTCAGCTTTGTCGACACAGTTCTTCTAAAGCCATTGCCCTTCGCGCGGCCCGAGACGCTCGTGCAATTGTGGGAGACGTTCGAGAGCAAGGTCGATCAACGATCGGAAGCCGCATATCTCGACTATCTCGATTGGCGCGCGCGCAACGTCGTCTTCGCGGATCTCGCCGGATACCAGGACGCGGATTTCATCGTCGGCGCTGAGCATCCGACAATTGTCGGCGGCATGAAAGTCACCGCGAACTTCCTCGATGTACTCGGTGTTCACGCGCTCGTGGGTAGAACGTTCATCGAGGGCGAGGATTCGCCTGGCGCGCCGAAGATTGCGTTGCTCACCTACGGGTTTTGGCAGCGCCAGTTCGGTGCCGATCGGTCCATTGTCGGTCGAACCACGGTGATTGGTGGTGCCTCCGCGACGATCGTGGGAGTTCTTCCGGAATCGTTTCGCTTTTCGATCGTCGGCGACCCACAACTCGTCATGCCGATCGACCGCAACGTCGCGACGCGCACGGACCGCGAGAATCATTGGTTGAGTGTCATTGGCCGCCTGCGCGACGGTGTCGACGTTCGGAGAGCGTCCTCGAACCTTTCGGCGATCATGAGGGATCTCGCAATCGAGCATCCGGTCGAGAACGCGAAGCGAGATGCGATGGTCGTTCCCCTTCGCGATGAGATCCTCGGCTCGACGCGTCCAGTTTTGCTGCTCGTCTACGGCGCAGTCGTCGTGGTGCTGCTCATCGCATGCGTCAACGTCGCGAATTTGCTGTTGATCCGCGGCGCCGATCGTGATCGCGAACTTGTCGTCAGAGCTGCGCTCGGTGCAGGAAGGTCGCGTCTCATTCGACAGCTGGTTACCGAGGGACTTCTACTGGCCGTGTGCGGCGGACTGCTCGGGCTTTTCGTTGCGATGCTTGGCGTACACGCGCTTCTTGAATTGCTGCCGTCGAGGCCACTGAGAGGATTCACGGCATTGGCGGCGCCGAGTCTCGATGCTCGCGTGATTGTCTATACGATGCTCATCTCGATCTTGGCTGGTCTTGGCGTCGGCGTTGTTCCCGCGTTTCGAGCAACGCGTCCGAAACTCGGAAACGCGCTTCGTCGCGGCGCTCGAGGTTCGATTGGTGGGGGCGCACGCCTTCGAGACGGCCTTGTCGCAGCAGAGGTCGCGCTCACCGTGCTGCTTCTCTGCGGCGCGATGCTCGTCGGAAAGAGCCTGGTGCGACTCTTGTCCGTGGATCCGGGTTTCCAACCGCATCGCATCGTGACGACAAACGTCGTCCTACCACGGACACGATATCAATCGAAAGTTTCTCAAGTGGAGTTCTACCGGCGGCTGGAGGAAGAAACCGGTCGCTTGCCCGGTGTCGAATCGGTCGGGTTGATCAGCATGCTGCCGTTCGACTACGGATCATCACTTCGCTTTGACATTGTCGGTCGCGCGACTGCTTCTGGTGAGACGCCAGCCGCGGCATATCGCTCTGCGAGCCGCGACTACTTTCGCACAATGCGCATCCCGCTGATTCGCGGGCGCGAGCTCGTCGCTACGGATGACGCCCGCAATCCATCGGTATGCGTCGTCACACGCACGTTCGCCGACGTCTATTTTCGGGGCGAGGACCCGATCGGTCGCCGGCTGTATCTCGCCGGAGATACCGTTCGCATCGTTGGCATCGTTGGCGACGTTCCAATCGGAAACATCGGCGACCGAATCCCGCCGGCGATCTACCTGAGCCTCGATCAGTTCTTGCAGCCTTCCATCGCGGTTGCCTTACGAACCAACGCGACGACCGCGGATGTGAGTCGTGCCATGCGGCGCGTGGTTTCCGAGATCGACGCGAGCGTTGCTGTAACGCCGAGTGTCTCGATGGACGATTTGGTCGCGCAATCGCCGTCGGTGTTCCAGCGTCGCTTCCCAATGTTTCTCGTCGGCGCGTTCGCGTTGACCGCTCTCGCTCTTGCGATCGTTGGGATTTACGGCGTCGTCGCGTACGCTGTCTCGCAACGCACGCGCGAAATGGGAATTCGCATCGCTCTCGGCGCGCAGCCGACCAGCGTCGTTCGTCTCGTGATGATACATGGGGCGACGATGGCCGGCTGTGGGATTGTCGTTGGTCTTCTCGGAACGAGGCTTCTCGTCGGATACACAGACTCTTTTTTGTTCGGCGTGCGCCCGGGAGATCCGATCACGTACATGTCCGTCGCTGGTGGGCTAGCCGCCGTGGCGCTTCTCGCGACGCTGCTGCCGGCCCGCCGAGCAACGCGAGTCGACCCAGCGCTGGCGCTCCGAAGCGACTGAGGTCATTTTCCCGCGCCATGCCAACCACCCAGGGC
>Ga0207698_10002827_pt1 | contig 10389 bp, 8 predicted proteins | sample KBSCornC22_FD_184298 | JGI IMG/M metagenome (GOLD analysis project Ga0207698, IMG submission 184298) | Corn rhizosphere microbial communities from Kellogg Biological Station, Michigan, USA - KBS Corn C2-2 (SPAdes) (version 2) | ecosystem: Host-associated > Plants > Roots > Rhizosphere > Soil ...
CCGCGATGATGTCCACCAGCTTGTCCGGGTCGCGCTCGGCGAGCTCGATGTCGAACACGTCGATGCCGGCGAACTTCTGGAACAGGCAGCCCTTGCCTTCCATCACCGGCTTGCCGGCCAGCGGGCCGATGTCGCCCAGGCCCAGCACGGCGGTGCCGTTGGTGACCACGCCCACGAGGTTGCCGCGCGAGGTGAAGTCGGCCGCGAGCGTCGGATCTTCCTCGATCGCGAGGCAGGCATAGGCCACGCCCGGGGAATAAGCCAGCGACAGGTCGCGCTGATTGACGAGCGGCTTGGTCGGCTTGACGGCGATCTTGCCCCGCACGGGCGAGCGGTGGTATTCGAGCGCGGCGTCGCGAAGCGCTTGTTCGGCGGCAGACAGCTCGGCCTTGGGTTTCCGGGGAGTTTCAGCGGACATGCGGGTGTCTCCTGTTCTGGCGATGGTCTGGGAAAGCCGTCCTGACGAGCGGGGGAGCCATTGTGCGACTGCTCTGCGTCACTCGCATACGCAAGTCCCACAGGGCGCAGGCGGCTTTGGCATGGGGTCATGCGCAAACGCCATACTGTTGGGCGGAATCCGGCCGGCAGCGCGCCCGAGGGTTGGTAACCTGCTCGTTCCCATCGCTGACCTGGCTAGAACGAGGTTGCTCCATGCCAAGACACATCGGCATCGTCGGCTGCTCCGCCGAAGGCGCATCGCTGTGCTATCGAACCATTTGCGCTGACGGACCGGCATGGCTCGGCCCGCATGCGCATCCGCAGGTGTCGATGCACACGCATTCGCTGGCCGACTATGTGGCTTGCCTCGAACGCGGCGACTTGGCCGGCGTGGCCGAGCTGATGTTGTCGTCGGCCGGCAAGCTGGCCCGGGCCGGCGCCGACTTTCTCGTCTGCCCGGACAACACCATCCACCAGGCCCTGCCGATGGTGCTGCCGCGTTCGCCCTTGCCGTGGCTGCACATCGCGGAAGTGGTTTCAAGCGAGGCAGTGGCGCGCGGATTCCGGCGTGTGGGCGTGCTCGGCACGCGATGGCTGGTGGACAGCGACGTCTACCCGCAGGCGCTGACCGCACGCGGCGTGCAGGCGGTGCGGCCCGCGCCCGCCGATCGCGACGAAACCAGCCGAATCATCATGGACGAACTGGTGCGCGGGGAGTTCAAGCCCGAGAGCGTCCGCGCATTCCAGCTGGCCATCGGTCGCCTGAAGGAAATGGGCTGCGATGCGGTGGCGCTCGCTTGCACCGAGATCCCGCTGATCATCAGCGACGCCAACTCGCCGCTGCCGACGCTCGACTCCACCCGCCTGCTCGCGCGCGCCGCGCTCCGCGAGTCGCTCAGTACCGCACCAGCAGGCGGTACCTGAGCGTCGTGCTTCCGCCCGCCGGCACGCGCACCTGCCACTCCGCCGTGCCGGCGGCCGCCTTCGAGTGCGGCTGCGATTCCTCCAGCATCTGCCAGTCGCCGGGCACCGGCTCGCGCACCGTCACAGTCACCGCTTCGGTCTTCGCGTTGCGCAGCACGATCTCGTAGGCGCTCTCGCACACGTAGCTCGCCTTGTTGGTCGGTTCGCGGCGGCGGAAGTCCGTCTGCTTCTTGTCGGCCGTCACGTCGAAGGCGTCGCCCAGGTGCAGGCGCACCTTCTCGTTCTTGGGCGTGTGGTCGATGCGGTCCTCGCCGACGAACTGCGCGTTGCCGGCGCTGTCGCGCTTGTAGACGCGCACCACGCCCTTGGGCAGCGGCTGGCCGAGGTGGGCGGCCTCGCGGTTGGCGAACTCCACGTACACGCCCGCCTTCAGCTTCTGGCCGATGTCGCCCACGCTCGATCGGTAGTAGTAATCGGCACCGCGCACCAGCAGTTCCTTGCGGATCGGCACGCCCGCGGCATTGAGCAGCGCAACCTGCTTGGTCTGGTTGTCGGCCAGAGTCGTCGGACGGTTCAAGGTGTACAGGTGGTATTCGAACAGCGACTCTTGCACCATGCCCGAGGCCTTGGCCAAGGCGGGCGCCGGCGCCGCCGCCACGCGGTCGGCCATGCGGAACTCCTCCCTCACGCGATTCACGTCGCCCGCCACGAGCTGCAGCTTCGCGTTCGGATAGGCCGTGCCGCTGCGGTTGGTGAGCGTGACCCAGCCGTTCAAGTCCAGCGTGCTGTCGTCGGCGCTGAGCTCGGCCACATAGTCGGCCTGCCACGACAGACCGCCGCTCAGGTAGGACAGCTCCAGGTTTTGCGCACCGGGCTGGCGGTTGTTCATCTCGGTGACGAGCGTCGGCCGATCGCGCAGGTTGGCAGGCACGCCGTCGTACACGATGCGCCCGGGCACGCCGGTCTCGATGCGGTCGCCCATCTGCAGCACCACGCCGCCATTGGCGCTCAGCACCTGCGCCGTTTCGGTGGTCTCGGCGCCGGTCGTCGGGTTGGTCTTCACGATGCGCACGCTGCGGCCCACGTACTTTTCCAGCAGCTTGGCCGGCGTGAGCAGGTCGAAGTCGAAGTTCTGTTCCAGCAGGTCGAAGGCGCCGGGGTGCGAGAGGCTTCGCAGCTGCGCCGTCTCCGGCCGCATGCGCGCGCTGACGTCGCGCAGCGCGAGGCGGTTGACGCCAGGCTTGAGCACCACGCTGCGCGTGTCCTTGATCAGCGCCAGGTCTTCGTTGTAGATGGTGACCGCGACCGATTGCTGGTCGCCCAGCGTGCTGCGGTGTTCGGCGACGGGCGCGGGCTGGCTCTGCGCTGCTGCGTCCAGCGCACCACCAAACGCGCCACCGAGCGCGATGGTGAGTGAAAGAGCGAGTGTCGACAGGCGAAAGCGGGCTGCCAGGGCCATGGGGTTCTCCGAAGTTGACGAGCGTGTGAGAGGCTCACAACGCTGGTACGCAGGAGAACCGCGGATGGGGTGACGTAGGCTCAGGTCAAGTTTTGACGGTCCCGAATAGATCCTAGAAATCTAGGATTAATGAGAGATTCAATGGCGATTGGCCCTTTAATCCCAGAATCCTGGGATTTTTGCGTTGCTGGCCGAACGAGCTAGAACAGCCGCCCCATCAGCACCGTCATCCCGGCAAAGACCGACCACCGCCGCTCCCCGCCCCCGAGCGCCCGCGACAGCCCGGCATCCAGCGTCATCGTCTTCGACGCGTTGTAGCTCGCCGCACCCAGCACTTGGCTTTGCGATCCGGCCCCGCCCTGGTGGGTGCCCGACAGCTCGCCGACCCAGCCCCACTTGTCGTTGATGGTGCTCGACAGGGACGCCGCCCACAGCATCTGCGTGCGGCTCGTGCCGGGGTCGGCCAGGCCAAGGCGCGTGGCGGCGAGGTTGATGTCGGTGTGGAAGTCGCCGATGTCGGCGCTGTAGATGCCATTGACCGTGTACGACGTCTTCTCTTGCGTGATGCCGGCGTGGCCGGTCGCGAAGGTGGCGCCGGCTTCGAGCCCGAAGGCGTGCGTCTCGTCAACCGCGAAGCGCCGCTTGAGCGTGACGCTGGTGTCGCCCGCGCCGCTCACGCTGCCGATCGCGTCGTCATGCGCATGCACCCAGGCCTCGCCGCCCAGGCGGATGCCCCAGTCGGGCGTGAAGGCGAGCTTGAGCGTGTAGGGCAGGCTGTCGCGCCGCACGGATGCATCGCCGCGGTCGCTCTGCACGCCGGCTTCGAGTTCCAGCCAGCCGGGTGCGGACAAGGCCGCTGGCGTCGAGACGCTCGGGCGGTAGGGCGTGACCGAGGGCTGCGCGTCGTCGGCGAAGGCTGCGGCGCCTGCAAGCGACAGCAAGGCCACGGCGCAACGGACCGAGACCCTGGCCACCGTCGATTGATGCAGCTTCATCACGACGCCCTCGCCACTCACTGCGACTTCGCCAGCAGCTCGAAGTGCTCCACCACCGGCGGCTTGGCGAAGAACGGCCCGACGATCGCCCGCCACTGCGGGAACAGCGGGCCGCCGCGAAAGCCCACCGTGTGGTCTTCCAGCGTGTCCCAATAGATCATGAGCACGTAGCGCTCGGGCGACTCGATGCCCTTGTTCACCTTGAAGCCGCGGAAGCCCTTGGCTTGCGAGATGACGGTGTTCAAGCCGCGTTGGATGGCCTCGTCGAAGGCGGCCTGCTGGCCGGGCGGGATGGTGATGTCGGCGATCTCGAGAATCATGGTGTGGCGTGCTGGTTGGCGTGCGAACTCGCGAACCCCGTCGCGAGCTCACCTGCAGGTGCGATGCGAGCGGCGCAGAACTTCAGTTCGGGAATCTTCGCGAACGGGTCCAGCGCCGGGTTGGTGAGCAGGTTCGCTGCCGCTTCGGTGTAGCAGAACGCCATGAACAGCTGCCCCGGCTGGAGGCTGGCGTCGATGCGGGCCGTGGCGTGGATGCTGCCGCGGCGCGTGTGCAGGCGGATGGTATCGCCTGGCTGCGCGCCGATGTCGCGCAGGTCCGCCGCATGCACGCTGACCACCGCCTCCGGCTCGATCGCATCGAGCACGGCTGCGCGCCGCGTCATCGAGCCGGTGTGCCAGTGCTCGAGCTGGCGGCCGGTCATCAGCACCATCGGGTACTGCCGGTCAGGCAGCTCGTTGGCCGGTGACACCTGCGCCGGCACGAGCCGCGCCTTGTCGCCCGGCAGCGGGAAGTGCTCGGAGAACATCACGCGCTCGCCCATGTCGCGCTCGTCGGCGACGGGGTAGATCATCGGCTCGTTCGCCTCCAGCCGAGACCATGCCACGCCGGTGATGGACGGCATCACCGAACGCATCTCCTCGTACACCGCGCTCACCTCGCGCTCCTGCCAAGGCAGGCCGAGTTCCTGCGCCATGCGCTGGATGATCCACAGGTCGTGCCGCGCATCGCCCGGCGGCGACAAGGCCTGGCGGCCCAGCTGCACGCGGCGGTCGGTGTTGGTGAAGGTGCCCGTCTTCTCAGGGAAGCCGCTGGCCGGCAGGAAGACGTCGGCGAAGGCGGCCGTCTCGGTGAGGAAGAGGTCCTGCACGACGAGGTGCTTGAGGTTCGCGAGGCCGGCGCGCGCGTGCGCGAGGTCGGGGTCGGACATCGCCGGGTTCTCGCCCATGATGTACATGCCCTGGATGCGCCCCTCGTTGGCCGCATGCATGATCTCCACGACGGTGAGGCCGGGCTTCGCATCGAGCGTCGCGTCCCACGCGGCCTCGAAGCGCGACTTCGCATCGCCGTTGGTCACGCGCTGGTAGTCGGGGAACATCATCGGGATCAGCCCCGCGTCGCTTGCGCCCTGCACGTTGTTCTGCCCGCGCAGCGGATGCAGCCCGTTGCCCGGCCGGCCGATGTGCCCGGTGATCAGCGCCAGCGCGATCAGGCAGCGCGCGTTGTCGGTGCCGTGCACGTGCTGGCTCACGCCCATGCCCCACAGGATGATCGCGTTCTTCGCCTTCGCGTAGGTGCGCGCGGCCAGCCGAATCTCGTCCGCCGGGATGCCGCAGATCGCCGACATCTTCTCCGGCGAGCACTGCGCGACGTTGTCGCGGATCTCCTCGAAGTGCGTCGTGCGCTCGGTGATGAAGCGCTCGTCGTGCAGGCCTTCGTCGATGATGGTGTGCAGCATCGCGTTGAACAGCGCCACGTCCGAGCCCGGCATGAACTGCAGCACCTGCTGCGCATGGCGCGAGATTTCGGTGCGGCGCGGGTCCACGACGATCAGCGTGCGGCCGTCCTTCACCGCGTTCTTGATGAAGGTCGCGGCCACCGGGTGGTTCACCGTCGGGTTCGCGCCGACGATGACGATCACGTCGGCATCCGCCACGTCGGCCACCGGGTTGCTCACCGCGCCCGAGCCGATGCCTTCGAGCAGCGCCGTCACCGACGAGGCATGGCACAGCCGCGTGCAGTGGTCGACGTTGTTGGTGCCGAAGCCCGTGCGCACGAGCTTCTGGAAGAGGTAGGCCTCTTCGTTGCTGCCCTTGGCCGAGCCGAAGCCCGCGAGCGCGTTCGGGCCCATGCTGTCGCGAACCTCGCGCAGGCCTCGGCCGGCAAGCTTGAGCGCTTCGTCCCACGTCGCCTCGCGGAAGATCGCGAACGGCTTGCCGGGGTCGAAGCCGTCCAGCGTCTTGGGCACGCCTTCGCGCCGGATCAGCGGCGTGGTGATGCGATGCGGATGGTGCACGTAGTCGAACCCATAGCGGCCCTTCACGCACAGCCGGCCCTGGTTGGCCGGGCCGTCGCGGCCGACCACCTCGATGATCTTCTCGTCCTTCACGCGGTACGTGAGCTGGCAGCCCACGCCGCAGTACGGGCACACCGAATCGACCTCGCGGTCGGCTTCGACCAGTGCCGCGCCGTTGGCCGGCGTGAGCGCGCCGGTCGGGCAGGCCTGCACGCATTCGCCGCAGCCCACGCAGGTGCTTTGGCCCATCGGGTCGTCGAAGTCGAAGCTGATGCGCGTGTCGGCGCCCGAGCCGGCGATGGCGATCACGTCGTTCACCTGCTCCTCGCGGCAGGCGCGCACGCAGCGCATGCACTGGATGCACGCATCGAGCTGCACGGCGATGGCCGGGTGCGAGGTGTCGGCGGGTGGCGGCTCGTGCACATCAAATCGCGAGGATGTGACGCCCAGCGCCTCGCACCATTGCGAGAGTTCCGATTGCCGGGTGTGCGCCTGCGCGGGCGCGTCGGTGGCCAGCAGTTCCAGCACCATGCGCTGCGAGCGCTTCACGCGGTCGGTGGTGGTGTTGATCTTCTGCCCCGGCTGTGCGCTGCGGCAGCACGACGCGGCAAGCGCACGTTCGCCACCGATCTCGACCACGCAGGCGCGGCAGTTGCCGGCCGGGCGCAGGCCGTCCTTGTGGCACAAGTGCGGGATGGCGATGCCGTGGCGCTGCGCGAGCGCGAGGATGGTTTCGCCGGGGCGGGCTTCGAGCGCGCGGCCGTCGATCTCGACGGTCGTGACACGGGTGGCGAGGTCCGCCGCGCTACTCATGGCTGAACTCCTGCGGGAAATACTTCATCGCGCACAGCAAGGGGTTGGGCGCGGCCTGGCCGAGGCCGCAGATCGAGGCGTCCATCATCACCGCACTCAGTTCTTCCAGCAGCGGCCGGTTCCACGTCGGCTGCTTCATCAATTCGACCGCTCGCTGCGTGCCTTCGCGGCAGGGCGTGCACTGGCCGCAGCTTTCATGCTCGAAGAATTCCATCGCGTTCAATGCGAGCTGGCGGGCGCTGTCGTGCTGCGAAAAGACGACCACTGCCGCCGAGCCGATGAAGCAGCCGTGCGCTTGCAGCGTGTCGAAGTCCAGCGGCACGTCGGCGAGCGACGCCGGCAGCATGCCGCCCGATGCGCCGCCCGGGAAGTAGCCGTACAGCGTGTGGCCGTCCAGCATGCCACCGCCGTATTCGTCGATCAGCTCACGCACGCTGATGCCCGCGGGCGCGAGGTGCACGCCTGGCTTCTTCACCCGACCCGAGAGCGAGAACGAACGCAGGCCGCTGCGCCCGTTGCGGCCATGCTGCTTGAACCAGGCGGTGCCGCGCTCGACGATCTCGCGCACCCAGTGCAGCGTCTCCATGTTGTGCTCGAGCGTGGGCCGGCCGAACAGGCCCACCTCGGCCACGTAGGGCGGGCGCAGTCGCGGCCAGCCGCGCTTGCCTTCCAGGCTTTCGGTGAGCGCTGATTCCTCGCCGCAGATGTAGGCGCCGGCGCCGCGACGCAGGTGGATGGCGGGCAGCTCCGGCCGTGCGGCGCGCAGCAGCGCGAGCTCGCGTTCCAGCATCGCGCGGCAGCCGGCGTATTCGTCGCGCAGGTAGAGGTAGATCGCGCTCGCGTCGATGCAGTGCGCCGCCACCAGTGCGCCTTCGATGAAGCGATGCGGGTCGCGCTCGAGGTAGACGCGGTCCTTGAAGGTGCCGGGCTCGCCCTCGTCGATGTTCACGGCGATGAGCCGGGGCGCCGGCTGCGCGCGCACGATGCTCCACTTGCGCCCGGCCGGAAAGCCCGCGCCGCCGAGCCCGCGCAGGCCAGCATCGGACAGGGCCGCGATGACGCTGTCGATCGCGCGCTGGCCGCCTCGCAGTTCGTCGAGCAGCCGGTAGCCGCCTTGCGCCACGTAGGCCTCGAAGCCGATGCCTTGTGGCTCGGTGGCCTTCACATGACGGTCATCGACCGCGGCCACCACGTCATGAACCTGCGCATGCCCAAGGCAATGCGTGCCGACGACAGCGGCCGGCGCGCTGTCGCAGCGGCCGATGCACGGCGCGTCGATCACGCGCACGTCGCTGCGCGCCGACAGCGCGCGTACGATGGATGCCTTCAGTTCCTCGCTGCCTGCCATCGCGCACGACAGCGAGTTGCACACGCGCACCGTGACCGCGGCCGGCTCGGCGGCACCGTCCTTCACGATGTCGAAGTGGTGGTAGAAGCTCGCCACCTCGTACACCTCGGCCATCGACAGGCGCATCTCGTGCGCCAGCGCCACCAGCATGTCGTCGCGCAGGCAGCCTTGCGCGTCGTTGAGCCGGTGCAGGTGCTCGATCAGGAGGTCGCGCCGTCGCGGCGCATCGCCCAGCAACTCGCGCACATGCGCGATGGCGTCGTCCGCCGGCTGCCGTCCCTTGGCTTGGGCGCGCGTGCGCCGCCGTGCGGGCGCTGCCGCATGAATCTCGATCACTCGTTCGCCACTCAAGTCTCACACTCCCAGCCAGCGCGCCAAGGCCTCATGGTCGCCGAGCAATTCGTTCGATGCACCTTCGAGCACGATGCTGCCTTTTTCCATCACCACCGCATGGTCGGTGTGCGCGAGCACCGCACGGTAGTTCCGGTCGACGATCAACGTGCTGATCCCCGTCAAGCGGATCTGCGCAATCACGCGCCAGATCTCCGCCACCACCAGCGGCGCGAGTCCTTCGGTCGCTTCGTCGAGGATCATGAGGCGCGGGTTGGTCATCAATGCCCGCCCGATCGAGAGCATCTGCTGCTCGCCGCCGGACAATTGTTGCCCACCGTGCTTGAGCCGTTCAGCCAGGCGCGGGAAGGTCGCGAGCACGCGGTCCAGCGTCCAGTGCCGGGCACCATCGACACCGGCCCGCGCGCACATGATGAGGTTCTCGCGCACCGACAGGTTGCCGAAAATGCCGCGGCCTTCCGGCACGTAGCCCACGCCCAGCCGCGCGATGCGCTCGGGCGCGAAGCCGGTGACCGGCCGCCCCTGCCAATGCACGCGTCCGCCGCTGGCCGGTACATAGCCCATCAGCGTGCGGATCAGCGTCGTCTTGCCCATGCCGTTGCGTCCGAGCAGCCCGGTGGAAACACCTTCGGGCAGCGACAGCGACACGCCGCGCAGCACGTGGCTGTCGCCATAGTGCGCATGCAGGCTTTCGGTGTGAAAAGTGAAGGCGCTCACTGGGTAACCTTCGTGCTCCGCACTGCGGTGCAAGCCCCTTCGGGCCGCCGAGCGGGGCTCATACCGAGGCCTCACCGAGGTAGGCGATCTGTACCTCGCGGTCTTGCCGGATGTGGTGCGGCGTGTTGCTCGCGATGACTTCGCCATTCACCATCACCGTGATGCGGTCGGCGATTCTGAAGACCGCGTCCATGTCGTGCTCCACCAGCAGCACGGCGTGTTCGTCCTTGAGCTGGTCGAGCAGCGCGAGCATGCGTTCGGTTTCCTCGGCGCCCATGCCGGCCAGCGGTTCGTCCAGCAGCAGCACGCGCGGGCGCGTGGCCAGGCACATCGCGATTTCCAGCTGACGCTTGCCGCCGTGGCTCAGCGTGCCGGCCGGGCGTTGGGCATCTTCTTCCAGTCCGGTGGCTTCGAGCGCTTCATGGGCGGCGCGCACGCTGGCGGCGCAATGGGCGGCCGATTCCCACAGTGCCCAGGCCCGCGCATGCAAGGCCTGCGCGGCGAGCCGGCAGTTCTCGAAGACGCTGAAGTCCGCAAAGATGGTGGTGCGCTGGTAGCTGCGGCCGATGCCGGCGCGTGCGCGCCGCGGCTGCGGCCAGGCGGTCACGTCGTGACCTGAGAACTCGATGCGCCCGCTGCTCGCCGGCAGTTCGCCCGACAGCATGTTGATGAGCGTGGACTTGCCCGCGCCGTTGGTGCCGATCACTGCATGCACCTCGCCCACCTCGAGCTCCAGGCTCACGCCATTGACGGCCGCGAGCCCGCCGAAGCGGCGCGTGAGATCGACCGCACGAAGCAAGGGTGCATCAGCCATCGGCGGCCTCGCTTGTCGTTCGTGATTTGGGCCGAAGCAGATCGCGCAGCCCACCGGCGCCGATCAGCCCGCGCGGCAGCAGCGCGACGAAGGCGATCACGGTGAGCCCGTAGGTGAGCTGCCAGTGCGCAGCCACGGGACCGAGCCAAGCCTCGGTCTGGAAGAACTCCTTGAGCAGCGTGAGCGCGATCGCGCCCAGCACCGCGCCGCGCAGGTGGCCGATGCCGCCGAGGA
>Ga0207698_10002832_pt1 | contig 10375 bp, 10 predicted proteins | sample KBSCornC22_FD_184298 | JGI IMG/M metagenome (GOLD analysis project Ga0207698, IMG submission 184298) | Corn rhizosphere microbial communities from Kellogg Biological Station, Michigan, USA - KBS Corn C2-2 (SPAdes) (version 2) | ecosystem: Host-associated > Plants > Roots > Rhizosphere > Soil ...
AGGTCGCCGGAGCGCGGGCAGAGCTGAGAGTGCGAGGACGCCGCCGCCGACAGGCAACGTTGCCGCCCCGGTAAGCGAGATCACGCCGTTGTTCCCGATCACGACCCCCGGCGTGGCAAGACCGTGGATGGCAAGCAGGGCGGCCATCACCGTGAACGCCGATCCCACGAGCACGACCCGGCCGTCCTGGCGTCGCACTCCGACGAGTGTCAGCGCGAGTGCGGCGAAGGATGCGATGAGGGCGCTGACTCCCACGCCGATGAAGTGCGCGCTCGACCCGAGGTTGTGCGCGTCGTGGTGCGCGAGGAAGTGCAGGGTGACCCCGGGCACGAGTGCTCCGATCCCGAGCAGCGCGAGATCCTGGACCACGCGATCGCGAGGAATTGGCCGCATCGATAGCGCATCGGCTGTGCCGGTCGCCACATAAAGGGCCGGATGTCCTAACTCCAAAGGGTGAGAAAGGACGGTCTAGGTGTCGAGGCGCTCCGGGTGGCCGAGCGACCCGAGCTCGGCGATGTCCCTGCGAAAGAAGAGCGCGGTCGTCCAGTCGGTGACGACCCGGAGCTTTCGCGTGAGCAGCGGCAGCTGGTACAGGTGATAGGTGCGGGTGACAAACCAGCCGAGAAATCCGCGGAACCGCAGCCCGAGTACATCGGCGATGCCTTTGTAACGACCGAGGGTCGCCACCTGGCCGAGCATGCGGTAGCGATACGGACGTGGCGGGCCCGAGAGGTTCTTGGCCAGCCGCCGCGCCTGTCGCAGGGCGTGTTGGCAGGTCGGGGGGTCGAACTGTCCCGGCGTCGCCTCGTTCGGGACTCGCGCTCCGTCTCCGAGCCCCCAGGCGTGGGCCACCCCCTCGACGTGGAGAGTGGGATCCACAAGCACGCGTCCGCGCTCGTCGAGCGGCAGGCCGAGCCGTTCGTTCACCGGATTCGCGCGGACGCCGGCGGTCCAGACGACGGTGCTCGTCGGGAGCCGGCTGCCGTCGGAGAGGGTCGCGGCGTGGGCCTCGACGGACTCGAGCGTCGTCGTGACGCGAATGTCGACGCCGCGCGCGGCGAGCTCGCGCGCCGCGTAGTCGCCGAGCGGGATCGGGATCTCGGGCAGGATCTTCGCGGCGGCATCGACCAGCACCCAGTGTTGCGGTGCTTCCCGTAGCCCCGGGTAGTAGCGCATCGCGTCGCGCACGAGGTCGGACAGCTCGGCAAGCGCTTCCACGCCGGCGTAGCCCGCGCCGATGAAGAGAAACGTCAGCTCGCGGTCTCGCTGCTCCTCGCTCGTGGCCGAGTCGGCTGCCTCGAGCCGGCGCAGGACGTGGTTGCGGAGCTGGATCGCGTCGGCGAGGGACTTGAAACCGAGCGCGTGTTCGGCAAGCCCCGGGATCGGCAGCGCACGCGAGATCGCACCGAGTGCGACGACGAGCTCCTCATAGCTCGCGGTCAGCGTTCCGTTCTCGGTCTCGACCGTGACCTCGCGCCGGTCGGTGTCCACCTCCGTTGCACGTCCCAGCAAGAGCTCGGCGTACGGACACATCTGGCGCAGCGGGACCACGACATGCCGCGGCTCGAGCGTTCCCGATGCAGCCTCCGGCAACATCGGCGTGTAGAGCATGAAGTTCTCCGGCGAGACGATCGTCGCGCCACGCTTGCCGAGCAGACGCGCGACGTAGCCTCCCGCGAACCCGCCGCCGAGCACGAGCGTGCCACCGAGCGCCTTGCGGTTTGCCATGGCCTACCTTTGCACGGTCGGGAGGTCCTTCACGAGGTAGATCAGCGTGTCGTCGATGTCGACGCGGTGTCCTCTAATCGCGATCGTCTCCACCACCCGTTGAGGCGGAATGTCGGCGTTGCGGTAACCGAGGCGGCGGTAGAGCCGGAGCGCGCCCTCGTTCGCCTCGCCGGCGCTGATGCTGACTCGGTCCCGGCCGCGGTCTCGTGCGAGACGCTCCGCCGCTTCGGAGAGTCGGGTGCCGACGCCGTCCCGGCGACGTTCGGGCAGGACGAAGACATCCTGGATTTCGGGGACGCCGAGGGTCGTGCCCTCCCACGCCACGTGTGCGTGGCCGATCGGCTCGTCTCCGTCCCAGGCGATCAGGTACGTCTGGGAGTTGTCGAGACGGTGAAGGGGCAGTCGCGAGTCGACCTTCGGTAGGTCGGCAGCCGTCAGCTCGCGGACGTCGATGCGGCCACCATCCTTCGCAACAACGTCCTCGCCCCGGCCTTGTCGAGCATCTCGTTGAGGTTGCCGCACTTCGGGCTCTGCACGCATGACGGGCAGCCGTCCGAGCATGGGCAGCCCTCGAGCATGCGCGCGGTGTCCTCGACCCACCCCTCGAAGGCGTTGAAACCGCGCTCGGTGATGCCGACGCCGCCGGAGTGACCGTCGTAGATGAAGACGGTCGGGCGGTCGGTCTGGAAATGGATGTTGGTCGAGAGCCCGCCGATGTCCCAGCGGTCGCACATCGCCCAGAGCGGAAGCAGCGCGATCATTGCGTGCTCGGCCGCGTGGAGCGTTCCGAGCAGCTTGGGCATCTTCTCCAATCCCTCGAGCTGCTCCGGCTCAGGCAGATACCAGATCGCCTCGGTCTCGAAGCTCGTCTCGGGCAGGTCGAGCTCAACGGTCTCGAGCGTCGACTGGTCGCGGATCGACTTCTTCTGATACGCGACGACTCGCTCCGTGACGGAGATGCGGCCGAAGTGGAGGTCGAGCCCGCAACGCCGCTCCACGCGCAGCGTCTCCTCGATCGCCGTGTTCGTGTCCTTCTTCGCCTGCGTGTAGAAGTCGCCCTTGTACGGGGTCACGATGGCGGTGCGCGCCTGGAGGTCGAGCTCGCGAACGAGGTAGCTCTCGCCGAGATGGAGGTAGATCGCGCCCTCGTGAACCGTCGAGTAGGCACGTTCGCGCTCGACGATTCCGAGCACAGTCCCGCTCTGCGCTTCGACGACGGCGAACGTGTCGGGCGTGGTGCTCCTCAGCCCGAACTGCGCGGCAGGGTATTCGCGTCCTGCCCAGACGTAACCGGTTTTTGTGTGCTTCAGGTCGGGGAGCAGCGCTGCCCGCTCGAGCGCCTCGTCGCCGAGGGGCGCGCGATCGTCGTCGTCGAGCGGCGCCTCGAAGGCTGCGGCGCGGACGTGGCCGTCGAGGACGCGTGGGTTCGCATGGTCGAGGATCGCGGCCTCCACGCTGCGTTGCAGGAGCGTCTCGGGCTCGCGCACGAAATACTGGTCGAGAGCGTCCTCGCTCGCGACGAGCACCGCAAGACCGTGGCCTCGCCTGCCTGCCCGTCCCCACTGCTGGCGCAGGGACGAGACGGTGCCCGGGAACCCGACGGAGATGGCGCAGTCGAGCAGGCCGATGTCGATGCCCAGCTCGAGCGCGTCGGTGGCCGATACGCCGAGCAGCTCGCCTTCGACCAGGCGCTTTTCGATGTCGCGCCGCTGCGCTGGTGTGTAACCGGCGCGATACGGCGCGAGCCGGCTGCCCGTGGCGGAGTCGACGCGTTCGACGGTGAACTTGTGGATCAACTCCGCCGCCTTCCGGCTTTTCGCGAAGCAGATCGTCCGCAACCCCCTCGAAACGAGCTCGGCCATGAGCTTCGACGCATCGCCGAGCGCGCTTGCGCGCAGCCCGAGCTCCGGGTCGAGCAACTCCGGGTTCCAGAGCAGGATCGTTCGTTCGGCACGCGGCGCAGCGTCGGTGTCGACGACGGTCGGCTCGACGCCTGCGAGCCTGGCCGCGAGCTCGCTCGGGTTGGCGATCGTCGCCGAGGCGAGTAGGAACTGCGGGTCGGCTCCGTAGACCTGTGCCAGGCGGCGCAGACGACGGAGCACGTTGCCGACGTGCGAGCCGAAGACCCCGCGGTACACATGTGCCTCGTCCACGACGATGTAGCGGAGGTTGTGCAAGACGTCGGCCCAGCGGTCGTGATGCGGCAGCATCCCGACGTGGAGCATGTCGGGGTTCGTCAGCACGATGTTCGCCCACTTGCGAATCTGCCAGCGCCGTTCCCCCGGTGTGTCTCCGTCGTAGATCGCGGCTCGCACGTTCGGCGCCTTGAGCTCCGCGAGTGCACGAGCCTGGTCCTGCGCGAGTGCTTTCGTCGGGTAGAGGTAAAGCGCGCGGTTCTTCGGGTCGCGCGCGATCGCGTCGAGCACAGGCAGGTTGAAGCCGAGAGACTTCCCGGAAGCCGTCCCGGTGGCGAGAATCACATGCTCACCGCGCGCTGCCGCGTCGAACGCTTCGCGCTGGTGCACGTAGAGCTCAGCGAACGGCAGAGCTTCGCGAAGCTTCGGCTCCAGCGCCTCCGGCAGCGCCACGACGTGGGGGTCTGCGGCGGGCACCGTCTCGACGTGGGCGACCTCTTCGCCCTCGAGCAGTTCGTCCCAGAGCGCCGCGCGCACAGCCATTTGGCGATGGTAGCCTGGGGTCACCGGGGTGCCTTTCGGGGCTGAGATCACACCCGTCGAACCTGATCCGGTTAGGACCGGCGAAGGGAGAGAGTTTTGATTCCAAGGTGTTTGACGATCGCCGGCTCGGACTCGGGCGGCGGGGCAGGGATCCAGGCCGATCTGAAGGCCTTCGCCGCTGCGGGCTGCTACGGCATGACCGCGATCGTCGCGCTGACGGCGCAGAACACGACGGGTGTCACGGCCGTGCACGAAGTTCCGGCCGCGTTCGTTCGGGCACAGGTGGACGCCGTGCTCGGCGATCTCGGAGCCGACGCGGTGAAGACGGGCATGCTCTTCTCGCGTGAGGTGATCGAGACGGTTGCGGACACGCTCGCGGCCGGGCATGTACCGCTCGTGGTCGACCCGGTGATGATCGCCGGCTCCGGCGCGAGGCTGCTTCGAGACGACGCGGTCGAGACGCTCGTGGCCCAACTCTTTCCGCTTGCGACCGTCGTGACGCCGAACCTCCTGGAGGCAGAGGCCCTGGCCGGCGGGCCCGGCTCGCGTCGCGAGCTCGCCGAGCGGATCCACAATCGAGGTGCGCCAGCCGTGCTCGTCACCGGAGGTCACGGGGACACGCCGGTCGACCATCTCTTCGACGGGGAGCGCCATGTCGAGATCCCGGTCGACCGGCACGACGTCGCTGCGACGCACGGAGCGGGCTGTACGCATTCGGCCACGCTCGCGGCGGGCCTGGCCAGGGGACTGTCCCTGGAAGAGGCCGCGCGAGAGGCGGCACGGGTCGCGAGCGAAGCCGTGCGAAACGGACTGGCGGAGCTTGGTGCCGGCGACGGACCGGTCGACGTTCTGCACCTGAAAGGAGCCGCATGAGCATCTCGGCAGGAACGACGTTGCGCCTTCTGCGCGAGCGTAAGCCGCTCGTCCACCAGATCACCAACTACGTCGTGATGAACGAGACCGCCAACGCGACGCTCGCGCTCGGCGCCCTGCCGGTGATGGCTCACGCGCGTGAGGAGGTCGAGGAGATGGTCACGCTGGCCGACGCGCTCGTGCTCAACATCGGCACGCTGTCGCCGCACTGGGTCGAGGCGATGCTCATAGCCGGCAAAGCCGCGAACTCGCACGGTGTTCCCGTCGTCTTCGATCCGGTCGGAGCGGGCGCGACCAGATATCGAACGGACACCGCGAGGCGCATCCTCGAGCAGGTGAAGGTGTCCGTGCTTCGCGGCAACCAGGGTGAAGTCGCGACGCTCGTCGGCGTCGACGCCGAGGTTCGCGGTGTCGAATCGATCGGCGCCGGCAGTGAGCGGGCCGAGCTCGCGCGGGCAGCCGCTCGCAAGCTCGACCTCGTCGCGTCCGTGACGGGACCGGTCGACCAGGTCTCAGACGGTGAACGCGTGCTGGCCGTGGCGAACGGGCACGAGCTGCTTGCGTCGGTCACGGGTACCGGCTGCATGTCGAGTGCGATCACCGGCTGCTTTCTGGCCGCCAAGCGCGATGCACCGCTGGAAGCTGCCGCCGAGGCACTCGCGTCGTTTGGCGTGGCCGCCGAGGATGCGGCTCGCGGCGCGGCCGGACCCGGCTCTTTCCACGTTGCTCTCTACGACGCACTTGCGGGACTCGATTCGGACACGCTCGACTCGCGTACGCGGATCTCGTGAAGCTGCACGCGATCGTCGACGAGCTCGAAACCGCACGACTGGCCGTCGACGGCGGCGCCACAGTGGTGCAGTGGCGCCTGAAGGACGTTGCGCGCGTCGACGTCGTCGAGCGCGGCCGGGCGACGCGGAGCCTGTGCGCGCGGTTCGGCGTGACGTTCGTCGTCAACGACGACGTGGAGGCTGCGCTCCAGCTCGGCGCCGAGGGCGTACACCTCGGCAGGGGCGACGACGGAGCGGAACGCGCGAAGGACAACGGCCTCCTGCTCGGCCTCTCCGCTTCGACACTCGAGGAGGCACGTGAGGCGGACAGCGCCGCGGACTACATCGGGGCCGGTCCGATCTGGGAGACGCCGTCGAAGGCGGACGCCGATCCTGCCATCGGGCTCGCAGGCCTGAGTGAGATCTGCGCAGCGGTGCGCATTCCGGTGATCGCGATCGGCGGCATCGACGTGAACAATGCCGCGGATTGCATTCGTGCGGGCGCAGCGGGTGTTGCGGTCATCCGGGCTGCTCGCGATGCCGCCGGTCTTCGCAGGGCGATCGATGAAGCTCTCTGAGGCGGGCGAGCTCGGCCTGCTCGCCGAACTCGAGCACCGTGGCCTCGCGCAGCGGATCGAGAACGACGCCGCGGAGCTCGGCGACGCGGGCGTGATCGTCACGCAGGACGCGCTTGTCGAGGACGTCCACTTTCGGCTCGACTGGATCTCGTGGCGCGACCTCGGCTGGCGCGCGGCGGCGGTCAATCTCAGCGACCTCGCCGCGTCGGGGGCAGACGCCCAAGGTCTGCTCGTCACGCTCGCGGCTCCCGGCGACGTGCAGGTCGAAGATGTGGTCGAGCTCTACGAGGGGATCGCGGAGACCGGGGTGCCCGTCGTCGGCGGCGATACCTCGACGGCACGCAGCATCATGCTCAGCGTCACGGCGATCGGGCACTCGGACCGGGTTCCGGGCCGAGCCGGGGCGATCCTCGGCGACCGGTTGATCGTGACCGGACCGCTCGGTGCGGCAGGTGCCGCGTTCCGGCGAGAGTCTTACGCGCGGCCGCCGCTTCGGCTGAACGAGGGCAAGCAGCTCGGCGCGTACGCGAACGCGGTCCTCGATATCTCCGACGGGCTCGCCGTCGACGCCGGCCACATCGCCTCGCGGTCCGGCTGCCGGGTGGTGATCGAGCTCGAACGCGTGCCGCTTGCTGCTGGAGCCGAGCTCTCGGACCTCGGCTTCGGCGAGGACTACGAGCTGCTCGCCGCCGTCGACAGCCCGAGCGCGCACACGATCATCGGACACTGCGATGAAGGCACAGGAGTCGAGCTCACCCTGAACGGCGAGCCGTACGAGCTAAGCGGCTGGCAGCACTTCCGCTAGCGCCCGCTCGTAGTGCGAGCGCGGGTGTGCGCCGATCAGCGTCGCCCTGGCCTCGCCGCCTTCGAACAGGATGGCCGTTGGAATCGACAGGACGTCGTAGCGAGCGGCGGTGAGCGGGTTCTCGTCGATGTTCAGCTTGGCGAACTCGACGCGTCCGCCTGACTCCGACTCCAGCTGCTCGAGGATCGGCTCGACGGCCCTGCATGGGCCGCACCACGGTGCCCAGAAGTCGAGCACGACCGGTGTGTCGGATTGGAGGACGTCGTGCTCGAACGTGGCGTCGGTGACCTCGAACATCTGATGTCAGAGTACCGGCTTCGTCACAGCCGTCCGAGCAGTGCCGCGAGCCTGAGGCGGGGGACTTTCCAGATCGCTTCGGCGACGATCCCCTTCGACATCTTCGAGCCTCCCACCTCGCGGTCGGCGAACGTGATCGGCACCTCGACGACGCCGAAGCCGGCGCGGAGGGCCCGGTAGGTCGTCTCGATCTGGAACGCGTAACCCTTCGAGTGGATCGAGTTCAGGTCGATCGTCTCGAGGACGGAACGCCGGTAGCATTTGAACCCCCCGGTCAAATCGCGAACCTGGACGCCGAGCACGACGCGGGCGTAGAGCGATCCGCCCGCGGAGATGACTCGGCGCAGCAGCCCCCAGTTCCGCACGCCGCCGCCGGGAACGTATCTCGAGCCGAGCGCAACATCGGCGCCGTCGGCCACCGCGGCGATCAGGCGCGGAACGTCGTTCGGGTCGTGCGAGAAGTCGCAGTCCATCTCCAGCACGAGCTCGGCGTCGCCCGAGAGCGCCCGGTGAAAGCCGGCGAGATATGCAGGCCCGAGCCCCTCCTTCCGGTCGCGGTGGAGGACCTCCACGTAGTCGAGCCCGGCGGCGAGCCGGTCGGCCAGCTCGCCGGTCCCGTCGGGGGAGTTGTCGTCGATCACGAGGACGTGCACGTCCTTGTCGCCGAGCGCGCGCAGCATCGGCTCGAGGTTCTCGCGCTCGTTGTACGTGGGGAGACAGACGACGGCCCTGGGCAGCTGCACGTGCGTATATTCAATCGATGACCGGCGCTCTGCCTCGCAACGTCGACGTGGCCGAGCAGCTGGAGCTTCTGGCCGACCTGCTCGAGATCGAGGGCGAGGCCTCGTTTCGGGTGCTGGCCTACCGCCGGGCGGCAACTCGCATTCGCGAGACGGGCGCCTCGGTCGCCGAGCTTGCGCTCAAAGGGCGTGCCAAGGAGCTACAGGGGATCGGCAAGACGATCGAGGAGAAGATCGTCCAGGTGATCGAGGACGGGGAGATGCATGCCCTGACGAAACGTAAGGAGATCATCCCGCCCGAGGTTGTCAGCTTCATGCGGCTTCCGGGGCTCGGCCCGAAGACCGCAGCTCGCATCTGGCACGAGCTCGATGTCACGACGATCGAGGAGTTGAAGGTGGCGGCCGAGCAGGAGCAGCTGCGCACGCTGGCGGGCCTCGGTGCGAAGACCGAGGAGCGAATCCTGAAGGCGCTCGCGGAGAAGAAGCAGGAGCCCTCCGACCGGCGGTTGCTCGGCGACGGGCTGGGGCCTCTGCTCGCCGTCGTCGACGTGCTGCGGCAGCACCCTGCGGCCGTGAAGGTGTCGGAGGCCGGCAGCGCCAGGCGGCGCAAGGAGACCTTTCGCGACCTCGACATCATCGCCACCGCGACCGATCCGGAGACGCTGATCGACTACTTCACGAAGCTGAAGTGGGTGATCGAGGTGGTGGCAAAAGGGCCGACGAAGGCGACGGTCCTGTCGAACGAGGGTCTCCGCTTCGACCTGCGCGTCGTCCCGCCCGAGTCGTACGGCAACCTGCTGCAGCACTTCACCGGCTCGAAGGATCACAACGTCGCGCTTCGTGAGCGCGCGGTGAAGGACGGGTTGTCCGTCTCCGAATATTCGATCACCGTCGTCGAGACCGGAGAGGAGCTCACGTTCGCGGAAGAGGAGCAGGTGTACGAGCGGCTGGGCTATCAGTTCATCCCGCCCGAGCTCCGCGAGAATGCAGGCGAGCTCGCGGCTGCACGCCTCGGCGAGCTGCCGAAGCTCGTCGAGCTCGCCGACATCAAGGGCGACCTCCACACGCACACGACCTACTCGGACGGGCGCGACTTGCTGGCAGAGATGGTGCGCGCGGCGCAGGCGCGGGGCTACGAGTACTACGTCGTCACCGACCACCCTCACAGGGCGTTCCCCGAGCAGGATCTCGAGATCGACGAGCTGAACGAGCGGCTCGCTCCGTTTCGAATCCTGAAAGGAATCGAGGTGAACATCCGGATCGACGGCTCGGTTTCCCTACCCGACGAGGTGCTGGCAAAGCGCGACTGGGTGATGGCGTCGCTGCACGCCGCCTTCGACCGCAATCCCACCGAACGGATCCTCACCGCGATGGAGAACCCTCACGTGGATTGCATCGGGCACCTGACCGCGCGCAAGATCAACATCAGGCCGCCCGCCGACGTCGACATCGAACGCGTCATCGCCAAGGCGCTCGAGACCGGCACCTTTCTCGAGATCAACGCGCAACCGAACCGGCTCGACATCCGCGACACGCACGCGCGCCTCGCGGGAGAGGCGGGCCTGAAGGTCGCGGTCAACACCGACGCGCACCAGCTCAGCGCGCTGCAGCACATGGAGATGGGCGTTGCCCAGGCGCGCCGCGCCTGGTTGACGAAGGACCAGGTGCTGAACACGCGCACGTGGCCGCAGATCGAGAAGCTGCGCAAGTGAGCTTGCGCGAAGACGGCGCCGCCGCGCTCGAGTGGTGTGCACGGTATCTCGAACAGGTCGGTGAGTTTCCCGTGCTGGCACAGGTGGAACCGGGTGACGTTCGCAGACGCCTGCCTCCGTCGCCGCCCGAGCACGGGGAGCCTTTCGCCGACGTGTTGCGCGACCTCGACGAGATCATCATCCCCGCGACGACC
>Ga0207698_10002833_pt1 | contig 10374 bp, 19 predicted proteins | sample KBSCornC22_FD_184298 | JGI IMG/M metagenome (GOLD analysis project Ga0207698, IMG submission 184298) | Corn rhizosphere microbial communities from Kellogg Biological Station, Michigan, USA - KBS Corn C2-2 (SPAdes) (version 2) | ecosystem: Host-associated > Plants > Roots > Rhizosphere > Soil ...
TACCCGCCGCTCCCGCCGGGGGCGACGCTCTACCAACCCACGATGCACTGGCGGATCGTCGTCGGCGGAGTCGTCCAGGGGACGCCGGTCGGCGTCGGTGATCTCCTCTACGCGACGGCCGGTCACCTGTACGGCGACGAGACGTACGGATATCTCGTCTACGGCGCCGACACGACCGGCGACTGGACCGCCGCGGAGGTCCGCTTCGTGGCGTACAACTCGGCGACGCCCGGACCGACGCCGCTCTATCCGAACGCCGGTTGTCCGTTCACGCGTCCGGACCTGATCGGCGGCGACTGGGCGCCCGGCTGGCGGATCGTCATCGAAGCGTTCTACAACGACCTGCGCGGCAGCCGCGTGTACGGCTCGGATACGTACGGCGATGACGTCTACGGCGACGAGGCGAACACCGGAGAGTTCGCCTGGGTCGACATGACGCAACCGTCGTTCTCGGTGACGTGCGGCGACGGAACCCGAGACGGCGGGCAGACCGTTCCGGTGTCCGAGGTCGTCATCCAACTCGTCGACCAGACCGGCGACTGGTTCGAGTACGCCGACCCGTGGTACTGGTACCAGCCGACGCAAGGCTCACCGATCCGTGTCGGCTTCATCGATCCGGACTGGCGCTACCACCCGACGATCGTCGGCGAACTCGAACGAGTCGAAGACGTCCACGACGGCGAGAAACCTCGAACAGTCACGATCCGAGCGTTCGGTCGAATCATGGACCTCGTCGTTGACGTGATCGGCGTGCAGCGTCCGGCCGAGATGGCGTCGACGCGGTTTATGGCGCTCGCCAGCATGGCCGGGTTCGACTGGTCGAGCGGCGGTCTCGTCTTCCCCGGCGACGCTCCGCTGATCGCCGACAAGGCATCGCACGACATCGTCGTCCGGAACGAGTTGGACCGGACCGTGCAGTCATGCGGCTGGTTTCTCGACCAGGACCGGTACGGCGGACTCCGTGTCCGCTACTGGCCGCACGAAGGGATCGGCTCGACGCTTCGCGTTGTCGACTGCCTCGCCGACGGCGACGATGACACGGTGCGTCTCTCCCCGTCGATCACGTTCGTCGACGACCAGTCTCGGATTCTCAACTACACGATCGTCACGAACGACGCGACGCCGAAACTGACCGAGGTCCGCGGCGAAGACGGCGCGTCGATCGGCCGGTTCGGTCGTCGTGGCCGAGCGCTCGGCTACCCGAAGACCGGCCTAGCGTTCGCCGACATTCCGTTCACCGCCGGATGGGTGAACCGGATCGTCACCCGCTGGGGAGCGATCACCCGCCATATCGAAGACGTCGTAGCCGACACGGCGCTCGACCACGGCTGGCTCGCGGTTCTCGCCGATCTCGACACCGGCCGACCGATCGACGTCGAGCGTCGCGGACTGCACCACGAGGAGACGCTATGAGCATCGTGATCCTCGACGATCCGATGGAGACGAACGCCAACTGGGTCGGCCCGTCGACGATCGTCGCCGGACGAACCGGTAACTGCGTCCGTGTCGCCGGTACGGCTCCGTCGATCGTCTACACGATCCCGGCCGGTCAACGTTCCGGAGAGACGAAGGTCGACCTGTGGTACCGGGCGAGCAGCATCGCAGCGTTCAGTTCGACGCCGATCGTCCAACTCCGCGGACCGGGAGGCGTTCCGTACGCGACGGCGTCGCACACGGTGTTCAGTACGTTCCGGTTCACGATCGGCGGACCGGGCGGCAACCTCATCGGCGTCGAGGCGACGGTCCCGGCGGCGAACACCTGGGCGCACGTCGAGCTATACGTCAAGCCGGGCGTATCGAACGCCGGACGAGTCAACGGCCGGTTGAACGGCGTCGACCTGACCGGCGACGATCCGTTGAACACGGCGAGCGCGTCGCCGGTCGAGTCCGTCGCTCTCTGGGGCAACGGCACCGGCGGCGCAGGCACGCACGACTTCGACGATCTCGTCCTCACCGACGAGTCGGCCACCGTTCCGCCGACGCCGATCCCGGCTCCGCCGTTGAACATGGCAGGAGTCGTCGTCGGCTTCGAGCACACGATTACGCCGGGCCGCTGGGTCTCGACGCTGCATACGTCGACGAGCACACCGAGCTACTGACATGGCCACGATCGTCATCGCCGAGCATCCGAACCAGACCGTCGGAGAGGACGGCGCGACCGGACCGCCGGGACCCGCCGGACCGCCAGGACCGGCAGGACCGACCGGTCCCGCAGGAGCGACCGGCCCGACCGGACCGGCTGGCGCGACGGGACCGACCGGACCGGCTGGCGCGACGGGACCGGTTGGTCCCGCTGGCGGTACGGGAGCGACCGGTCCGCCGGGACCGTCGACGCCGTCGGCCGACGCGCTCAACGCGATCAAGGTCGGTACGGACTCGCTGCTCTACGTCCGCCAGCTGGCCTACGTCGTCGTGAAGGCGACGCAGCCGACCGCCGCCGACTACGGCCTCGGCTCGATCCCGGTCGGCGCCGTCTGGATTCAGTCGTGAGTCTCATCCTCCTCGACGGCTGCGAGGACTTTTCATCATTCGCCGTAGCGGGCGGCACGCTGACGATCGCCGCCGGACGGAACGGGAACGCCTTTCACGGCATCAACGTGCAGTCGTCGTCGTACACGATCCCGGCGGCGGCGGAGTCGGACACGCTGACGATGGGCGTCGCGTTCCGCGTGTCGGCGTTCACGAACTTTCCCAGCGTCTTCAACCTGCGCTCCGACGCCGGAACAATCGTTCACACGATGCTCTCCGTCGCCTCGGACGGCTCGCTACGAGCGACCCGCCAGAACATCTCGAACATCCTCGGCCAGACCGCCGCCGGAGTCATCGCCGTCAACACGTGGTACTACCTCGAGTTCCAGGCGAAGCTCCACGACACGACCGGCTTCGTCACAGTCCGCGTGAACGGCGCAACCGTGATCAACGCGACGAACGTCGACACGAAGAACGCCGGAACGAAGACGACGTACGACAACGTCCAGTTCCTCAACGCGTCCGGCTCGGTCACCGACTGGGACGACTTCTACCTGATGTCCGGCGCGGGTGATCCGTTCCTCGGCGACATCGCCATTGAGACGCTCTACCCGAACGGCAACGGTAACGTCTCGCAGTGGGTCGGCTCCGACGGCGACAGCGTCAACAACTACCTTCACGTCGACGAGGTCGGCGCTCCGGTCATCACGGACTACACGGCTAGTTCGACGGTCGGCCAGCAGGACCTCTACACGCTGACCGATCTCGTCGGTACCGGAACGATCGCCGCCGTCTGCCACTCCGCCTACATGCTGCGGACCGACACGCTGACGCCGATCAACGTCAAGCTCGTGAACCGGCGGGCAGCCGACACGAAGAGCGCGGCGATCCCGCTCGGTACCGCCTACCGGTCGTATGACTACGCGTTGACCGCCGATCCGGAGACCGGCTTCGCGTGGACGATCGCGAACGTCAACGCGTTGCAGTCCGGAGTGGAGTTGGCGTGACCGACGGCCGGAACGCTCGCCAGTCGGCTCGTGTCGCGTTCAACCGGACGCCGAGCGCACCGACGTCGAATCGCAACGTGCGAACCTCGGTCCGTGTCGCGTTCGGAACGCCGATCGTGCCGACCGGCGTGTTCGTCAAACAGTGGAATGGCACGGCGTTCGTCGCCGCTCCGGTCAAGCTGTGGAACGGGACGGCGTTCGTCGACGCCGTCGCCGTCAAGACGTGGAACGGAACGACTTTCGTATAACCCCCGAACAGGAGAGACGACATGGCATGGCCCCCCGGCACACTTCCGACGAACCGGACGAACGCGACGCCGCAGACGAACACCCATCCGGCCGATCACAACGCCGTCAACGGCGCCGTGAACGACATCGTCAACCGCGTCCTGTCGATCGAATCGGGACTCGTTACGGTCAATCACGCGAGCGGCGCTGACTACAGCATCTCGTACCAGACACCCAACGCCGTGTTCTTCCGCTGGGACCCGGACCCGTCGCCCGGAGCGCTCTACTTCAAGATCGACGACAACGTCTGGTTCAAGATCGCCGCGACACCGATCGCCGGTGATCCGCCGTGAGCGTTCTCGGTGACTTCGAGCCGGAGGACGAGTACGACGCGTCCGATCCGATCCCGGTCCGGCTCGTCGTGATCTCGAAGATCGTCGCCGCGCTCGACGCCGAACCGGACGAACTCCGGCGGGCGCTCCGCAGAACGCTCGTAGCGGCTCTCATTCGCCGTCTCGTCGACGAACTGGAATCGGCCGATGGGTAGCCGCTACCTGACCGATCTCGCCGCCGTCCTACGTGCCTACGGCCTGACCGTCCACGAACAGGACGGCTGGCAGAACCGGGCGCGCGGCTCCGGCGGATACGAGCCGGGACGACCGACTCACGTCATGGTTCACCACACGGCGTCAGGTCCGTCGTCCGATCCGTACGGCGACGTCTCGTACATAACGTCCGGCGCCGACGCTGCCCCGCTGGCGAACCTGTACCTGTCGAGAACCGGTCAGGTGTGGGTGATCGCCGCCGGAGCGACGAACACGAACGGCTCCGGCTCCGACTCGTGGGGCGGCGGAGTTCCGGTCGACTCGATGAACACCCACGCGATCGGGATCGAAGCGGCGAACGCAGGAACCGGCGAGCCGTGGCCGCAGGCGCAGACCGACGCGTACCTGACGATCTGCCGAGCGCTCTGCGCCGCCTACTCGATCCCAAATCCGCACCACGTCCGGGGACACGCCGAATGGAGTCCCGGTCGGAAGATCGATCCGGCCGGACCGCCGCGCTGGGCGGACGGCTCGGAGACGTGGCGGATGGACGACTACCGAACCGACGTCGCGCTCGACGAGCCGACGCCACCGACACCGACACCGATCCCCGACCCCCAGGAGTACGACATGGCATTCATGATTCGCGACCGAGACACCGGCGCCATCGGCGTCGTCTACGGCGACGGCAAGCTGACCGGTATCGACGGCACCAACCTCGAACAGTGGACGTCGGCGTTCGGCGCGTGGATCGACGTCGACTCGAACGTGTTCAACGACTTCGCTACGAAGGGCGCCGTCTGATGCTCGCCGACACGATCTCGACCGGACACGGCTGGGCGGCCGACGTGTTCTTCCTCGTCGCCGTCGTCCTCGCCGTCGTCGCCGCCGTGCTACACGCTCTCGCCTCTCGGCCTCGTCCGGCGGAACGTCGAGCCGATGGGACGCTCGTCACGCTGCACGAACACTTCTGGACGCCGGTTCTCGGCTGGCTCGCTCTCGGCTTCGTCGCGCTCGGCCTACTCGTACTGTGATCCGGTGGACGACGGCGGACGCGATCTCGTCGCCGTCATCCGTGGCGTCGTCTCGACGCTCGTCGGCGCGATCCTCGTCCTCTACGGCGTCGCCGGTCACGCCGACGATGCGGCGCTGATCGTCATCCTCGGTCTCGTCCTGCTCGGCGTCGTCGCGATCGACGCTCTGCCGATCGGCCGACGACGGCCGTAGGACCGGCTACGTCAGGCGGAGAGCGCCGCTACGGCGTCGAGCGCTACGAGAACCCGTCCGGAGCGTCCGTCGGCTCTACGGCTCGTCTGGATGCGCCCGCCGGTAGAGAGCGATCACGTCGGCGGAAATCTGCCCGCTCGGCGAGACGTAGATGCCTTGCTCGGCCGCCCACCGCCGGATCGCCCGCTGCGGTACGCCGATCCACGACATCGGCCGGTCTGCCTGCGCCCACGGCCGCCGACGGCCCGGCGCCGGAGACGTCTGCGGGACGTACCGCTCCGGCTCCGGCCGCCGCGGTACGTACGGCTCCGGCTCCGGCTCCGGCTCCGGCTCCGGCGGTCGGCGTAGCTCGAGGATCGAGTCGGTCAGGCCCGCAGCGATCGACCGGAGTACGTCGCGCTCGTCGCCGTCGGCGTGAGCGATCCGTTCCTGGACCGCACGGAGCAGCATCGCAAGCTCGGAGACCGTCAACCGGAGCGTCGCCGTCCGGCGATCGGTCACGGCTCGACCGGCCTCGGTCTCGTCACCGACCGCAGGAACGTCTCCGTCGCCGTCCGCCACGCCAGGAGCGCGGGCAGATGCTCGACCGGGAACATCGCTGCCGGTCCGGCGAGTTGATCGACGAGACCGAGCACGATCTGATCGACGTCGTCGACGCCGAGCGGCGGAAGCTCGGCCGGTACCGGCGGCACGACAGCGAGCGCCGCCGTCGGTCGGCCGAGCGTCGCCGGTCGGCCCGGTCCGTCGTCGGTGCAGAGTTCGTCCATCGTCATCCGGCTCATGTCGAACTCCGGGTGTCTCGACTTCCAATGGGCGCGCATGTTGTTCCGCCGCGAGAGCGTCGTTCCGCAGGCCGAGCACGTCGCCGGTTCAAGGCTCCTGTTGCTCGCCGTCACGACGCGCTCGGCTTCACGGCTCGGAGACGACGGACGTTCTGCAGGTGCTCGGCGAACAGGATTCGCCGGTAGTCCTGCCGCGTCGGCGCCACGTCGAAGTCGTCGTCGAACGCGTGGCGGTAGCCGTCGGCGTAGACGTACGACCGGCCGACGACTTCGCCGGTCATCCACGAGACGACGTCGTGGCGCTCCGTCGTGCAGCGGACGCACCGCAGCCACCACGGATCGCCGCCGACCGCCGGACCGTTCGCGGCGATCTCGTCCCAGGCATGACCGAGCGTCCGACACATGAGGAAGTCGGACGGCGACGGTCCGGTTCGCCGCCGACTCACTTCGCCGACCCATCGCCGTCGGCGTCGACGAGACCGAACCGGTTCCAGTCCGGTCGCTCCGAGACGATCACCGCTCCGGCGTCGCGAGCGACACGGAGCACCCAGCGGCGAGCGTCGTCCGACAGGTCCAGCGTCTCGCCGTTCCGGTCGACTCCGCCGGTCACGACGACGTTCCCCGCCAGCCAGTCCCGGCCGAGCGTCATGCACCGGTAGACGTCCCAGCGGAGCCAGACGTCCATCGCGAGCCGGTTGATCGGCAGGCCGAGTTCCTTGCCGTTCTCGTTCACCCACACCGTCACGGACTCATGCGACGGAGCCGGTTCGAGCCAGCCGCCGACGATCTCTCGGAGCGCGTCGCCGTCGCCGTCGAACTCCTCGACTCGGTACGGCCCGGCGACGTCGACGATCAACGCCAGCCCCTTCACCGCTCCTCCTCGACGACGATCACGAACCCGATCCGGTTGCCGTTCAAGTCGAGCAGCACCGCCCGGCCGTCGTCGTCGAGCGGCGCCCACTGGTCGAGCTTGTCGGCCGCTCGCCGGAGAACGTCGCTCGGATTCTCACCGACCGGCACCCTCGCCGTGACCGTCAACCGGAGAACGGCCGCAGCCGTCTCGTCCACGAGATCGCTCACTCTCTACCTCCTGCCTCGTCGTCCGGCCCTGCTGCCGAACGGCTACGGACCACGGTAGTTCGACCCCGGAGAGAGACCGGAGATCGCCGAGGCCGTCCGCTCCGGTACGGCGGTCAACCGGAGCGGACGGCGCCACCGGAGCCGAGACCCCGGCGGCTGCTAGACGTCTATCACCCGACCAAACCCTTACGCAATAAGGGCTAGCGGCCGATCGCCCCGGATCGGCGCCGTACGTTCTTTCGAACTATTCAGCCCGCTGAAGTGGTCGATAGAACGTACGGCCCGCTACGATCCGCCTTCGGCGGTCCCAACGGGGGAGCGCCGAGAGAGGCAGAGATGGAAACGACGGAGACGGAGCAGGAGCGCCGAGAGCGCGAGGAGCGGGAGCTACGAGAGCGGACGGAGCGGCGGCTGCGCCTGCTCGGCGATCTCCGGAGCCTCGGACGGAGCGGCAAGTGACCGGCGGGGAGAGCGTTCGGCTTCGCCGTCTCGGTACGGCGACGTTCGAGGTCGCCGTCGGCGGCGACGTCGTCGGAACGGTCTGGCGGACGCGGTACGGCTACTCGGCTCGGACGAGCGCCGGGACGCTCGCCGTCGACGACTCGTCGATCTCGCGAGCGACGGCGATCGGCGTCCTCGTCTCGACGCACCGCGACGAGGTGGCGTCATGAGGAACGTCAACGACCACCACCGCGGCCGTTCGGTCGTAACGCTCCGGTCGAGCCGGACGCGTCGTCTCCCGGCGGACTTCGTCGGCTGGGGCCACCCCGACGCGATCGGCTCGCTCGTCGAGCCGGTCGCCGGTCTGATCGGAACGATCACGAGCGTCGAGTCGCACGGCTCGAATCCGTGGACGCGGTACTCCGTCCGGTTCGTCGGCGGCTCGACGGCGAGCGGTCTCGTCCTCGGCGTCGACGTCGACCTGATCGCCGAGCGCGACGAAGACGAGCCGTGCGAGCGCGGGACCGTCGGGTGCTGCATCGAGCACGTCGCCGACTCCGAATGCGAGACGTGGTGAGCGCCGCCGACGACCGGCTCGACCGGATGACCGCCGACGCGAAGCGAGAGCGAGCGCGTCGCCGTCGGATCGACGACCTGACCGCTTCGGCTCTCCGGTCCGTCAACGCTCTCCGGCTCGCCGAGCGCGACCAGGAGCGCCAGCGCCGTCAGACGGCGCTCGACCGGAACGGAGAGACGTCGTGATCGCCGACTCGGAGACGTTCGTGGTTCTCCTGATCGTCGCGACCGTTCTCGTCGCCGCCGTCTGGCTCCTGTGGGCGGTCACGCTGATCGTCCACGGCGTCTGGCGGGGCGCCGATCGGCGCGACGCTCGCCGGGCAGCGGAGCGCGTCCGTAAGAACGGCGGTCCGTCGTGAGCGCCCTGATCGAAGCGCTGAAGGCGATCGCCGCGATTCCGGACCGGCCGTGCGTCGCCGAGTACGACCTGGACGATCTCGAAGCGGTGCTCTGCGGTCTCTACGGCCGTGTCTCGCTCGACAAGTCGAAGCGGGAACGGTCGATCGTCGAGCAGATCGCCGACGCCGTCGCCGTCACCGAACGGAAGCGCCGGTGGTCGTTCGACGAGGACTCCGTGTTCACCGACGTCGGCTCGGCGTGGAAGCGGAAGGCGAAGCGGCGAGCCGACTTCGACCAGCTCATTCGCGAACTCGAAGCGGATACGTACCGGCCGCACGTCCTGATGATCTGGGAGGTGTCTCGATCGACTCGCCGAGTCGAGGAGATGAAGACGGTCCTGGCGCTCGCTCGGTGGCGCGGTAAGTACGTGTACGTCATCGACGACCGGCGGCTCTGCTCGCCGTGGTCGACGAACGATTGGGGGTACCTGATGAACGCAGCCGTCGACGCCGAGAAAGAGTCGATGCGGACGTCGAGCCGGGGGCAGCGGTCGAGTACGGCCGACGCGAAGGCGGGGAACTTCACCGGCGGCCGTCGGCCGTTCGGCTTCGACTCGAACGGCGTCGACCACCGCCGCGGTCAGGAGCCGGGAACGCTCGACGAGGTCGCTCTCATCCACGAGGCGGTCGAGCGCATCCTGTCCGGCGCCGACTCGCCGCGGTCGATCGCGAAGTCGTGGAACGAGCGCGGTATTCCGACGTCGTGCGGTAACGAGTGGCATCCTGGACCGCTCTCGAAGATGTTGAAGTCACCGCGGCTGATCGGTCTCCGGACCCACGACGACGAAGTAATCGGCCGGGGCGTGTGGGAGCCGATCTTGGAGCCGAAGGTGCAGCGCCGTCTCATCGCCGCTCTCGACGCTCGGTCGCCGGTCGGCCGGACGCCGGGACGGAAGCCGTGGCTTCTGACCAAGTTTCTCCGCTGCACGGAGTGCGACGGAACGCTCTCGTCGTTCCAGGACAACCGCGGAGTGAAGCGGTACCGGTGTCGGAAGGGACCGGGTTACCGCGGCTGCGGAGCCGTGACGATCAAGGCGGAGCCGCTGGAAGACGTCATCGGTCTCGCGACCGTCCGCCGGTTGGAGAACGTCGCCGCTCGTCGCCGCGCTCGGCTCTCCGAGAACGACGACGACGAGCAGCGCGAGTTGGACGAGATCGCCGCCGACCGGCTCCAACTCGCCGCCGACCGGAAGGTGATCGGCCGAGACCAGTGGCTCGTTGAAGTCGGTCTGCTCGACCGGCGGCAGAAGGCGTTGAACGCTCGGATCGCGGCGAAGGCGTCGGACAACGCTCCGCTCGACTACGTCCTGTCGGAGGAAGCCGGTTTCGTCGGCCGGTCGTGGCTCGACATCTCGGCCGACGTTCACGAAGCTCGCCGCCTGCTCGAAGTCTTCGTCGAGTCGGTGTCGATCGCGCCGTCGACGAACGTCGGCTCGAACCGGTTCGACGAGGACCGGATCAAGGACGTCGTCTGGCGGAACTGACGGCGCGCCGAGCGCTCTCCGCGACCACGGGCCGCGGTCGTCACCTAGCCGGGTGATCGACCGCGGCCCGTGAATATTTCTCCACACCCACTGTCCACCGACGTCCACAGCGCCAGCTACCGTCAGTCAACGACAGG
>Ga0207698_10002839_pt1 | contig 10364 bp, 11 predicted proteins | sample KBSCornC22_FD_184298 | JGI IMG/M metagenome (GOLD analysis project Ga0207698, IMG submission 184298) | Corn rhizosphere microbial communities from Kellogg Biological Station, Michigan, USA - KBS Corn C2-2 (SPAdes) (version 2) | ecosystem: Host-associated > Plants > Roots > Rhizosphere > Soil ...
TGAGGCAGCCCAGCCGCAGCCCCACCACGAGCACGACCGGCAGCGCCAGGCGCTGCGCGAGGTGCACGGTGTCGAGGCCTTCGGCCAGCGGGACGCAGAAGCCGCCCACGCCCTCCACCACCACGAAGTGTTTTGCCGCGAGCGATTCGAACGCGCCGACGATGGCCGTGAGCTCGATCGTGCGGCCCTCGCGAGCGGCCGCGATGTGCGGTGCGATGGCCTCCGCCAGCAGCACGGGCGTGACGAGGGACGCATCGAACGCGCCGCCCGCCGCAGTGCGAAGGATTTCCGTGTCCTCGCTGGTGGCGGCGCTGCCCCGCCGCACCGCCCCGGCGGCAACCGGTTTCATCGGCGCCACCGCCACACCGCGCGCGCGCAGCGCGTGAATGAGTGCCGCGCTCGCCACGGTCTTGCCCACGCCGGTATCGGTGCCGGTGACGAAGACGCCGCGAGCGATCACGGGCGCGGGCGGAAATCGATCACCTGCCGGCCGTCGGCGAGCTTGCGCGGCGCGACCTTCCAGGCGTGGCCGTACACGACCTCGAAGGTGGCGGGCAGCGCGCCATCGCGCCGCAGCGCCTCGTATCGGGCCACCGCGCCGCGCCATCGCGACCTGCCGGCAATGCCTGGCGCGCCCGCGGCGAGCGCATGCGAGCCCACGGAGCGCAGCTCGCGCGCGAGCGCGTCCATGCTCCCGTACTCGGCGGTGATGATCTCCATCTCCATGACGGGATCGGCAAACCCTGCGTGCACCAGCGCGTCGCCCAGGTCGTGCATGTCGACGAAGGTGTTCACGCGCGCGGCGGCACCCACGGCTGCGAAAGCGGCACGCAGCTCCTTCAGCGTGTCGGGCCCGAAGGAGGCGAAGAGGAAGAGGCCGCCGGGCCGGAGGATACGCGCGGTTTCGGCGAACACGGCCTCGGCGCGCGTCCATTGCAGGGCGAGGTTGGAGAACGCGAGCTGCACGCAACCGCTGGCGAGCGGCAGGCGCTCCACGTCGCCGCAGACGAGCCTTGCCGCAGGGCGCGCCAGCGCGCGCTTCCACCAGGGGGTGCGCGCCGCCGCGCGCGCCAGCATCGCCGGGGCGATGTCCACGCCGACGATCTCGGCATCCGGAAAGCGGCGCTTCAGCGGCGCGAAGAAGGCGCCCGTGCCGCAGCCCAGGTCCGCGATCACCTCGGGCGCGATGCGGATGCCGTCGAGATGCTCGAGCAGGCGCCGTCCGATTTCCCGGTGCAGCGCGCTGTGCGCGTCGTAGGTCGCCGCCGCGCGCTCGAATGCGCGGCGCCCGTGCGGCGTCATCGCACGGCGCGCGCGAGCACGCCGGCGAGGGCCTCGACATCGGCGGGATCGTGCGCCGCGCTGATCGAGATGCGCAGGCGCGAAGTGCCTTCCGGCACGGTCGGCGGACGGATCGCGCCCACGAGGAAGCCTTCCTGCCGCAAGGATGCCGCCGCGCGAAGCGTCCTGCCGGGCTCTCCGATCACGATCGGCTGGATGGCGGTGAACGAGGGCTCGAGCGCGACCTGGTGGCGCGCGCAGGCCGCGCGAAAGCGCTCGATGTTGCCGCGCAGCGCGGGAAGCGGGGAGGCGCTGCCCTCGAGCGCGTCCACGGCGGCGACCGCTACGGCGGCGCACATCGGCGGCAGCGCCGTCGAATACACGTAGGTGCGGGCCCGCTGGGTAAGCCAGTCGACGACGTGTCCACTCCCGCAGACGAAGGCGCCGTGGCCTCCGAGGGCCTTTCCGAGCGTCGCCATGTACACGATGCGCGGGGACGCGACGGCGAAGTGCGACAGCGTCCCGCGCCCGTCGCGGCCGAGGACGCCGATGCCGTGCGCATCGTCGAGCACGAGCCACGCGTCGTACTGCTCGCACAGCGCGAGCAGCTCCGGAACGGGCGCCACGTCGCCATCCATGCTGAAGACGGCGTCGCTCGCGACCAGCCGCACGGCCGCGGCCGAAGCGGCGAGCTTCGCGCCCAGGTCGTCGAGATCCACGTGCGCATAGGGCGTGACCTTCGCGCGCGACAGCCGCGCACCGTCGATGAGGCAGGCGTGGTTCAACCGGTCCGAGAAAATCTCGGCATCGGGACCGGCGAGCGCGGTGAGGATTCCCAGGTTGGCCGCGTACCCGCTGCCGAAGAGGAGGGCACGCGGCAGCCCCACGAAGCGCGCGAAGCGCTCCTCCGCCTCCTCGTGCGCGCGCAGGTTGCCGCTCACGAGCGGCGACGCACCCGCGCCCACGCCGTAGGCGTCGATGGCGGCGTGCGCGGCGGCACGCAGGCGCGCGTCGTTCGCGAGGCCCAGGTAGTCGTTGCTGGAGAAGTTCGCGCACGCGCTGCCGTCCTCGCGCACGCGCGCGCCCTGCGCGGAATCGAGCACGCGCCGCTGCCGCAGCAGCGTCGCGCGCTCGAGCCGCGCGAGCTCGCTCGCCAGCCGGCCGGCCAGGGCGTCCATGCGGCTCAGGCGGGACGCAGGCCGAGCGTGGCGAAGAGCGCGTCGTCGCGCTCGACTTCGGGGTTGCCGGTGGTGAGGAGCTTTTCGCCGTAGAAGATGGAATTCGCGCCGGCGAAGAAGCACAGCGCCTGCACCGGGGCGTCCATCGCCGTCCTTCCCGCGGACAGCCTCACGCGGCTCGCGGGCATGAGGATGCGCGCGACGGCGATGGTGCGCACGAATTCATCCCACGGCAGCCTGGGCGTGCCCGCGAGCGGCGTCCCCTCGACCTGGACCAGCTCGTTGATCGGCACCGATTCGGGCTGCGGGTCCATCGCGGCGAGCTGGGCGAGGAGGCCCGCGCGCGCCTCGCGGGACTCGCCCATGCCGACGATTCCGCCGCAGCACACCTTGAGGCCCGCCTCGCGCACGCGCTCCAGCGTATCGAGACGGTCCTCGTATTCGCGTGTCGTGACGATGCTGCCGTAGTGCTCGGGCGCGGTGTCGAGGTTGTGGTTGTAGTAGTCGAGGCCCGCATCGCGCAACGCCTCGGCCTGGCCCTCGCGCAGCATGCCGAGCGTGCAGCAGGTCTCGAGGCCGAGCGACTTCACCGCACGCACCATCGCCAGCACGGGTTCCAGGTCGCGCGCCTTCGGGCCGCGCCAGGCGGCGCCCATGCAGAAACGGGTCGCGCCGTGCGCCTTTGCGCTCTCGGCGGCGTGCACGACCTCCTCCAGCGGCAGGAGCGCCTGGCTCTCGACACCGGTGTGATAGCGTGCCGCCTGCGGGCAGTAGCCGCAGTCCTCCGGGCATCCGCCCGTCTTGATCGACAGCAGCGTCGAGCGCTGCACCTCGTTGGGGTCGAAATTCTCCCGGTGCACGGTATGCGCGCGGAAGAGCAGGTCGTTGAAGGGAAGGGCGAAGAGCGCGAGAGCCTGCGCGCGCAAGCCCGATGCGGCCGGCGCGCGGTTACCGGCGAGGGTGACGACAGTATCCATGGGTCCTCCTAACTTCCTGATAATTCGTGATTTTTGGCGAGATGTCAATTCCGGCCTGCCGGCAATCCTTGCAGCTGCTCAAAAAACGGGCAACCGGCGCGCTGCGCGCCGCGGCCACCGATTGCCTGCTGTGCGGTGCGGCCGGGGCCGCCGCACCGGTGTGTGGCGCTTGCGAGCGGCACCTCGAGCGCATCGGCGCTGGCTGCGCGGCGTGTGCGCGTCCGTTGCCCGAGCCCGGCACCTGCGGCGCCTGCCTGCAGCGCCCGCCGGCCTTCGGCAGCGCCACCGCCGTATTCGCCTACCGCTTCCCGCTCGACAGGCTGGTGCAGCGCTACAAGTACGCGGGGGATCTCGCGCTTGGCCGCTGGCTCGGCGAGGCCCTCGCGGATCGCGTGGCACTGGTGCCACCGCCCCGCCCCGATGTCCTGGTCGTCCCGCCGCTGGGACGTGGCCGGCTGCGCGAGCGCGGCTTCAACCAGGCGCTCGAGCTCGCCCATGCGGTGGCCGGCAGGCTCGCCCTGCCGGTGTCGCGCGAGGGCGTCGTGCGAGTGCATGAAGCCGCCGTGCAGGCCGCCCTGCCGCGCGCGGCGCGCCTGGCCAACCTCCGCGGCGCATTCCGCTGCGAGGCCGATTTCCAGGGCCTGGACGTGGCCGTCGTCGACGATGTGCTCACCACTGGCGCCACGGCCGATGCGATGGCTCGCGCGCTGGCGGATGCCGGGGCACGCCAGGTGCGCATCTGGGCCGTCGCGCGGACGCCGGAACCGGGGCAGTAGCGTGTTCCATGTGATCCTGCTGGCCCCCGAGATCCCGCCCAACACCGGCAACGTCATTCGCCTGTGCGCGAATACCGGGGCGCGGCTGCACCTGGTCGAACCGCTCGGGTTCTCGATGGAAGACAGGCTGTTGCGCCGTGCGGGGCTGGACTACCACGAGCTCACGACCGTCACCGTGCATTCCTCCTGGGAGGCGTGCGCGGAGGCACTCGGCGAGCGGCGCATCTTCGCCTTCAGCACGCGGGCGCGGCGCCTTTTCACGGAGGCGGCGTTCGCTCCCGGCGATGCGCTCCTTTTCGGCGCCGAGACCGCAGGGCTGCCGGATGCCGTGCTCGGGAGCTTTTCCGAGGATCGCCGCCTGCGCCTTCCCATGCGGCCCGGCAACCGGAGCCTGAACCTGTCCAATGCCGTGGCAGTGGCCGTCTTCGAGGCCTGGCGGCAACAGGAATTTGCCGGGAACGGCTGAATTCCGGCATCCCCCCGTCGAAACCGAAATCTCCTTGAATCCGCAGGAGATTGGTGCGCGGCGAGAATATTTTACCGCCACATTTGTTGCAAAACAACGCGCGTTTGCTGGCTTTGGCTACGCTTGTAGTCAAATAGCTCCAATGTCCTACACCTAAAACGTGACAAAACAGTCGTTTGTGACATACTCCATACCTCGTTTGACACAATTGACACAAGATTCGAGGCATGTCCACAAAGCCTCGAGCACAAACTCAATGGCTCCCCGAAATCGCCTGATCGCCGCGCTCGGCGCGGTGCTCGCTGTCTCCAGCCTGCCGGCCCCGGCCGCGGACTCGTACAGCCTTATCGTCACGGCGACGGTGCAGGGCATCTGCAAATTCACGCAGGCGTCCGGACAGACCCTGACCTTCACGAACAACGCCAGCGGCGGGATCGACCCGTCCCTCGCTGCCAATGCCACCGCCAACGCGACCATCGCGTACAAGTGCACGAGCGGCACGGCGCCCAGCACCTTCACGGGCGTCGGCGCGAACGACACGGGCGGCAACCACGTGGTCAAGAACGGCACGAGCTCGATGATCTACACCGCCACCCTCACGGGCGGCGGCGCGGGTGACGGCTTCGGCGCCGGCAGCACCAACAAGACCGTGGCCGTGGCAGGCACCATCCTGCCCGCCCAATTCCAAAGCGCCGCTGCCGGCACATACACGGACACGCTTGTCGTGACGATCGCGCCCTGACCGCGCCTCGCACGCTCTCTTTCATCCACAGGAGAAGTTTCATGAAAATCAAATCCCTCGCTTGCGCACTCATCGCCCTCGGCACCTGCGGCATCGCCAGTGCCGCCGCTAGCACCTACGACATCGCCGCCTCGGCCACCGTCAACGGCCTGTGCAAGTTCACCCAGGCCGCGGGCCAGACCCTGACGTTCACCAACACGACCGGCGGCATCGATCCCTCGATCGCCACGGACGCGACCGGCAACACGTCCGTCACCTACCGCTGCACGAAGGGCACCTCGCCGACCAGCGTCACGGCCTCGAGCACCCAGGATTCGGGCGGCAACCACCTGCTGAAGAGCGGCCTGAACTCGCTGGTCTACACGGTCTCCCTCACGCCGGGCGGCGCGGGCGACGGCTTCGGTGCGGGCTCGACGGACAAGACGCTGGCGGTTGCCGGCGCCATCACGCAAGCGCAGTTCGGCACGGCCACTGCGGGCACGTACACCGACACCCTGACCGTCACCATCGCTCCCTGAGCGCGGTTCCGGCCGCAAGCCTGCGCGGCCGCCGGTCGTCGACGGGATACCCGGGGCACGATGCGGTATTCGTGCCCCGGTCGATCCGCGGGCGGAAATGTAACGGGATAAATCCATGGCGCGTTGGACGCGCAGGGCGCTCGCGCTCGCCTTCCTGGCGGCGGCAGCGATGCCAGTCGCGGCGGCGGGGACTTACGCCCTTGCGGCCAGCGCCACCATCCTTTCCAAGAGCAGCTGCAAGTTCAGCAGCTCGAACGGGCTGGTGATGAGCTTCGGCACCATCGACCCGTCGTCCAGCGTCAATGCCACCGCCTCGGTGAATCTCTCCGTCGCCTGCAACGGCAGCGCCCTCCTCGCGTTCTACGTGATCACGAGCGACAACGGCCTGCATTCGGGCGGCACGGGCGGCCCGAGGCTCAGGCACGTCACCAACCCCACGGCCTTCATGCCGTACAGCCTGAATGTGCCGCTCCCCGGCAGCGCGCCGAAGGGAGTTACCCGCACCGTCGCGATCAACGGTACCATCACGCCGGCCGGCTTCGGCAATGCGATCGCCGGCTCCTACAGCGATACCGTCACCCTGAACATCACGCCCTGAACGGCAACGGATAGCCTCCGATGAAGCGATCAACCGGCGTCGTCGCGCTCGCAACGCTGGCGTTGAGCTGCGCCGCGCTTGCCGGCTCGTTCGGCGTGAGTCCCACCCGCGTGGACCTCGACCGTGGCGCCAAGTCGGCCATCGTCGAGGTGATGAACGACGACACCGCGACGCTCTCGTTCCAGGCGAAGCTGTTCGAGTGGCACCAGGGGCCCGACGGCAAGGACGAATACGCCGAGAGCCAGGACCTCATCTACTTCCCGCAGATCTTCACGGTTCCGGCCAAGGGCAAGCGCGTGATCCGCGTGGGCATCAAGGCCCCCGCGATCGACACCGAGAAGGCGTACCGCCTCTTCATCGAGGAAACCCCCGAGCCCGCCAGGGAGCAGAGTGCGCCGGGGCCGCAGGTGCGTGTCGTGCTGCGCTTCGGCGTGCCGGTGTTCGTGGCGCCGCAATCGCCGCTGCGCAAGCTCGAAGTCCAGGGCGTCGAGGTCGCCCGCGGCAAGGCGCTTCTCACCATCCGCAACCTCGGCAACCAGAGCGCGCGCTTCGAAAGCTTCAAGCTCATGCGCGGGGATGACGCGGTCGGCGAAGCTTCCGGCTGGTATGTGCTCGCCGGCGCCAACCGCACTTTCGAGATCCCGGTCGACGCTGCAAAATGCCCGCTGTCCGGGCCCCTCGACGCGGTGGCCGCAGGGCAGGGCGTGACGCTCAAGCAATCGTTCGATGCCTCGGCGCTGCTCTGCGAGCGCTCCTGACGCGAGCCTTCGCCGGCGGTCCGGATCGCACGCTTTCGCGCACTTCGGCGTCCTCGCCCGTCCGGCCTCGCTCGTTTTTGCCGCCGCCGCAGCGTGGCCCCCGGTCCACGCGCAGGACCAGCCTGCACGGATCGAGCCGCCACTCGCCTCTGCGCAGCCGGTTTTCCTCCGCCTCGATGAGCGCCTGTCGCCTGCGAATTCATTTTCCACGGAGGTCCCCGCCGACGTTCCGAACGGTCCGGGGCTGGGCCCACTGCGCCTCGATCCGGGCCGCTTCAGGGCGCCGGCGGACGTTCCGCACGAGCGCCACCCTGCACCGGCCCGCCTGCAGGAGCTGATCGCCGTCGTGCGCACCAATGGCGAGTCGCGCGGCGAGCAACGCGCCTTCCTCGCGGGCGACGACGATTTCTACGTGCCCTTCGAAGCGCTGGGCGCATGGGTGGAGCTGCCCGCGCGGGTGCCGCTCGCGATGCGCGGCGACGAGGCCCTCGTGCGCCTGCGCGATACCGGCGCCAGGGTGCGATTCGACGAGAGCCTGCTCGAGCTGGCGATCGATTTCCCGACCGAGTGGTACCCGGAGCAGGTCTTCACGTACCGCACCGGGGAGCATGCCGACATCACGCCCTCGCAGGCTTTCGGCGCGCTGGTGAACTACTCGCTCTCGTCCGCGACCTCGAGCGGGCAGCGGCCGCAATGGAACCTCGCGACCGACAGCGTGCTGTCGTGGCGGAGCTGGACGCTCACCAACGAGCTGCTGCACTTCGATACCGCCGGGGAGTCGAGCACCCGCCGGGGCCTCACGCAGCTCGTGCACGACGACCCGCGGCGCCTCACCCGCTTCATCGCCGGCGACTTCTTCGCCGCACCCACCGACCTCACGGGTGGGCTCGTCCTCGGCGGCCTGAGCTATGCGCGCACCTTCCAGATCGATCCTTACCTCGTGCGCAATCCGACCGCGGCCTACCGCGGGATCGCGGATGCGCCCTCGGACGTCGACTTCTTCGTCGGCAACCAGCGCATCTACCACCAGCATGTGGCGCCGGGGCCGTTCGAGATCGGAAACGTGAGCTACATCACCGGGCAGCGTGACGTGCGCGTGGTGGTGCGCGATGCGTCCGGCCACGAGCGCACGGTCACCTTCCCGTTCTACTTCGCCGACGGGGCCTCGCCGAGGGGGTGAGCGATTTCAGCTACCAGGCCGGTGCGATTCGCGAGAACGCGGCGACGTCCAGCGCCGACTATGGCCAGGCGGCATTCTCCGCATCGCATTCGTACGGGTTCACCAACCACGTGACCGCGGGCTTCCATGCCGAAGGAACGCGCGACAGCGGCAACGTGGGTCCCACCGTCGTGCTGCGCAGCGATGCCCTCGGCATCGCATCGCTGGCGCTCCTCGCCAGCCACGACCGCGACGCCGGCAACGGGCACGCCTATGCCGCGGGATACAGCTATCAACGCGGCCCGCTCTTCGCATCGGCGCTGCTGCGCCGCGCGAGCCGCAATTTCGCCTTCCTGCGCCCCGCCGACGCGCAGCCGGCCGCCCCGCGCGACGACGCGTACTCCGTGGGCTACTCCCCCGCGGGATTCGGCACCGTGTCGCTCAGCTATCACTACCTGCAGGCCTTCGCCGACCCGCTGCAGCGCGCGACCACGGCCACGTACAGCCTGCCGATCGGCCGCGACTGGTCGGTCGAGGCGAGCTACCGCCGCACGGTCGGCAACCTGGCGGGGTACGAGGCGCTGCTGACCGTGCAGTTCCGCCCGCGCGCGGACATCACGACCTTCACGTCGCTGCGGCAGGACGACACGCACACGCGCACGGCGTCGTTCCAGGTCGGCAACCTTCTGCCCGAGGGCGAGGGGCTCGGCTGGAGCGTGGGTGGAAGCCATTCGATCTCTCCTGCCGGCCATAGCGACACCCTCACGCCCGGCATCGTCTATCGCATGCGCGAGGCGGTCATCGAGGCGAGCGTGTCGGGCACGACCGGCCCCGGCGCGAATTCGCAGATCGCGACCGTTTCCGCCTCGGGATCGGTGGTGTACACCGGCGGACACGTGGGCCTGAGCCGCCCGATCGAGGACAGCTTCTCGGTGGTGCAGATCGAGCCGCCGCTGCCGGGCGTGCGCGTGTACCTGAACCGCCAGGAGGTCGGCAGGACGGACGCCTCGGGCAGGGTCTTCCTGCCCCGCCTGGTGTCATACGTGGAGAACTACCTGTCCATCGAGGACAAGGACGTCCCGATCGAGTACTCGATCCAGGATCCGTCGCGCACCGTGGTGCCGTATTTCCGCAGCGCGAACTTCACCGTCTTCCGCGTCGAGAAGGTGCGCGCCATCACCGGCGCGCTCAAGTACACGCGCACCGGCCGGGAGATGCCCGCGGCGGGCGTGCTGTTCACCCTCGACGTCGGCGGCAAGCCGGTCGAGGTGCCCACGGCCGGCAACGGCGAGTTCTATTTTGAAAACGTCCCGCCCGGCGACTATGCTGGATCGGTCGATATCGAGGGCACCGCGTGCCATTTCTCGCTCACCATTCCTCCCGGCGAAGAGCCGGTCGTGTCCATCCATGACGTCCACGCCTGCTCGCTTCCTTAGCCTCGCCCTGGCGCTCGTTGCCCCAGCAGCCCACGCGGCGATCAGCTGCGTAGGCTCCGGCACCGCCCTCAGCCTCGGAACGTACCTCGGCGATACGTCGACCCCGCTCGACTCGATCGGCTCCTTCACGCTGCGCTGCTCGCGCAATGGCGGCACGGCGACCATCCCGGTGACCATGGGCATCGGCGCGAGCGCTTCGAGCGGCACCATCTCGCCGCGTGCGATGCGCTGGCTCGGCGGGCCCGACCTGCTGCACTACAACATCTATCGCGATGCCACGCGTGTCTCGGTGTGGGGCCAGACCACGGGGCTGGATACCGTCACCCAGACCGTCACCGTGCCGGACAAGGGATCGGCCAACCTCACCTTCACCCTGTTCGGGCGCATCGATCCGCTGCAGAACGTGCACGTCGGCTTCTACGCCGATGCGCTCGTGATCCTGATCAACTTCTGATATGGCCCCTTCATGTCAACA
>Ga0207698_10002840_pt1 | contig 10363 bp, 5 predicted proteins | sample KBSCornC22_FD_184298 | JGI IMG/M metagenome (GOLD analysis project Ga0207698, IMG submission 184298) | Corn rhizosphere microbial communities from Kellogg Biological Station, Michigan, USA - KBS Corn C2-2 (SPAdes) (version 2) | ecosystem: Host-associated > Plants > Roots > Rhizosphere > Soil ...
GAGGTAAGTGTCCTCCATGTCATGCTTGCTGACATCGACGTCCATGAAGTGCCGCGTCGGCTCGGGTCCGCTGTGCACCGCGTAATGCTTGGGGGTCGCGATCGCCCGGTAGTAATGCGGGTCGTTGCCCTGCATCCCGGTGACATAGGCAACCGCCAGCCGCCCGGTCAGGAACGGGTCCTCGCCGTAAGTTTCCTGTCCGCGGCCCCAACGCGGATCGCGGAAGATGTTGATGTTGGGCGCCCAGAAATCGAGACCTTCGAAGGTGGTCGAATGGCCCTTTTTCATCGCTTCATCATGCTTGATGCGCCCTTCGACTCCGATGGCCTCTGCCATCTGGTGGATGCCGGCCGGATCGAAGGTCGCCGCGAGGCCAACCGGCTCCGGAAATTCTGTCGTCCCTTTCACCGCGACCCCATGCAGAGCTTCGCTCCACCAGTCGTAGGCCGGAACTCCGAGGCGCGGAATTGCGCGAGCGTGATTGACGAGCTGCGACGCCTTTTCTTCCGGAGTCATCCGGTGAACGAGATCGGCAGCGCGGGCGTCCGGCGAAAGCGAGGTGTTCAGATACGCCGGCGTCCCGGCTTTATGCGCGGCCGGAGCCGCAACGGCCGTCACCGAACCCGTGGCCAGCAGCCACGCAGCAACCCATTTCTTCATTACGCACATCCCTTCCCCAAGCTTCCGTATCAATTTACGCCAAATGGATTTTGAGCGCCGCCGCGTAGTCCGTTTTCGGCCGCGCCCGCGGCAGCTGGACGTGCAACGCCGAGGCGTCCTGCCTGAACACCGGACGCGCGGCGGTTCCAAGCAGCTCGACATGTGCGACCTTCCCGGGCTTGGTTCCTGCGCCGGTCCCCAACGAGGTCAAACGCATCTCCTCTTCCGGCCAGCCAAGCGTGATCGCGTAGACGACCGTCCCTGCCTTGTTGCGGGTGTAGCGAATGTCGCGGGCGGTCATGCGCTTGATGCTGTCGCCCTGAAAAGAGCCTTGCTTGATGGCGGTCGGCCCTTCGCCGTAAACTTTCCAAGGCCGCGTGGCGTAGATCGCCTCGCCGTTGATCTTCATCCAGGCACCGATCTCCTCAACGATGCGCCGCTCCTTGGAATCGATTGTCCCGTCGGGCCTTCCCGGAATGTTGAGAATGAAGGTGCCGTTCTTGCTCACCGTATCGGCCATCCAGTGGATCGCGTCAGCGGGATGGAGATAGCCGCCATACTCGCCCGGTTCTTCGAACAGGCTTTCGCGATAGTGCCACTGGCCGATGCACGTCTCCGATTGCCATGGATTGGGGAGGATTTCGCTGCTGAGGCCGCGCTCGATGTCGGCAACGACTGCCTTTCGAAGGTCTGGGGGGACATCCTTGACGTTGAGAACCGCATCTACGGCTCCGTGCCGGGCGAGGCGGTGGTTGTAGAAATAAGCGCCGATGGACATTCCCGCCCAACCGAGCGGGAGCAGCGAGTCGTCGAAATAGAGCAGGTCAGGATCGTGCTGATCGATGAGATCGCGCGTGCGGTCGTAGAAATTCTTCACGTAGGAGGGATCGGGCAGAGCGTCGGCCGGGTGCTTCGGCCCGTAAAGCATCTGCGGATCGAGACCTTCCCACCATTGATTCTTTCCGTCAGCGAGTGTGAGGCGGCCGTCATACGGCACGCCGGCGTAAGGTCCTGTGCGGTCGGCGCCATGCGCCGGCTGAAACCACCACCAATTGCGCGCCTGATGCACCGTCACGCCGAACTTCATGCCACGGTCGCGAGCCGCCTTTGACCAAGTGCCGATCACGTCCCGGTGCGGGCCGACGTTCGCGGCGTTCCAAGGCTGATGGCTGGAATTCCAGGCGTCGAAGCCGTCGTGGTGGTTTGCGAGCGCGATGAAGATCCTCGCTCCCGCGCTGCTGTACAGGTCCATGAGCTCCTCGGGTTGCCAGTTCAGCAACGTCCACTGGGCACACAGGTCTTTGTAGCCAAACTTCGACGGGTGTCCGTAATGCTGGAGGAAATCTCGGTGTTGCGGCTGGTCATCCACGTAGATGTTGCGCGCTAGCCAGTCGCCATCCTCGGGCACGCACTGCGGGCTCCAGTGGTTCCATATCCCGAACTTCGCATCCTGGTACCATTCCGGGCATTCGTATTGGCCGAGCGACTCCCAAGTCGGCTGGAACGGCCCTTGTCCTGCCAGACCCGGAATTGGCGACCGCAGCGGAACGCCGTTCCACCACCCGGTTGGCATCGGCGGTTTATCCGGCAACCCCCAGCCCGGCTCTTTCCAAGTCGCCTCGTCGAGTTTCTCAGGAAGGACCGCGTTGCCGCGCAGGGCGTAGAACACCCGCTCCAGCTCGGGCGTCGCGCACAATTGCGCATAGCTCTGGGTGAGTTGGTTGAACCCGGGCGGCTGAGAAATCGTCTGCGCCAATGCGCCCTTGAAGCTGAAGGGTAAGGCCGCCGCACCGCCAGCCATGAGTTTGCAAAATTCTCTTCTTCTCACTGGGACCCCTCCCGGACAGCGAGCCAGTGAAAGCCCACGAAAGACTCACTGGTGCACAGCTATTGTATGAGTAAATTGTCTGACGAATTGGCCTGGGCTATGCAATGGGTCTGAGGGGCGTGGGAGTGGATTTTTGTTATGAAGCGGATCAGTTTTTTCGTCGCTGTTGTGGCCTGCGTCGCCGGACTTTCGGCAGGCGCGGCATCTGCCGCCAAACTGTTGGCGCCGACGCCGCCGATGGGCTGGAACAGCTGGGACTCGTACGGCCTCTCGATCGACGAGCGTGACTACCGGGCGAACACCCGCGTACTCGCCTCGATCAAGCAATATGGCTGGAGCTATTCGGTCGTCGACGAGGGCTGGTACATGGCCGATCCGAACGGCAAGGACCGCGCGGCGAAGCAATTTCAGATCGACTCCAACGGGCTGCTCTCGCCGGCGCTGGACCGCTTCCCGTCGGCAGCGAACGGCGACGGATTCAAGCCGCTGTCGGACTGGGTGCACAGCCTTGGCCTGAAGTTCGGTTTTCACATCGTGCGTGGAATTCCGCGGGGAGCAGTCGAACGGAACACGCCGATCGCAGACAGCAGTTTCCGCGCGGCGGATGCCGCCGACACCTCCGATGCCTGCGGTTGGGACGACGGCAACTGGGGCGTTCGCGACAATGCCGCCGGCCAGGCTTATTATGATTCGATGATGCGCCTCTACGCCAAATGGGGAGTCGATTTCCTCAAGGTGGATTGCATCGCCGACCACCCTTACAGGGTCTCGGAAATTCGGCAGATCGCGCGCGCAATCAAGAAGACTGGCCGCCCGATTGTCCTCAGTCTCTCGCCCGGGCCGACGCAATTGGAGCATGCGGCCGAGATCGCCCAATATTCGCAGATGTGGCGTATCTCGAACGACATCTGGGACGGGTGGGCGTTCGGCAACCACACACCCGACGGCTACCCCAGCGGAGTCGAGACGGCGTTCGACAATTTGGCCCGGTGGAATGCTTACGTGCGGCCCGGCGGATGGCCTGACGCCGACATGCTTCCGCTGGGTTCGTTACGGCCTCACCCGGGAATGGGCGATCCGCGCGAGTCCCGGTTAACGCACGACGAAGAGAGGACGCAGTTCACGCTTTGGTCGATCGCCCGTTCACCGCTCATTCTCGGCGCGAACCTGACTGAACTCGATCCGTTCACCCGGTCACTCATCACGAATGCGCGAGTAATCGCGGTCAATCAGAAGGCTTGGGAAAGTCACCCGCTGGCGAACCTTCCCGAGGGGTACGAGCATATCCGCGTATGGGAGGCCAGCGCGGGCTCGCGGAGCCGTCCCGTCCATTACGTCGCCTTCTTCAACACCAGCGATCAGCCGGCCAATTTGGCCGCGAAGTGGAGCGACGCGGGCATTGCGGGCAGGCATTCCGCGGTCGAGCTGTGGTCGGGCGTCCGATCGCCCGCGGCCTCAGGCGTGCAGGTCACCCTTCCCGCTCACGGAACCGCCATCTACCAGGTCCAGTAGGAGCGGTAGTTCAGACCGGCTGAAGTCCGTGCTCCGCGATCTTTCGGAGAAGGTCGCGGTGACGCGGGAGCGCTGAACGAAGCCGCTCGGTCTGGACGGCATTCTCGCGCAGCGCTCGATCCGCTGTCTTGGATTCCTCGGTGAGCGCCGCGGGCTCAACCTCGGTCGGGTAGTCCATCCCGTACAGGACGTATTGGTAACTCGCGGCGGGGAAGACTTCTTCGACCCGATCGAACTCGTCGTGGAACCACGGCGACTGATAGCGCCACAGCTCCATCAGGTGCTGGAGCCGATCCGGGATTGATGCGGGGTCCGCATTGTCGCGCCAGAAATCCGTGTCCGTCCGCTTTGTGATCGCATAGTGAAGTTTCAGGAAATCGATGATCCGGCCCCACCGGTAATGGGTGGTCTCGTTGAAGCGGTTGGCGATCACGTCCATCACTTCGCGGCAAACGGGCATCTGCTCGGCAATCACCTTGGCCGAAAGCTCGACCAGCACGATCGCTGAAGACTCCAGCGGCTCGACGAAGCCGGCCGCCAGCCCGACGGCGACGCAATTGCCCTTCCAGAAGGTCTCCCGGTGACCGCCGTGGATCGGGATCTTACGGACGTTCAGTCCGTCGGCGGCCGGGCCGACATAGGCGCGCAGCTCGCGTTCCGCCTCCTCGTCGGAAATATGACTGCTGGAATAGACATGGCCGACGCCGCGCCTGGTCGGCAGTCCAATGTCCCAGATCCATCCAGCTGACTGCGCGGTGGAAATCGTGTGGTTGGCGACTGGGGCCGAAGAGTCACTGTACGGAACCTGGAAAGCCATCGCGGTATCGCAGAAGAGAACGTCACGGCACGACTTGAAGCCGACACCGAGCGCCTTGCCCAGAAGCAGCGAGCGGAACCCGGTGCAGTCGACGAACAGATCGCCTTCGATTTCACCGGCCTGTTCGGTCGTGATGCTTCGGACGTCTCCATTTTCCTCGAGGTTCACCTCTTGCACGTCGGCGAGGACGTGCCGGACCCCGAGGTTCTCGCAGCAAAACCGTTGCATGAACGGTGCGAATTTTCCTGCGTCCAGATGATAGGCGTAATTGGCGTGCGCCTCATACTCAGGCGTGGTGATGGTCTTTGGACCGACGCCTGCCTCACACAATTTGCCCTGCGGAGTAACCGCGTCGCAGAAGCTGGTCGACTTGCCCCTCGCCAGCCAATGCGGGACTAGATTCAGCTGGCCGAAGCCCTGCGGGAGCATAAGCGGGTGGTAATAGCCCTCGTCGGGATCGCTCGTCGTCCAGCGGGCGAACCGCGCTCCCTGCTTGAAGGCAGCGTCGCATTCGCGGAACAGCTCGGTTTCCGAGACGCCGATGCGCGAAAGGGTGGATCGAAGCGTCGGCCATGTGCCCTCGCCGACCCCGATGATCGGGACGTTCGGAGATTCCACGAGCGTAACACTGAAGCCGGACGGGATTCGGGCCTTGTGCTTAGCGGCAATGATCGCAGCGGTAAGCCATCCGGCGGTCCCGCCGCCTACAATCACGATCCTCTTGACCGGCTTTGCCATAATCTATCGCAAGCAAGAAAAAGCCGGGGATGTCAATTAGGTAGACATCCCCGGCAGGGGGAGATTGTAATCGTTGAGGAAGTACCCGGCCACACAGTTTGTGCAGCCGGGTGCATTCCGATCAGCCGCGCTCAGGCTTGGCCGGAGCCGGCGGCGGCGGCGGTGGCGGCAGCGGGCAGGCTGCCGTTGCAGCGACAACGCTTCCATCCGGGCAGGTCTGCATCGCAGGCGCCGGAGGTGGCGGCGGCGGAGCCATCGGCGGCGGCGGCGGCGGAGCAGCAGCGCGGGACATGTGGAACCGGACGCCCGCGGTATAGCGGCGCCCATAGTTGTAGATGTCCAGCGGCTGGTCCGTGAAGCGGCCGTGGGTGCTGTAGTTGGCGTTCGTGAGGTTGGTGATCTCGCCGAAGATCGTGAAATTCGGCGTGAAGTCGTAGCTCGTCGAAACGTCCACGGTTGTCTGCTTGTCGACATAGACCGGTTCGGCGCCGAACGTGCCGCCCTGACCTTGTCCGAGGCCCAGCAGGTACGAGCCGCGGTAGTTTGCCGCGACGCGGAACTGGAACCCGTGCTTGTCGTAGAACGCCACCAGGTTCGCCGAGTTGGCAAGACCGGTGATGGCGAAAGCGCTGCCCGAAATGTCGTGTGTCGGGAACTTGCGGTTCGTGTTCACCAACGTCGCGTTCGCCTGGAAACCGAAGCCGGTATTCCCGAACGTGTGCTGCCATGCCAACTCAAGACCACGGACATCCGCGTCCGGTCCGTTCACCTGGCCCGTCACGTTGAACACCGCCAACTGCCCCGTGAACGGGTCGATGAGCCCCGCATACGATTGCTGGTGCACACCGCCGACGATGAAGTTGGTGAGGTGCTTATAGAAGCCATCGATCGCAACATACGAGTTCGGCGCGTAGAACCACTCAGCGGCCGCATCGAAGTTATCCGACAGATACGGCTTCAAGTCCGGGTTTCCGCCCGACCCCGAAAGCGAACCGCGGCGTAACGAGCCGAAGTTTACCGTCGGCTTCAAAGCCCCGAGCTGCGGCCGGGTCAACGTCCGCGATGCATCCAAACGGATGTCGAACTGCGGCGTGATATCCAACTTCATGTCCATGCTCGGAAGCAGGTAGGAATAGAAGGACTTGCCGCTGACCGTCGTTGGCGTGGAGAAGGTGGGTGTGATCAAAGTGGGATCGCCCGGATCCACTGTCAGCACCGTGATGTTCCGTCCGATTGCCGACGAGGTCAAGTGAGTGTTCTCGTCACGCAGACCGGCGTTGAAATGGAACGGCATACCGGCGATGTCGGTGACGAAGTTTGCCTTCATGAAGAAGGAAAGCGTCTTCTCCTCGACGTTCAGGACGCTGCCTTGGTCGAACCCTGGAGCAGTATTATGCCCAGCCGCCTCGAGCGCATTGTAAATTGCGTACGGGCTGTAGATCAGGAAACCCGGAGCAAGTGCGCTGTTATCATAACCAGGGATGAAGCCCGAAGTGCTGATCGTTCCGCCGAATGCTGACGCAGGAAGCGGATAAAGCCCCCCCGTGCGACCTGAGGGAGTGCCGTAGCCTGCGTAGCTGGCAAAGACACCGTCCGCAAAGGTGTTCGAGCTTTCCTGATGGAATTTGTCGTCCACATATTGGGCGCCAAGGGTCAGGTTGAAATTGTCAGCTTCCCAACGCGCGGCGAGTTTCGCCTGTCTGACGAGATCCGTGTTGTAGGGATCAATCCGTACAATAACATGCGAACCGATATCATTGACGTTCAGGAACTGGGCGGGATCGTTCGCCGGGCCAACGTCGTGAATGATCGGCAGATCACTGCTGCTCGGGCCGGTTATCCGGACACCGGTCGGAGCACCGAGGATCGTTGAGACACAGCCTCCGGAACTCGCGAACTGCGCGGTCGCGCACGGCGCGCCGTTATAACCACCGTATCCGATGTCCATGCTGTCGCCATAACCGTCATGGCCAGGATTCTGCTCGGCGCGGGCAATCGAGCCGTCAGCTTCAAACTTCAGGTGGTCGGTTGCACTCCACTTGAGGTTGGCGCCGAACGCGTTCCGCTCGTTGACCGTCTTCGAAACGTTCGCATTGAAGTCCATCGGCGTACCGAACTGGTTGAAATCAACCACAGAGCCGTTGGAATCGTATTTTACGTTTCGAAGGTCGTCGCCGTTGAACCAGGCGGCATAGCCGTAGTCGGTGGATTTGAGGGTCTGCCGCTGGTAATTGTCATCAATTGTCAGCAGCACGCTGTCACTTGGCCGCCATTGGAATGCGACGCGCCCATCAATGCGTTCGTCGTGCGTGTCCTGCTGGTCCGCACCGATCTGCTGCGGGAACCAGGTGAGCACCGAATGGGCGTCGCTGGGATCGGCACTGCTGCCCGGGATACAGGTGAGATTGATCGGACCTTGCTGGCACGGCGCGAAGTGCGCACCGATCCAGCCAGGGATGAAGACGTGGTTGGTCTTCGTGTCCTCACGCGTATAAGTCGCGTCCGCGAGGATACCCATCGTGTCGTCGGCGAAGGTGTCGCTGATCAACAGGCCAAGCTTCGGCGTGATGTGCTTCGAACGCGACTGCATCGTTCCGCCGGCGAACGCTGCGACCTTGAAACCCGGAGAATCGAACGGCTTCGGAAGCAGGATATTGATCGTTGCACCGATCGCGCTGGTCGAAAGCTCGACGTCCGGCGTCTTCAGCACGTTCACCTGGCCGATGAAGTCTGCGCCGATCGTCGTGAAGTCGACGCCGCGGCCACCGGCTGCGGTCGAGACGTGACGCCCGTCAATCAGAGTATCGTTGAAGTCGCCACCGAAGCCGCGAACCGTCACGCCATTCGCGTCGCCGCGCATACCGGCGCGCTGGATCGAAACGCCCGGAATGCGCTGCATGGCGGCAGCGACGTTCGGATCAGGGAACTTGCCGATGTCTTCAGCCGAAATCGCGTCGACTACACCTACGGCATTTCGCTTGATGTTAATGTCGCGCTGGAGCGATCCGCGAATGCCAGTGACGACGATCGCTTGTGCCTGGTTGCTCTGATCGGTGGCTGTCGCGGGAGCGGCGGGCGTAGGCGTCGTGGCCTGAGCCGCGGCAGCGCTCGCTGCAGCAGAATCCGAAACGGCCGCGCCGATCGATGGCGCGTCGGCCATCGCCAGCTGCGGCTGGGCCTTGGCGTGATGCTTCGCGGAATGCGCATAAGCCGGGGTTGCGACGACGAGCGCCAGCAAGCTTGGTGTGGCCGCCAGCATCAGCCGGCGCGATCGAACGCTGTTACGCGCGTGTGTACTATTGTCTACTGAAGACATTTAGCCCCTCCCTGTTTCGGAACCGCTCTGGAGGCGGCCCGGGCCGTGAATTACAAGCGAATCACAGTTTCACTGGGGAAGACTGACCCAACCTGGCCGGCCTGCTTGACGACGCCGCAGACCTTGTTTTGATGATGCTCCCCAATGAGTCCTGTGACCCTGACTGGAACGATATCGCTCAATGATAGCGCTATCAATACAAAACATGATAGCGCTATCAGAACGGATGTTGTCTGAGTTTTAGTGCGACATTTTCGCCACAGCTGGCCGGGCGATGGCGGTATCGGCAATGGTGTGGAATAGCGCAGGACAAAGTTTGGGGCAGGGAATCGATGGCGAATTTCGAAATACTCAATAGCGAAGCACACCGGAATCTGCGGTTGCGCGCTCGGGCCGACGCCGCGCAGCATTCCGTCCCAATCGTTCTATCGGAGTTGTCCACCGCGGCTGCCTGCTGCCCGATCATGCTCGCCAAGAATCCGGAGAACGGGCGCTTTTACCTGGCGGCGCTTTTCGGCTTCGAGCCGGGCGAGAATCTGGTCAGCGAAGACCCGGGGGCGGCCCGAACCTTCCATCCGCTGGACCTCGAACGACAGGCCTTTTTCATCTCCGGTGAGAATATCGCCGTCGACCGCGATCACCCGCGGATCAGCGAATCCGAAGGCGAGCCGCTGTTCGGCGATGACGGCGAGCCCACGGACGCGATGCGGCGAGTCCAGCGGGCTCTCGGGTTGCTCGCTACCGGGAATGAAGAAGCCGAACGCTTCGTCGAGACGCTGGTCGCGCTCCGCCTGATCGAGCCAATCGATATCTCCCTGAGCTTTGATGACGGCAGGAAAGTCCGGCTGGATGGCCTCTACACCGTCAGCCTCGATTCCATCGCGGAGCTTGAGGATTCGGACGCACTGACGCTGTTTCGGAAAGGCTATTTGCTTCTGGCCTACACCCTCGCCGGCTCGCTTCGGCAGATTTCGGTTCTTGCGAACCGGCGGAACGAACGGCTTGCGGCGGGTTCGTCGCTGTAAGGATGACGGAACCCGTCAAGGAGATCGATGCCGGCTCGCTTGGCGAGGCCGACGACTTCCGCGACACCATCGCCGCCAAATGCGAACCCGTCATTCTGCGCGGTCTATGCGCAAACTGGCCGGTCACAAAAGCGGCAGCGGAATCGCGGGAGGCCCTCGCCTCCTACCTCGCCAGCCGCGATTCAGGCGTGCAATCGCAGGCATTCATCGGAAGCCCCGCGATAGCCGGGCGCTATTATTATTCCGACGACCTCTCCGGGTTCAATTTCGAGCGGGCGGACATGCCGCTCTCCGCGGCCCTGTCGCGAATGACCGCCGCTGCGCGGGGTCCCGCTCTTTCCTCTGTCTATTTCGGGTCGATTCCAGCCGATGATCACGTGAATGGATTCAGCGGCGAGAACCACCTCGAAATCGTGCCCCCCGAGGTCCAGCCTCGGCTGTGGCTGGGGAATGCCTCGTTCGTGAGC
>Ga0207698_10002845_pt1 | contig 10349 bp, 9 predicted proteins | sample KBSCornC22_FD_184298 | JGI IMG/M metagenome (GOLD analysis project Ga0207698, IMG submission 184298) | Corn rhizosphere microbial communities from Kellogg Biological Station, Michigan, USA - KBS Corn C2-2 (SPAdes) (version 2) | ecosystem: Host-associated > Plants > Roots > Rhizosphere > Soil ...
CATGTTCGGCGCCTGGTGATCGGTACCCGAGAACGGGTACAGCGGATGCTGGAAGAAGCTGCACATCAGCACGCGCTCGTCGTTCGCGAACGCGGCTTCGGTGCCGTTGCCGTGGTGCACGTCGAAATCGATGATCGCGACGCGCTCGATACCGTGGACGTCGAGCGCATGCCGCGCGGCGATCGCCACGTTATTGAAGAAGCAGAAGCCCATCGCACGCGCGGGTTCCGCGTGATGGCCGGGCGGCCGCACGCTGCAGAACGCATTCGCGTAGCGGCCTTCGATCACCGCGTCGGTCGCCGCGATCGCGGCGCCAGCCGCGCGCAGCGCGGCGCGCCACGTGTCGCGGTTCATCAGCGTGTCGGGATCGATCTCGACGTAGCCGTCGACGGGCGTCATGCTGCGGATGTAGTCGATATGGGCCTGCGTATGCACGCGGCCCAGCGCCACCTCGCTCGCGAACGGGGCGGTTTCGTGCACGATCAGGTCGTCGATGCGGCTCGCGATCAGCTGATCCTGGATCGCCGACAATCGGGCCGGGCATTCCGGATGCCATTCCCCCATCTCGTGCAGCATGCAATCGGGGTGCGTATAGAAGGCGGTTGCCATAAGCTGTCATCCGCGACGCAAGGTGCGCCACGAGTCTCCATCAATGATGTCCATCGTCTGCCGCGAATTCGCCGCTAACTTACCACAACGGTGCGCTGCATCGCCCCGGCACGCAGGGTGCGTCGGGTATACTGCGCCGAACCCCATCGCCCTGTCAGCCCGCTTCGACATGAATTCCAGCAAGCCTGCCGCCCTTCTCTCCGCACTGTCGCGCGTTCGCGTTCCGCTCGTGGCCGCTGCCGTCGCCGCTACGCTGGCCGCCGCACCCGCCGTCGCGCAGACGCAGCCTGCGAAGTCCTCCGGCACGCGCGTCGCGCAGGAGCAATCGCAGCAGCAGCCGTCGCAAGGCCAGACCTTCGAAGAGGAAATCGTTCCGCAGCGTTACGCGAACAACGCGAAGGTCGATGCGTTCATCGACGAGATGGTGAGCCGCAACGGCTTCGATTCCGCGAGCCTGCATGCGCTGTTCTCGCGCATCAGCTACTCGGCCACCGCCGTGAAGCTCGTGAAGCCGGCGCCGACGCCTTCGGTGAAGAACTGGAGCGTCTATCGTTCGCGCTTCATCGAGCCGATCCGCATCAACGCGGGCGTGAAATTCTGGAAGGCGAACCAGGCGACGCTGCAGCGCGCGTCCCGGGAATTCGGCGTGCCGCCCGAAGTGATCGTCGGCATCATCGGTGTCGAAACGATCTACGGCCGCTACATGGGCAACTTCCGCGTGCTCGATACGCTGACCACGCTCACGTTCGACTATCCGGACACGCCGAATCGCGACAGCCGCCAGGCAACGTTCCGCAAGAACCTCGAGGACTTCCTCGTCTGGACTCGCGACAACCAGCTCGACCCGACCGCCGTGCTCGGCTCGTACACGGGCGCGATCGGCATCCCGCAGTTCCTGCCGAGCAGCATCCGCCAGTATGCGGTCGACTACGACGGCGGCCACGTCGATCTGCGCAGCAGTCCTGCCGATGCGATCGGCAGCGTCGCGAACTACCTGAAGCAGCATGGCTGGGAGACCGATCGCCCGGTGGTCTGGCGCATCACGCCCGACACGGGCAGCCTCGGCATCGCGCAGGCAGCCGCGGACGGTCAGCCCGAGCCGCACTGGGCGCTGTCGCAACTGCTGCGTGCCGGCCTGACCCTCAACGAGCCGACGGTCAATATCACCACCGAAGGCGGCACGCCGGTCACCGTGGTCGACCTGCCGTCGCCGGGACGCGCGACCGAATACATGCTCGGCCTGAAGAATTTCTACGTGCTGACGCGCTACAACCGCAGCTTCTTCTACGCGCTCACCGTGTACCAGCTCGGCGAAGCCGTGAAGGCGCAGATGGAAGCGAACGGCGCGCTGCCGCTGCCGGCCGCAGATACGGAGGCGCCGGCGCAGTAAGTACGGCCCGCGCAAAGAAAAAACGCCGCTCATGCGGCGTTTTTTTATCGTTCGACGCAGCGGACGCCGATCAGGCTCAGGCGGGAAACACGCCGGTCGACAGATAGCGGTCGCCGCGGTCGCAGACGATGAACACGATCGTCGCGTTCTCGACCTGGCGGGCGATGCGCATCGCGACTTCGCACGCGCCGCCCGACGAAATGCCGGCAAAGATGCCTTCGACGGCCGCGAGCCGGCGCGCCATCGTCTCCGACGCGGCCTGGCTCACGCTCTCGACGCGATCGACGCGGCTGCGATCGAAGATCGTCGGCATGTAGGCTTCCGGCCATTTGCGAATGCCCGGAATGCGCGACCCTTCTTCCGGCTGCGCGCCGACGATCTCGATCGCCGGATTCTGTTCCTTCAGATAGCGCGACGTGCCCATGATCGTGCCCGTCGTGCCCATCGCCGACACGAAGTGCGTGATGCGCCCTTCGGTGTCGCGCCAGATCTCCGGGCCCGTTCCTTCGTAGTGCGCGATGGGATTGTCGGGGTTCCCGAACTGATCGAGGATCACGCCCTTGCCTTCGCGCTGCATCTGCTCCGCGAGGTCGCGCGCCAGTTCCATCCCGCCCTTCACCGGCGTCAGGATGATTTCGGCGCCGTAAGCGGCCATGCTCTGGCGACGCTCGACCGACAGGTCCTCCGGCATGACCAGCACCATCTTGTAGCCACGGATCGCCGCGGCCATCGCGAGCGCGATGCCCGTGTTGCCGCTCGTCGCCTCGATCAGCGTATCGCCCGGCTTGATGCGACCGCGCGCCTCGGCCTTGCTGATCATCGACAGCGCCGGGCGATCCTTCACGGACCCCGCCGGATTGTTGCCTTCCAGTTTGGCGAGCACCACGTTGTTGCGTGCGCGAATCTCGTCGTCCGGCAGGCGGACCAGTTGCACGAGCGGCGTGTTGCCGATCGTGTCTTCGATAGTTTTGTAAGCCATGGAGATACCGTGAGTGCGAGGCCGATCAATCAATCGATTGTAAACCAGCGCGGGGGCGCGCGCCGGCAACCCCATCGCGACGATGGAATAGGTCTGCCGCATGCGGCATGACGCAAAAAACCCGCGGCATGCCGCGGGAAGCCGTCGCAAGACGGCGACTGAAGGAGCCTTTCGTCTGGTGTGCGTTACTTCTGCGCGGTGCGGGCCGGCGCCGCGGCAGGTTTCGCCGCGGCGGGCTTGCCCGCGGCCGGGGCCGTCGCGACCGCTGCGGCCGCGCCGATCGTCAATCCTTCCTGCTGAAGGCGCTCGACCGTATGGCCGCCCATACCTTTCACGCGCGACGCGAGATCTTCTGCATTCCTGAACGGGCCGTGTGCGCCGCGCTCGTCGAGAATCGCCTTTGCCCGCGCGGGACCGATGCCCTTGATGCCGACGAGTGCATCTTCATTCGCGGTGTTGACGTCAACGGCCGCCCATGCCGACGCGATCGCGCCGAGCATCGCGGCCGCGGCAAACCATTTTTTGATCATGTGCTGGATCTCCGATGAAAACGATCGGCGGCTGCCGACCGTGAGACCCAGTCTAGCGACGCAGCGCGTGCGTTTAAACCTGGCCGGACAGCCAACGCACGTAGCGGTCGACGCCTTCCTGCACGGTCAGGAACGGCGCATCGTAGCCGGCACCACGCAGCTTCGTCTGGTCGGCCTGCGTGAAGCACTGGTACTTGCCGCGCAGCGCGTCGGGGAACGCCACGTATTCGATCAGCCCTTGCTCGACCTGCTGCGCGAGCGTCAGCGGCGGCAGGTTGTCGAGCGCGCGCAACGTGTTCACGACCGTCGATGCGATGTCGTTGAACGGTTGCGCACGGCCGGTGCCGAGGTTGAAGATGCCCGACTTCTCCGGATGATCGAAGAAGAACAGGTTCACTTTCGCGACGTCCTCGACCGACACGAAATCGCGCGTCTGCTCGCCCGGCGCATAACCGTTGTACTCGCCGAACAGCTTGACCTTGCCTTCCGCGCGGAACTGGTTGAAGTTGTGGAACGCGACCGATGCCATGCGGCCCTTGTGCGTCTCGCGCGGGCCGTACACGTTGAAGTAGCGGAACCCGGCGATCTGGCTCTTCGCGCTCGGCAGCACGCGGCGGATCACCTGGTCGAACAGGAACTTCGAATAGCCGTAGACGTTCAGCGGCGCCTCGACCTCGCGCTCCTCGACGAACCGCGTCGAGCCGCCGTAGATCGCGGCCGACGACGCATACAGGAACTGCGCGCCCTGCGCGAGGCACGCATCGAGCACCGCGCGGCTGTAGCGGAAGTTGTTGTCCATCATGTAGCGGCCGTCGGTTTCCATCGTGTCCGAACAGGCGCCTTCGTGGAACACCGCGCGTACCTTGCCGAAATCGCCGCGCGTGAAGCGCTCGACGAATTCCGTCTTGTCGAGATAGTCGTCGATCTCGCAATCGACGAGGTTGCGGAACTTGTCCGCGCGCGTCAGATTGTCGACCGCGATGATGCGCGACTCGCCGCGCTCGTTGAGCGCCTTGACGATGTTCGCGCCGATAAAACCGGCTGCGCCGGTGACGATGATGGTCATGATCGTTCTGCCTGAAAAATTGCGAGACATCCGTGCGGCGCGCCGCCGAATGCGCTCAGTGAAACAGTTCGTCGTAGTCTACCGTGGCCGTACCGAGCTTGCCGACCACGATGCCTGCCGCACGGTTCGCGAGCACGACGGCATCGACGAGCGGCACACCGGCGCCGAGCATCGTCGCGACCGTCGCGATCACGGTATCGCCCGCGCCGGACACGTCATACACCTCGCGCGCGAGCGCCGGGGCATGCAGTTCGCCCGTTGCGGAAAAAAGCGTCATCCCCTCCTCCGAACGCGTGAGCAGCAGCGCGTCGAGATCGAGATCCGCACGCAGCCTGGCGACGCGCGCGCGCAGGTCGTCTTCCGATTGCCACTGACCGACGACTTCGCGCAGCTCGGCGCGGTTCGGCGTGATCAGCGATGCGCCGCGATAGCGCGCCCAGTCGCCGCCCTTCGGATCGACGAGCACCGGCTTGCCGGCCGCGCGGGCCTTGTCGATCATCGTCGTCACGTGCGTCAGGCCGCCTTTCGCGTAATCCGACATCAGCACGACGTCGTGCTGCGGCAGCAGTACATCGAAACGCGCGAGCCCCGCGAGCAACACCTCGTGCTTCGGCATCGCCTCGAAGTCGACCCGCAACAATTGCTGCTGACGCGCGAGCACGCGCAGCTTGATCGTCGTCGGCAGCGACGCATCGCGCTCGAGATGAGGCGTCACGCCGCTGCTGTCGAGCAACTCGACAATCCGCTCGCCCGGTTCGTCGCAGCCGACCACGCACAGGAGCCCGGCCTGACCGCCAAGCGTCACGGCGTTGCGCGCGACGTTGGCCGCGCCGCCGAGGCGCTCCTCCTGACGCTGCACATGCACGACGGGCACCGGCGCTTCCGGCGAAATGCGGTCGACGTTGCCGAACCAGTAGCGGTCGAGCATCACGTCCCCGACGACGAGCACGCGCGAACCCGCGAGCTGCGCACGCGGTACCGGCACCACTTCTCGAAGGGTAGTCATCGTGCGTTCATCCACGGGAGGAAGACTGGGGAGCGACATGCGGACGCCCGATCGCATGGTAGTCGATGCCGAGTTCGGCCATCGCGTCCGGCTCGTACAGGTTGCGCCCGTCGAAGATCACCGGCGCCTTCAGCTCGGCCTTCAGGCGCGAGAAATCCGGGCTCCTGAATTCCTTCCACTCGGTGACGATCACGAGCGCATCCGCGGCGATCACGGCTGCGTCCTGGGTATCGACGAAATGGAGGCGCGCAAGCGCATCGGAAGCCTCGCCAAGATCGAGCGCGAACACACGGCGCGCTTCGTCGATCGCGACCGGATCGTACGCGCGCACGGTCGCGCCACGTTCGAGCAGTGCGGCGATCAGCCGGCGGCTCGGCGCCTCGCGCATGTCGTCGGTATTCGGCTTGAACGCGAGGCCCCAGACCGCGAATTCGCGACCGGTCAGGTCTGCGCCGAAGCGCTGCTCGATCTTGCCGATCAGCACGTCCTTCTGCGCGGAGTTGGCGGCTTCGACAGCTTCCAGGATGCGCAGCGGCTGGCCGTTTTCGCTCGCGGTGCGGATCAGCGCCTGCACGTCCTTCGGGAAGCACGAGCCGCCGTAACCGACGCCCGCGTACAGGAAGTGATAGCCGATGCGCGGGTCGGAGCCGATCCCGCGGCGTACGGCTTCGATGTCGGCGCCGACCTTGTCGGCGAGATTCGACATCTCGTTCATGAACGAGATGCGCGTGGCGAGCATCGCATTCGCCGCATACTTGGCGAACTCCGCCGAACGCACGTCCATGTAGATCGTGCGCTCGTGGTTGCGGTTGAACGGCGCATACAGCTTCTTCATCTTCTCGCGCGCCACCGTGCCCGTCTCGTCGTCGTCGACGCCGATGATGATGCGGTCCGGGCGCATGAAGTCCTCGACTGCCGCGCCTTCCTTCAGGAATTCAGGATTGGATACGACCGAGAACCGGTGCGCGACGCTGCCCGCGAGCCCGCGGGCGCCGAGCGCCTCGTCGACCACCGCACGCACGCGCTGCGCGGTGCCGACCGGCACCGTCGACTTGTCGACGATCACCTTGAATCCCGTCATGTGACGGCCGATGTTGCGCGCGGCCTCGAGCACGTATTGCAGGTCGGCCGAGCCGTCCTCGTCGGGCGGCGTGCCGACCGCGATGAACTGGATCTCGCCGTGCGCGACGCTGGCCGCGATGTCGGTCGAGAAGCGCAGACGTCCTGCCGCGCGGTTGCGCGCAATGATGTCCAGCAGGCCCGGCTCGTGAATCGGCATCCCGCCGTTGTTCAGGATGTCGATCTTGCGCGGATCGACATCCAGGCAAAAGACGTCGTGGCCGATCTCGGCGAGACAGGAGCCCGTGACAAGACCGACATAGCCGGTGCCGATGATGGTGATTTTCATAGATGTTCCGGTACGTCCCGGTAATTGACTAACTTGGCCGCCGGGCCGGACCCGGCGGCAACCGCAGCGCATCGGCGCCGCACGCGGGGATCAGCCCGGCATCGCAGGCTCGACGCGGCGCGGCGCATAGGTTTCCCAGCCGCTGCAACCGGGGCACTGCCAGTAGAAGAGCCGTGCCCGGAAACCGCAATTCTGGCACGTATAGCGTGGCAGATTTTTGGTGCGCTGCTTGATCAGCGCGCGCATCATTTCAAGTTCCTTACGGCGCGGCTCGTCGGCGGCCGCGATCTGCGCGTCGAGCAGGTGCAGCATGCCGGACAGGTTCGGCGACTTCTCCATCTGCGTGCGTGCGAGCGTATGCGCGGCCTCCTGGCCGCGCAACCCGGCGATGTGCTGATACGCGATTTCGAGCAGGTCGTTCGACGGATAGCGCTCGACATAGCCCATCAGCAGCTCGGCGCCCTCGACCGGCTGGCCGAGCGCGACATAGGCCTTCATCAGCTTGTCGGCGACGAGCGGCAGATAAGCCGGATTCTGCGCTTCGACGCGCTTCCAGTGCTCGATCGCGGCCGCGTGATCGGCCGCCGCCGCCGCGGCATCGCCGGACAGTATCGTCGCGCGCACGTTCTGCGGGTTCGCGGCAAGCGCGAGCTTCAGCTGTTCGGCCGCTGCCGCGGCGCTCTTGCGCTGCAGCGCGTCCTGCGCGAGTTCGCAGTGGAACTGCGCGATTTCGATGGCGAGCGGCTTGTCGCTCATCGACTCGATCCGCTTCGCGGTATCGATCGACTTGTTCCAGTCCTTCTCGATCTCGTAGATCGTCAGCAGTGCCCGCTGCGCACCCAGCGCGTAGTCGCCGTCGGCGAGCCGGTGGAAGGCCTCTTCGGCACGATCTAGGAGGCCGGCTTTCAGAAAATCCTGGCCGAGTTCATACAGCGCGTGGTCGCGCTCGTTCACCGGCAGGTCCGTGCGACTCAGCAGATTCTGGTGCACGCGGATCGCCCGGTCCGTTTCGCCGCGGCGGCGAAACAGGTTGCCGAGCGCGAAGTGCAGTTCGACCGTCTCCGGGTCGAGCTTCGCGACCTCGATGAACGCGTCGATCGCCTTGTCCGGTTGTTCGTTCAACAGAAAGTTCAGGCCGCGGAAATACGAGCGCGGCAGGTTGGCGCTCTCCGACAGGAGGTTCTTCAGGTCATAGCGTGACGCCGCCCAGCCGAGCGCGAACGCCACCGGAATTGCGAGCAACCACCAGAAATCCAGATCCATGCGAAATATCGAAGCAGAGACGAAAACCGCGCGAGATTCGCGCGGCGTCCGTATTAAATGACGGGCGGCATCGGCGGCTGATCGACGACGACCGGGGTTTCGCGCACCGCGCGCAGGTCGCGCTTCAGGCGCCCGTTCTCGAGGCGCAGACGGAAGATCGCCGGCAGCGCGGACAGCAGGCCGGCCAGCAGACCCACGACGAAGAACGCGAGGCCGATCAGGATCAGCGGCGCTTGCCATGCGTAGCCGGCAAGGAAATTCAGCGTCGCGGTTTGCGTATTGGCCAGTGCGAGCACCAGCAGCAGCACGAACACCAATACCCGGATCAGCCAGACGATAAACTTCATGTAGCCCTCTCTTTGTTGAGGTTTGCCGTGACGCGCGACTCCCCTTCGCGACGCCGAATCGACCCGTATTGTAAAGGAAGCGTTTCCGCGTCACCGCACATCCTGCGGATGCGCGTTGCCACGCGGCCGCCGAAAACGAAAAAAGCGCCCGCTAGGGGCGCTTTTTTCTTCAGCCTTCGCCGGACAGGTTCCGGGCACGCCGAACGACGCTCAACGCTCGTCGTCCGGATCATCAGCTTTCAGCGGCTCGCCGGCGCGGCCGTCGACGCGTTCGCGCAATTCCTTGCCGGGCTTGAAGTGAGGCACGAACTTCTCGGGCACCTGCACTTTCTCCCCCGACTTCGGGTTGCGTCCGACGCGCGCCGGGCGACGGTTGAGGCCGAAGCTGCCGAAACCCCGAATTTCGATGCGATGCCCTTTCGACAGGGCGTCGGACATCGCATCGAGCATCGTTTTCACCGCGAAATCCGCATCCTTGAGGACAAGTTGCGGAAATCGCAGTGCCAGCTGCGCGACCAACTCGGATTTGGTCATACTTCAGCAGACCTCGTGAGGCTTACTGGTTCTGGCCGTCGAGCTTCGCCTTCAGCAGCGCGCCGAGGTTGGTCGTACCGGTCGCGGCAGCGCTCGAGTCGGACTGCAGGCCGCGGATCGCTTCCTGTTGTTCAGCCGAATCCTTCGCCTTGATCGACAGGTTGATGCCACGCGACTTGCGATCGATGTTGATCACCATCGCGTTGACCTTGTCGCCTTCCTTCAGCACGTTGCGTGCGTCTTCGACGCGATCCTGCGAGATTTCCGATGCGCGCAGGTAGCCTTCGATGTCGCCCGTCAGCGTGATGACAGCGCCCTTCGCATCGACCGTCTTCACCACGCCGTCGACGATCGAGCCCTTGTCGTTCATTGCAACGTAGTTGCTGAACGGGTCGCCTTCGAGCTGCTTGATGCCGAGCGAAATACGCTCCTTCTCGACGTCGATACCGAGCACGATTGCTTCGACTTCGTCGCCCTTCTTGTACTTGCGAACGGCTTCTTCGCCGGCTTCGCTCCACGACAGGTCCGACAGGTGGACCAGGCCGTCGATGCCGCCCGGCAGACCGATGAACACGCCGAAGTCGGTGATCGACTTGATTGCGCCCGTGATCTTGTCGCCCTTCTTGAAGTTGCGGCTGAAGTCATCCCACGGATTCGGCTTGCACTGCTTCATGCCGAGGCTGATACGACGACGGTCTTCGTCGATCTCGAGGACCATGACTTCGACTTCGTCGCCCAGCTGGACAACCTTCGACGGAGCAACGTTCTTGTTGGTCCAGTCCATTTCCGACACGTGGACGAGGCCTTCGATGCCCGATTCCACTTCGACGAATGCGCCGTAGTCGGTGATGTTCGTGACCTTGCCGAACAGGCGCGTGCCCGACGGGTAACGGCGCGAGATGCCTTCCCACGGATCGTCGCCCAGTTGCTTGATGCCCAGCGAGACGCGGTTCTTCTCTTGGTCGAACTTGAGGATCTTCGCGGTGACTTCCTGGCCAACCGACAGGACTTCGCTCGGGTGACGCACACGACGCCATGCGATGTCGGTGATGTGCAGCAGGCCGTCGATGCCGCCGAGGTCGACGAACGCGCCGTAGTCGGTGATGTTCTTGACCACGCCGTTGACGATCGCGCCTTCCTTCAGCGTCTCGAGCAGCTTCGCGCGCTCTTCGCCTTGGGTTGCTTCGATCACTGCACGACGCGACAGCACGACGTTG
>Ga0207698_10002855_pt1 | contig 10331 bp, 7 predicted proteins | sample KBSCornC22_FD_184298 | JGI IMG/M metagenome (GOLD analysis project Ga0207698, IMG submission 184298) | Corn rhizosphere microbial communities from Kellogg Biological Station, Michigan, USA - KBS Corn C2-2 (SPAdes) (version 2) | ecosystem: Host-associated > Plants > Roots > Rhizosphere > Soil ...
CCCGTCATCAAAGAAATCGCTGAACTTTCGGCATTTGGCGTCCCCGACGGGATTTGAACCCGTGTTATCGCCGTGAAAGGGCGGTGTCCTAGGCCGGGCTAGACGACGGGGACGCTACTTGAGAAGGGCAGATGAGAACGGCAGATCAGCCGGAATGCGCCCTCTCAAAGCCTATCAACCCGCAACTTACCTGTCAAAAGCGCAGCGCCGTTCAATCCCCGTGTGACCGCTCGCAAAGCAAAGCGTTTATACTAGCCCGGCAATATTTTCGGAGATAAACCGGATGCCAAAGAAAACGTTTGCCAGCCTCCTGACCCTCGCCTCGCTCTTTACCCTCGCCGTTGTCGCTCCCGCGCAAAACACCCCGGCCACTCTCACCCTTCATCCCGACCAGCCCACCACCGCGGTCAGCCCCATTCTCTACGGCCTCATGACGGAGGAAATCAATTACTCCTACGACGGAGGCCTGTACGCCGAGATGGTCCGCAACCGCACGTTCGTCGGCGATTGGAGCGGCATCCATAACTGGTATCTCTACGAAGGTGGCAACGCCATCGCTAAAATGGCTCACGATCCCTCCACCGGCCCCAGTACTGCCCTGTCCTCGAGCCTCAAAATCTCCATCTCGCAGGCCGACGCGCAGAGCCCCGCCGGGATCGTGAACACCGGTTGGTGGGGCATGAATCTCCATCCCAACACCACCTACCAAGGCTCGCTCTACGCAAAATCCGATACCCCCGCCATCGGGCCGCTCACCGTCGCTCTCGTCAGCGACAACACCGGTAAGCCCGCCGCATCCGCCACCATCACCGGCGTGACCTCAGAGTGGAAGCAGTACACCTACACTCTCAAGACCGGCGCAATCGAACCAAGCGTTACTAACCACCTGTCCATCACCGCGCCGCACGCGGGCACTCTCTGGATTCAGCTGGTCTCACTCTTTCCGCCCACCTATCACGATCGCCCCAACGGCTTCCGCATCGACCTGATGGAAAAAATGGCCGCGATGCATCCGCAGTTCCTCCGCTTCCCCGGCGGAAACTACCTTGAAGGCGATCACATCAAGGAGCGCTTCGACTGGAAAAAGACGATAGGCCCCCTCGTGGATCGCCCAACCCACCGCAGCCCCTGGAATTACTGGTCCTCCGACGGCATGGGTCTTCTAGAGTTCCTCGGCTGGTGCGAAGACCTTCACATGCACCCCGTCTTAGCCGTCTATGCGGGCTACTCGCTCGCGCAGGAGCACGTGAATCCCGGCCCCGATCTCGAACCGTACGTACAGGACGCTCTCGACGAAATTGAATATGTGACTGGTGGTCCCGACACGAAGTGGGGAGCCGAACGCGCCAAAGATGGTCACCCAGCACCCTTCAAGCTCACCTACGTCGAAATCGGAAACGAAGATCAGTTCGACCATTCCGGCAGCTACGAGGGCCGCTACGCCCAGTTCTACAAGGCCATCAAGGCGAAATACCCCGACCTGCAGCTCATTGCCACCATGCCTCTCAAACAGATGAAGCCTGATGTGCAGGACGATCACTACTACGTCCGCGCCACGCAGAACTTCGCCGACGCGCACCACTACGACAAAATTGACCGCAGCGGCCCCAAGATCTTTGTTGGCGAGTGGGCTACCCGTGAAGGCACTCCCACTCCCAACATGGGCGCAGCCCTCGGCGACGCAGCATGGATGACCGGCCTCGAGCGCAACAGCGACCTCATCGTCATGTCCTGTTACGCGCCGCTCTTCGTCAACGTCAACCCCGGCGGCATGCAGTGGGACACTGACCTCATCGGCTACAACACCTCATCCAGCTACGGTTCACCCGCGTACTACGCGCAGGTCCTATTCAGTTCCTATCTTGGCGACCACACCGTCGCCTCCGACATCCAAAACGCCGGAGAAAAACTCTTCTACTCTGCAACCATCAACAGCGCCAAAAAACAGCTCTATCTCAAGCTTGTCAACGCATCGTCCGATCCCAAGCCGCTGACGGTTGCACTCCCTGGGTCCCACCCAGCACCGAATGCAAAGCTCGTCCGCATCAGCGCACCCGACACGCAGACCACCAACTCCATTGACGACCCAAAGCGCATCATCCCCGTCGAATCCTCAATTCATAACGCCAGCAGCAAATTCTCAATCACGCTGCCGCCTTACTCCATCCAGGCGATCCAATTCGACCTGCATTGATCTCAACGCCGCTGCACAAAGCAGGGGCCGGAACTCCCATGAGTCCCGGCCCTTGCTTTCTGCGGATCGCCTTTAGATCACCCCATGCATTCACCCGGGTGCAGCATCCTTGCCGAGCAAGGGTCGAGACGAAAATAGTTATTGAATCGCGAAGTCGATAAACCCGCGTTGCGGATCGGTGCTCACCAGCCGCACCGAAACCCTGTCACCCACATCCAATCCCTTCGATCCCGGCTTCCCGGCATTCACCAGCATCCCCTCAACGTGAGGTTGCAGCGCCCGTACAAACGTACCGTACTGGTTCACGCCCGTGACGATTGCGTTAAACGTCTGCCCGATTCTCGGATGCAGTGCCACGGCCGCGATTCGCTTCTGCATCACGCGTTCCACTTTCCGGGCGGCGTCCTCCATCAGCGTGCATCGCTGCGCAATCGCATTCAGATCGCCTTCTGAATAGGGCTGCTGCGCCTTCGCCAGATACGCCTTCATGATTCGTTGCGTCACGATATCCGGAAATCGCCTGTTCGGCGCCGTTGAATGCGTATAGTCCTGCACCGCCAATCCGAAATGTCCCGGCGACTCTTCGTTCGGCTTCACCAGGACATACTCCCCCGGACCCATCAGCTTCACCACGGCCAGCGAGAGATCTGGGAAGTGATCTGGATCCTTCTGCTTCTGTGCCAGCAGAAAGTCATTCAGCGCCTTCGAGTCCGGCTGCTCCGGTAGCTTCGTCCCCAGCCCGTTTGCAAGCTCGACGATCCGATCCCAGCGCTTCGGTGTCCGCACGATGCGACGGATCGAGGCAATTCCTGCCTGTTCAAATGTCCGCGCAACCACACCATTCGCAGCGACCATGAACTCCTCGATCAACGACGTCGCGCGATTCTTCTCCTGGCTGCCAATATCGACAACCTCGTTCGCCTGTACAACCGGATGCGTCTCGATCGTCTCCAGATCCAGCGCACCGTGCTGGAACCGGCTGCCAAGCATGCGCTGCGCCGCCTTGTCCTGCAGCTTCAACTGAGCCGCAAGATCGGAATTCGCAGCAACCTTCTCAGGAGCCGGTCCGCGCCCCTCCAGCCATGCGCCCACACTTGGATACGCCAGTTGCGCACGATTGCGTACGATTGCCCGATATACCTTTCCATCGGACACTCCGCCTGACGCATCAACCGCAAAGTCAATCACGTCCGCAGGTCGATCCTCACTCTCGTTCAGCGATGTGATGCCCTCTGACAACTCCGCCGGCAGCATCGGAAACACTTTCACTCCCGTATAAACAGACGTCGTCTCAGACTGCGCATGCTGATCCAGCAAGCTCCCCTTCGGCACCCGCACATCCACGTCAGCGACTCCGATCAGCACCCGGATGCGCCCATCCGGCAACTGCTCCGCCCACTCGATTTGATCCAGATCCTTCGACGTGTCGTTATCGATCGACGACCACAGCAACCCGCGCAAGTCCTGCACATCCTCCGCGACAGGAGACTCTGCTTCAGCCTTGATCTTCGCCAGTTCCGTATCCGTTCCGGCTGGAAAATCCGGCCGGAAACCGTGCTCGATCATGTCCGCATGTGCGGCCGCAACCAAATTGAAGTTGAAGTTCTTCGTCGAATGCATCCGTTCAGTTCTCCTGACGTGAAGAGCCAGCCTACCATGCCGCCTTATTCACCAGAAACACCAAGGGACGGCAGTAAGCCGTCCCTCCCCAACGGTGCACAACAACTATTGAATTCCGAGATCCGCCAGCACCTTCGGCTTCGCCTCATCCACCGCCAGCAGGTTGTGGCAGACAGCGCAATCCTGCGTCAAGGTTTTGCCGTTCTGCGCAACGTGATCCCCATCGTGGCAGCGGAAGCATCCCGGGTAGCTCATGTGCCCGATGTGGTTCGGATGCGTTCCCCAGGTCACCTTCATGTCTGGAAACACATTCGTCGTGAACACATTCACTAGCCCAGCACCAGCCGCTTTCACCAGGTCAGGACGTCGCACGAGAACCTCCGGATGCTCGTTCCGGTAGAACTGCGTGAGCCCCTCCGAGATCTTCTGCCGTGCTTCATCTTCCGTCTTGTAGTCGGCCTTCAGCAGTTCCAGGCCCTTCTTGTGAACGAATGGCAGTTCCGGACTGATCGCACCTTCCGCCATCGCTCTATTCAGCGCATCCTCTGCTGTCTGCATTGTGTGCGCCGCGCGATTGTGGCAGTCGATGCAATCCATCACGCGCCGCTCGCCCTGCGGTGCAGCGCCCTTCAGGCTCGATGTCCCAAACGCCGTCTTCGATCCGTCCGCATAAGTCCGCTCCACCCAGGGAATCGTCGTCCGTGTTGGGTCGGTAGCAATGTATTCGATGTGCCCTAGATGCACGCCATGAATCCCCGTCAGATGCGACAGCGAATCGATACCGCCCAGGTGCAGTAGCACGACACTTTGCGTCTCCGTATTTTTCTCATCATCCGCAAACGTCGACTTCACCAGCAGTTTCTCGCCTACGAACTTCGCCGGCGTATGGCACCCTTCGCAGATCTCGCGCGCCGGTCGCAGATTCATCACCGGCGAGGGAATCGGCTTCGGATAGCGGTTGAACGAAACCTCGACCAGCTGCTTCGTCCCGTTTACCTTCGCTTTGAAATAAGACTCCGCACCTGTGCCGATGTGGCACGCCACACAATCCACATGCGAGTGCGCCGAAACCTTATACGCCGAGTACTCCGGATGCATCACGTGACACGAAGACCCGCAGAATTGCGGCGAATCCATATAAGCCGCGCCTCGATAGCTAGCCATCGAAACCACCAGCAGGTTCACGATCGTCGCTACCAGCACAATGTCCAACCCGTGCCGGAACACCCTGTCGTTTAGATCGACCTTAGGAAACTCCGCGGGAATCTCCCCTGCCTGCTGCAGCTTCCGGCGGCGAACAAACACGCCAACAGGGATCAGCAGAAGACCAAGCACAAAAACTGCCGGCAGAATGAGAAAGAAAATGATCCCGAGATAAGGATTGTCATTCGGCCGCCCAAATAACTCCACCAGCCAGTAACCGATCATGGTCACACCGGCTGCGCTCGTAATTGCGCCGCCCGCCAGGCTGATTGGGTTATTACCGAAGAACAGTGCCGGCCGCACCCAGTTCTCGCGGAATCGTTGCGTCATTGTCGTCCCCCCGGACAAAAGAGACCCGCTCCATCACCCAGGCATCAGCCCGGGTCCCATTTCGGACAAAACGGCATGAAGCGGGTCAGTGTATTGCGACTACTTCAAACTGCGAAAATAAACAACAACGTCCTTGATCTGGTCGTCTGTCAGCTTGCCGGCAAATGCCTTCATCTTGCCTTTGCCATTCTTCACAGACTCGATCTGTTCTTTCTCGCTCGTCTTATATTCCGCCGCCGCCTTCACGCCCATCATCTTGGCAATTCCCGCGCTCGGCGTGCCCGTGCTGCCGTGACAGCTCTGGCAGTTTGCCTTATAGATCGCTTCGCCGGATTCCGCGAAGCCCATGGAACCAGCCAGACAAACTGTCGCAGCCAGCACCGCCATCGATTGAATCATCTTCATTGCAACACTCCTTAAAAATGCGTCATAGCCGCATCATCACGAGGGCCATGCCCAAAACTGCTTCAACCCGAGTGAGAACTTACTCCCATAAACACCGGCTGCCCGCGAAAGTAGCTGACTTTGTGATAACGCTCAGCTACTTGTCTGACTGGTTCCGGCGCATGCTCTCCATCGAGTATGCGCCGGGACTATTTGCCTGCACTTGCAACTTCCTTGATTGCTTTACCGCACTACTTCAGAAACGTCCTGAAGTGCACAACCACGTCCTTGATCTGCGCATCCGTCAGCTTGTCCTTATACGGTTGCATCTTGCCCATCCCGTTCTTGACCGCTTCGATCATCTGCGCTTCATCCATCTTCTTCACGTCGGCATCCGTGACAGGCTTCACCTTCATCGATTTGCCTGCCGCCGAATCCGCCATGCCCTTTTCGCCATGACACATCTGGCACTTGGTTTTATACAACGCTTCGGTCGAAGACTGCCCGAAGCTCATCGACCCGGTCAGCATTACTGCTATCAGAGCCGCTCCCACATTCCGAACTACGTGACTCATGCCTTGCTCTCCCAGAGATCTCCCCAGCTACGGGGGAAGATCGCTGCGAAGGGACATCATTTTTCGGCGCCGCGCCCGTCCCAGGGCACTGCACGGCTCCATCGTTCACTGCAATCGGGTAAGCTGGCCGTGCTCTGCAATGGCCGGCCCACTCGAATTACTCAGAATGCGTACCTCACACCCAGAGTCACGACATCACCATGGAAATCCCGCGCAGCCGGCCCAGGACCGCCTGCCTCTTTGTATCCATGGTGAACCCAGTTACCATGCCACGCCCATTGTGGCGCGATATTCACAACCAGATCACTGAAGGGCGATACGACTTTCGATCTCAGTGCACCTGGCACCATCAGCGGATTCAAAAACTCGGCATCGCCGCTGTTGTCCGTCAATCTCGCACCGCCGTTGAACCGGAAGTACTTAGACGGTGAGTAAGTGAACGCGCCCGAGAAGAAGCTCGCCGGGACACTGTACGTCCCGCTCCCAAGGTAGAGTTGCGATGCTGCCGGCTGGGTGGGTAACGTACCCCCCGGATTATCCGTCGTCTTCAGGCATGTTCCCGATGATCCCTGAGCACCAGCGGGTAAAGGATATGTTGCCGTTGGCGCGTAGGCGTAGCACAAGTCAGTCTGCGAAAAGGCGTCATCGTGCGAGTAGTTAAAGTCTAAACTCACCTGGTCGTTCGCAATCACCTGCGTCGCGAAACTGAAGTTGCGGTTGTGCTCCTTATGATTGACCAGCGGGTCGTCGTTCTTTCCCTCGAAATCGTTCACCGTCACTGCAAAGTTCACCCACTTCGCAGGAGTAGAAACTGCCCGCGCTCTCACGTGGTAAAGCTTGTTCGGCGCCGCACGCGTATAGGTATTTGTTGGCGTCTCCGAATTCGCTGCCTTCCAGCTCAGCGTGTCCAGATTCACATTCATCCGGAATGTGCGCGATGGCGTGATTGCCGCGCCGGCAACCAATCCGTTCTGGTGCCACGTCAGGTTCTCATCGGTATCGGTGGTGTGCCGATTGTCAAATCGCCATCCACCCGAAAGCCTTAACTGCGGCGAAATCGTCACGATGCCGAGCACCGTATTGCGCTCGATCTTCTGGTTGATCGTGTCTCCACCCGGCTCGATTGCCTTTGTGTAGGTCAGGCTTGTGATCGGCGTATTCACGTTGAACCCCGAGGGCACCGGAAGAGGACCATTTGGAGTTGTAGCCGCATTCGCCCACGTCTCTGCGATGAGGATGTCGTTCCCCTCTGTCCGGAAATAGCGATAATCAAAGGAATCCGACACGGAGAACCAATTGGTCAACTCTGCTTCGAAACCGAAATCTCCATTGATGCTGTTCCGCTTGTTATGCGCAAGCCGGCCATCCGCGAAACCGCCTGTATCGATCTCCTGCCGCAATGCTGTGCGCGTCACCAGTCCGTTGAACGTCTCGTTGAAATGATTCACATTTGACACGCCGCCGCTGTACGCCACGCGCCCTGTAAAGGCGACCCTATCCCAGTAATGCGAGGTGAACCGCAGTTGCTCGGTCGGGAAGATCGTCCGTGTCGGCGCCACTTGCGTTTGCACCAGCGTCTGGCTGCAGAACGGATTCACAATCCCGTTCACCACTTCGGCAGTCTTGGCGGCGCCGGTACCGCAGGTCGCGGTGGCCAGCGTATTCACGCCGACGGACGTGGGCGTGCCGTTCGCAAGCGCGAACGGTGTTGGAGCAAGCTGGTACGGGGAGTCACCCTTATAAAGCGCAAGCAGCTCGTCGTAGCTGATCATCGTACGCTTCGCCAGCTTGTAGTCGATACCACCCGTGTAGGTATCGAGCGAGTTCCTGAACCACTGCAGAACCACAACGTCACCACCGCCATGCACTGTTGAATATGTGGGCCCCTCATGAGTGTTGTGGTTGTACCCCACACGGAAACTCAGTCGCGACAGCGGAAAAAGGGTAAAGAGCGCATCTGTATTCCGGCGCACCGTATTGAAGATATGCAGCGAACTCGGCTCCGCAACCAACGCCGGAGTCGCGGCAGAAGCCGTTGAGAGTAGCGAGTTGTCCAGCAGGTTGTAGTCGAAATAGTTCCGGTCGCGCCGGAAGTTGCCCGCGAAATCGTACAGCCTTCCCTTCGACATGTTCAGATACGACACATTGTTCGGCTCGCCGCCATATCCAAAACTCGCCGTCGAGAGCCTGTCAAAGAACGGTGTCTTCCGCGGATTGGTGGTGCGCAATTCAAGCGACTCGTTCAGCACTCGCATTCCCGTGCCTTCGTTCACCATCGTCGCCCACATTGCGCTACTGCCGTCTTTTTGCGTAAGGACACCGCCCAGTTCAACACTGGAGTGCATCGTGTAGTTGCCGGCCATCTTCTCTTTCGGTTCCACCGCCGGCTTCTTTTCCGTTGCTGGCTTGGCGCTCTCAGACTGCACAGACTGGGGCTGCTGCCCCAATCCGGTCAGTGCTCCGCCAATCATCAGAACTACTGCTGCGGCCAGGGCGTTGACCCGGAATGATCTATTTCCGGTCGACGACCCAACCAGACTGTGCACGTTTTCAATCTGTCTCGTCATCGCTCGCCCCTTACTCCGTTGAGTTGAAGAAGATCGGACTGGTGTTCGATCCGTGAATACTCGCGTGGCACGTCGTGCACGCCTGATACTGCGTCGCCTGATTATGGGCGGGGCCCGACGGAAGTCCAGCGGTCGTAAAGTTCGGCGATGGCGAGTGGCACTGCAGACAGAGCGTATTCACGCTCGCCCGGTTGATCAGCCTCGGATTCGGCCCTCCATGCGGGAAGTGGCAAGCCGTGCATCCCTCCGTCTTCACCACGAAGTGTTCATACACAAACGGCCCCGCCGTTTCGCTGTGGCACTTGGTGCAGACCGCGTCCATCTGCGCTGAAGCCCTCAGATTCTTGCGGTTGAACGTCCCGTGCGCGTCATGGCAGTCCGTGCACTTCATCAGCCCTTCCTCCACCCGGTGATGGAAAGGCATATTGAACTGCGACTTCGTTTCCGTGTGGCACTGGTAGCAAAGCTTCGGCTGCTCCAGCTTCAGCAGCCGTTCGCTGGTCTGGCTGTGGTGCACGCTGTGACAACTCATGCAGCTCACGTTGTTTTCGCCGTGCGCCGTGCGTTCGAAGTTGGCATGCTGACCCTGGTGGCAACTCAAGCATCGTGTATCAATCTCTTTCGCCGATGCCTTGGCGGGATTGAAGATCTTCGTGACATCGCCTCCGCCATCGACGTGCGCCTTCCCCGGTCCGTGGCACCCCTCGCAGGTGATGCCGGTCTTTCCGTGCATCTCCGCCATCTTTGTGTGCGGATTAGACGCAAATCCCTTCACCGCATCTTCATGGCAGGTTGCGCAAGTCTCCAGTCCGACATACTCTCCGGCCGGAGCACTCGCCGATTGGCTCTTCACTGCGCCCGCGGATCCCTTCGCTGGGGCACCTGCCGCCGCTCTCGAGCACATCAATGCCGGGAGCAGCAAAAACAGGGCGAGCAAACAAAGCTTCATCTCAGCTCTTGCATGGTCTTGTCTTCCTGCTACGATTCGTTCTTTATGCATCAAGGTCACCCATGGGAAGCTCCCGGCCAATCTCTGTCAGCTAGGCAAATCTCCGGCTTGACGCGTTCCTATCGAGGAACCTTGCTGAAGTCGAACAATCTGCTTGCACTACTCGGTTGCGCCTGTGTGGAGCATCACCTTATGGGCGAAATCGTAACGCGCTGGGAACATACCTTACGGTGACCTCCATCACATGCGGATTATGGCTGTTCCGAAGTGGACGAGCCCTCCTTTGCCAGCCCCGTCTGGGATCGGGCGCTGAACATAGATCCAGAGCGACCCCTTTCACACATCGCATTTGCCTTCAGAGCCATACAACACACACCGTCTCCGGCCACCAGTCAATCTTGCCTGTTCCCGAATCGTCCCTTGCTCGACTCACCTCTGCTGTCGACCAGTTGCACTTCTATGCGTCCCGTCACAATTCCCGCCGGCCGGGATTTTTCGCCAACACGACT
>Ga0207698_10002856_pt1 | contig 10329 bp, 7 predicted proteins | sample KBSCornC22_FD_184298 | JGI IMG/M metagenome (GOLD analysis project Ga0207698, IMG submission 184298) | Corn rhizosphere microbial communities from Kellogg Biological Station, Michigan, USA - KBS Corn C2-2 (SPAdes) (version 2) | ecosystem: Host-associated > Plants > Roots > Rhizosphere > Soil ...
GAGCCCGACCTCCTCGAGTCCCGCCACCAGTCCCGTGCGCGTGCTCGGCTTGTGGACGTAATCCACGGCACCGAGCGAGAGCGCGCGCATCGTGATCGTCGCACCCTGTCGCGTGATCGAGCTCGCGACCAGGATCCGCACGCCGGGGCTCTGCGCGAGCAAGCGTGGGAGTGCCGTGAGCCCGTCCATGACTGGCATCTCGATGTCGAGCAGGACGACGTCAGCCGGGTGCAGTCGCAGCGCGTCAATCGCATCGCGGCCATTGCACGCGGTGGTCACGACGCGCATGTCCGGTGCGCCATCGACGATGCGGCCGAGGATGCCCCGCACGACGGCGGAGTCATCCACGATCAGCACGCGGATGGGACGGTCAGGAGAGGACGCTGGCACGAGCGATGGGCGATTCGTTGCGCGATCGCGCGAGCGTCAGACGCCCGCGCGCAGCTTGCCCAGGAAGCTCTCGACCGCGCTCCCCAGTCGTGCCGACTGGCCATTCAGCGAAGCCGCGGAGTTGTTGAGCGACTCCGCCGTGTGTCCGGCCTCCCCCGTCGCGGCGGTGACGCCGGCGATGTTCGCGGTCACTTCCGCGGTTCCGCGCGCCGCTTCGGTGACGTTGCGCGAGATCTCGTCGGTCGCGGCGTTCTGCTCCTCGACCGCGGCCGCGATCGTCCCGGAAATCTCGTTGATCTTGCTGATGACGCACGAGATGTCGCCGATCTCGCGCACCGCATGCTCGGCGTCGTGCTGCACGCCCGCGATCTTGCGCTCGATCTCTTCCGTCGCACGCGCCGTCTGTCGCGCGAGCTCCTTCACCTCGTTCGCGACGACCGCGAAGCCCTTGCCGGCCTCGCCTGCGCGCGCTGCCTCGATCGTCGCGTTGAGCGCGAGGAGGTTGGTCTGCTGCGCGATCGACGTGATGACCTTCACGACCTGGCCGATCTCCTGGCTGCTCTGGCCGAGCTGGCGCATCGTGCCGCTCGCTTCGGCCGACTGGCGCACCGCCTGCTGCGCGACCGTCGACGCCTCCTGCACGCGAATGGCGATCTCGCGGATGCTCGCGCTCAACTCCTCCGCGGAGCTCGCGACCGTCTGCACGTTGCGCGTCGCCTGCTCGGACGCAGCGGCAACCGCCTGCGCCTGGCAGGCCGTCTCCTCCGCGGTGGCCGCCATGCCCTGCGCGTTCGCCTCGATCTCACCAGCGGAGATCGACACCGTCTCCACGACGGCCTTCACGTCGCGCTCGAACTCGTTCGCGAGTGACACCTGCTCGGCGGCGTTGCTCACCATGCGCGCGACGTCGCGCAGCATCGTGAAGCGTCGCTCGGACGGGAATAGCTCCTCGGAAGCGAGGAAGTCCATGCATCCCGTGACCTTCCCGCGGCTGATGATGGGGAACGAGAAGCCGCTCTTGAGCCCCGCGCGTCCGGCAGCCGGTCCGCGCAGCACGTCTCCGCCTTCGGTGATGTCGGGAATGAAGACCAGATCACGGCTGGCCCACGCACGGCCCGGCAGCCCCTCGCCCGTCTCGAAGCGCGCCTCGCGCGTTGCGCGGCGGAACTCGTCGTCCACGCTTCCGGACTCCACCGAGAAGCGGAGCACGTTCTCGCGCGGATCGAGCACCCAGTAGGCGCCGTACTGCCACTTGAACGACGTGCGCACGAGATCGAGCGCCATCTTGGCGATGTCGTCCACGCAGTGGCGACCGGCGTTCGCGCGCAGGACGGCCGCGAGCACCTCCATGTCCTCTTCGGCTTCGACACGCGTCGCGCGCTCGTCCAGCCGCTCGAGCGCGGACGACACGAGCTCGGCGACACGTCGCAGCACGTCGATGCGCTCGTCGGAGAGCGCCAGCGGCTCCATGACGAAGAAATCGAGCGCGCCGACGACTTCGTTGTGGACCGTGAGCGGAAGCGCGAGCGCCGCGGTGCACCCGGCAACGCGCGCGACCTCGCCGCGACGATCGTTGAGGTACTGCAGGTCGTCCACCAGGAACGCGTCGCGGTAGCGCCACGCCTTGCCGACGAGGCCCTCGCCATCGGGATAGGATGCGTTCACCGTGATGCGGTGGAACTCGTTGTTCACGGCGCCCGACTCCAGGCCGAAGCGCATGCGATCGAGGCGCGGGTTCATCACCCAGTACGATCCGTACGGCCAGCCGAAGCCCGTGCGAACCGCTTCGAGCGCGCCGCGCGCCGCTTCGGACGGCGTCGCCGCTCGCGCGGTCGTCCCCGCGACGTGCATGACCATGCGCGCGTGGGTCTGCGCTTCGGCGAGACGGGTCTCCATCTCGTCGAGCTGCTGGCGCTGGCGCATGGCGCCGGAGCGGCGGTCGCCGTTGCCCTTGCGACGCTCCGAACGGTGTTCACTCTCCCCGTCGGGCGCGATGGAGATCTGGTCGAGCTCGTCCGGATCGATGCGGGTCGTCATTCCTGGTTTCTCTGCGTTATGAACTGGTGGTCGAATCGTTGAGCACGCGATGCGGGTCGAGCACGGCGAGGAGATCACTCTCCCGCTGCACCACGCCCGCGCACGCACCCTTCCAACAAGTGTCGAGCGTTGGCGGCACGGACTCAAACGCCTGATCCGGAACGGGGACGACATCCCCGACCTCGTCGACGACGAGCGCGAAGAGCTCCTCGCCGTCGCGGACCACGACGTTCATCGGCGCACCCTCGGGATCGGTCCCGAGCTCCATGCGCCGATGCAGGTTGATCGCGGTCACGATCTGCCCTCGGAGATTGAGCAGCCCGGTGATCTCGCGCGGCGCGAGCGGGACGCGCGCGACGCGCTGCGCCACGAGCACCTCCTGCACCGCGAGCACGGGAACGCCGAACCACTGCTCCGCCACGCGGAACGTGACCAGCTCGCGCGTCGTCGTCGCGACCATGCTCATGACACCTCCCCGCGCGAGCGGGCAAGCAGATAGCTGATGTCGAGAACTTCGGTTGCCGCACCCGCGACGACGGTCGTGCCGAGCACGCCCGGGCGGCTCGGCGCCAGCTCGAGCTGCATCGTGTCCTCGACGATGTCGCGGATCTCGTTCACGGCGAGGCCGAAGGAGCTGCTCCCCTCGGTGAAGACGATCACGGAGCGGCTCTGTCCCGAAGTCAGCGTGACGCCCGGCGGGGTCACGATCGGTAGGAGGCCGCCACGGTACTGCACGACCATGCGCCCGTCCGCGTGCTCGATCCGATCCGTCGGGACCTCCTCGAGACGCGCGACCCGCGAGAGCGGGACCGCCTGCGGTGCAGTCGAGCCACCGTCGAAGAGGAGGTAGGCCTCGCTCGGCACGCTCGCGACCTCCGCGGCGCGCGTTTCCGAATCGGTCGAGCGCAGCTCGGCGGTCTGCATGCCGCCCATCGCCGCGACGCCCGCGGGATCCAGAATCATGATGACTCGACCGTCGCCCAGGATGGTGCAGCCGGAATAGCACGTGAGGTGGCGGACGCGCCGACCGATCGGCTTGACGACGATCTCCTGCGTGTCCACCACCTCGTCCACGACGACACCGAAGCGACAGCTCCCCACGTGGCAGATCACCAGCGTCTTGAGCTCCTCACCGGTGACGGTGGAGAGCGAGAGGAGCGCCGAGAGCCCGATGACGGGGACCAGCTCGTTGCGCAGCCGGAAGAGCGGGACGCCGTGCAGATCCGCGATGCTCGCGCGCTCCGTGCCACCGAAGCGCACGAGCTCGGTGATGCAGCTCTGCGGAATCGCGAACGCTTCGCCACCGGCGTTCACGAGCAGCGCCGAAACGATGGCCAGCGTGAGCGGGAGCTTCACACGGACGGTGCATCCCTGCCCGCGTGCCGAATGCAGCTCGACCGTCCCGCCGACACGCTCGATGTTGCTGCGCACCACGTCCATGCCGACGCCGCGTCCGCTCAGGTGCGTGACCGTCTCGGCAGTCGAGAAGCCCGGCTCGAAGATGTAGCGCAGCACCTGCGAGTCGCTCATCCCTTCGGCGACTTCGCGACGCACGAGTCCGCGCTCGATCGCCTTGGCGCGAACGCGCGACGGATCGATGCCCGCTCCGTCGTCCACGATCTCGACGATCACGTTTCCACTCTCGTGGTACGCGTTGAGCGAGATCGTTCCGACCTCGGGCTTTCCCGCCGCGCGCCGCACGGCGGGGGTCTCGATGCCGTGATCCGCGGAATTGCGCACCATGTGGGTGAGGGGATCCTGCAGTGCCTGCACGAGCTGGCGATCGAGCTCGGTCTCGGCGCCGCGCAGCTCGAGCTCGATCTGCTTGTCCGTCTCGCGGGCGATGTCGCGCACGAGACGCGGGAGCTTGCCCCACGCGGAGCCGACGGCCTGCATGCGCGTCTTCATCACCACCGATTGCAGCTCGGCGGTGATTCGGCTGAGCTGCTGCACGGGAACGCCGTACGGTGATCCTTCCTGTCGTGCGCAGAGCTCGAGCAGCTGGTTCCGCGTGAGCACGAGCTCGCCCGCGAGATTCATCAGCGAATCGAGGACGGCGACGCTGACGCGGAGGGATGACGCAGCGACCGCGGTGGCCGCATCGACTCCGGTCGCGACGTGCGGAGTGGAAATGGCAATCTCGGAGTGATCGCCCGACTGGCCGCTCGGCGTCGCGAGAATCGCGTCCGTCACCGACATTGCCGCGGTCGCGGACGGCGCTGGCATCGCTGCCAAGGAAGCCGTGGCCACCTGCGGCGGCAGCGGCTCGAGCAGGCCCGGCTCCCACGCCTGGTCCTCGGGCTTCGGCTCACCGATCAGCCACGTCTCCAGAATTCCGATGAGCAGGGAGTCCTCGCCCACCGGCTCCTGCTCCTTCGCCTCGAGTCCCCCGAGAATCGTCTTGATGACGTCGACGGCTCGCAGGATGTCGGAGACCACTTCGGGCGAGACGCGCAGCACGCCCTGCCGCAGGAGGTCGAGGACCGACTCGGTGGTATGCGAGATCGCCTCGAGGCGGTCGAGGCCGAGGAAGCCGCACGTCCCCTTGATCGTGTGGATCGTGCGGAAGATCGAGTTGAGCAGCTCCGCGTTGGACGGATCGCGCTCCAGCTCGACCACGTCATGGTCGAGCTGCGCGAGGTTTTCCGCGCTCTCAGCGAGAAAGTCTCTGAGGAGATCGTCCACGTCCAACTGGCTCCTGGCGGGGTGGGTGTCGCAACGCCTGCATCCGCAGTGCACAGCGACCAGGGCGCCCCGAGCGGGGGTTCCCCACGGGAGAGGGTCGGCTCGCGGGGGTGAAAACTTGACGCCCCGGGCGGCTGTAGTCGCCAGCGATGCCGTCGATACTTGGGACGTAGCTCCAAGCGGTCGCCCCGTGATGCAGGGCAGCCGGCTCACAGCATCGGCAGCTCCTTCGTTCCAGCACTTCTCCAGATGGCCATGACTTCTTTCGAAACGACGACTCGCGAGCGGATCGATGCGCTCGCCGATTCCCTGACGCCCGCCGAGCGCACGCCCGACGCGGATCGATTTCTTCGCGCGCTCCGGGACACGTCTCCGACGACCATCCGGCAGGCACCGGCAGCGGCGCAACGCGCGCTGGCCCGGACCAAGAACCCGGACATCGGCCTGGGTCAGCTCGTACAGGTCGTCGAGGAAGATCCGACGCTCGGCCAGGCGCTGCTCCGCTACGCCAACTCGGCCTACTATTCGACCGGAAGCGTGGTCGTGTCGCTGCGGCAAGCCGCGCAGCGCGTCGGCGCGTCGGGCGTGCACAACGTCGTCCTCGGCGTGATGCTCGAAGGGATGCTGTGTCGTCCGGGCGGCGAGTTCCAGGCGATGGTGGATCAGGTCCGCTCGCATCTCGTGCGCACCGCTCCGATCGCCCGGGCGATCTCGCGCAGCTTCGGCGTACCGGCCGACGAGGCGTTCTCGCTCGCGCTGCTGCACGATGCCGGGAAGCTCATCGTGTTCGATCTCGTCGGGACGCTACGGCACGATCTGCGGCGCGATCTCTCGATCTCGCGCGACGTGATGTCACGCGTGCTCAAGGACGTGCACGAGACGCTCGGCGGAATGGCGGTCGTGCACTGGGGACTGGGCGAGCACGTCGCCGAGATCATCGCGACGCACCATCGCGCAACGCCACCGACGACGCCGAACACGATGAGCGAGCTGCTGTTCGTCGCCGAGCGTGCCGAGCACGCGATCAGCGGCGTGATCCCGATGGATCTCGAGCAGTGGTGGAAGGATGGTCAGATCACCACGCCGATCGATCGCGTGCGCGACATCCTGACGAACTACTCGGCGACGGATCTCGCGGCGTAGGCCGCAGCCGCCGGGCGCCCAGCAACGTCAGTGCGCGCCCGGCCCACCCTCGCCCGACGGAACCGCGAGCTCACCGCGGTCATAGGCCGCGCAGAACGCCTGATACTGCAGGAGCGTTCGCGCGGCCGCTTCACGCGCGGCATCGACGAGCGCGCCACGCCACTCGTGCTCGGCACCGAAGGCGGCCAGCGCATCGACCGACGCGGACTCGCGCCACGCACCGGCACGCAGGTGCATCCATGCGGCGACGGCCGCGAGCGTGACGATCGCTTCGGCAAGCTTCCTCGGCTGTCGTTCCCAATCGCGCAGCCGGAGGCGGTCGTCCGAGAGCTGCAGCTCGCGGAAGATGAAGCCGACGTCATCCGAGCGGGCGGTCGAGAGAAACGCCGGCGCGACGACGACCGCGTGGCGCTGCACGGTGACGACACGCTCGGCGTCATCGCGCCACGCGGGCTGCGGCGTGGCGATGCGTGCCGCGGTGGCCGATGCATGTGCGGCCTTGAGCTCGACGAGCGCGTTGCGGTCCGGTGAGCCGCGGCCCTCCACGAGCACGGCGAAGCGCGGACGACCGAGACTTCCGACGCCGACCGCGCGGCGCGCGACATCGACGACACGGAAGTATTCCGGATCGTGCGCCTGCTCGCCGATGGACACGAGCATCGCTTCCACCGCGCTACGCTCCGCATCCGTCGCGGCGTAGAGATGCCGGTCGTCGAGCACGAAGCGCCGGCGCTTCGCCTTGCGCGTGGTGAAGCGCGCGAGGAGATCGCTCCGCGAGCGACCAGCGACCAGCGCGAGCAGGCGCTTCATCGCGCCGCGCGCCGTCTCCCGCTCGATCCATGCAGCCTTGCCCGACGCCAGCTCCGTCGCGTACGCCACGGCCGCACGCGCGACGAGGGCGTCGCCTTCCGCTGCGTCGAGTCCCCACTCGCCCGTCGCGACGAGAATGCTCGCGAGGAAGCGAACGGCGTCCAGGGTGGGCGGGCCGAGCGCGCTCTCGTCGAAGTCGGTGACGTCGAAGTAGGTGAGGCGGTTGTCGCCCTTGTAGGCGCCGAAGTTCTCCGCGTGCAGGTCACCGGAGAGCCACGTACGGGGCGCAGCCTCGAGTGCGGCGACACGCGGGAGCGTGGCGAAGAAGAGGTGGCACGTTCCCCGCATGAACGAGAACGGCGTTTGCCGCATCGTTGCATACTTGCGAGCGAGGAGCGCCGGCTCCGCGCCACGACCCGCGGCCAGGATCGCGGCAACGGGGTCGACGGGGTCGGGCTGGTCCGGCGCGACGGGGACGGGCTCGGCGGTCACACCTCGAACACTAACCACTCCGGTCAGTCCCGCGACACCTCGTGACACGAGCGCATGGCAACGACTCCTGATCGCAGAACAGATCCCCGCCCACCGAGCGAGCGTGCCGGCGAGGCGACGCGCGCCGACGTCGGGCCGCGCAGCTTCCTCCGCAAGCTCGGCCCGGGACTGATCACCGGCGCGGCAGACGACGACCCGTCCGGCATCGCGACCTACTCGCAGGCGGGAGCGGCGTTCGGGTTCGGGCTGCTGTGGACGGCGATCATCTGCCTCCCGTTGATGGTGACGGTACAGCTGATGTGCGCGCGCATCGGGCTGGTGAGTCGCTCCGGGCTGGCGAGCGCGCTGCGGGATCACTACCCGCGCTGGCTGCTGTGGACGGCGTGCGCGCTGCTCCTCGTCGGGAACACGGTGAACATCGCGGCCGACCTGGGCGGCATGGCCGCGGCGGCGGCCATGCTGAGCGGCGTCCCGGCCGCTCCGCTGGTGCCCGTGTTCGCCGTCCTGATCCTCGCGCTGCTCGTGTACGCGTCGTACGAGCGCATGACGCAGATCTTCAAGTGGATGACGCTCGCGCTCTTCACGTACGTCATCGCGGCGGTGCTGGCGCATCCACACTGGCTCGCGGTGCTCGCGGGGACGCTCATCCCGCACATCGCGTTGACGCAGGATTACCTGCTCACCTTCGTCGCGATCCTCGGGACGACCATCTCGCCATACCTGTTCTTCTGGCAGGCGGCGCAGACCGCGGAGCAGAACCAGCACATCGCGATGCGCTTTCCGTTCCGTCGGCGGCGCGCGCTCGGCCGCGAGGTGCGCGACGCGCGGCTGGACACGTGGGTGGGAATGCTCGCGTCGGAAGTGATCATGTACTTCATCATCCTCACCGCGGGCGCGACGCTGCATCAGTCGGGTGTCACCGACGTGCAGACGGCGGCGCAGGCCGCGGCGGCGCTGCGTCCTGCCGCCGGTTCGCTCGCGTCATGGCTCTTCGCGCTGGGGATCGTGGGGACCGGATTGCTCGGCGTTCCGGTCCTCGCCGGCTCCGCAGCGTACGCGGTATCGGAGGCCGCGGGATGGGAGCGCGGCATGGATGAGAAGCCGCACGCCGCGAAGGAGTTCTATGGCGTGATGGCGATCGCGATGCTGATCGGGACGCTGCTCGCGCTGCTGCGCATCAACGCGATCAAGCTGCTGCTCTGGTCAGCGGTCGCGAACGGCGTACTCGCCCCGCCGCTTATCGTCATCATCCTGTTCGTCTGCAACAACGACACGGTGATGGGAAAGTATCGCAACGGCCGCACGGCGAACGTGCTCGGGTGGATCGCCGCGGTGCTGATGACGGCGGCCGCGATCGCGATGATTGTGTCGTTCCTGTGACATGAAAAAAAGCGCCGCGGTGTGGAATTCCACACCGCGGCGCTTTCACAGTGCGGTGATCAGACCGCGCTTCGATTGCCGGTGATGAGGCGGACGAGCCAGACGAGAATCACCGCGCCAATGATTGCGACGATGATGCTCCAGATCAGCCCACCGCCGCCGAGCCCGAGCGCGGTGACGATCCAGCCGCCGATGATGGCGCCCACGATTCCGAGCACGATGTCCATCAGCGGGCCGTAGCCCGAGCCCTTCATGATCTTCCCCGTCGCCCACCCGGCGATGAGGCCAATGATGATCCACCAGATGATTCCACTCATGGTCGAGATCTCCGAGTCGCGTGGAAGCGCCGCGCTCCCCCTCTGGGGACGGTCGCCATCAGCGGGGGTTAAGCAAGAGCCGCGCCGCTCGCGTACGATCGATCGTCACGATGCGGCCATGCGCACCCACTCCCCAGATACGCCGTGCACCGCTCCCAGGCGCGATTGCGACGGTGTTGAGCGGAAGCGAATCGATGCGTAACCAGTGCGCACCGGCATCGCGCGAGATCGCGGTGCCCTCGGTGCCGACCGCGATGAAAACGGGTGTTGCCGCATCGCCGAGGATCGCGACGTCGGAGAAGTAGCCGGCGGCGGCGGCAGCCGGTGCGATGCTCCACGATGCGCCGCCGTCACGCGTGACGGCGGCGACGACGACCGAGGTGTCGGGCTTCGCGTAGTTGCCGCCCACGACGACGGCGTGGCGCGAGTCGCTGCACGCGATCGAGAAGATTCCGGCAGCGTTTCCCGAGCGCACGGGTGTCGCGCTCACGTGCCAGCTGCGACCGCCGTCGGTGCTGCGAAAGACGCGCGAGATCGCCGCACCACCCGTCGCAAACCAGGCATCGTGGGGACCGCACGTCACGAGCGCGGTGCCACTCGCGGCGAACGCACCATCGCCATCGAGCGCTGGAGGGACCGCGTCACTCGGAACACGGTTCCAGTGCGCCCCTGCGTCGTCGGTGCGAAGAAGGAGGAAGTGACCGCCGACCGGATCGCCAAGCGCGAGCGCGTGCCGTGCATCGAAGAAGGCAATCGCGTCGAGGAATGCGCCCTTCTCGAGGTTCTCGTACTGCAGCGTCCAGTGCGCACCGCGATCGGTCGTGCGGTAGATGCGCGCGGTGTCCTGCCCAGCGGCCATGAGGTATGCAGTGTCGAGCGACACCGCATGCACGTCACGGAAGTCGAGCGATACGGCGCCCGGGACAGTGCCGACGTGCCAGTGCGTGCCACCGTCGTTGGTCCACAGATAGCTGCCGCCCGTGCCGCTGGCCCAGGCGACGTCATCGCTGAGGACCCTGAGTCCGCGCATCGAGGCCCTGGTGTCGGCGTGCTGCTCGGTCCAGAGCGAATCGAG
>Ga0207698_10002858_pt1 | contig 10326 bp, 15 predicted proteins | sample KBSCornC22_FD_184298 | JGI IMG/M metagenome (GOLD analysis project Ga0207698, IMG submission 184298) | Corn rhizosphere microbial communities from Kellogg Biological Station, Michigan, USA - KBS Corn C2-2 (SPAdes) (version 2) | ecosystem: Host-associated > Plants > Roots > Rhizosphere > Soil ...
GGCCCTGGCAACTATACCGGTGGTGGCGGTGCGGGTACTGCCCCATCTGGTGGTGGCGGTTCGTCAATGTACGGCAGAGGCGGTGATGCAAAAAACGCCACAATTGGAGATGCCGGAACTGGCTATGGTGCGGGTGGTGGTGCCTCTAATACTTTAGCTGGCGGTAATGGTACTGGCGGCTATTTGATCATTGAAGAATACTTATCGGCTTAATCATGACAAAGTACGCTTTAATCAATTCTTCAAACATTGTCGAAACCGTAGTAGACAATCCGACAAAGCCTGACACGTTTACGGAGAACGGGGCACATTGGGAGATCCTGGCCGGAAATGCCGGCCCTGGCTGGTCCTGGGCCACCGGGAACGTTTACACGGCTCCTACCCCTGCTCCCGGCTCTCTGCGCATCACTGTGGGCAGTTTCTTCGATCGATTCAAAGAGGCGAAATACCCGATCCTGGCCAGCACAGACCCGATGGTGAAAGCCCTTGTGACGGATTGCATTGTGCGTAGGTATATCGACCTAGCAGACTCGCAGTTGCCTGGAGGATTGGCAATGCTTTCCGCTGCTGGATTCGGTATCGATACCGATGAAATCTTACATGCGCCGATATCAGACGATGAAAGATTTACTGCATAGAGTTATTGAATATTCGGAAGACAACGATAACTATGTAGTCTTTCGCATATTAACAACTTTAGACTCGATACGTGAAGGTCTATTGTTGTTTTTCATGCTGCAAGCCGCTTCTATAGCGGCTTTGTTAATTCAGCCGATACTTGATATCCGGCAAGAGAATGAGAATCAACGGTTCAGAAAAGCGCTAGCCGTTTCACGTAAGCGACTTGCCGAAGAATCTCGTAAGTCTCATTGACATACCATTGATAATCAATGTCTGTTGGAAATTCTGACGGAAGATCCATTACGGGTTTAGCACCGTCAGACTTTCCAATTTTGTTACCCGATTCGACATAACGAATACAACCTTTTTCGTTTTTGGCGTAATACCAACGAATAGCCTTTCCAAGATAATAACCGTCCTTTTCTGCGCCTGGAGCCTTCGCATTCTTGACGCTAACGAACTTCGCAAACTCGTTACATTCTTTAATGAACTTTTCAACGTTAGTTTGCTTAGTGATTGCGGCATAGGCTGCTTCGATACAGACAGTCGTTTGCGGGTTTTTGTGGAATCTAAAGATCGCCAATTCAGGATCAATCCAAGGGTTGGAAAATGCACCTTTACCCTTAACCTTTCCGTCTGTTTTAACGGCAATGTAATTGTTGATATCCCTTGAATATAGTGCGGCATATTTCGTTTCTTCCATCTTTAAGCTAGTCGCTTGTTCAAACTCTTTAACTTTCGCTTTGAACAATTCATATTGCGATTCGTGAAAGTAACAGACAACGCCGTCAGTGTTTGCGCTGATAGCTTTGATTCCCACAAGCTCAAGCATTTCAATCAACATCAATAGCAATAGCTGGCCGGTTACGGTGACTTGAATAAGCAGGTTCGGCGCGTACATGGCGCTGTAGATAGATCCTAGCTTTCCAAAGGTTCCATTAATAGTAATCTTTAAGCTATCAGCGGCAACTTTGAAAAGCTTTGCGGCTGTATCGTCTTTAGCCTCTTTGGCGGCTTTCGCATCGCCTTTGGCTTTCACCCGACGATTCACAATCGATTCAAACACTTCTAAGAACGCTGGTCCAAGCGACTTAGGGTACAGACCAGAATTCAGAATCAAACGCGGGTAGAAACTTTCTACGTCGATGTCGCAAATCATATAGCCGTCTTTAGCCTTATAGGCAACAGACTTCTCTTTGCTATGCAACCCGCCTTTGCCCATTTGATAGAGCGTATCGCCGATCAATACGGGGTATTCGCTTAGATCATCTAGAACTACTTTGCCGCTATCGTCAATCTCGAAATTGTACCCGGCAACAGTTTTCAATAACTGTTGCATTCCTGGCGTTTGAAACTTAAGGTATGGAGGCGGTTCATATTGGAAAATATAGCCTGTATCGACGTAGCCTTTCTTTTTGGAAAAGCCTGTAACCTTTTTGACTTCGCTTGTAATGACGGCTTCGGCAATCTGCGCATCAGACTTAGAGCGTAGGTCTATTCCGTACTGATTAGAGAGTTCGTATCGAAGATTGATTTGTTCCGCTAACTCTTTAAAAATTAGCTCTGTCGAATCCAAGTCTCCGAAGCAATAAAAGCGCACGTTACCGGCTTCGTCAAAGGTCAATTCTTTGCGGAAATCATACGGTAAGTCTTGCATCTTTTTAGTGTGCAATCTACCTGCGTAAATCTTCAGAGAAGCCGACAGGGGGCATACTTCGATCAAGTCGATATGGTTGATGCCTGGAGGGTAGTAAATGGCGTATTCGCGTTCTACTTCGTACAGGCGCGCGCCGCTGACTAGAAAGCGGGAAGCGTTGTTTAACTGTTCGGCATTCCATCCGCGCGCAGCAAGCAAACACATCGGAATATCGTAATTGTTTCCGTTGAAAGATATCAGCCGGAAATGGAAAAGCATGAACATCAATCGTTCAATGTTCAATAGGCCATCTGGCGTATTCTCTAGATAGACAAGCTTTCCGGAATCAACGTGCTTGAAAGCGACTAGCCAATAATTAACATAGCTTTCAGTGTCAAATACAAACGTTGATCCTGTGGGCAAGCAAGCCAGTTCTACGTCTGTAAAAAATTGGACGTTTTTATTTTGCTCGCGATCCGTGCGAATGAATCCAGCAATATTTCTACCTTGCTTTTTCGGTATCGCGTGCCCATTGGAATCAACGTGAAACTTTTTCAATTTGCTGCATCGCCAAAGTACATAATAATCCCGCGCGCATTGATTGGGTTATCTTTCTTGCTGACAAACATTGCACGGGTTTCTTGAAAGTCAACCTGTTCAAAAACGGATCTAGCAAGCTTTAAGAACTTGTGTTGCATTGCAAATCCGCCTTTCATTCCGTCAACATCAAACGATGATCCTTTGGCTTCGTTCGAATCCGTTTGAATGCGGTTTGTCCGAAAGTATAACGCATGCTCAGACATATCGGACAGGGTATCTACTGCTGTCCAAAAGTCGTTCGGCAGCGGCCAGTAATTAGCCTCTGTGAACAAGCGTTCATAGTTCGGATAGTTACCCTGGAACAATTGCGTTTTGTAGAAACTACCATCTTCAAAATAGAAAGTAGCTGATGCGCTAGAGTATCCGAAACCTGTTAGCTTTTTGTCTACTTTGGAAATGTAGAAAGCCGCTGCTTTCGGAATGAGAATCCAAGGTGGTAAATCGATACCGTGCCACACTTCGATAATCAATGCGCCATTGGTACAGACCATTGTGTTAGCCTGAAGCATTACGGCAAGCTTCATAGGCTCTGGCCCGCTGTCTAATGCGATATCGTATAGTAGTTTGAATCCTGCTTTGATCGTGTCATCAATCACGGCGCATTGCGGATCGGGCCAAATGGCGGGCATGCTGTCGATATCTTCGCACGGTACAAGCGATTTAAACTTACCTGCTTTAACCGACAATCTGCCGCTATCTAGCTCACTGATTGCCAGCGGTTCGGCTCCGCATTTGACAAGCGCAGATAGAAGCGTATCGGTATGCGGAGCGACGTTTAAAGTTTCTTCGCATTTCATCCCGGCTGTAATTGCGCCATCGGTTGCGCAAACCCAATTGTTTGCAATCACGCAATGGGTTTGATACGGCAAGCCTTGCGCTACCTGGGCCGCTTTAATGAAGCGTAGAGCATCTATCAAGCCTTGTGCGCTTGATTGCTTCTCTTTCTTTGCGCTGGCCCTGGCGCGCGTGGTTCCGGCTTTAGTTGCCATATCACTTACTCCAATTTCTTATTGTTTCGCCAGCTTCTGGATTATTTATTTTCAATCCGTATTCGGTAGCTTCAAACCCCGGAAATCTTCCAGCTTGTTGCGCTGAAACGTATTCTGCTTCTACGTCAACCTGTGCGGTAAATTCTAGCTGAGTAAAAATACCTTTTTGAAGGCACAGCGCAACTATTGCGTTTTGTTCTGCTCGCAATAGCAACCATTTTTCGGCTTGATCTTTTGCGTATTTTTCTTGTGCCTTTTCTGTTTTCTGATGTGACCACAAATAATAAACGTTACGCCACTTCGTTAAAATTTCGCGTGCCATTGTCATGATATTTCCCCATCTAAACGCATGATTTCGGTTTGCAGATAGTTCGCTAGGTCTAGCGTTTCTTCTAGCGCGTGCTGCAAAATTTGGCGCTGATTTAATCGAGCATTCGACAACGTAACGCCGTATTTATTGATTCCGAGTTTAGAACGATCTAACAACAATTTCCGATTGCGTTCTACAACTGCATCGGCTGATTTTTCAGCATTGGCTAATATTTCTTTGCCTGTCATAATTTAAAATGGAATGTAATTGTAATCAATGCATCCGCTAACGATAATATAAGCGGGCGGTCGGCCTGTATGTGCTGGATGTGTGCATATCTCTTTGTCTTTATCAAAACTATCGCAATTGATGCAAGTATTCCAGACTCTAGCCTTAACGACTGCATCCTGTAATAACAACTTGGCTACGTTTTCATCCCTTTCTCTTTCTTCGTATGTTCGCTTAATCGGTAACTGATTAGAATTCATATCCAAGAATCTCCGGGTAAGGTTTTTTGTTGACATGCACGCGGATCGTGCGCGGCTCGCGTAGCTGGCTCAGTCGGGCCAATGCCTCATAGGTCGTTGCTGGAGGCTCGCTAGTGGCCCTGGCACGCCACCATTCGTGCGCCCGGTGCAAGGGTAGCCCTTTACCTTCAAACAAGATCCATTCGCTATACGTGACAATCGATCTATCGCAATGGTACGTGACCTTGATTGATGGAGGCGACAACAATTCTTGCGTGTTCTTATCGCGTTTCTCGTGTCGATAGTACATTACCTTTTTGACATCAAAGTATTCGACTTGTGATGCGTCAGACCTTAACACTTCTCCCGCATAAGCTGACTTAAATAGTTTTGTTGCGAAAGCGAATTCGCATCCGCAATTAACACATATTCTTGCTGACGCATGGTTATACGCACCACATCCGTCGCATAACTTAACGGGTGAATCTCCGCCTGCTTTATCCCCTGGCTTACGCGGTTTTATCGGATCGTTGATTGGGCCGCATCGGGCAACGTTTCCACCGAAATCGAGATAGAGGCAGTTAACCTTTCCGGTTTCTGGACTAGGTCTAGTTCCGCGTCCACCTTTTTGAACGTGCTTTCCTGGCGCCGCTGTCGGTTGCATATCTCCAATAAAATCAATCGGTCGAAAATCATAGCCAGTTGTGAGCATGTTTGCGCCGACGATTGCTTGAAATAATCCTTGTTCATACGCTCTAAGCCTTTTGTCGTTTTCTTTAATTGACAATCCGCTATGAACGCAAGTAGCCGGAATGCCAAACGAATTAATTGCGGCGGTTACATGCTCAGTGTGGTTTACCCCTGCGGCAAACACCATCCAATGCTGTCTACTGTGGGCAAACTCTACCATTTCGCGCACGGCTGCATAAGTAATATCGTCTTTATCAATCGCTTTCTCTAGTGCCTTTTGCGCGAAGTCTCCGTTATGCATTCCGACTCCGTTTAAGTCGAATCTAACGGTAGCTGGTTTGCCCACAAGAGGTGAGATAAACCCTTCTGCAATCAACCGATTGAACGCTTCGAACCCGGTTATATCGTAAGCGATTCCATCGTATAGATTGCCATCGGTAAGCATGCCCATACCGTTACGAAACGGTGTAGCCGACAACCCTACAACCTTGATAGCCGGATTGACCATCTTTAATTGTTTGATGATTTCGTTATAGCTGGCATCCTCAGAATCTCCGCATAGGTGCGCTTCATCAATGAATATCAGATCGCGCCAACCAAATGCGCCGATGTTTTTAACAACGCTTTGCACGCCACCGAAAACAATCGGCATGATGCTTTCGCGCGAGTTCAGGCCAGCGGAGTAAATGCCTAGCGGGCAGTAAGGCCAAATGCTTTGCAATGTCTTGGCGTTTTGCTCAATCAATTTTTTAACGTGAGTGAGCATCATGATTCGCGTATTCGGAAACGCCATCATGATATTGTGAATAATCATTGCAATGACTAGACTCTTACCCGTGCCGGTCGGCATGCAGATAAGCGGATTGCCTATGTTTTCATCAAAGTAATGATAGAGCGCGGCTTCGGCTTCTAGCTGATAATATCTCGGCTGAAGAATCATGTTAGCATTATTGAATGATATTTATCGCAACCTGTCACTATAACATCATCGGGAATGATTGCGTTATGAACAGAGCAAAACCATTGTTTGTTTTCAACTGGTGTTGCGCCTGCACATGATCGGCAATTCTTTTCAGCCGCTACGCCTTTAAAACAAACGTCATTATAATCGCAATACTTGCAAATCGAATGCGCTATGCTGTTTGAAATCTTCGGCGGCGGAACGTTTGAATTGATGATTTCAGTTGCTTTATTACGCAACCGTTCACCAAGTTTCCAATCCAATTTGACAACCTCCGTATAAAGATTGTCATCATTCTTGCAAATGTTCAGGTATAGCGCGTGCGTAAATTGATATTGCGGGTCACTGCCATACGTTGACATTTGACCGTAGTGCATTGGTTTTGCAACTGCCACGCCTTGCGCGAGTAATGAGTCAAAACCTTTTCCGGTTCCATTAGTTTTAAATTCTCCCAAGATTGGAAATTCAATTCCGTATTCTTTTGGGAGCCAGATAATTCCATCAAGCGATCCACCGCCATGGCCGTTAGCAAAGCTAACTCGAAATTGATTGCCTGCTTCATCATGGTGATATACCGTTGCTCCGATTCCCTGAAGCCATTCAATGAATCTATCTTCCTCTCGGTGTCCTCTATTGAACAATCGTTGCTGTCTACCCGAATGCTTGATATGTTTGACCCAGCGAAAACTGATAAACAATCGTCTTCTGCATTCGTCATTGATGAGCGATGCTCCCAAGTGTTTACGGTGCCCATCGTCGTAGTGCTCCGCGCAGTATGAATCAATATCTTCTAGAATTCTTTTGCTTAGAAGCTTGCTTAATCCGGGACTGTCTAAGTTTACGATAGCGTTTGTTTGCTGCATGTTCTCTTTCAATTGATGCTTTTCGATCTTGAATAGATTTTAATTCTTCTGTTGAATCTTTAACACTTTGAATATACGCGGGTAGTAATTCCTCTATCGTATCGAGTTGTGTTTTATCGAACCATGAAATGTGCGCATCGTCTATCGGGATGTGTAGAACAATCGCCATCCATTGGTAAATGTTTGATCGTTCGGCTAATCCGCTTTGCCATAAAGGATCGATTAATTCGTGTACGCGCCTGCGCTGGCGTCTTGTGGCCTGAGTAGCCATTTTTCCCAATGGAATAAGCGTACCGGGATGGCATCCAACAAACGATTGGCAACGCATGCAGTAATAACATTTAGGCCATTTGCCGTAATTCTTGCCGTAAAGGATTTTGTTGTCATCACAAACAACCCTATCACTCCCGCAAACGTCACACACTTTCGGTGCTGGAAGTGGATTCTTAACTTTTTGATTCATTTGAAAAAGGGGCAATTAAGCCCCTTTTCTCCTATCGTTTTAGACCGTCAATTCAGCGGCGCGCCCAAGAGTTCGCGGCTGGCCCTGCTGGTGGTGCGCCGGCATTGCCGCCCTGTTGCCAGTTACCTTGTGCCGGGGCGGCTACAGGGGCTGCAACGGGCGCGGCGGCTCCGCCCTGCCAGTTCCCTTGCGCGGGCGGCTGTGCGGCTGGCTGACCCCCTTGCGCGCCCCATTGGGACGTATTCGGGGCTGGCGCAGGCGATGGCCCTGCATTGCCACCCTGCCAGTTGCCTTGCTGCGCTGGAGGCTGGCCCTGCGGTTGCTGTTGTGCAGGTGCTGGCCCCTGGCCTGCCTTACCGGGTTCGTTGCCGTGAACATCAAACACCTTCGTTACCTGAGTGAATGGCGTAACCTGTTCGCCGCGCGATGCTCGCTCTTGTTGTTCAACCGTCAACTTTTGATTTTCGACTTGAACAATGAATGGAATATTGTGCAATTGTTCCGTTGCTTGAACCAAGAAAACACCGGTAACGTGGCAGAGTGCGGAGAATTGCTTTTGCGCAATTTCTGCGGTTTGCTGGCTCTGGTGATACAGGTTCAAACGATGTACACCTTCGTGGCCTGACAACGGGCCTTCGATGATTCGCAATCCGAATTCAACTAATCCGCCTTGTTCAGACTTGTTAGCCTTGATATCCGAACTGTAAATAATAACCTTATGGCGACCTAACGGCATTTGGCTTACGCCTTGCGTTGGATCTACCAATTGTGCGTTGAATGGCCCGCCTGTAAGTTGTGGCATGTTTCTAGCTTTCAGTGTGGGTAGATTCGGAAAGGCTCTACGCCATCGCCTTATTGATTAACGCGGTCAAATCCATAGGCTCGAATTCTGCAAGCTTACCGGATCTATCACGAGCAAATGTATTGAAATCTTGTTTCGTTCTGATTGATGGTGTCAATCCGGCAACGCCTGGAATAACGTGTCCCCCTATATGTAGAACTTCATCGTATCGATGTGGAACCTTAACGTTAAGGTCATTGCCTGGAAAATACGGCTTGCGCATCATCGCGCCTTCTACTTCTACCGTGGTTTCTTTGCACACTAAATATACATGCTTTTGAGGCATGAAATACAGTGCGTCAAAAAATTCCATGCAAAATTCCGACATGGCTCCGTAAGCTTTCAGTCCATGACTAAATTTCTTCATGTAATGCTGAACGGCAATCTCTGCGAGTTGCGAGATTGAATCAATGCAAATCGTATCGAATTGGCGTATCTCGTTTGAATTGTGAATGACCATTTGTTTAAACTGGTCGATACGATCAAACGTAAACGCTGGATATGCGGGGATGTTGTGAGCATCTCGCATCGTCATCATTCCCGGCTCAGTCACTAACAGACAAGCGCTAGGCGCTGTTTTCATTAACGGAGTTTTGCCGCCCCCTGGCGGACCATATCCGATAATTTTAACGCCATACTTCTGCGCTAAAGTGCTGGCCGGGACGAAATCGCGGAGGTTCATTTAAGGAAACGTTTCGTCAAAAATGCGCAGTGCTGCATGTGCTGCGCCTTCCGCAAACGCATGGTCTGAGCCAGCTTTCAAGCTAGCCATGAATACATCGCACCAAAGCTTTTTACGCTGGTCCGTGCCGAGTGCCTTTTGCACAATCGGTACTGCGATATCAACGACAACTTGCATATCTTGCATCTGTTTTGCCAACTTGGCGAAATCGGGGTCATTAGCCATTATTCAACCTTCATTTCGTACAAATGAAACACCAAACCTACATGCGGCAAATGAATGGTTTTCAACCATTGCACGGCATCATTGGAAATCGGTTGCCCGGTGCCAAACAATTCAAATTTCATTTTCTTGGATTCGGTAACCGAAGGGTCGAATTCTGCCCACATGCAGTAAGCCCCATTCTGGTATTCGAAATCGAGAAATTGAGCGGTTGACGGCAATTCAAGCGTTACACCTTTGCCGAGTTCCACTAAATTAGCATCGTCCAATTGCCATTTATAGACCATCTTAGCCATACGTTTCCTTTAGGTGGTGCGAGCAACCGGAATCGAACCGGTATGCCGTTAGGCGACAGATTTTAAGTCTGTTGCGTCTACCAATTTCGCCATGCTCGCGGGTTGTTACTCAAATTTTAGTTGCGGTGACGAATCCTTTATTTCAAGATATTCGTTAACAATTTCGACGGCTTTTTCTGGTAGCTTATCGTATTCGCTTTTGTCTAAAGCTGGATTCCATCTTACCAGTCGGTCGGCTAGTAATTTGCCGTTTTCCAGCTTTTCGATTTCGTCAAGCATCATGTCAACGGCTTCGTTAACATTTTGATCTTTCTTTACAGTTGTACGAGGATCGATAAATTTGTACGTTTTACCGAACTGTGCGGAAAGCTTTTCTTTCTGTCCTTCAAACGAAATCGTAAAAGATGATGATTGGTCACGATCCGGGAACCAATATTCTATAGCTTTTTCGCGCGATTTCTTTTCAGCTTCAGCCGCTGCTTTAAGCGTTTCTTTATTCTTTTTCCATTCAGCCAACGCTTCATCTTTTAATCGTTTATCTTCTGCAATTGCAGCGGCTAATTTCTCTTTAGACAGGGTTGCCATTTTGACGCCTTTCAATAACTGTTCTGACAAGTGAATGATACTCTAAATAGTCATGCGCGGCAAGTACAAGTGTATCTTCGTAATGAGGTTTGTCAACCCT
>Ga0207698_10002861_pt1 | contig 10320 bp, 4 predicted proteins | sample KBSCornC22_FD_184298 | JGI IMG/M metagenome (GOLD analysis project Ga0207698, IMG submission 184298) | Corn rhizosphere microbial communities from Kellogg Biological Station, Michigan, USA - KBS Corn C2-2 (SPAdes) (version 2) | ecosystem: Host-associated > Plants > Roots > Rhizosphere > Soil ...
CCTGACCGACAAGGAATACCGCACGACCGGCTACAACATCCCGGTGCTCGGCGTGCTGACCGGCTTCTACGGTCCGCCGCGTCAGTACACGGTGAGTGCGCGGTACGATTTCTGATTTTCGATTCGTAGAAACGTCGAGCGGAATGTCCTCTGGCCCTCCTTTTCAAGGGGAGGGCTATTTCCGCGTCATTGAATGCAGTTAACGGCTGCCTGCGACGGTAGCCCGGTGCGCGGATTCCTCCCCTCCGAGGCCGCGCACCGCTCCTTCGATTGGGACGGGCAGGGACGCCTGCTTTTCGCGATGACTGGCTCACTCGAAGCCAGCGACATGGATGCGGTCGCTCGCGGTGCCGACGCTCAGCGCGGCGAACCACTGCTCGAACGTGAGTCCGCTGAACGTTTCCAGATTTCCCGTTGTTGCCAATTCCCGACTGACCGCGGTGCGCAGCGCCGGCGAGCCGGCGGCCGCCCATTGCTGCCAGATGCCGCGCGCATTCGCGATCGTCGCGGGTTTCAGGCGGAAGCCGCTGCCGTCGCCATTAGCGAATGCGCGCAGGCCCGGCATCAGGTCGCCCAGCGTGCGCGCGCGTTGTTCCAGTCGTAGCGGATCGGTCAGCGTCAGGCGCACGATTTCCTCGCTGTGCTCGGCGAACAAGGAGAGGTAGTAGCGACCGGCGGGCGTGGTGCCGAAGCGCGTGCGCACCTGCGCGAGCACGGTGCTGTCGGTGTCGGCCGCCGTCGCGCCGCGCGCGAAATTGCGTTCCGGAAACTCGCACAGCCGCGACGGTTCGCCGTACGGCGACAGGAACAGGCAGGCGCAGTAGCTCGCCAGGTGCGAACTCGCCGGCAGCAGCGGCAGCACGCTCGGTACCGCATCGTCGGACAACGCCTCGCGCCGCTGCGCGATATAGAGCGCGGCGTTTTCGCCATACGCGATGCGGATGCCGTTCGCGCCCGACAGCGCGAGTTCCGGCGACGGCTGCGCATAGCTGCCGAGCGATTCGTGGCTCCATTCGAGTTCGCCGCTGCGCTTGCGCGCGAAGTGCAGGCTCTGCGTCGCAGTCGTCGTCCCTTGAATCCAGGCGAGCTGCGGCGCGCCGGCCGCGGCGAGCTGCGTGTCGAGCGCGATGCGCGTAACCGGTTCGCCGCCGAACGCGAGCGGTTCAGAACCCACGCTCTGCCAGTTCTTCCGGTCGAACACCGCATAGCCGAGTCCGTGCGCGCCGCCGGCCGACTGCGAATACGCGACCGCGATGCCGCCGTCGCCGCCGATGACGAGATCGTGTGCGCGCTGGCCCAATATCCAGCCGGGCGGATACGGCACGACGTGGTGAATCAGGCCGAGCTCATGGGCGGAATCGGCGACATCGCCGTAGACCGAAGTCACGTGCAGTTGCTGCGTCCCGCTGTCGTACCACGACACGTAGAACAGATGCGCCTCGGTCGTGCCGCTCGCACGCGGACGTGACGCTGCGCCGGCTGTCGTGATCTCGCGCGTGAGCCACGCGCCATTGCTGCGCTGGCCCGCGACGGCAAGCACGTTGGCCTGGCGATAGATCACGCGAGGTGCATCGCCCGGTGCGAACACGAGCTGCGGATCGGACGCAGGTACGCCGTCGCCGCGCGACACGCGCGTGACGCTCCAGCCGCTGCCCGCCACCGCACTGCGGCGCGCGTGGAAGACCTGCTGCGTGAGCGTGTCGCGAAATGCGAGATGAACGCTGCCGTCGCCGGCGATGGCGAGGTCGCTCGCGTCGACGAGATAGCCGCTCGGCAACGCATCGGCGGCGAAATCCGCACCCTGCAGCGACCAGACCGCGCCGCTGCCGTCCTGCGCGTTGCGGCGCGCGTAGACGTACGCCGCGCCGCCGCTGTCGTACGCGACCGACAGCACGCCGGGCACCGACGCGAGCGCGATCGACGTCGCAGCCGGCACGCGCGTGCGCGCCCACGGCGCAGCCATGCGCACGAGCAGCAGATCACGGTGTTCGCTGTCATCGACGAGCAGCGCATGCAGCGTGCCGGTGCCGTCGAACAACAGGTCCAGCACCGTCGTGTTCCGCGCGAGCGGCGTGGGCTGCCAGCCGGCGGAGATGGTCGGGTCGGCGAGGAACAGCTGCGGACGCAGCGTGTCGTCGAGATACGTCTGTGCGCGGCGGCCGTCGGCGCTCAGCGCGAACGCGCGACCCGCGCTGGCCAGCGGCACCGCGCCGGGCAGCGTGACGCTGCATTCGCCGCCGGGACAGGCCCATGCCGTGGCACCCGCCGCGAGCGTGCGGCGCTCGACCTGATATTGATTCGGTGCGGTCGAGCGCACGACGGCGACTTCGGCGCGACCATCGCCCGCGACAGAGAGATGCTGATCGTAGAAGCGCGGCCCGGCGATGCTGAGCACCGGCAGATAGCTCGGCGCGCTTGCCCCGAGCCGTGCGTGCTGGATGTGCACTTCGCTCTGGCTCGTCTGCGCCCAGAGCAGATGCACGGCGAAGCCCGCCGCGGTATCCGGCGCCGCAGCGAGTACCGGGCGCATCGCCGCACCCGCGACCGCGGCGACAGTCACGTCGCTCCAGCTCCCGTTCGCCTCGCGCCGCCGCACCACGAGCGTGCCGCCGTCGAGCGTCGCGTCGCGCACCCACGCGGCGTAGGGCTGGCCGTCCGGCGACAGCGCGAACGCCGGCAATCCGACGAAACCGCTCGCCACTATTTCGCGCACGTCGCCGCCGCTGCCGCGACGGAAGTAGACCAGCGCGTCATCGTCGCCGCCGTCGTCGTGGGGCTCGACCGCGAGGACGTGCCGGTTGCCCTGCAGATCCGCGGCAAAATTCAGCACCGCGGCGTAGCCGATGTCGGCGCCGCGCATCGTCAGCGCGCCGAGTGTCTCGCTGCGCCAGCTCCAGCCGTCGTGCCAGCGATGGATCAGCGGCGCGCTGCCGAGGTTCTCGTCGTCGAGGCTGCTGGTGTCGATGTAGACGAGACCGGGCCGGCCAGTCATGGGCTCGATCGCGAGGGAGGCGCTGCCGCTGGCCGTGCCGATCGACTCGACGAGCTCATAGCGCGGCGCAACCGGCGCGCCAGGCAGTTCGACCGCATCGGCCGTCGTGGCGATACCGGCGAGAAACAGGACGGCAAAGAAAGCGCGCATGGCGTTGCATTCCGCGGAAGGTCATAGCGTGGACGCGGCGCCGCGCGCGATCCTCTCGCGGCGGAGCCGGCGTGATCGCGCCAGACGTGCATTGCGTCGATCGGCCGCGCGCAAAGCACGGCCCGTCCCGCGCTACCATGCTGCGTCGCCGTGGAGATGAGCACCGATGCTGAGCGTGGGTCCGGTCGTACTCGCGGCGCTGGTCTGGCTCGGCGCATTGTTCGGCGTCGCGCTGTATGCGGAGCGGCGGCCCGCGGGCCTCGCGCGCTACTGGCACTACGTCTACGCGCTGTCGCTCGCGGTCTACTGCACGTCGTGGACCTTCTATGGCACGGTCACGCAGGCCGCGCGCTATGGCTGGCCGTTGCCGCCGACCTTCATCGGCACCATCCTGCTCTACGCGCTCGCGGCGATTGCACTGGTCAGGCTCGTGCGTCTCGCGCGCGCGTCGAATGCCACCTCGCTCGCGGACCTGATCGCGACGCGCCTGGGCAAGAATTCGTGGGTCGCGGCGAGCGTGACCGCGGTTGCTGCGCTCGGGCTGATTCCGTACATCGCGCTGCAGCTCAAGGCCGTCGCGATGAGCTACGCGATGCTGACGAACTCCGGTGCCGAGTCGCCGCAATCGCTGTGGCAGGACGGTGCGCTCTACGTCGCGCTGGCCATGGCGCTGTTCGCGATGCTGTTCGGCACGCGCCGCGTCAGCGCGGCGGAACACAACCGCGGTCTCGTCCTCGCGATCGCGTTCGAATCGCTGTTCAAGCTCGCCGCCATGCTCGCCCTCGGCGCGTTCGTGCTGTTTGGCCTCGAAATTCCGCCACAACCCGTGGCCGCGGCACCGCGGCCGATGGCCGGCGGCTTCCTGCCGCTCGTGCTGCTCGGCGTGCTTGCGATGTTCACGCTGCCGCATCAGTTCCATGTCGGCGTCGTCGAATGCCGCGACGAATCGCACGTGCGCACGGCGCGCTGGCTGTTTCCGCTGTACCTGCTGCTGATCGCGCTGCCGCTGCTGCCGCTCGCGCACGCGGGCGATGCGCTGCTCGCGCGCACCGGCGTGCCGCCGGATCTCTACGTGCTTGCGCTGCCGCTGTCGCAGGGCCACGAAGGTCTCGCGCTGTTCGCGTTCCTCGGCGGACTCAGCGCAGCGACCGGCATGGTCGTCGTCAGCACCCTGACGCTGAGCCTGATGATCGGCAACCACTGGCTCGCGCCCGGCCTGCTGCGCGGCGCGTGGCTGCGCAGCGGTGGCGGCGACCTGCGCGGCACGGTGCTGCTGCTGCGCCGCGTCGGCATCGGCGCGATCATGCTGCTGGCATGGGCCTATAACCGCCTGATCGCCGGCAACGAGGCCCTGGCCGACGTCGGCGCAGTATCTTTTTCAGCATTGGCTACATTGACGCCGGCGCTCGCCTTCGCCGTATGGCGGCCACAGACGCCGCCGCGCGCAGTCATCGCCGGCATTGCCGCAGGATTCGCGATCTGGTGCTGGGCCTTGCTGGTGCCGCTCGCCGCGCAGGTGCGCGGCGTCGCGCCGGGCTGGCTCGAGCAGGGAATCTACGGCCAGCCGTGGCTTGCGCCGGATGCCCTGTTCGGACTGACCGGCTGGAGCCGGCTCGGCCGCGCGGTCGCGTCGAGCCTGTTCGTCGGCACGCTGATCACTTTCGCCGTCGCCGCATGGCGGCCCGGCCCGCTGCGCCAGAAGCTCGGCTTCGACCAGCGCGCGCTGCGCAACGCGGGACGTCGCTTCCTGCCGGAACAGCGCCTGGACGAACTGCTGCACGATGCGCCCGCGCGCGGCGCAGTGCCGGCGGCGATCGAGGCACGCGTCGAGCACGAGCTCGCCGCCGTGCTCGGCAGCGCTTCGGCGCGGCTGCTGCTCGACGCGGCGCAGCGTGAAGCCGGCGCGGAACTCGAGACGGTCGCGGCCATCGTCGGCGAGGTGTCGCAGGAGCTGCGCTTCAACCAGCGCCTGCTCGAGGCGGCGCTCGAGAACATGAGCCAGGGCATCAGCGTCGTCGACGCGCAGCTGCGCCTCGTCGCGTGGAATCGGCGCTATGTGGAAATGTTCGGTTTTCCGGAAGCGCTGCTGCGCGTCGGCGCGCCGGTCGGCGAACTCGCCGCCTGGGCCTTGCAGCGCATGCCGCACCGCGGCAGCGCGAGCCAGGCGCTGGACCGGCGCCTGGATTTCATGCGCGCGGGCACGCCGCACCTGTCCGAGCGCGTCTTTCCCGACGGCAGCATCGTCGAGATCCGCGGCAACCCAATGCCGGGCGGCGGCTTCGTCGCGACGTTTACTGAAGTCACGGCGTTCCGCCGCGCCGAGGCCGCGCTGATCCAGGCCAACGAAAATCTGGAGCAGCGCGTCGCCGACCGCACGACGCGGCTCGAACACGCCAAACGCGAGGCAGAGCGCGCGAACGAGGCCAAGAGCCGCTTCCTCGCCGCGATCGGCCACGATCTGCTGCAGCCGCTGCACGCAGCGCATCTGTTCACCGACGCGCTCGCGCAACAGCTCGACGGACAGAGCCAGCGCGAACTCGTCGCGCAGACGCGCGGCGCGCTCGATTCCACGACCGATCTGCTGACCGGTCTGCTCGACATGTCGCGTCTCGAAGCGGGCGGCCTGTCGGCGCAACTGCGCGAATTTCCGCTCGCGGAAATCCTCGATCCGCTCGTGTCGGAATTCCGCGCGCTGGCGGCCGAGCGCGGCCTCGCGCTGCATTACCGCGCGACGCGCGCCTGGGTGCGCAGCGATCCGCAGCTACTGCGCCGCGTGCTGCAGAATTTTCTGGCCAACGCCGTGCGCTACACCGCGAGCGGGCGTGTGCTGCTCGGCGCACGCCACGTCGGCGGCGCGCTGCGCGTGGAAGTGCACGACACCGGACCGGGCATCGCCGCTGACCAGCAGCGCACGATCTTCGAGGAATTCCGTCGTGGCGACGATGTGGCTGGGCCCGGGCTCGGACTCGGACTCGCGATTGCCGAGCGCATGGCGCATCTGCTCGACGCGCCGCTGAGCCTGCGCAGCCGTCTGGGCAACGGCACCGTGTTCGGCATCACGCTGCCGCGCGCGTCGGCGCCGGCGCGTGAAACATCGGGGCCTGCCGCCGCCACGGCGCGCTCGCCACTCGCGGGCATGCGTGTGCTCGTCGTCGACAACGAAGTGGCGGCGCGCGAGGCGCTCACGCGGCTGCTGCACGGCTGGGGTTGCGACGTCGGCGCCTGTGCCGACGGCGACTCCGCCGACGCATTGCTCAATGATCGCGAAGCCGGTTTGTGGCTGTTCGATTTCCACCTCGACGCCGGCGACACCGGCGTCGCGCTCTACCAGCGCCTGTGCACGCGTTTCGGCTCGCACGATGCCGTGATCCTCAGCGCCGACACCGGCGATGCGACGCGCAAGGCCGTCGCCGAAGCCGGGCTTCCGCTGCTGATCAAGCCGATCAAGCCGCTCGCGCTGAAGTCCGTGCTGGATCGCCTGCTGGCGGCGCGAACGGTGCGCTGATAACGGCGCACCCGCTTCGCAACGCGCGCGACGACGCGCTCGAAGTGGCAATTCCAGAAAGGAAGCTGGTTTACCAAGCGATAACGCAACGCGATTTGCAACGACGCGGCGCACGATGCCGGGTGATGGTCCTGAGCGCTCCTCCCGGCGAATGCAACTGCAAGGGCGTCATCGAAAACGGTCTTCGCTTCTGCTCGATGCGCTCGCATTCAAACCAGTGCTACACCGCCTGCTCGCGACCCGGGCATACGGCGGTGCACCGGGCACACCAGCAACGCCAGCGGATGGACGCTTCGTTGAACTTTCCCTCGCGCATCCCGCACTACGCTTGACGACTACGTGAAGGGATCACCATGCAGAACCGAATCGTTTCTTTGGCCGCTGCCTGCCTGATCGCGACGCTGGCTGGACCAGCGCCCGTGTCGGCGACGAGCTGGGCGCGGAGCACGATAGCGGATCCCATCGTCGAGGACGCCGAGTGCCTGATCAGCCGGCCAGCCAGCTATGGCTCCTACGTTTATGGCTATCCATCGAAATACGACCAGGTGTTCTGGCCGGTGACGGAAGAAAGCGGCATCTGGTTCTGCCAGAAATCCGGATTCACGGCGTTCCTTGGCGACTTCGACGGCATCGACGATGCGCAACGCACCGCGATTGCCGCGTATCTGGCGTCGGCCTACCGGGCAGGAGAAGCGGTTCAGCGCAAAAGAAAGCTGGAACTGCTCGAAGGCTGTTACGCACTACGCGCGCCTTCGACCGAAAAGAAGCTGCAGATGCTGCGGGCGCTCGCGTATCAGTACGAGGAGCTCGGCGACCAGGCCGCCGCCGACAGCCGGCGGCGTAGCGCTCTCGCGCTCATGCTAACAGCGCTCGATACGGAGCTGGAACCAGCGAAGCGCCTGGAGTATCTGTTCGTTGCCGCCGCTTATCAGCGCGAGTTCGGTCAGACGCAAGCGTCCGACGCCAGCCTCGAGCGACTGGGCAAGCTACTGAAAGCGTCGCACACCGAGGACGTCGCCAACTACGTGAAGTATCTGCGCGAACTCATCGCCGACATCGCGCGTATCGAACCCGGTGGAAAACTGGCGCCCGAGAAATCCTGAAGCGCGCGCCGACATCGCGTTTACGCGAACAGCGGCGCCTACCACTTCGGTATCCCTGCCGGCTGGGCGAAGACCTGATTGATCAACGTGCCGAAGTCGCGCGTATTCGCGCCGCGCGCGAACAGGAAACGCATGTCGTCGCTGAGCGCGACAGGCGTGCCCGCCTTCAGATAGAGCGGCTCGGATCGCCGGGCGCGGCGACGTGCACACAGCCACGCTGACGCTAACCGGTGCCGGCGGTACGGTCGCCGCGTGGAGTTGCGCGGCGCGTACCGCTTCGATGACTGCACCGATCGACGCAGTCTGCAATACCGATCAGCCCGGCGTTCGCGATCTGTGGATTTCTGGCAGACAGAGCGAGCGCCTGCCTCCCGTGTTCCAGAGCAGACGCCGACGTCGCCGCCAACAATACTGCTGCGCATGCAGACCGTCGTGATTTCGGTCTGGACAGCCGCTGCGGCTGACGTTAGAACGGGCTGACTTTATCGATCGCAAAAAGTAGATATGTCGATATGTGCGTCGTCTGACCGCGAAGCGCGAATACGGCCGCGAATCCGCAGCCACTGTCGCGGATCGGATCTTTCGTCAGCGGCCCGCGTCATGGGACGGGAAAATTCTGTCGTTGCCCGTTGAGGTGTCGATGAGCATTCAGGTGTTTCTGTTTGAAAAAGCGGCGCTGGGCTTCGCGCGCAATCTCAACTCCAACACGCATTCGCATCTTGCCCTGCAGCTGACGCTGGGGCTGGAACGTGACTTCTGCCTGCACCGGCCGGATGCCGCGGGCGTGATGACGGCCGCAACCGTACGCTTTGCCTGCCTTGCGCCCGACGAACTGCACTACGTCGAACCGACGGACCACGAGCTGGCGTATCTGTACATCGATTGCGACCTGATCAGTTACACGAACTGGCACAACGCCGGTGGCTGCGTGGTCGAGCCCGACGAGAAACTGCGCGAACAGTTGCGCGTGTTTCAGCGGTCGCGCAGTAATGACAGTCAGGCGGCGTCGGATCTGGCCCAGCGCTGGCGCAATCACAGCCTGCCGGGTCTCGAGCGCGCGGCGCCGTCGCATCCGCGGCTGGCCAGCATTGTCGAATACATGGATGCGGCGCCGCTGGATGCGGGCAACCACGTAAGCCTCGCGCGGCGCGCCCATCTTTCGCCCAGCCGCTTCGCTCACCTGTTCCGTGAACAGACCGGCTTGCCGGTACGCAACTATCTGCTCTGGCGGCGTCTGCTTTGCGCGCTGACCTGTCTGCAGCAAGGGCAGTCGATCACGACCGCCGCGCATGAGGCCGGCTTCACCGACGGCCCGCATCTGAGCCGCAGCTTCCGGCGCGTATTCGGCGCGACGCCGACCGACCTGCAGGTGCAGATCGTGGTTCCGCACGCCCGCGCAAGGTCAGCAAGCTGATACAAGCAGGCCCCGGCTTGCCTACCTACTCTCGCGACTGATGCTGCACAAGGGGATTTGGCGCATCAGCCGCATCGGCAATTAGTACAAGTTGCCGCACTTATCGTACTGACCTATTTCGGGGAGATCGCCGTGAACGATCCTGCTTGCACGCGCACGCGTGGAATAGTCGCGCTGCGTCAGCGTATGAACCGGTGGCTGTCTGGTATGGCCGTCCTGCCGCTGCTGCTGTCAGCGGGCGCGGCATGGTCCGCCAGGCCCATCATCGACCCGCCCGACCCCAACTATTCGCAGCTCATCGTCCAGGAAGGCGTCGGCTGGCAACTGGTCCAGACCAACGGCGTGATGGAGGACACTGGCCAGCAATTCGCCGAGCGCTTCTACATGATCGACGGCGCGCGCGGCCTGGCCGACGCGCCGCTGCCGCAGATCATCAAGGACGAGCTGATCGACGAGCTCGCTGCTGCGCCGGCGGACGAGAACCTCTCGTTCTCGATCAGCCAGCGTATCGTCGACGAGATTGCGGTATCGATGGAGCAGGGCGGGCCGACCCAGGCGCTGATCGATATCTCCGAGGCCGACGGCCTGCCAACCGCTGACGGGGTAGCCAAGGGCTCGTGCGGCGACCGTGACATCTCCAAGAGCAAGCATTTCCGCTTCGGCGCGCCGCTCAACAGCACGCAGACGTTTGGTGGCGGCTTTTCCGGTACGGTTGCGCTGACCGGTACCGCCGAGGTCGAGGCCGATGGCGAGATCAAGGTCATCCTCAAGCGCAAGAAGATCTGGTTTCTGTGCATTCCGTACGGCGTGAGGTTCCAGCATGCGCGCGTATGGGGCACGGCCCTGGTCGATCAAGGTGCCACCGTCAGCGGCACCATCAGCTATTCGAATCCGGAAGCCCGCGAGTGGCCGATCGCCAAGCCGCGGCTGTTCTCGGTCAATTTCTGGGCGGGCCCGATCCCCGTGCATATCGGCTTCAACCTGCCGATCACCGCGGGCTTCGACAAGAACGGCATCAACGCGAGCGTCACCGGTTCAGTGACCTATAGTGGACGACGCAGCATTTCCGGCTATCTGGATTATTACTGCACGAGTTCGAGCTGCAACGGCTACTCGTCGTTCGATACCACCGACATTGATCCACCGCCGATCACCG
>Ga0207698_10002862_pt1 | contig 10320 bp, 8 predicted proteins | sample KBSCornC22_FD_184298 | JGI IMG/M metagenome (GOLD analysis project Ga0207698, IMG submission 184298) | Corn rhizosphere microbial communities from Kellogg Biological Station, Michigan, USA - KBS Corn C2-2 (SPAdes) (version 2) | ecosystem: Host-associated > Plants > Roots > Rhizosphere > Soil ...
CCATCCGCTGGTAATGTTCCTGGTGCTCGCGCGCGTATCCGAATGCCGGCAGGTCCAGCAGCGCGTGCATCTCGCGCATGGCCGGTTGCACGGCTTCCATCATCTGCTCGAATCCCTTGGAACCCTGCCCGGCCAGTTCACGCAATGCGCGGGCGAGCGGATTGTCCAGCAGCGCGGCATCCGCACCGGGGAAGTTGAAGGATTCACGCACGGCGTCGGTCCAGGCCTGCGGGTCGGCATTAACGTGCGCGCCTTTTTCGGCGAGCGTCTGCAGCAGCGAAAAATAGCTGCGCGCGCCGGCCAGCAACCGCTCCACGGTCTCGGTTTGCGCAGTCTGCGCCCGACCCGCATCGAACATTCGCGACCATTGCTCGAGTCCCTCGTGCCACGGTGTCTTGCCAGCGTCCGCCTCCGGCGGCAACGCCCCGAACGCCTTGCGCGTGGCATCGTTCCACGCGTTCCAGTATTGCTGCGACATCGCCTGCCAATCGTTTTGCGGGCGCGTCTGGTCTTGGCCCTTGGCCATGGCACGATCTCCGGGAATCAGTGCTGCCTATGGTAGTCGCGGCAATGCTGCGCCGCAACAAATCAGGCTGCCTTCAGCGGCCGCGGCTCCCGCGCGCCCGGCTCAGCCGGCGTAGCCACGTCCTTGCGCGGACGATCACCACCCGCATGGGCAAGCGGAGGAACGGCAGGTCCAGCGACAGCAACAACAAGCCGGGAACCAGCATCCAGAAACCCAATACAGGCAGGAACCCGAGCAGACCGCACGCCACCAGCAACAGGCCGACTGGAATACGCAACCATCGCGCAGACGGCTTGCGCAGCCAGCGCAGGGTGCGCCCAGCCCAACCTGGCAGCAGCCGCTGCCAGCGATCGAGGTGGAGATCCAGTCGCCGCTTGTGCCTGTCGACCATGCCTGTACGTTGCCACGGCGGCGGTCACCTGTGCATGAACGGACGATGGCCACCCCGAACTCGCGTGCTCGCCGACGCGATCCGTCCGGCGAAGCAGGCGGCACCTCGCCGCTGGCCGTCAGCGCAGGCCGGCGTTGATCTTCGCAAGCGTCGTCGCGCCAGGGCACAGCTCGCGCTCGCCCAGCGTATTGAAGGCGACCGGCGCAGTTTCGAGGTGCGCGTGCAGATCGGGCGCCTCGGGATCGAGGTACAGCAACCCTGTCACGATTTCTCCGCGCGCCTGGCAGGCGTGCAGATAATTCATGGCCGCGACGCGGTCGCCGGTGTCGTGCGAATCCGGCAACTTGCGCAGACGCAACACGCTGCCGTCGTGCTGACGCACTTCGCGCACTTCCCCGGCCGGATACTCGACCGTGATTTCCTCGTGCGACGGGATGAAGTCCATCCGGCACAACGCATGGTTGTGTTCGCGCACGTAGTCGTAGCTCTTGGTGCTGCCTTCGTGATTGTTGAACGCGACACACGGGCTGATCACGTCCACGAACGACGCACCCTTGTGCGACATCGCCGCCTTCAGGATCGGCACCAGTTGCGCCTTGTCGCCGGAAAAGCTGCGCGCGACGAAACTCGCGCCAAGCTGCAGCGCCATCCCGACCATGTCCACCGGCGCATCGGTGTTGACCGCGCCCTTCTTGGACTTGCTGCCCGCATCGGCCGTGGCCGAGAACTGGCCCTTGGTGAGCCCGTACACGCCGTTGTTCTCGACGATGTAGACCATGTCCACGCCGCGCCGGATCGCGTGCACGAACTGGCCGATGCCGATGGACGCACTGTCACCGTCGCCGGAAATGCCCAGGTACAGCAATTCGCGGTTGGCGAGATTGGCGCCTGTGAGCACCGACGGCATGCGGCCATGTACGGCGTTGAATCCGTGCGAGGCCGAAAGAAAATATGTCGGCGTTTTGCTGCTGCAGCCGATACCGGAAATCTTCGCCACGCGATGCGGCTCGATGTCCAGTTCCCAGCACGCCTGGATGATCGCCGCCGAAATCGAATCGTGGCCGCAGCCCGCGCACAGCGTCGAGATCGCGCCTTCGTAATCGCGGCGGATGAAACCGACGCGGTTCCGTTGCAGCGAAGGGTGGTGCAGTTTGGGTTTGGGGAGGTAGGTCATTGTCAAACACTCTCAAAACGTTGGGCGTCATTCCGGCGAAAGCCGGAATCCATTTTTGGCCTCTGTAAGGATCAAAATGGATTGACTCGCCACATCCTTGTGGCTCGCCCTCCGGGCCATCAGCTCCGCCGATGTTCGCTACGGCATCCTGCCTTCGCAGTCGGGTTCCGCGCTGCGCGCGGGCCCCGGAATGACGGCTGGCAATTTATGCTCTTCGATTCCCGATTCCCCGCCCTCAAGCCACCTTGCCACCACGCAACGCCATCACTTCCGCCTTGCCCATCCGTTCGCCAATCGCCTTGGCGATGAAGCGCGCGGTGATCGGCGTGCCGTCGTAATGCAGGATCGAGAGCAACCTCGCCGGGTCGATCTCGAACTGCTCGACCAACAGTGAACGCAGTTGCGCGTCGCGATTCTGCTCGACCACGAATACCTGCTCGTGGGCGTCGATGAACTCGCGCACCGAATCCGCGAACGGATAGCCACGCACGCGCAGTGCGTCGATGTGCATGCCATCGGCGTCGAGCTTCGCGATGGCTTCTGCCATCGAGGGCGAGGTGGAACCAAAATGGATCGCGCCGTGCTTCGCGGCATGTGGTGCCTTGTGCAGCACCGGCTGCGGCAACAACGCCCTTGCGGTCTCCAGCTTGCGCCGCAGGCGCTGTACGTTCTCGACGTAATCCTCACCCTTCTCGGAATATTTGGCATCGGCGTTCTTGCTGGTGCCGCGGGTGAAGAAGCTGCCGCGGGTCGGATGCGTGCCGGGATACGTGCGATATGGAATGCCGTCACCATCGACGTCGCGATAGCGGCCGAACGGCTTGCCGGCCTCCAGCTCCGCCGTGGTCAATACCTTGCCGCGATCATAGGCACGCGCATCGTCCCATTCGAACGGTTTGCTCAGGCGATGGTTCATGCCGATGTCGAGATCGCTCAGCACGAAAACCGGCGTCTGCAGGCGGTCGGCCTAGTCGAGTGCTTTCGCCGCGAATTCGAAACACTCGTGTGGGTCCTCGGGAAACAGCAGCACGTGGTTGGTATCGCCGTGCGACGCGTGCGCGCAGAACGCGACGTCCGATTGCTGGGTGCGGGTCGGCATGCCAGTGGAAGGTCCGCCTCGCTGCACGTCCACGATCGTTACCGGTATCTCGGCAAAATAGGCCAGGCCGATGATCTCGTTCATCAGCGAAATGCCGGGCCCAGAGGTGGCCGTGAACGCGCGCGCACCGTTCCATCCGGCGCCCGTGACGATGCCGATCGATGCAATCTCGTCCTCGGCCTGCACGATCGCGTAGTTGTGCTTGCCGGTGTCCTTGTCGACGCGCAGCTTCGCGCAGTATTTCTGGAACGCCTCGGCCAGCGACGACGATGGCGTGATCGGATACCACGCGCACACGGTGGCGCCGCCGTAGACCATCCCGAGCGCGGCCGCGCTGTTGCCATCCACGAAGATGCGATCGCCCACGTTGTCCCGGCGTTCGATCTTCAAGCCGATCGGTTGCAGGTGCTGCGAGGCATGATCGCGTCCGAGATCGAGCGCGTGCACGTTGGGCCCCAGCAGCGCCTGCTTGCCCTTGTACTGCTCGCCGATCAGTTGCACGATCACGTCGCGCTCGATGCCCAACAGCACCGACAGCGCGCCGAGATACATGATGTTCTTGAACAGTTGCCGTTGGCGTGGATCGTCCCACGTCTGGTTGGCGATATCGGTAAGCGGTACGCCGATGGTGGTGACGTCATCGCGGAACTTGAACCTCGGCAGCGGCTTCGAGTTGTCATAAAACAGATAGCCGCCCGGCGCGAGGCCCTTGACGTCGGCATCCCAGGTTTGCGGATTCATCGCGACCAGCAGGTCGTAGCCGCCGCGCCGGCCCAGCCAGCCAGCTTCGCTGATGCGTACCTCGTACCACGTCGGCAGGCCCTGGATGTTGGACGGGAAGATGTTGCGGGGGCTCACCGGCACACCCATGCGCAGGATGCACTTGGCGAACAATTCATTGGCCGACGCCGAACCCGAGCCGTTGATGTTGGCGAACTTGACGACGAAGTCGTTGGTGGCGGAGATGCGATTCATGCGCCACCTCGAATCGTACCCACCCCCTCCAGAACGGGAGCGTCGCCTCCCCCTTCGGAACGAAGGGGGACTGAGTGGGATGATCGGTTGCCTCCCATGTACATCCCCCCGCGCCTGAGGCGCGACCGCCTTCCGCAGGAAGGGGGCAAGAACTGCGCGAGCACTACCGACCCTGTCTTCACGCCGCCACCTTCTTCTTCGCCGGCAACGCCGAGTAATCCTCGCCCCGACCCGCATACGATTCCGCGAACAGGAATCGCCGCATGTCCCACGCTCCGGTCGGGCAGCGCTCGGCACACAGGCCGCAGTGCAGGCAGACATCCTCGTCCTTGACCATCACGCGACCAGTCTTGACGGGCTCGGACACATACAAATCCTGTTCCGTGTTCTGCGCCGGCGCGGTGAGACGCGTGCGCAGGTCGACTTCGTCGCCATTGGCCGTGAAGGTGATGCAGTCCATCGGGCACACATCGACGCAGGCGTCGCATTCAATGCAGACATCCTTGGTAAACACCGTCTGCACGTCGCAATTCAAGCAGCGCTGCGCTTCCTTCCACGCGGTCTGCACGTCGAACCCAAGCTCGACTTCCTGCTGGATGTCCTTGAGTGTCTTTTCCTTCGGTGCCCACGGCACGACGTAACGCTCATCAGGCGAAATGTCGTTGTCGTAGCTCCACTCGTGGATGCCCATCTTCTGCGATACGAGATTGGTCAACGGCGGCGGGCGATTGCGCACATTCTCGCCCTGCAAAAAATTATGGATGGATGCCGCGGCCTGATGACCGTGCTCGACCGCCCAGATGATGTTCTTGGGCCCGAACGCGGCGTCGCCGCCGAAGAATACTCTCGGATTCGTCGATTGCATCGTGAGCTTGTCGAGCTTCGGCATGCCCCACTCGTCGAACTCAATGCCGAGGTCGCGCTCGATCCATGGGAACGCGTTCTCCTGTCCGACGGCAATCAACACTTCGTCGCATTCGAGCAGGCGATCCGGCTCGCCGGTCGGCAGCAGCTTGCGCTTGCCATTGACGTCGTGCTCGGCGCGCATTGGCGTGAACCACATGCCGGTCAGTTTGCCGCCCTCGTGCACGAACGATTTCGGGTTGAGCCAGTTGAGGATTTCGACGCCTTCGTGCTCGGCGTCTTCCTTCTCCCATGGACTGGCTTTCATTTCGTCGTAACCGGAACGCACGATCACCTTGACGTCGTCGCCACCGAGGCGCCGCGCACTGCGGCAGCAATCCATCGCGGTGTTGCCACCACCCAAAACGATCACACGTTTGCCGACCTGCTTGATATGTCCGAAATAAACCGAGGCCAGCCACTCGATGCCGACGTGGATCTTGTCGGTGTCCTCGTCGCGGCCCGGAACATGCAGGTCACGACCGCGCGGCGCGCCGCAGCCAATGAACACCGCGTCAAAGTTTTCATCCAGCAGCTTGCGCAGCGAATCGATGCGGCGGTTGCCGACCAGTTCCACGCCGAGGCCGAGGATGTAGCCGACTTCCTCGTCGATCACGTGTTCGGGCAAGCGAAACCGCGGCACCTGCGTGCGCATGAAACCGCCGCCCTTGGCGTCGGCTTCGAAAATCGTGACCTTGTAACCCAGCGGCGCAAGGTCGCGTGCCAGCGCCAGGGCTGCCGGCCCTGCGCCCACGCATGCAATCCGAAAATTTTCTGCGCCTGGAATGCGTTCGGGCAAGCGCGAGCGCATGCGCGCTTCGATGCCATCGCTGCGGTTGTCGGCGGCGACCCGTTTCAGGCGGCAGATCGCGACCGGTTCCGGCTTCTCGCCATTCGATTCCTCGACACGTCCGCGTCGGCAGGCGGGTTCGCACGGGCGATCGCAGGTGCGGCCGAGGATGCCGGGAAACACATTGGAATCCCAGTTCAGAAGATAGGCGTCGTCGTAGCGGCCGGCCGCGATCAAACGAATGTATTCGGGCACCCGGGTGTGCGCGGGACACGCCCACTGGCAGTCCACCACCTTGTGGAAATACTGCGGATTGCGGATGTCGGTCGGTTGCACGCCATGCTCCTGCCGTCCGCGGGGGCGTCGGACCTGCCGGCGTCGCCCGTCGGGGCGAGTCTAACCGTTTCCCGAAAAAGCGAAAGAGGCGCAAGACGGGGATTCAGTTGCGTGAATCGTTCCCATCAGAGCAGGGTCGATGATGCGACATCAAAAAATACCGGCGCCTCCAAACAGGGCTTGCATACGGAGTTCCTGGCCTATGGGTGGCACAAAAAAACGGGCCGAGTGGCCCGCTTTTTTGATTTCGAAAGCGACAGCGTCGATTACGCGCTTGCAGCTTCTTCTTCGGTCACCGCCTTCATCGACAAACGGATGCGGCCCTGCTTGTCGACTTCCAGAACCTTGACCTTGACCACGTCGCCTTCCTTGAGCTTGTCGGAAACCTTCTCGACGCGCTCGTTGGAAATCTGCGAGACGTGCACCAACCCATCCTTGCCGGGCAGGATGGTGACGAATGCGCCGAAGTCCATCAGCTTGACGACCTTGCCTTCGTAGATGCGGCCGGGTTCGACGTCGGCCACGATCTGCTCGATGCGATGCTTCGCGGCATCGGCTGCCTCGCGGTTGACCGAGGCGATCACCACGGTGCCGTCGTCGTTGATGTCGATGGTGGTGCCGGTCTCCTCGGTGATCGAGCGGATCGTCGCGCCACCCTTGCCGATCACTTCGCGGATCTTGTCCGGATGGATCTTGATGGTGAGCAGGCGCGGCGCGTACTCGCTCATCTCGCCACGCGGCGTGCTGATCGCCTTGGCCATTTCGCCGAGGATGTGCATGCGGCCACGGTGCGCCTGCTGAAGCGCGGTGCGCATGATTTCCTCGGTGATGCCGTCGATCTTGATGTCCATCTGCAGCGCGGACACGCCTTCGGCGGTACCGGCCACCTTGAAATCCATGTCGCCGAGATGATCTTCGTCGCCGAGGATATCGGAAAGCACGACGAAGTCGTCGCCTTCCTTCACCAGGCCCATCGCGATGCCCGCGACCGGTGCCGACAACGGCACGCCCGCGTCCATCATCGCCAGCGACGAACCGCACACCGAGGCCATCGACGAGGAACCGTTGGATTCGGTGATTTCCGAAACCACGCGGATCACGTAGGGGAAGGCTTCCATCGACGGCTTGACCGCCTGCACGCCCCGCTTGGCAAGGCGGCCATGGCCGATCTCGCGACGCTTCGGGCCACCCATGCGGCCGCACTCGCCCACCGAATACGGCGGGAAGTTGTAGTGGAACAGGAAGGGATCCTTCGACTCGCCTTCCGGCGCATCGATGATCTGCGAATCGCGACCGGTGCCCAACGTGACCGTGACCAGCGCCTGCGTTTCGCCGCGGGTGAACAACGCCGAACCGTGAGTGCGCGGCAACACGCCGACGCGCACGCTGATCGGACGGATGTCTTCGAGGCCGCGGCCATCGATGCGCTGCTTGGTCTTGAGCACACTGTCGCGCACGGTGCGGTATTCGAGATCCTCGAATTCACCGGCAATGTCGTCTGCCGGCCAGCCCTTCTCTTCGGCTTGCGCCTTCAGCGCTTCCTTGACGTCGGACTTCAGCGCGGCGACCGCGTCGCGGCGCTGCAGCTTGTCCTTGATCTGGAATGCCGCGGCCAGCTTGTCGCCCACTTCGCCGCGCACGGCGGCAACCAACTGCGCGTCGCGTTCCGGCGCCTGCCAGTTCCACGACGGCTTGCCGACTTCGGTGGCGAGTTCGGCAATCGCGTGGATCGCGGCCTGCATTTCCTTGTGGCCAAACGTCACGGCGCCCAGCATCACGTCTTCGGAAAGCAGCTTGGCTTCGGATTCCACCATCAGCACGGCGTTGCCGGTGCCAGCGACCACGAGGTCGAGCGCGGAATCATTCAACTGCGTGCGGGAGGGGTTCAGCACGTACTTGCCGCCCACGTAACCGACGCGCGCGGCGCCGATCGGACCCTTGAACGGAATGCCAGCCAGCGTGAGCGCGGCGGACGCGCCCAGCAGCGCCGGGATGTCGCCGTCCACTTCCGGATTCAAGGAAACGACGGTGGCGACGATCTGCACTTCGTTCTTGAACGCTTCGGGGAACAGCGGACGGATCGGGCGATCGATCAAGCGCGAAGTGAGCGTTTCCTTTTCGGTCGGGCGGCCTTCACGCTTGAAGAAGCCGCCGGGAATGCGGCCGGCGGAGTAGAACTTTTCCTGATAATCGACGGTGAGCGGGAAGAAATCCTGCCCTTCGCGCGCTTTTTGCGCGGCGACCGCCGCGACCAGCACCACGGTGCCGCCCATGCTGACCATCACGGAGCCGGAGGCCTGGCGCGCGATCTCGCCAGTTTCGATGGTGACGGCATGCTCGCCGTACTGGAACGTTTTGGTTACTTTTGCCACGAGAGTTGTCCTTGGTTTATGCGTTCGCGTTCATGCAAACGCCGAAAGCCGGCGAGCGTTCGAATACGACGACTGCCGGCGTAGGGATCGATGTGTGCGCGCTGCTCAGCGACGCAGGCCGAGACGGCCGATCAGCGCCTGATAGCGCTCGGCGTCCTTGCCCTTCAGATAACCGAGCAGGCGACGGCGATGGTTGACCATCTTCAGAAGGCCACGACGTGAATGATGATCCTTCTTGTGCGATTCAAAGTGGCCGGACAATTGCTGGATGCGCGCGGACAGCAGCGCGACCTGCACCTCCGGCGAACCGGTGTCGGACGGCGCGCGGCGGTAATCGGCGATGATCTTGCTGGTTTCTTCGGTGGAAAGCGGCATGGGAGCCTTCTCGATGAATGAACGTGTTGAATGGAGCCGGTTCCGGCACGTGGCTTGTGCAACGACACCACGATGCCGTTGCACAAGCCGCCGCCGGGATGGGTGGAACCCGCGTCGGGCGGGCAGGTGAGCCGGATATTCTAGCCGCAACAAGCGGTTGGCAACAAGGGCGCGCCGCGCAAAAGCGGCCGGATTCCCTTTCCCACGAAAAAACGCCCCGGCGAGCCGGGGCGTTCAAATCAGCAAGCCTTGCGGCTGCCTTCTTACTTGGCGCTGGAAGCCGGAGCCGCGGACTCGGCCTTCTTCGCGTGGTGGTGATGCTTCTTCGAATGCTTCTTGGCGTGATGCTCGGACTTCGCGGTCTTGTGCTCGGACGTCATCGGAGCCGAGGTCTGGGCCGGGGCAGCCTGATCGGCGGCCGGCGCCGAGCTGGCCGGGGTGGTCTGGGCGGCAAACGCCGGGATCGAGAAAGCGGCCGCGACGATGGCGGCAAGGATCAGCTTACGCATTGCAATGGTCTCCTGGAATAGCGCGGGCCACGATGGCCCGGCGCTGCGCATATTCTGCCCGATCGGCAGTCTGGACGCTGAACGCAAACGGGTATTTTTTTAATCCTCCATCTTGCAATTCAGCGCGAGGAAGGATTGACCACCGCGCCCCGGTTCGCCATCCTGATCGGCTGTGTCTTTCACCTTGCCTGGAAACGCGATAAATGGCCGCCTCCACCCGCTACAACGCCGCCGACATCGAAGTGCTGTCGGGCCTCGAACCCGTGCGCCGCCGTCCCGGCATGTACACCGACACCTCGCGGCCCAACCACCTGATTCAGGAAGTCGTGGACAACTCGGTGGACGAGGCGCTGGCTGGGCACGCGAAGCAGATCGACGTCACCGTTCACAAGGACGGTTCGGTGACGGTGATCGACGACGGCCGCGGCATGCCGGTCGACATCCATCCCGAGGAAGGTGTGCCTGGCGTGGAGTTGATCCTGACCCGCCTGCATGCGGGCGCGAAGTTTTCCGACCGCAACTACACGTTTTCGGGTGGCCTGCACGGCGTCGGCGTGTCGGTGGTGAATGCGTTGTCGTCGTTCCTTGAAGTGCTGATCCGCCGCGAAGGCAGCGAGTACCGGATGCGCTTCAAGGGCGGCGAAGCGATCGGCAAGCTGGAAACGCTGGGCGAAGTGCCCAAGCGCCGCACCGGCACCACGCTGCGGTTTCTGCCCGACCCGAAGTATTTCGATTCACCGAAAATCTCGTTGCCGAAACTGAAGCATCTGCTGCGCGCGAAAGCCGTGCTGTGCGCGGGATTGACGGTGACGCTGCTGGACGAAGCGTCCGGCGAACACGAGGAATGGCGCTATGAAGACGGTCTTGCCG
>Ga0207698_10002863_pt1 | contig 10316 bp, 10 predicted proteins | sample KBSCornC22_FD_184298 | JGI IMG/M metagenome (GOLD analysis project Ga0207698, IMG submission 184298) | Corn rhizosphere microbial communities from Kellogg Biological Station, Michigan, USA - KBS Corn C2-2 (SPAdes) (version 2) | ecosystem: Host-associated > Plants > Roots > Rhizosphere > Soil ...
AGGGCGAGAGCCGCTACCAGGAGCTCGAGTCCTGGGCGTGGGCACGGCTCACCCAGCGCCTGCGGGCGGTACGTGCGCGCCGCGCGCGTCTGCGCCCCGCCGCAGCCTGATGGCGAGGCGGCCTGTGGGCCGCCTGGGTCGCTGATAGCCTTGCGTCAGGCTCATGGCCATTGATTTCGCCATCCGACGCTGCGCGAGGCGCTCCGCTCCTGCGGTCGTGCGCCCGCGCGCGCTTACACGAGGAGACACGAGGATTGCCTTGGTTCCGGTTCCGACGACGCAAGGACGACCCGGCGGCAGAGGCCGCCACGACGGCCGAGGAGGCGCAGGCACAGCCTGAGGCGCTCGCCGTCGGGGAGACAGACGAGGCCGACGAGGCCGACGAAACGACCGCGACCGAGGGCGCTGCCGCGCGCAAGCGTCGGCGTCGCGGAAGCCGCGGTGGCAAGGGCCGCCGCAAGCCCGGCGCATCCGCCGACGCGGCCGAGGATGGAGACTCCGCGCCTGCCGAGGAAGCGCCGAAGCGGCAGCAGAAGATGTCCGCCGAGAAGGGCGAGAAGGGCGAGAAGGGCTCCGCCGAGAAGGGTGAGAAGGGCGAGAAGGGCTCGCGCAGCCGTTCCGGCCAGCGCTCCGGCGGACGCGAGCGGCGCCGGCAGGTACCGCGCCGCGCGCCGCTCCCGCAGGCGAAGCGCGAGCTTCTGATCTCGGTCGACGTCGGCGAGCAGCGCGTCGCGCTGGTCGAAGACGACCGCGTCGCCGAGGTCTACCTCGAGCGGCCCGAGCGGCGCTCGATCGCGGGGAACATCTACGTCGGCCGGGTGGACAACGTGCTGCCCGGCATGGAGGCGGCGTTCGTCGAGATCGGCCTCGAGAAGAACGGCTTTCTCTACGTGGACGAGATCGTCGTGCCGGAGCTCGAGGGCAAACGGCACGGAAAGAAGATCACCGACCTGATCCAGCGCGGGCAGCAGATCCTCGTGCAGGCGGTCAAGGACCCGATGAAGACGAAGGGCGCGCGCTTGACGACGGAGATCTCGCTGCCGGGGCGGTTCCTCGTCTACGTGCCGAACGGCGAGGGCCTCGGCGTGTCGCGCCGGCTCGAGGACGCCGAGCGCAACCGCCTCAAGGACATCCTCAAGAGGATCGCGCCCTCGACGGGTGGCGTCATCGTGCGCACCGCGGCCGAAGGCGCCTCGGCGGAGGACATCGAGCGCGACCTCGTCTTCCTCCAGCGGCTCTGGAAGACGATCCAGGCCCGCCAGAAGCTCGCGACGGGCCCCGAGCTCGTCTACCAGGAGGCGGAGCTGCCGCTCCGGATCGTCCGCGACCTCTTCGCCGGTGACTTCGTCGCCGCGCACGTCGACTCCGAGCGCACCTACAAGCGCATCGTCGGCTATCTGAAGAAGACGTCGCCGCACATGATCGAGCGGGTCCACAAGACGAAGGACAAGGAGCCGCTCTTCGCCAAGTTCGGCGTCGACAAGGAGATCGAGTCGACGCTCGACCGTCGTGTCGACCTGCCCTCGGGTGGCTACCTCGTGTTCGACTACGCCGAGGCCTTCACGGTCATCGACGTCAACACGGGCAGCTTCGTGGGCTCGCGCTCGAAGAGCTCGACCCAGCGTCTCGAGGACACGATCGTCAAGAACAACCTCGAGGCCGTGAAGGAGGTCGTCCGCCAGCTGCGGCTGCGCGACATCGGCGGGATCGTCGTCATCGACTTCATCGACATGGCGAACCCGAAGAACCGGCAGGCCGTCGAGGAAGCGTTCCGCACGGAGCTCGAGCGAGACCGGACGAAGACGTACGTCGTCGAGATCTCGCCGCTCGGCCTCGTCGAGATGACGCGTCAGAAGGTGACGGACGGCCCGCGCGAGGTCATGACCCGGAAGTGCCCGACGTGCGCGGGCGACGGGATCGTCGTCTCCGACGCCACGATCGCGCTCCAGGTGGAGCGCCGCCTCAAGGCGCTCGCGGTCGCGGGGGCCGGGTCGCGCATCCAGGCCTACCGGATCGCTCTCCACCCGAGGACGCTCGCGCTTCTCGCCGGCCCCGGCGGCCAGCGGCTCAGCGCGCTCGAAGACGCGACCCGCAGGCGGTTCTTCCTCGTCCCGGCCGAGGGTCACGCTCACGCGGACCACTTCGAGGTGCTGGCCGAGGGGCGGCGCGAGGACCTCGCACCTCAGACGTCCCTGACCGAGGGGGCCGAGGTCGAGCTGAAGCTCGTCGAGATCGACCTCCATGACGGCACCGCGGCGGTCGGGAAGCTCGACGGCATCGACGTCGTTCTCGCCGACGCGGCGAAGCTCGTCGGCAAGAAGGCGAAGGTCACGATCGGGCGGGTGCTCGAAGGCAGGCGTTCGCGACGCTCGTCGCCGGCGATCCCGGCGTCGCCCCGATCACCTTCGAGAGCGAGGCCGAGAAGCCGACCCGCGCACCCGCGCGCCGTAAGTCCGACGAGCCCGAGGCCGCGGAGCCGGAGGCCGACGCGACCGTCGAGCCCGAGCCCGAGCTCGAGGGGGAGGACGACGACGCCGTCATGGAAGGCGAGCTCGAGGCCGAGGAGGCGGCGGCGACGGACGAGGACGGCTTGCCGACGCCTGCGAAGAAGCGCACCCGTCGCGGCTCGCGCGGTGGGAAGCGCCGCAAGAAGCCCGCCGCGACCGTCGACGACGCCGACGCCGACGCCGACGCCGACGAGCAGCCGTCCGAGCCTGGCCCCTCGGCCGAGGACGCGGCACCGCCGGCCGCGCCGGATGACGTGGCTGTCGAGAAGCCGGCGCCGAAGCGCCGCGCGCCCCGGATCCACGTCCCGGACGACGGTGCGTCAGACGATGCCACCGAGCCCGAGACGCCTGCCGAGGACATGCCCTCCGCAGCCGGGACGGACGGCGACGGCGCCGCGCCGCGAAAGCGGACACGCCGCGGGTCGCGTGGTGGCCGGAACCGCAAGAAGAAGACGACGGCCGCGGTGAACGGCGACGGCGCCGAGGCCACCGAGGCCGCCGAGGCGTCAGCGGCCACCGAGCCCGACGCGGCCGAGAGCGCTGCAGTCGAGCTCGAGACGAACGGCGACACAGCGCCACCGGAGCCGGCGCCAAAGGAGGTCGCCGTCGAGGTCGCGGACGCTTCGGCGGACTCGGCGGAAGAGGCCGGATACGTCCCGATGTCCGAGTGGATCGAGGACTTCGACCGCAGGCCGTGACCGGCTCCGCGCCTCGGATCTCCGCTACAATCCTGCGGCTCGCGGGCGCTGCCCGCGTTTTCCTCGTCAGAAGGCCTCGAGCATGAGCTACGCGATCATCTCCGTCGGTGGGAAGCAGTACCGCGTCCGCGAGGGCGAGCGGCTGCTCGTCGACCGTCTCGCGCTCGATGACGGCTCGTCCTTCACGCCCGCCGTGCTGCTCGCCGGCGGCTCCGGCGATCCGCAGATCGCGCCGGCCGACGTGGTCGTCACGGCGACCGTGCTCTCGCAGGAAAAAGGCCCCAAGATTCGCATCGGCAAGTACAAGAAGCGGACGGGTTACAAGCGCCACACGGGCTTCCGCTCCTCGCTCACCCGCATCCAGATCGAGTCGATCGGCGGCGCGGGGAAGGCCGAGCGCGCGAAGCCGAAGCAGAAGGCGACGCCCGAGCCGGCCGCTGCGCCCGCCGAGGCACCGTCCGGGCTGCCCGAGGGCTACGAGGGCCTCACGGTCGCGCAGATCAAGGAGGCCGCGTCGTCGTGGGACGCGGACGCTGTCGCCGCTGCCCTCGACTACGAGCAGGCGCACGGCAAGCGCAAGGGCGCCATGGCCGCGCTCGAGGCCGCGACCGCAGAGGAGGAGAGCTAGATGGCACACAAGAAGGGGCTCGGCTCCTCCAAGAACGGCCGCGACTCACAGAGCCAGCGGCTCGGAGTGAAGATCTTCGCCGGCCAGGAGGTCAAGGCCGGGATGATCATCGTCCGCCAGCGCGGCACCCGCTTCCGCCCGGGGCCGGGCGTCGGCATCGGCCGCGACGACACGCTCTTCGCCCTCCGTCCGGGCGTCGTCGAGTTCCATCGCAGCGGCGAGCGGCGCTCGATCTCGGTCACGGCTCCCGTCGAGGCCTGACGCCGGAAGCCGCTTCGCGGCGGCTTCGGTGGCTCCGTGTTCCACGACCGTGCCCGCATCGTCGCCCGCTCGGGACGTGGCGGTGACGGAGCGCTCAGCTTCCGACGCGAGAAGTACGTCCCCCGGGGTGGGCCCGACGGGGGGGACGGTGGCCGCGGCGGCGATGTGACGCTCGTCGCCGATCCATCGCTGCGCGACCTGTCCTCGCTGCGCGGCAGGCGCGTCTTCGCCGCCGCGCGCGGCGGGAACGGCGGCGGCTCGCGCAAGCACGGTGCGGACGGCACGCCCGTCGATCTCGCCGTTCCGGTCGGGACGCAGGTGACGGGGGAGGACGGCGGGCTCGTATCGGATCTCGCGCGGGCGGGTGCTCGCGTCGTCGTCGCGCGCGGCGGCGCCGGTGGACGCGGCAATGCGCGCTTCGCGACGCCGACCCGGCAGACGCCGCGCTTCGCGGAGACGGGGATGCCGGGCGAGGAGCTGGAGCTCGAGCTTCGCCTGAAGCTGGTGGCCGACGCCGCGCTCGCAGGGCTTCCGAACGCCGGCAAGTCGTCGCTCCTGCGCCGCATCTCGAACGCGACGCCCAAGGTCGCCGACTACCCGTTCACGACGCTCCAGCCCGTGCTCGGCACCGTCGAAGCACGGGACGGGACACAGCTGACCGTCGCCGACGTGCCCGGCCTGATCGAGGGCGCGAGCGACGGCGTCGGCCTCGGCCACGCGTTCCTTGCGCACCTCGAGCGCGCGCGCCTGCTCGTGCACGTGATCGACGGCTCCGAGGGCGACGCCGACGACCGCTTCGCGACGATCGACCGCGAGCTGGCGCTCTACGGCGCGGGCCTCGACGAGCGGCCGCAGATCGTCGTCCTCAACAAGGCCGACCTCACGCCCGATCCTGCGCGATTCTCGGTCGACGACGCGCGCATCGTCGCCGTCCATCGGGTCTCCTGCGCCACGGGAGCGGGGATCGAGGATCTGAAGCGCGCGCTCTTCGCGCTCTGCCCGGTGGCGCCCGAGCTCGGCGACGAGGAGGCCGAGCTCCCCGAGTTCCTGGACTACCGCCCTGCTCCTCCGGCGCGGCGGTCGTTCCGGATCCTGCGCACCGACCGGGGGTTCCGGGTCGTTGGCGCGATCCCGGGCGACGACGAGCTCGAGGAGGCGCTGCGCGGCGCGGGAATCCGCCGCGGTGTGCTGGTCGAGATCGGCGACGAGGAGCTCGAGTGGGAATGAACATCGGCATCCTCGGAGGCGCGTTCGACCCCCCGCACATGGGCCACGTCGAGCTCGCGCGACGCGGGATCGAGCGATTCGATCTCGACCGGCTGCTCGTGCGCGTCGTCGAGGAGCCCGGCCACAAGGACGTCGCGACCGCGCCGCAGATCCGCCGCTTCCTCGCCGAGCTGGCGTTCGCTCCGCTCGACGAGGCAGAGGTCTCACTCGACCCGTTCCCGCGGACGGTCGACTCGCTCCAGGCGCTGGCGCTCGACGACCCCGTCTTCCTGGTCGGCGCGGACGAGTTTGCGAGCTTTCTCGCCTGGAAGGAGCCCGAGCGGGTGCTCGACCTTGCGCGCCTCGGCGTGGCGACGCGTCCGGGCGTCGACCGCGCGACCCTCGACGACGTGCTCGCCAGGCTCTGCAAGCCCGACAGGGTCGTCTTCTTCGAGATCGACCCGCTGGCCGTCTCGTCGTCCGACATCCGGGCGCGCGCCGCGGCAGGTGAGCCGATCGCCGGCCTCGTCCCGGGCGCGGTCGCGGCCGAGATCGGGCGGCTCGGCCTCTACGGCGCGGAGTGACCTGTGCGCCGTGCCCGGGGCTATGCTTCGTGACAAGAGATTGCTTGTGCTGAGGCAGCACAAGCGGTGACCGACTGGACGACTGCGACCTGAGCTCTCTCGAAACCGCACGACGTATCGCCGCTCTCTGCGAAGAGAAGCTGGCGACGGACGTGGCGATCCTCGACATGCGGTCGGTATGCGACTACACCGACTACTTCGTGATCGCGACCGGGAAGAATCCCCGTCTGACGAAGGCGATCCACGACGAGGTGTACGCCGTGCTCAAGCGCGACGCCAAGGTGACGCCGCGCTCCTCGAGCGGCCTTCCGGAGGCGAGTTGGATCGTCGACGACTACCTCGACGTCGTGCTCCACGTCTTCACGCCGGAGACGCGCGAGTACTACCGCCTCGAGGACCTCTGGGACGACGTCCCGAAGCTCGAGGCCGCGGCGACGGCGTAGCTCCTCCCGAGGCGGTGGTGCTGACCTGCCGACCCGGTCGTTACGGCGGAACGAGTCGAGCGTGGCGCTTACCGCGCCGCGTGATAAGAAACTGCTCCCCGCGAAGGGATCGCTCCAGATACCACCCAAAGTGCTCGCGGAACTCGTGCGAGCCGACCTCGGTTCCCTCAGGAGTGGAGCTAGCCGGGCTCGAACCGGCGACCTTCTGGGTGCCACCCAGACGCTCTCCCAACTGAGCTATAGCCCCGAACTCGTAACGCGCAGCCATGGTAACAGCACCGCGTTGCCCGTTTCGCGCGGGCTCGAGCCGAAGATGCAGCATCCCGCGGCCCTCCAAATGTGTCGCTGGAATGAGGTAGCACCGATCGACGTCGGGGCAGAAGACGCCGATCGCGTCGATCTCATCGGCGGTGTAGATCGTGCGAACGTAGCCGGTTGGTGTGAGACGGCTCGTGCGCACGCCCACGACGATCACGTCGCCCCGACGGCGGGCCCACTTGCACTGCACGCGAAGCGGTCCTGAACCGGCGTCGATCGCCAGGTCGTAGCGCGCACGTTCGTTGACCGGTCGCAGCACGGCCCAGCCGAGTCGGATCGCAGCGACGGTGATCTCAGCCTCGGCGATCGCACCTTTGGCGTTTGAGTCCACGAACACATGTTCTCTTGGTGTCCGGATGGACACCGCATCGGCGGAGCTTGTCGCGAGGATTCCGGGGGCGGGCCTATAGACCCGCCCCCGGAGCTACGGTGCTACGCGCCGACGATCGTGATCGTGCGGAGAACCTCGGCGGTCGTCGCCGTGTTCGCCGTCACCGTGACGCGGTAGGTCTTCTTCTTCGCCACCGTGAGCTTCGCCACGCGCGGCTTCACAGTGCAGTCGAGGCCGAGCGGGGCGGCGCCCTGGCTGACCGCCACGAGCTTCGACTTCAGGTAGCTGCGGATCGTGTAGCCGACGGTCGTGCCGGCGGCGTTGTTCGCGCAGTACTCGCGCAGGTAGACCGTGATCTTCGGGTTCTTCGTGCCGCCGCGGACGGTCATCTTGCCGTTGACCGGGCTGAGCGGCTTGGCCGTCCGGGCGAAGGCGGGCTGGGCCCGCTTCGGCGACGCGTCCTGGCGGTAGATCCCGCTCTGCCAGAGGCTGCCCTGCGAGTCCTGCATCACGAACCACACGAACATCTGGACGCGCGGGTCCTTGCGGGCCATCCCGATGGCCTGCGGGATGTAGGCGGCCTGCTGCGCCTCGGTGACGCCCTTCGGCTCGCCCGGCTTGGTCTCGTTGCCGTACTCCGTGATCCAGATCGGGACGTTCTTGCGCTTGAACGCGGCGTCGAGGTCCTTTTCGAACTGCGGGAAGCTCTTGAGCGTCACATTCGGGTAGCGGACGAGCTGCGTCGGCTTCTGGTTGACGGGGAACGGGTAGGGGTGCTGCGCCCAGGCGTCGAACTTGACGCCCTTCATGTTGGCCGCGACACCCTTCATGAATGTCGCCGGGGCGACGGTGTCGGTGCCGGCGCGGGGCTTGTCACGCCCGTTGGACGAGGTCTCGCCGATCCCGATCTGGGCGCTGCGGTTCCCCGCCTTGATGCCGGTGATCCCCGCCTTCGCGAGCTTGGCGTAGTTCGCCGGGCTGACGATCTTGCCCTTCGCGTTGAACTGCGGCACGAGGAACGTCGCGAGGTTCGACTCGTTCCAGATCGTGAAGAAGCGGACGTACGGATAGCCGGCGTAGCGGCCGGAGTAGCGGGACGCGACCGCACGGGCGAAGTCCTGGAAGTCGGCGAGGTTATTCGGCATCGCCTGCGGCTTCTGGCCGCCGTTCGCCCAGGAAGGCGTGCCCCACAGGGTGATGAGCACCTCGGTCCCGCGCTGCTGCGCGTTCCGGACGAATTCGTCGATGTCGCCGAACTGGTACGCCGGGTCGAAGGGGTCGGTCGCCTGGGTGGGACGCGTGGGCGCCACCTTCGTCCAGTCGACGATCGTCCGCAGGATCGTCGCGTTGTTCGCGCGCGCCCGGTCGAGAGCGTCCAGGCGCGTGCCGTCCCAGCGGAACATCGGGTCGTCGTGGAAGCCGACCCACATGCGGTCGGCCGCCGTTGCTGCAGGGACGAGGAAAGTGGCTGCGAGACACGCGAAGAAGAGCAGGCGGACGATGAAACGCACGTGGACCTCCTTGGGCGGATTCGGGACGGGGGCACGGTAGCCCGACCGCGTTATGGCGGTGTAAGGCGGTTCTCCCTCTGATTCGCGCCCTTCCCGCGACTGCCTGCAAGCGCGCGGAGGCGAGCGCTCCCGCCGATCGCGTAGACTCGGCGGATGGTCTGGGAGATCGTCTTCATGCTCGTGCTGCTGAAGATCCCCCTCGTGTACCTGTGCATGGTGGTCTGGTGGGCGATCCGCGCCGAGCCTCACGACGAGCAGCCGACGGCGCCCGTTCGTGTGACCGACACCCCTGAAGGAGACGCTCCGGTGCACCGCCGGCAGACGCCGCCTCGCGGCGGCCGGCCGGACGCTGGCCGCCGTGGCGCCCGCGCACCGCACCGGGCGCCGTCGCGTCCGCATGCCTCCCGCGCCGAGGTGCGCTCGTGAGCTCGGTCGACGAGACACACGGCGACCGGACGACCGCGGCCGACACGATCGCCGGGCTGCTCGCCGTCGGGTCGATCGTCCTCTCGGCGATCGCGATGGGCTTCGGTCTCCTACTGCAGCTCGACGCCCATCCAGCTCGCATCGCTCCGGTGGCGATCGTCGCGGCGCTCGTCGCGGCCCGGATGAGCGCCCGCTACCAGCCGCTCGCCCTCAAGGCGGCGCTCTTCGGCGCCCTCGCGTGGGTCGTGGGCATGATCGTCGTGATCGTCACCGACGGCCCGCTGTTCTAGCGCGACCGGTCGGAGCCGCCGGGCCGGCCGCCTCCGGCGACGCTGCTACAACACAGCGAGACATGGCATCGACGGACGTGACGGGCCCGAACGCCGCCTACGTGGCGCAGCTCCTCGAGGACTACCACGATGCCCCCGCGAGCGTCCCCGCCGAGTGGCGCCGGATCTTCGAGGAGTCCGAGGAGCCGTCAGAGGCAACCGACGGCGCGGGGGCAACCGGAAACGGCGCGCCGCCGGCCGCTGCCGCCGCTCCGGTCACGGTCGCCCCGCCCGCTGCGACTCCGGCCGACCCGGGCCTGCTCGGCGCCGTCGCCGCGGCGATGGCGCTCGTCAAGGCGTACCGCATGCACGGCCATCTCGCCGCGCGCCTCGATCCGCTCGGCTCGGAGCCGATGGGCGACCCGGCGCTCGACGAGACCCGGCTCGTCCCCCCGCTGACGCCCGAGCTCCAGGCGCGGATCCCCGCGGGCCTGCTGCGTCTCTATGTCCCCGGCGCCACGCTGCTCGAAGCGCTTCCGCAGCTGCGCGAGGTGTACATGGGATCGAGCGCCTACGAGATCGAGCACATCTCGGACCACGCCGAGCGCGTCTGGCTGCGCAAGGCGATCGAGTCCGGTCGCTTTCACGACCCGCTCGAGCCCGAGCGGCGGGTGCGGCTGCTGCGGCGCCTGGCCCAGGTCGAGGGCTTCGAGCAGTACCTGCGCCGGTCGTTTCTCGGCCAGAAGCAGTTCTCGCTCGAAGGGCTCGACGTGCTCGTCCCGATGCTCGACGAGGCGATCGAGCTCGGCGCCGAGGGCGGCGCGCACCAGGTCGTCGTCGGGATGGCCCACCGCGGCCGCCTCAATGCGCTCGTGCACACCGTCGGGCGCTCGTACGAGGCGATCCTCCGCGAGTTCGAAGGCGAGCGCTCGTACGACGCACTCGTCGTCGACCCGGAGGGCGGGAGCGGCGACGTCAAGTACCACCTGCCGGCGTCCGGGACGCGGGTCACCGCCTCGGGCGAGATCGAGGTGACGATCGCGCCGAACCCGAGCCACCTCGAGGCCGTCGACCCCGTCGTCGAGGGCTGGACCCGCGCCGAGCAGACCGACCGCTCCCAGGGGTCGGGCCTCC
>Ga0207698_10002879_pt1 | contig 10291 bp, 18 predicted proteins | sample KBSCornC22_FD_184298 | JGI IMG/M metagenome (GOLD analysis project Ga0207698, IMG submission 184298) | Corn rhizosphere microbial communities from Kellogg Biological Station, Michigan, USA - KBS Corn C2-2 (SPAdes) (version 2) | ecosystem: Host-associated > Plants > Roots > Rhizosphere > Soil ...
CCGTGAATCTTGCTGTCGGTGGACTCACCATGCAGATCGAGATTCAACTAACCGATCTGGCTTCATTGCCAAAGCAGGAAGCGCCTAAAGCATAATGGCAGATAGAATTCTTACATGGGGAGAATTCTTAGCAGCAGAGGTGCCGCTGAAACTCGTTGATAACGGCGATGACTCGTATACCTTTGGCATTGAAGATGTCGGCGATGGTGTAGCAGAAGTCATCGATGCGCCGTTTGCCGAAGTTGTCAGCGGGAAATACCCATTGAAATTTGTCGATAACGGCGACGGGAGTTACTCGTTCGCCGTTAGTTCTGGATTTGTACCGGAGGAAGATATGCCAACTATTGAAGTTCCAACTGGGGTAATTGATGGCGTGAATGTGACGTTCACGCTATCGGCTACTCCGACGAAGCTATTGTTATTCCGCAACGGTCAGTTGCAGGACACATTCAGTTTAACGCCCGATTATTCCTTAGTCGGGGCTACTATCACGTTCATTGTGCCACCAACCGGAGGGCTCAACCCTGACGATTTGGTTGCGTGTTTCTGGAGTTAATTATGGGAAATACTAAATTTAATCCGAATCAGTTGCCGAATACAGTAGCTCAAACTGCTAAGACAACACTAACCTCGGCGCAGCTGCTTGCGCTTCAAGCAACGCCGATTCAAGTAGTGTCGGCTCCTGGAACAGGCTTTATCACAAGACCTACTTCGGTGTCTTTCTTTTTTCATCCGATGACGACTCCTTATGCAACTGGCAGTGGAAATTTTGTATTTAAATTTGGCTCTAACATTGTGACAAGTAGTTTAATGTCGGATGGGATCATTCAAGAAACTGTCGAACAGGTGGGATGTATTACTCCATCTGTAGGTGTTCTTGGCGGCGGCACTTTTGGGGATTTGAGCGATTATGAGAATAAAGCATTGCTCATCTCTCAAGATGGTTCTGGTGAATTTACGAATGGCGATGGCACTTTAACAGTAGTTGTGCAATATAACGTAGAACCAATCGGATCATAACCTATGGCAGACCTAACCAACATAACCTGGCCTCAGATATTAGGCGGCGGTGGCGCTCAGGATATTCCAAGGCTTAATATCAAACTGATCAATAATGGCGATGGCAGTTATTCATTCTTTAATAGTGGCGGTGGTGGCGGTGTAGCAACGATTGTTGCCGGAGATGGCATAACGGTCGATGCGACCGATCCGAGTAACCCGATCGTTTCTGTATCTACTACGATTCAACGTGCTCGTGGCGGGTGGTCGGGTGGCTCTGTTGCAGGGTTAGCAACCGGTAGATTTGCCGGCATCGGGCGAGACTTTTCCAATAGCGTGAATAATCTCGATGCCCTAAGTTCGAACTTTGCGACGATTGCTAATGTCAGCGGTACTCTCAGGAATCTTACAGTGTACTGCAACGGCACTGCTACTGGAAGCACCAACACTTATACTGTCTATAAAAATGGCGTAGCTACCGCCATGACGGTTACTATTACGGCGGGTAATATCGGGCATGACGATGTACACACTGTTGATTTTGTTGTCGATGACATTTTAATGATCAGTCCGGAAGTTCAGAATGAACTTGATCTTAACACTTGGACAATTGGCTACGAATTTGATCTGACCTAATGACCGATACCGGAGCCATATTAAAACAAGGGCTTACGCTCGGCGAGTTATTCGCTGTCGGCGTCGATGACCATGTCGTTACCATTCCTGTCAGTGATATTTTCCCCGATCAAACCGGTCATGGCGGGGAGTTCCTGCAAACCGATGGCTTCGGCAATCTAAGCTGGGATTCTGCCGGAGGTGGTGGAGGTGGAACAGTAACCACAGTCTCGGTTGTAACTGCTAATGGCGTTTCCGGTTCTGTCGCCAATGCAACCACAACTCCGGCAATCACACTGACGCTTGGAGCAATTACGCCAAGCTCTGTTGCGGCAGTTGGTACGGTAACCGGTTCAAACTTATCGGGCACAAATACCGGTGATCAGACGATCACGCTAACCTCGGATGTGACTGGCTCGGGCACTGGTAGCTTCGCTACTACAATTGCGAATAATGCCGTGACCTATGCTAAGATGCAGGCAATATCGGCAACCAGTAAATTACTTGGCAGTTCATCGACAACAACGCCAGTACAGGAAATTACGCTTGGCTCTGGGTTATCACTAACCGGGACAACGCTAAGTGCAACTGGTTCTGGTGGTACGGTTACAACGGTATCCGTCGTGACCGTGAATGGAGTTAGCGGCTCAGTGGCGACAGCCACAACGACGCCAGCTATTACCCTGACACTTGGTGCCATAACTCCTACCTCGGTAGCTGCCAGCGGAACCGTCACCGGGTCGAATCTTTCTGGTACTAATACTGGCGACCAAACAAGTGTAACTGGGAATGCTGGCACGGCAACGGCATTGCAAACGGCCAGGAATATCAACGGTGTTGCCTTCGATGGGACTGCGTCTATTACCGTTACTGCCGCAGCTGGTACACTTACTGGTACAACATTAAACTCATCGGTAGTAACGTCGAGCTTAACGGCAGTCGGGACGATTGCAACGGGTGTCTGGAATGGAACGACGATTGCAATAGCTAATGGTGGCACAGGGCAGACGACGGCTCCAAATGCAATTAATGCGCTGCTTCCTTCACAGACTGGCAATAATGGGAAATTTTTAACGACCGACGGTTCGGTTGCCAGCTGGGGTACTGTTAGCGCTGGCGTTACCAGTATTACGGGCACAGCAAATCAAGTGATCGCTTCGGCTTCGACTGGTGCTGTTACATTATCTACTCCACAAAGCATTGCGACCAGTTCGACGCCGCAGTTTGCCAGATTGGGATTAGGGGTTGCAGCCGATGCGACGGCTCCGTTAGTTGCCGACCTAAGTGCATTAACGACCACAAATGTCACCGGGTTGCTGCTTCAAAATAGCACGGCATCGACATCAGGGTCTACTCGTCAAACGTCTCCGATGCTGTCATTGGCTGGACACGGGTGGACGTCGTCGGATGTGCTTCATACATGGAGCCATTGGGTAAATGTAATAAATGGCAGTCAATCCACTTATACTATCTTTAGTAAGGTTGGTGCAGGCGCACTTAATACCCGGTTGCAATTAGATCAGGCGGGACTTCTTACTATCACGAATCTTAATATCAATCTTGGTGATGGCATTCTAACGATCGCCAGTGGCTTAGTTGCCAGAAATCTTGCTGCGGCAAATAGCATTCCGTTTGGCTCTGGTACTGGTTCTGTTACGGCTAATTCTACAAATCTAACCTATTCGCTCACAGGCGGATTGACGACAAAACTTGCCGATGCGCTGACCAACACCGTCGCAGACGGACTAACAATCGGACACAATGCTACTGGCACACAGGCAAACGGGTTTGGATCACGGTTATTATTTAATCTCGAAAGTTCCACGACCGTTGACCGTAATGCAATTGGGCTAACTGCTCTTTGGACAGATGCAACAGATGCCACGCGCTCAGCAGCATTAGTATTTACTGGTGTTAATAATGCTGCGGCTATTGCCGAGTGGGGTAGGTTTAACAATGGGCTATTAACTATCGGCGTCGCTGGTACATTACTTGGGCAAATCGGTTTCTCCGGTTCAACCTCTGGGACAACCACGCTAAAAGCTGCGGCTGCTGCCGGTGGAACATTCACTCTGCCTGCTGCCGATGGCACAGTTGGACAAGCATTGATTACCAACGGCTCTGGTGTATTATCGTTTGGCACAGCCAGTACAAAAGTCTTTTCGAACACGAGTGTCCCGGGTGGCAATACCATTGCTAATACTGTAGTTGAAACAGCATTCTCATCGAGTTATACGATTCCGGCAAATGCGTTAGCAGCAGGGAATGTATTGCGGCTTAAGATGTGGGGAGTCTATTCTACCGATGTGATCGCTCCGACGCTTCGGATGAAAGTGAAACTTGGCTCGACGGTGATTTTGGACTCCGGTGCTGTCTCTGCGTTAGTCGGCGCATCAACAAATCTTGGCTGGTCGGTTAATACCGATCTATCGTGGTTCACGATTGGTGCGAGCGGAACGGTCGATTCACAAGCTGTCGGTGAGTTCGCAACGGCTGCCGCTGCGGCTATCACTATCAACGAAGCTAATACTGCAACAACGACGATTGATACTACTGCCACGCAAGCGATCACTGTGACTATTACGTGGGGGACTGCCAATGCCAGCAATACTATTACAATGCGTCAATTCACAATTGAGTGGCTTAAATAATGGTAAATAAAAACCTGCCATATCTCATTGCAGCTCTGCTCTGTACCTTTGGCTTAGGCTACGGAATTCGCAGTTGTACGGTTCAGCAAAGCATCGGCAAAGCCGAAGATAGCCTTGCAGTGCATCGGGATAAGTCGGCGTTTATCTCCGGTCAGATCCAGCGTGATACTGCCGAGATCACGGCGCTCAGAGATTCGTTATCGGCAGCAAGTCTCGAATCACAATCGCTCAGGGCTAAACTTGTTTCTGCCAAAAGCAAAGTGATCGTGATTAAACCGATCACAGATAAATCGGATGTCAGTAATTTTTTAGGTGAGTTTGGAAGGGAGAATCAGTGAAAGCCCTGTTTCTCATACTGCTTCTTGCTTCGCCTGTCTATGCTCAGCTAACGGCTCCGGCAGATACAATGGTATCGATGCCACTAACGGAAGCTCGTGGAATCGTCAGGGGCATCCAGTTGCTACAGGCAGATACCGCAAAGAAAGCTCAGATCATCTTTGCTCAGGATCATCTACTTGGTTCACTCACGAATGAGATAGCAATAGCCAATCAGATGATCCGCAAGCAGAAGCAAGTGATCGCCGAGCAAGCCGAACAACTGAATTTGGCAAAGCAGGACGCACTGTTGTATCAGCAGATCATCAAAGAGCAAGAACCGAGTGTGCTTGCAAAATGGTATATACAAGTGCCTATTGGGGTTATTCTTGGCGGGATTATTGCTTATAAGATACTCAAATGAGCATAAAGAATTTTATAGGGGTGGTGTTTGTGCCTGTTCTGGCTCCGGCCTTACGGGCGAAAAATAGTCATATCGTTGGGTACTTGCGTATGTTAATAGCGCCATTACGCTCGGCAGTTTTCTGGCGCAGCCTTCTTACATTTTTCTTCATAACCATCGTTATTATGGACGCCACCACAATGATTTCCATAAGCCCTCAAGGAGCAATGATACTGCTTGCTGTGGCTGGTTTTGGTTTTTCGATCTACAAATATTACCGCAACGAACGCAAAAGCGAGATTGCGATAATAAAAGATAATGTAGCCAGCATTGATAAAAATGTCGATGAACGATTAAATGTCATCGACAAGAAACTCACTGTTGTGTTGCAACATCTCCACATAACTATACCAAACTAATGAACTTCGATAATACCGATGTAGCTTCGCTACTCAATGGCTACAGTGACACAGACTTTTCCAATGCTTCAAGTTATGTTTCGAGCAATGGTTTGCTTGGCTATTTCACGGCAAACTTTAATGTGCCTGGATTCTGGAATACCTCGATGGGATGGCTTGATTCGGCAGATACCGCGCTTCTGGCAAATAACTTTTCCTATGTTGCAACCAAAATGGGATCGGTTAATTGTCAGGGACTCGATCTAACGATCGACATTCAGGACAACAAGGGAGGCCTGCCCGGTTGGATTTATCTCAAGATACACTCCAATGTCAGGCGTACCGGTACCAATTTATACCGAGTTTCGCTGTCGATCACGTTTGGCAATAATTAGATATGCCAAGTGTCCGATTCACCCAAAGAGGACAATGGTGTTTGGAAACTCATTGCCACGTCATTAATAAGCGCGGCATTAGTGTTCTTTACGACGCTGGCGATAAACGGCACAAAGTCGGAACCTCCGGCAGAGCCGAAGCAACTGATTGACAACATCGTGTACATTAAAGAAGCAATCAGGATGATCTTCGAAAACGAGTCGATGATCCTGATGTATGTAAAGGTGATCTTAAAAAGGGAAGGAATTCCTTTGGAATAGGAAACGATATGGGATTAATTTTATTGATCGTGATACTGGTATTGGTAGGTTTTGCGTTATGGGCTATCAACAAGTACGTCCCAATGCAAGCTGGGATGAAGACGCTTTTGAATGCGGCGGTCATAATCTTTATGATCGTTTTTCTATTACAGCAGTTCGGGCTTCTTAGTTTTCTTAATATTCATGTAGGGAAATGAACGTCGAACAATTAAATCAAACCAGACTCCAGCAAGTCCATCCTATTGTCGCATCGTTGATGCACCAAGTCATTGATAAGTGTTTGCAGCAGAATGTTCATGTACTGGTCACGCAAGGACTCAGGACATGGGCTGAACAGGATGCACTCTATGCACAAGGCAGATCGGCTCCGGGCAAGAAAGTAACCAATGCCAAAGGCGGTCAGAGTTATCATAATTTTGGCTTTGCAGTAGATTTCGTGCCCATCGATGCGCTTGGTAAAGCTGACTGGAACGTAGCCCATCCTTCGTGGAAAGTAGTTGTCGATATCGCCAAACAGATGCACTTCGAATGGGGCGGCGATTGGGAGTCATTCAAAGATTATCCGCACTTGCAGATCACTGGAGGACTGAGTTTGGCTGACCTACGGAAATTATATAAGACTGGCGGCTTGGAAGGTTGCTGGGCGGAATTAACAAGCAGAATGGCGTGAACGAACCGCAGACTTTTATAGGGCAGTTATTTTGGGATGCGAAGTTACAGACGTACTCGGCTTCCCGAATGACAATGTTCGGCAGTTTTGTAATGTCGGGCGCGGCATTCGTGCTTACGTGCTATATAATTTTAGATTCTTATATGCACGGTAAGCCGTTGCCAGATTTGAGTTGGTTCGTCTATGGTGGGACTGGCAGTGCGGGCATTGGGACGGCAAGTTACATTGCTTCTCGATGGAGCTCTTCCGGTGACCCGATGCCGTTTAACGATGAACCACAGAATCTATTAAATGATCCGACGGCAACGCCGGAAGAACCGGAAGGAGAAGAAGCCGAATGATATTCACGATCGTAAAACAACTCTGGCAGAAGAACTTAGTGCTCAAGTGCCTGATTCTTATTTGTCTGCCATTGCTTATCGTAACCTTATGGTCAGGTTTGCCGATCGTTGCGGCAAAAATCTGCGTCTATCTGTTGTTCGTCTTAGGATTCTCATGCTTCGATAACTGCCATATTCAATCTCTGGGCATTTATTGGATTTGTGGGTGGTTTGGCTATAACAATTTTACTGTAATATGACTGGCAATACGATAGGAACAGTTGCAGGTGGGCTATTAGGGACTATCTTAGGAGGCCCGGGTCTTGGTACTGCCGCAGGCACAACAGCCGGTGGGTTCATTGGTGGCTTGTTCGACGAGCAATCCCAGGCTCCGGCGTATCAGGATATGACCGATCCACGCCTATCGGCATTAAGCGCCAGATTGCGCCGACAGAAACTTGGTCAGCAACAAGCGGCTCGTCAGCGAGTGCTCAATACTCGCAATGCCAAGCGTCAGACCGAATCGTTCGAGAACGACCCTAACGCCAGTAGGTCAGCTTCGCTGAGATCGGGCGTGTATAACTCGGCGTATACCAACGCCGAGGAAGCTAATGTCAATGCCAATGTTGCTGGAGCAGGACTGGATTTAGCTGCCGAGGAACGCGCTGGTAATGTCGATCTCCAGAATCAGAATTTATCGTTACAGCGTAACCAGTTTGCCCGTCAGGGCTGGCAGTTGAATCAGGTGCCTTCTGTGCTTGATAGCGCCGGGTCAACAGCTTTTGGGCTTGGCATCGGTAATTTGCTGTCTCAGGGCGCTCCAAACCCGTCAGTGCCATCGGAAGCCGAAGGTAGTGCAATAGCCGACCAGACGGTTTCGAATGCTTCCAGTAGCTTTATGCCACCACATCCGGAGATCCCGGCAGCAAATCTGCCACCGATCGAATCGGCAGGATTCCCGCCAACACAAGCACCGGATTTCGGCACTTCATTTCCAACCAACAATGAAAGCGCATTCCTGCCAACGAATGTTATGAATCCGCCGGATGCACGGTTCACAATGGATTATCCTGATTATGGCAAGAACGTATATAATACCGGCAATGGAAGAAGTTTTGCTGGCATGGGTAACTACGCCAGATAAGAGTGGTTCTTTGGATGACGACAGACTGAAAAGTCTATTGTGTGATGACAAAAGAAAGCCGCTATCCGTAGCGGCTTTTGATTAATATTTATGGGCGCAATAATTCGATGTGACGATTAAATGATTTGGCTATATCTCGGGCAAGCTCAGATAGCAAGAACCCCGGCGATTCAATCGCAGTCTTCGTGCAAGAAAATCCCCTACATAATTCCATCAATCCAGTAGGCTCGAAAGAATATAAATCTCCGTAAGTTGGGCTATCAATAAAGGCGCCGATTAATTCATTGTTGTACCAAACATTGAGACCTACAAGTCGCAACTTCGTAAAGACGAAAAAATGTTCAATAGAAAGTTGCGGAATAACAGATACGCCTGATGCTGTTATCTGGAGGTCAACGGGAAGTTTTTCTACTTCTATATTCGCCCCTTGAGATCCTTCTATGTCAATTGCTATTTTCATATATCAGTTTTGATTATAATATAAATTCGTTATTGATATCGTCAGGCTGGGAGAAGATGGATTTCTTCTTGGCTTCTTTATCGGCAATTGTTTCGGTTACCGGAAACATCCGATATTCTTTTCGATTGATTATCGCAGGATCGCCGAACCGCCTTATACGTTCTCCGGGCCCGAATTCACGTTCGACTTGCTTCTCTTCTTCGCTTAGCTTACTCATCCTTCCGGTTTCTCCCCTTCTGCTCCGATCTGTACGGTGCCATCGTCTTTCTTGGAATAATAATCATACTCATCGACAGCGATCGGAAAGTATTTCTTTTCGATCTCGTCGGGTTTTTGGCGCTGTGGTTTGCTTGCCAGTGCATGAGCTTGATACAAGCGCTGATACTCGGCATAGAGTTGCCGGTCTTTTACGATAAGATCACCGTATTTCTGAGCCATCTTATCGACGTATTCCAGTTGCTCTTCTTCCGGTAATTCCTGAATGGCACGAACAGCGTCATTATGTTCCAGGATCACTTCATAGACACGTCTACGATCGCTGTCTTTCCATTCGGATGAACGATACGCATTCAGCGCATTAAGCGCTTCCTGATAGCTTGGGATTTCAGGGGCGATTATCTGGGTCATGCTTTTTGTTCGATGCCATAGACATCGTTCTCGATGATGAGTTCCATTCCAAAGTGCGGTCGGGCTTTCATCCGGTCATATAGGATAATATCGCCCACCTGTACTTTAAGCGGCAAGCATTCTCCGGTGGTCTGCAAGCGGCCTTCGCCAACTTCCTTTACCAGTCCTCGTGGAAGCTGTTGCTGTTTGGTCTGGATGCCCTCGGACTTGCCGGTTTCCGACAGTGGTTCGACTAAGATTCGTTCGTAGAGTAGTTGCATTATCGAGATGTTTTATATTCTTTGTATCGGAAAGAAGCACCAATCCATAGCCAACTAAATGAAATATCGTTGCTTATGGTATTAACAATCAGCGTAGGTACAATAACAAAATAATGCCAACGCCAAGCCACGCAATATCTGCCAAAAGTTATAGCTGGGCTATATGGGTCTTTGTGAAATTGCATATTATTCTGGTTTGATCTTATCCCAAAGTTCATCGAATGCTTTCTTTATATCTTCGATACGAGAATGGGTTATTCCATCATCCCATTCTTCCACAATAGCCACCATCAAGGTTAGCTTGGCTTTAAGTATATCCGATTTTTCTATCATCATGGTCGTAGTGGTTGTTTTTGAACATCGTAAGATTCACCGATAGTTGCTCCGGTGGTTAATAATATACTGGCAGCAGAAGCGGCATTGGCAATAGCACAGCGCACAACCTTTACGGGGTCGATTACGCCGGAAGCCACCAAGTCTTCATAGACACCAGTTTGAGCATTAAAGCCCATTGTAATTGGCGATGATTTGCGGACTTCGCTGACTACAACATCGCCTGAGCAATTGGGGTGCGAAGCATTCTGGGCAATCAGCCAACAAGGATATTCCAGGGCTTTCTTGATAATGTTATAGCCGGTAACAACATCGGCATAATTCTCGATATTGCCAAGCATATCCGCCAATCTCAAATACGCTACGCCACCACCGGGCACAATGCCTTCTTCTACCGCAGCACGGGTAGCTCGCAGGGCATCTTCGATGAGAGCTACCCG
>Ga0207698_10002882_pt1 | contig 10289 bp, 7 predicted proteins | sample KBSCornC22_FD_184298 | JGI IMG/M metagenome (GOLD analysis project Ga0207698, IMG submission 184298) | Corn rhizosphere microbial communities from Kellogg Biological Station, Michigan, USA - KBS Corn C2-2 (SPAdes) (version 2) | ecosystem: Host-associated > Plants > Roots > Rhizosphere > Soil ...
TGCCTCCCGTCGCGCCACCATGACGAGGAACGCGACGAGCGCCACGAGCAGCGCCACGCCCACCCGTACGCGCGCCCGCTCGAGCAGCCGGAAGCGCACTTCGCCTTCCGACGGCACCATCGCGCGCGCCACGAACAGCGCGCGGCCGCGATCCACATACGTGAGCGCACCCGGCGCGCCGCTGTCCGACGGTGGCGCGAAGCTGAATCCCTCGGCGATCTCGTTGGTCGGCAGTCGTTGCGCGATACCGCGCGAGAGGCGATCGGCTGGCGGCTGGGCGACGAGCAGCGACGTGGCGACCGCGCGCGTGCCGGCGCTGTCGGTGGCCACGTATGCCGTGAGGCCGAAGGGTGTGGCCACGACCCCGGACGGTTCCCTGAACAGGAGTGGACTCGCGTGCACCGTTCCCGCCCAGACGACGAGGGTGTCGCCACGCAGCACGAGCGCCGCACGGTGATTCACGTCGCCGAGCGCATGCCGCAGCGTGGCTACCGCCGCGCCCGGGTCGGTGGTGTGTCCCATCGCCAACGCGTGGGCGGTGACCTCGCGCAGCGCCGCCAGCTCGTCGTCGAGCCGATGTCGCAGGACCGCCTGCTGCTCCATGGCCTGCGTCGCGCTCACCGCCGCCGGTGCGCGCTCGAACCTGCCGAGCCGCAGTTCGGCGCGGCCGGCCGCCAGGCTCGTCGCAAACAGCGCCGCCACGGTGATGATGAGTGGTGTGCGCACCGCGGCCGGACTCCACCGCAGTCCACTCCACAGCGCAACCACCGTGGCGAGGGTACCGGCGATGACGTAACCTACGTTTTGATCGGCGAGCCAGCCGCTCGCCAGCATGAGGGCCCCCGCCGCGGACGCCGGCGCCACGAGGGCGCGCACTCCCGCGGCGGGCAGCCATCGCCTCAGCGTCTCGCGCAGAATGACCTATCCCTCCGTCACGCCGGCGACGGCCAACACGCCGCGACGCATCAAGGAGCTACGACCCGGCGAGGTTGCCGCCATCCTCGCCGCGGATCCGCGTCTCATCATCCCGGTCGGCACGTGCGAGCAGCACGGCCGCCACCTGCCACTCGGCTCCGACACGTTCATCGTCGAGCGCCTGGCAGATGACTTTTCTGCTGAGTTCGGCATCCTGCGGGCGCCCACGCTCGAGTACGGCGTCAACGTCGACACCGAACGCGGATTTCCCGGCAACGCGTCGCTGCGGAAGAAGACGCTGCACCGCATGCTGAACGACCTGTTGAACACGTGGGAGATGACGGGGGTACGAGAGTTCATTCTGCTGACGGCCCACGAGCACGATCCGCATCAGGAGGCGCTGGCCACGGTGATCACCACCGTCGCCCGCGTTCGCGTGGTGGACATCTTCTCGGTGGACTTCCGATCGCTGCTGGAGGGACAATCCGAGCCGATGCATGGCGACGAGGTGGACACCTCGCTCATGCTCTACATCGCGCCGGACCTTGTGCGGATGGACCTGGCTGAAGACTATATGATGTCGCGTGAGGAGCTCCGGCGATACCGCCGGGGGTGGCTCAAGATCCCGCGTGGCAGCTCCGGCTCCATCGGCCGACCCTCCCTCGCCAGCGCCGAAAAAGGCGCGGCCATCTACGCCTGCATTCGTGAACGCGTCCGCTCCCGCGTGTTCCTCTCCCCGGAGCCGGATCCCGATTGATCTGAAACCACGGCGCCGCTTGTTCGTATGGGGCGGTGACCCATCACCCAGGACCTCCCCCCCGATGCGAACACTGGTGCCCGTTGCGCTCGCCGTCGCGCTCTGCCTTCCCGCGACCACTCGCGCACAGGACAGCGCCTCCGCGCGAGGCGTCTCTCTCACGCTGGACGAGGCGATCTCGCTCGCGCGGCGCAACAACCCGGTCTTCCTCTCGCAGGCGAACGACCGCTCGGCCGCGGATGCCGCCGTTCGCAGCGCGCGCGGCGCCTTCCTGCCCAGTGCGGACGCGTCGTTCGGCGGTCGCTACCAGCAGGGCGGCCAGCAGGTGTTCAACGGGCTGTCGTTCAGCAGCCAGTCGTCCACCATGCAGTCCAACTACGACCTGAGCCTGAACTACCGGATCAACAGCGCCACCTTCGTGAATCCGAAGGCGGCGGTGGCGAATCGCAATGCCGTGGAAGCCGACATCAACGGTGCTGCCGAGCAGCTCCGCGCCACGGTCACCCAGCAGTACCTCACGGTTTTGCAGGCGCAGGCGCGCGCCGCGCTGCAGGACACCCTCGTCCACACGGCGCAGGTGCAGCTCGACCTCGCCAAGGCCAAGGTGGCGGTCGGGTCCGGCACCATCCTCGACGTCCGCACCGCTGAAGTGGCTCTGGGGCGCGCGCAGGTCGCCCAGCTCACGGAGCAGAACAACGTGGAAGTGGAGAAGCTGCGGCTCTTCCAGCAGATGGGCGTGCCGCAGCCCCCAGGCGTCGTGCTCACCACCGAGTTCCGCCTCGATACGCCGATGTTCTCGCTCGACTCGCTGCTCGACCTCGCGCGTCGCGCCAACCCGGCCATCGTCGCACTTCGGTCGCGCGAGCGGGCGGCGGCGCTGAACACGAAGGTCGCCAAGGCGGCGTACACACCGACGCTGTCGCTGAGCACGGGCTGGGGCGGCAACTCGTACCAGTACACGGACCCCAACTTCCTCGTCAATCAGGCGCGGAACGGTACGCTGGCGTCCTACGCCAACTGCATGACGACGGACTCGATCCGCGCCGGCGCGGGTCTGCAGGCCTTCGGCTGCACGGGTTCGCGGTACACGTTCACCGATGCCCAGGCGCAGGCCATCCGCGACGCGAACAACCAGTTCCCCTTCCGCTTCAATCGGTCGCCGTTCGCGCTCTCCGCCCAGCTCACGATTCCGGTCTTCGACAACTTCCAGCGCGAGGAGCGCGTACAGGTAGCAGAGGCCAATCGCGACGACGCCATCTACCAGGTGAAGGCCAAGGATCTCGCCCTCACGGCCGACGTCACGCAGGCCTATCTGACCCTGATGACTTCCGTGAAGACGGTGCAGCTCAATCAGCAGAATGCGCAGAAGGCACAGGAAGAGCTGGCCTTCGCCGAGGAGCGCTACAAGGTGGGTGCTGCCACGTTCCTTGATGTCACCACGTCGCGCGGCACGTACGAGCAGGCGCTGATCGATCGCGTCAACTCCGTATACGACTTCCACAAGGCATTCGCCGCGCTCGAGAACGCGGTCGGACGTCCCCTCCGCTAATCCCCACCGAGAGTACAGTGGCCATGAGCAAGCGCGTGAAGATGTCCGTATTCGGCGGCGTGGTGCTGGTCGCGATCGCGATCGGTGGCCTCACCGCCGCCAAGCGGGGCAACAAGGCGGTGGAGGTGCGCACCGAGCAGGTGCAGCGCCGCGACCTCGTCGCCTCGGTGACGGCCAGCGGCCAGGTGCAACCGCAGCTCAAGGTGGACCTGAGCTCCGACATCACCGGCAAGATCGTCAAGCTGGCGGTGAAGGAAGGACAGATGGTCTCCAAGGGACAGTTCCTGCTCCAGATCGATCCGCAGCAGGCCGAGGCGGCCGTGCAGCGTCAGGATGCGTCGCTCGCCGCCAGCAAGGCCGGCATGGCACAGGCCGAAGCCAACCTGCTGCAGGCGCAGAAGAGCTTCGAGCGGACGGCCGCCATCAAGAAGACCAACCCGACACTCATCTCCGATGAGCAGATGGAACAGCTTCGTACGGCCGTCGACGTCAACAAGGCGCTCTACGAGTCGGCGAGGCACCAGGTCGAGCAGGCCAACGCGCTCCTGTCCGACGCGCGCAGCTCGCTCGGCAAGACGACGATCTACGCGCCGATGTCCGGTCGCGTGACGCGCCTCAACGTCGAGAACGGCGAGACGGCGATCATGGGCACCCTGAACAAGGATGCCGCGACGCTGCTCACCATCGCCGACATGAGCGTGCTCGAGACCAAGGTGAAGGTGGACGAGACCGATGTGGCGCGAATCGCCGTCGGCGACTCGGCCGTCATCCAGATCGACGCCTTCCCCGACACCACGTTCATCGGTCGTGTCACGCAGATCTCGAACAGCGCCGTGAAGGCCGCCGCGGCTGGCGGGTCCACCACCGACCAGGCGGTGGACTATGAGGTCACCATCCAGCTCGTGAACATTCCGCCCGAGACACGGCCGGACTTCTCGGCCACGGCCAAGATCATCACCGACACGCGGAAGCAGGTGCTGTCGATCCCGATCATCGCGCTCACCGTGCGCGAGAACGAGGCGCTGACCAAGGGCGACACCGCCGTCGGACTCGGCAAGCCGAAGCCGAAGAAGGAAGTCGGCAAGAAGGACGTCGAGGGTGTGTTCGTCGTCGGCAAGGACAACAAGGTCACGTTCCGCCCCGTGAAGGTCGGCATCGCCGGTGAAAAGGACTTCGAGGTGCTCGACGGCCTCAAGGCTGGCGACAAGATCGTGGCGGGCACCTACCAGGCGATTCGCGAGCTCAAGGACGGCGCAACGATCCGCGAGACGAAGCCCGATGCGCCCAAGCCGGTAACCAAGTCGTGAGCCACGACTCCATGATCGAAGCCCCGCTCGGCGCCACCGCCGAGCGGCAGGCCGTCATTGCGTCGGCCGGCGCGGCGCCGGACGGCGACTGGGTGATCGTCACGCGCGGCCTCAAGCGCGAGTACGACATGGGAGGCGAGATCGTGCGCGCGCTTCGGGGCGTCGACCTGGCCATCCGCCGCAACGAGTACGTCGCCATCATGGGGCCGTCCGGTTCGGGCAAGTCCACGCTCATGAACGTCATCGGCTGCCTCGACACACCGAACGAGGGCGAGTACTGGCTGAACGGCACTCGCGTCTCGTCCATGTCCGACGATGCGCTGGCCCGCGTGCGAAACAAGGAGATCGGGTTCGTCTTCCAGACCTTCAACCTGCTGCCGCGCGCGTCGGCGTTGCACAACGTGGAGCTGCCGCTGGTGTACGCCGGCGTGTCGGCGGATGAGCGCAGGCGCCGTGCGCGCGAGGCCCTGGAGCGCGTGCAGCTTGGCGGGCGCATGGATCACCGGCCCAACGAGCTCTCGGGCGGGCAGCGGCAGCGTGTTGCGATCGCACGCGCGCTGGTGAACAACCCGTCCATCCTCCTCGCCGACGAACCCACCGGCAATCTGGACTCGACGACGTCCGAGGAGATCATGCGCGTCTTCGAGTCGCTGGCCGACCAGGGACAGACGGTGATCATGGTGACCCACGAGCCCGACATCGCGCAGCACGCGCGCCGGGTAGTGGTACTGCGCGACGGGCTCATCGCGTCCGACGAGCGACGGTCCGCGTTCGTGGAGAAGCTCGGTCTGACGGTCTGACGGCCTGATCGTCATACCGTCCGACGAGCCGTCGGCGACGCCCCCGGGCAGGTCCGGCTGCCAAAGAGTAATTTCCCTCCATGCCGTTCATCGAAGCCATCCGCCTCGCGCTGCAGCAGATCTGGGTGCAGAAGCTCAAGAGCTTCTTCACCCTGCTCGGTGTGATGATCGGCGTCACCTTCCTCATCGCCGTCGTCTCCATCGTCGGTGGCATGAGCCGGTACATGACCGACCAGCTGGTCGGGAAGATCATGGCGGTGAACTCGTTCGAGCTGCGGAGCCGCCCGAACATCAACCTCGGCAATCACGACGACGACTACTGGCGCGAGCTGCGTCGGCGTCCGCGCATCAAGGACACCGACATTCAACCCGTCACTGATGCGCTTCCCGACGGTGTGCTGTGGGCCGCGGTCGGACAGGACAATCTCAACATCGAATCGAAGTACGTGAGCAAGCCCCGGTCAGTGCTCGCCTACACGGTGACCGGGGACTACTTCACGATCAAGAAGATGGCGCCCGTGGAGGGACGGCTGTTCAGCCCGCAGGAGTACGAGCGCGGCATGAACGTCGTAGTCATCGGGCAGGACGTCGCCGACTACTTCTTCCCCAGCCTCGATCCCATCGGGCGCGAGCTGACCGTTCGCGGCCTGCCGTACACCGTGGTCGGCGTGATGGAGAAACAGGGGAGTGCCTTCGGCATCTCGTTCGACAAGTTCATCATCGCGCCGCACAACTCGCCGCTCAATCGTTACGTCAATCCGCATGGCGTGATCGACGGCATCATGATCCAGACGCCGAGTCGCGAGGGAATGCTCAGCACGATGGAGGACGTGCGCCAGGTCATGCGCGCCCGTCACCACCTGCGGCCGGCGCAGAAGGATGACTTCGAGCTCGAGACGTCCGACTCGGCGCTCGAGTTCTGGAACAAGATCAAGGGCTACCTGGTCATCGCGGGCGTTGCGCTGCCCGCCATCGGGCTCGTCGTCGGTGCCATCGTGATCATGAACATCATGCTCGTCGCCGTGGCCGAGCGGACGCGCGAGATTGGCATCCGGAAATCGCTCGGCGCGCGGCGGCGCGACATCCTCAGCCAGTTCCTCGTCGAGAGCGCCACCCTGAGCACCGTGGGTGCTGCACTCGGCGTGATCATGGGCTTCGCGTTCGCCAAGCTGATTGCGGCCGTCACCCCACTGCCGGCGGCCGTGGAGCTCTGGTCGGTGCTGGTGGGCGTCGGTATTGGTGCCGGCGTCGGTATCGTCGCTGGCGCGTATCCCGCGAGTCGCGCATCGCGACTCGATCCGATCACCGCGCTGAGGGCGGAGTAGCGCATGTCCGTCATCCAGCAGCGTATCCATGGCCTGCGCGAGGGCGTCACCATCGCCCTCGATTCCATCCGCGCGAACAAGGTTCGTGCGGGCCTGACCATTCTTGGTATTGCCGTCGGCGTTTTTGTCGTCGTGGTGATCTCGGCGGCCATCCACGGCATCAATCAGAGCGTGGCCAAGGACTTCGAGAGCACCGGGCCGACGACGTTCTTCGTCTCGCGGTATCCGATCAGCTTCGAGGCCTGCGACGGCACGGACGACACCTGCAAGTGGCTGCGCAATCCCAAGCTGTCGCTGGCCGACGTGACGGCGCTCGAGCAGCTGCCCTCGATCCGGACGGCAGGCGGTCGCCTCGACACCTCGCGCCCGGTCGCGTACCGCGACAAGCGGCTGTCCGGGGTGCAGATCAGCGGCTTCACCGGCAACTGGCAGCAGATCGACGGCGGAGGCGACATCTTCCCCGGGCGCAACTTCACGACGGCCGAGGCGAATGCCGGCGACCGCGTGGTGGTGATCAACGACGAGCTGGCCACGGAGCTGTTCGGCGAGTCGGATCCACTCGACAAGACGATCGACGTCGGTGGCGTGCCGTTCCATGTGATCGGCATTTACCACTACCAGGCCAGCTTCCTCTCGGGGGGCAACCGGCCGCGCGGCATCATTCCCATCGAGTCTGCCCGCAAGAACCTCAAGGCCTCGTGGGCCGACATCGGCATTGCGGTCATCCCCGCGACCAGCGTCACGCGCGCTCAGGCTATCGACGACGTGATCGCGTCGATGCGCGCGCGCCACGGACTGCGGCCGGCGGCGGACAACGACTTCGCGATCATCACCCAGGATCAGCTGTTCGAAGTCTACAACAAGATCTTCGGCGCCTTCTTCCTCGTGATGTTCGTGCTGTCGGCGGTGGGACTGATCGTCGGCGGCGTCGGAGTGGTGGCGATCATGATGATCTCGGTTACCGAGCGCACCCGCGAGATCGGCGTGCGGAAGGCGCTCGGCGCCACGCGCGGCACCATCCTCTGGCAGTTCCTCGTCGAGGCGGTCACCCTCACCGGGATCGGCGCCATCATCGGGCTCGTCTTCGGCGCGCTCGTGGCATTCGCCATCAAGGAGATGACGCCGGTGGCGGCGAGCGTGCCACCGATGGCGGTGGTCGCCGCACTGCTGACGAGCTGCGTGACCGGCGTCCTGTTCGGGATGCTCCCGGCGGCGAAGGCCGCCAAGCTCGACCCGGTGACCGCGCTTCGATACGAATAGGGGCTGACACTTTCCCGGCGCCCGTGCCGTAGTCACGGCACACCCTCACCAGGCGCCCCAGCATGCCCTTCTTCGAGGCCGTCCGGCTCGCCCTCCAGCAGATCCGAGTCCAGAAGCTGAAGAGCTTCTTCACGCTGCTGGGGGTGATGATCGGCGTCACCTTCCTCATCGCCGTCGTGTCCATCGTCACGGGGATGGGGAAGTACATGGAGGAGGATTTCGCCGGCCGCATCCTCGGCGCGAATACCTTCACGCTGCGACGCTTCCCCTGGTTCGGCGACAACGTAACCGAGGAGGAATGGAAGGAGTGGCAGCGGCGTCCGCGGGTGCTTCCATCGGACGTGGACATCGTTCGCAACTCGCTGCCCGCCGGCACGCGGTACGCCATCGAGAGCCAGAACAACGTCTACGCCAGCACGCCGTATACGCGTCCACGCCAGGTGGATGCTCATGCCGTCGAGGGCGACTACTTCACGATCAAGAACTACAACTTGACCGCCGGCCGCGTCTTCACGCAGCAGGAGGCGGAGCTCGGCACGCCGGTCGTCGTCATCGGCGACGAAGTGGCCAAGTACTTCTTCGTCGGGCTCAACCCGATCGGCCGCGAGCTGCGCATGGGGGGCATCCCCTATCAGGTGATCGGCGTCATCGAGCATCAGGGGAACCTGTTCGGCATCTCTCTCGACAAGCTCGCCATCGCGCCCTTTCACTCTCCCCTGCACCGCCTCACCAACCCGCGCGGCGACGTCGACGGCATGCTCGTCCAGGCGCCGAACGAGATCATGATGAACGAGGCCATGGAGACCACGCGCGAGGTGCTCCGCGGTCGCCGAGGCCTCCGACCGGCCGTGCCCGACAACTTCGTGATGGAGACGTCGGCCTCCGCGCTCGCCTCATTCGAGAAGGTCAAGAACGTGATGACCATCGCCGGCACCGCGTTGCCGGCGATCGGCCTCGTCGTCGGCGGGCTGGTGATCATGAACATCATGCTCGTGGCCGTGGCCGAGCGGACGCGCGAGATCGGCATCCGGAAATCGCTCGGCGCGCGGAGGAAGGACATCCTCCGCCAGTTCCTCGTCGAGAGCGCGACGCTCAGCACGCTGGGCGCCATGCTCGGCATCGCGCTCGGCATTCTCGGCGCGAAGCTCATTTCGTGGAACACCCCCCTCCCCGCGGCCGTCGCACCGTGGTCGCTCGTCGTCGCCACACTCCTCGGCACCGTGGTCGGCATTGCCTCGGGTGTGTATCCAGCCCGCCGAGCCGCGCGGCTCGACCCCATCGACGCGCTGCGCGCGGAGTAGCCGATGCGATTCCTCACACCGTTTTCCATGGCATTCGAGGGTATCGGCATCGCCCTCGACGCGCTGCGTGCCAACCGCGTGCGCGCCGGCCTCACCATCATGGGCGTCGCCCTCGGCGTGTTCGTCGTCGTCGCGATGTCGTCGGTGGTGCGCGGCATCAACGAGTCGTTCCGGCGCGATATCGAGGCGGCAGGACCGACGTCGTTCTTCGTCTATCGGCGCCCGATCGGCGGCTTCAACGTCTGCGACGGCACGGATGAGACCTGCCCCGAACGCCGCAATCCGGGCATCACGATGGACGAGGTGGCGACGATCGAGCGCCTCCCGACCATCCGCGCCGTGACGGCGCACGTCGGCACCAACGCCAGCTTCCGCTACAAGGACAAGAACATCCGGAATGCCGGCCTCGAGGCATACACCGCGAACTGGACCGAGATCGACGGTGGCGACATCTATCCTGGCCGCAGCTTCACGTACGCCGAGAATGCCACGGGCGCCAAGGTCGTGCTCGTGAACGACAAGCTCGCCGAACAGCTGTTCGGGACGTCGGATCCGATCGACAAGGTGATTCGCATCGATGATGTGGAGTTCACGGTGATCGGCTTCTACCACTACACGGCCAGTCCGATGGGCACGCCCACGTCGGCCGGCGGCGGAGATTCGCCAAAGGCGATCGTGCCGTTCGAGAGCGCACGGCGACACCTCAACCTCTGGATGCGCGGCAACAACCTCATCGTCAAACCGCACGCTGGAGTGACGGTGGAGGAGGCAGTGGACGACGTGACGGCGGCGCTCCGCGGCAAGCGCGGCCTTCGTCCCAGCGCGAAGAACAACTTCGACATCGTCACGCAGGACCGCCTCTGGGCCATCTACCAGAACCTGTTCGGCACCTTCTTCGTCGTCGGGCTGGCGCTGTCGTCAGTGGGACTTCTGGTCGGCGGCGTCGGCGTGATCGCCATCATGATGATCTCGGTCACCGAACGGACGCGCGAAATCGGCGTCCGCAAGGCGCTCGGCGCGACGCGCTGGACGATCCTCTGGCAGTTTCTCGTCGAGGCGGTCACGCTCACCGGCA
>Ga0207698_10002883_pt1 | contig 10288 bp, 9 predicted proteins | sample KBSCornC22_FD_184298 | JGI IMG/M metagenome (GOLD analysis project Ga0207698, IMG submission 184298) | Corn rhizosphere microbial communities from Kellogg Biological Station, Michigan, USA - KBS Corn C2-2 (SPAdes) (version 2) | ecosystem: Host-associated > Plants > Roots > Rhizosphere > Soil ...
CCAGGCCGAGCCGCCCATGTCGCTGATCCAGTTGTTCGGCGGGCCGCCGCCCGGCGCCGGATCGCGCCAGATATACCAGTCGCGCTTGGGATTGTCGCGCGACCGCCGGCTCTCGACGAACCAGGGGTGCTGGTCGGAACTGTGATTGGGAACGAAATCGAGCAGCAGCCGCAGGCCGCGCGCATGTGCCGCCTTCAGCAGCCGGTCGAAATCGTCCAGCGTCCCGAACAACGGGTCGACGCCGCAATAATCGGCGACGTCATAGCCGAAATCGATCATCGGCGACGGGAAGATCGGCGACAGCCAGATCGCATCGATGCCCAACGCCGCGATATAATCGAGCCGCTGCTCGATCCCGCGCAGGTCGCCGACTCCGTCGCCGTCGCTGTCCTGGAACGAGCGCGGATAGACTTGATAGATGACGCCGCTTTCCCACCAGGGCACTTTCCCGGGCGATGTCACTCCGTCACGCCTTTCCAGCATTCCCGTCCCGGTCGGCGGATGTCGCTGGACGTCGATAGTGCGGGGAACTGGCGCTGAGCGATCATGATCTACTCCGTGAGACCGGGCTAAAAGCTTGAAATTGGCTGTGTGGTTCCGGAAAGGACTCGTCGGTTATCGAGATAGGCTGATCTCACCGCAAATTTTCAGCCAGAAAGTCGACAAAGACCCGTATCCGCGCCGGGGTGCTGACGCCCCCTACGAATACGGCGTGGATTTGTTCGACATCGCCGGGATTGAATTCCTCGAGGATCGGGACGAGTTGGCCGCTGGCGATCTCCTGCGCGACGCTGAAGGCGCCGACGCGCGCGATGCCGATGCCGATCGCGGCGAGCTGACCCAGCGTCTCGCCATTGTTCGCTTCGATGTTGCCCTTCACACATAGCGAGAAGTCGGCGCCGTCGCGGCGGAACGGCCAGATCGGCTCGGCGCGCCGGAAGTTGAAGTTGAGGCAATTATGTTGGTGCAACTCCTCGGGCTCGCGCGGCATGCCGTGTTTCGCGAGATATTCCGGTGACGCCACGATCACCCGGCGGGTCTCCCCGAGCTTGCGCGCCGTGAGCGTGCTGTCCGGCAGCGGACCGAAGCGGATTGCGACATCGGCCTGGCCCGCGGCGACATCGACCAGCGTGTCGGTCAGCGCGATGTCGACCAGGATATGCGGATAGGATGCGGCGAACTCGCCCAAGAGCGGCACCACGCAGAGTCGCCCATGGGCAAGCGCCGCGCTGACGCCCAGCCGGCCGCGCGGCGCGCCCTGGTCGGCGATCTGCTGCTCGGCATCGTCCAGGTCGGCGAGGATTCGCCGCGCCGCCTGGAGATAGGATTGGCCCTCCGCGGTGAGCGCGAGCGTGCGGGTCGAGCGCAAGAGCAAACGTATGCCGAGCCGCGCCTCGATCCGGTCGATCGCACGCGCGACGGCCGATGGGCTGAGGTCGAGAAGACGGCCCGCCGCCGAAAAACTGCCATTGTCGATCACCGCCACGAACAGCGCCATCTCGCGCGCCCGATCGGTTCCGCTCGCCATCTTTGCGTCCACTGCAATAATCTTTCGCGTCGGCTAGCGGTACACGGGGAAAGGCTCGACGTCCATCTATGCACCGAACGAACAAGGGATGAGCAGGTGATGGAATATCGGCAATTGGGGTCGTCGGGTTTGCGCGTACCGGCGCTGAGCTTCGGCACCGGGACATTTGGCGGTCACGGGCCGCTGTTCAGCGCCTGGGGAACGAGCGATGTCGCCGAGGCGCGGCGGCTGGTGGACTTGTGCCTGGATGCCGGCGTCACTTTGTTCGACACAGCGGACGTCTATTCCAACGGCGCCTCCGAGGAGATTCTCGGCGCGGCGATCCGCGACCGCCGTGATGCCGTGCTGATCTCGACCAAAACCGGTCTGCCGATGGGAGATGGACCGCAGGATTGGGGCGCGTCCCGCGCCCGGCTGATCCGCGCGGTCGAGGACGCGTTGCGGCGCCTGGGCACCGACTATATCGATCTGCTCCAGCTCCATGCCTTCGACGCTTCGACACCTGCCGAGGAAGTCATGGGCACGCTCGACCGACTGATCGCCGCGGGCAAGATCCGTTATGCCGGCGTTTCCAACTATCCCGGCTGGCAGATCATGAAGGCGCAAGCGATCGCCGATCGCTACGGCTGGCCGCGTCTCGTCGCGCATCAGGTCTATTATTCGTTGATCGGCCGCGCCTACGAATCCGAACTGATGCCGCTTGCCGCCGACCAGGGTCTTGGCGCGCTGGTCTGGAGCCCGCTCGGATGGGGGCGCCTGACCGGCAAGATCGGGCGTGATCGTCCGATACCGACGGGAAGCCGGCTGCACGACACCGAGCAATTCGCGCCGCCCGTCGAAACCGAACGACTCTATCGCGTCGTCGACGCGCTCGAGGCGGCCGCGGTCGAGACCGGAAAGACAGTGCCCCAGGTCGCGATCAATTGGCTGCTGCGGCGCCCGACCGTCTCGTCGGTGATCATCGGCGCGCGCAACGAGGAGCAATTGCGCGACAATCTTGGCGCCGTCGGCTGGTCGCTCACGCAGGAGCAGGTCGCGGCACTCGATGCGGCAAGCGACGTGCTCCCACCTTATCCGCACACCCCTTACCGGCAGCAGGAGGGCTTTGCCCGCCTGAATCCGGCGTTGGTTTGAGGGGAGGCGGCAATGAAGCTCAATCTCGGCCTCCTGGCCCTGTCCGTCGGCGCGTTCGGCATCGGTGTGACCGAGTTCGCGCCGATGGGGTTGCTCCCGGTGATCGCCAAAGATCTCGGCGTCTCCATTCCGGCCGCCGGCCTGCTCATCAGCGGCTATGCGCTGGGCGTGATGATCGGCGCGCCGCTGATGACGCTGACCACCGGCCGCGTGCCGCGCCGGACGCTGCTGATCGGGCTTGCCGCGATCTTCACGCTCGGCAATCTGCTGGCGGCGATCTCGCACAGCTATGCACTGCTATTGGCAGCGCGGATCCTGACCTCGTTCAACCATGGCGCCTTTTTCGGCGTCGGGTCGATCGTCGCGGCTGGGCTTGTCCCGCCGCAGCGGAGGGCGAGCGCGGTGGCCGCGATGTTCATGGGACTGACTATCGCCAACGTTGTCGGCGTGCCGCTCGCGACCTGGGCCGGCGAGCATCTCGGCTGGCGGGCCTCGTTCTGGGGCATCGCCGCCTTGGGCGTGGCCACCATCGTCTCGCTGCGGCTGACCCTGCCAGCGCTCCCGGCGCCGGACGGTGGCGACGCGCTCGCCGAACTGCGCGTATTGATGCGCGGCAAGGTGCTCGGAGCGCTCGCGCTCACCGTGATCGGATCGAGCGCGATGTTCACCGTCTTCACCTATATCGCGCCGATCCTGCGCGACGCGACCCACGCCTCGCTCGGCTTCATTACCGCGATGCTGGTTACCTATGGCTTGGGACTCACGGTCGGTAATTGGGCCGGCGGCAAGTTCGCGGACCGGCACGTCGATCGCACGCTGATCGTCACGCTGGCGTCGCTGTCGGCGATCCTGGTCGCGTTCGCTCTGACGATGCCCCATGCCGTTCCGACCGCTATCCTGATCTTTGCCTGGGGCGTGGCGAGTTTCGCGCTGGTGCCGCCCCTCCAGGTACGTGTGATGAGCGCAGCCGCGGATGCCCCGAATCTCGCCTCCTCGGTCAATATCGGCGCCTTCAATCTCGGCAATGCCTTCGGCGCCGCCCTGGGCGGCGGCGTGATCGCGGCGGGATGGGGCTATCCGGCCGTCGCGCTGGCCGGAGCGGCGACATCGGCGGTCGGGCTGGTCGCGGTCGTGCTCGCCGCCAGGCGGCAATCGCTTCCTGCCCGCCGTCCGTGTCCGGCCGCGTAGGGTGTCGATCCGGCCACCCGTTTTCAAAGGTGGGACGGTTGGGGGGCGGCGTTTCGGTACGTAGGATTGCGAAATTGACTGGTGGTGCCGGGGGCTGAAAATGCCGCGGTCCCTACGAGATGCCCTGCAGTTGTTCGTGCTCTTCTTGGGACAACAGGCACAACGAGAACATCTGACATTTCCGTGTCAATGGTGTAACATCGTTGTCGGGGAAGGGGCGAGTGACGGGCGAGTTTGCAAACGGCCTGAGAGAGGCGCTGAGGCGCGATCTCGGTTATTCGGTGGCGCATGACGTTGTCGCCGCCGGCCGGACGCTGCTCGCGACGATCGCATTGGGGATCGTGCTCGCGATCCCTTTCCCGATTCCGGCGCTCGATCGGGCCGTTCGTTGGTGCTTCATCGCCTATCTGCTGCTGGCGGTTGCGGCGCTGGTCGTGAGATTGGTGTCATGGAAAGCAACATGGTTGATGCGCCGCATCGGTTCGGCCGCCGATGAGGCAATCGGGCTCGGCGTGCTGATCTTCTACCCGACCATCACCATTCTCTATCTGCCGTTCATCGTTTTTCTGCTGGTCGCCAAGCGGATTCAGTCGAGCATCGCCAGCGTCGCGCTCGAATATCTGATCTTCTCGCTCGTCATTCTTCTCCATGATCAGGCCGCGGCATTGTTGCCGTCCTTGCCGCGTATCGGTGACGGCCAGCGGATGCTGCAATTCACCGTGCTGACGTTTATCGCCGCCGCCGCTTTGGTGGTGAAGATGCGGCAGACGGACGCGACATCGAGCGACCGCTGGAATGGCGAGTTGCTGGCAACGGGCATGCGCGCGCGATCGATGCCGATCGAGGAGATCGCGGCGCGGTTGGCCAGCCGATTCCAGGTGTCGACGATCCTGGTCTGCTGGCGGGGCGGGGAAGATGACGATCGGCATTTCTATCGTTTCGCGGACGGCGCGCTGTCCCGGATCGATCCGCCGCCCGCGATCGCCGACCGCATGTTGCTGCCGACCGGCTGGGACGAGGCCTATCTATGGGAAGCGCGGACCGGCAAGGCGATGGTCAACAGCAAGGCCGCAGGCGATCCGGTCGTTCGCGCGGTCGAACCCGGTTTCCTGCCGGACGAGCTGGCCGACGGCGCGGCAATCGTCGGCGCGATGCCGATCGCGGCGAATGCGATGGACGGCTATGTCTATCTGATCGGGTTGCCGCGCGTGTCGGAGGTCCTGTTGGGTCAGGTCGTCAGCGCCGGCCATGCGGTCAGCGCGACGCTCGACCGTTACCAGATGTTCGAGGCGTGGCGCGAGAATGCCTTCGCCAATGCGCGGCTGGAGATCAGTCGCGACATGCACGACAGCGTGTTGCAGACGCTCGCCGGACTCAGGATGCAGGTCGCGGTCCTGATGAAGGACACGGACATGCCGGTCGCCAAGCGGCAAGAGCGATTGAAAAGCCTGGAGTCGATCATCTCCGCCGAACAAGCGTGTCTGCGCGAATTGGTCAATGACAGCGCCCAGCCGGTCAGCGAGCGGATCGATCTCGCCAGCCACCTGGCGCAGCGCGCCGAATTGCTGTCGCGGCAATGGGGCATCCAATGCTCGGTCCAGGCCGAGCCCGCTATACTGCCCGTCTCTCCCGACATCGCGCTCGAAGTCGAATTCCTGGTGCGTGAAGCCGTCTCGAACGCGGTGCAGCACGCGCATGCGTCGGTGGTCAAGGTGGCCGCGGCGCTGCGCGACGAGGCGGTGTTCGTGGCGATCAGGAGCGACGGCGCGACGGTCATCGACATCGCCGCCGATGGCGCCGATGTCGAAGGCGTACTCTCGCATTCGCTGAGCAAGCGGGTGAAGGCGCTCAACGGGCGCGCTTATACCGATCCGATGGAGCGCGGTGTGCTATTGTCGCTCAGAATTCCACTAAAGGCTGGTGTCCATGTCGAAACTGCTACTGGTTGACGATCATCCGATCTTTCTCGAGGGGCTGCGTCAGTTCCTCGAGACCAATGGGCACGTGGTCGAGGAAACGGCGCGAACCTCGGTCGATGCGATCGACCGCGTCGCGCACAATGCGTTCGACTTGCTGGTGCTCGACGTGAGCATGGCCGATGGCGGCGGGCTGCACATCCTGCGAACCTTGCGCGGCGCGGGCAATCAGATCCCGATCGTCTTCCTCACCGTCGGCTTGAAGCCGGTCGAGACGATGGAAGCGGTCAAGCTGGGCATTAACGGGATCGTCCTCAAGCACAGCGATCCGGGCAATTTGATCACCTGTATCGAGGCGGTCAAACGCGGCGATACCTGGATCGACCCGACCATCATCGAGCGCGTGTTGAAGCGCAGCATGGCCGGCCAGGCAGTGCCCGTGCTGCCGCAATATGGGTTGACGCGCCGACAGGAGGAATTGGTCAAGCTGGTCGGTGAAGGCCTGCGCAACCGCGAAATCGCGCGGCGCTGCGGACTGACCGAAGGCACGGTCAAGCTCCACCTGCACCATATCTACGGCAAGCTGGGGATCAGCTCGCGCGCCCAGCTGATCATGATGCTAGCTGCCGAAGCGCTGTGAGCCGGTCAAGCTGGCCGGGTCGAGATACCAGGCCAAGAGCGCGATGACGTGGGTTTGATCCGTCGTGATTGCCCGGGCGTGTTCGCTGGCAAGGAGCGGTGTGCAGCGCGTAGCGGCGCTACGCGCAAGGACTGCGACGCAGACCAGCGGGCGCGCCCGGGCAACCGCACAGCGGCGGGCGCCTTTTGGCGCAGGATGAACAGGTAAAACTGCCCCCGGCAGTTTTAGCCGTGTCCGGGGGACACGGCGACCTGTTTCAGCGTCTCTCGTCGGTCACGATGCCTTCTGCATCGCTCCGCTCCTCGTTCCTCGCCCTGCGCCAAAATCCGCTCCGTCACGACGGGTCAAACCCACGTCATGGCGCTCTAAGGCTGCGGATTGATATTGCCCCCGACGATCGCGAGCATCGCGCCGGCCGAGATCGCAAGGCCGTAGGGAATGGGGCCGCGCGCTTTGAGGCTGGGCACGTTGGTCGAATCGGTGAATCCCGCGGGCAGCATCCGGCGGAGTATGATGAAGGCGATGGCGAGAATCGCGCCGCCGATTCCCATCCACAGATAGAGCGCCGACGCGCCCTTGAAGTCGAACCACAAGGCGATCGCGGCCATCAATTTGACGTCGCCGCCGCCGAGCCATCCGCGCGAGAAGAGGAACAGGCCGCCCAGGAAGGTGCCGACGAACACCAGGGCATTCTGCCACAATTGGGCGTTCCAGCCGCAGCTGTATATCCAGACCGGGAACAACAGGATGATCGCGGCCGGGAACATGTTCGGGATGCGGAGTTTCCACACGTCGGTCAGCGCCGCGAGCGCCAGCACGAGATACAAAGCGATCAACAGGACGTTGTGAAGCGACGTCATTTCTGGGGTCCAAGCGACGAGAGGATGTTGGCGGTTGCCGCCGGATAGATCGGTGCCGCGGCGAGCGACTGGGTCAGCCATGCCCGCGCATCGTCGCTCCGGCCGGCGAGCGAGGCGGCATAGCCGGCGTTGGACAATCGCTCTGCCCAGCGTGCGGCATCCTCCCCGCGCCTGCGCACCGGCGGTTCGCCCATCGAGGCGGCGGCGATATCGAGATTGTTGGCGACACGACGATCGTCGGGATCGGCCGCCAGCGCCTGTTGCAGCAACGCCCTGGCTTCGGGGTAGCGGTGTTGCATCAACAGCGAGACCGCCATGTCGTTGAGCAACGACGCGCGCGGCGCGCCCAGCGCCGACGCCCGCTCATAGGCCGCCTTGCTGTCGTTCCACCGCGCGCCGGAATCGTAAGCATGGCCGAGATCGGCCCATAGCCGCCAGTCGGCCGGGCAGCGCGTGGTCGCATCCTGCAACCGGGCGAGGGCGGCCTCGGTATGCCGCATCGCTGCGGCTGCGCTGCCGAGCCCCGCGACGACGCGGCAATCCTGGCTTGGCGTCGCCGCCAGCTTGGCGAACGCGCTCTCTGCTTCGGCATATTGGCCTTGCGCCAGCATCAGCTGCGCGCGGAGCACCGCGACATCGAACGTGCCGGATTGGGCGTCGGGCAACAGGTCGAGCATCGTCTGCGCCTGGACCAGCCGTCCTCCCCGGATCGCGGCATCGACCAAAGCGAGATCGTCCGGCGGCGCCGCCAACGCCGCGCCACAAGCAAACAGGGCCGCCAACGATAGCAGCCTGAGGCCAAGGATCACCGACGCCCCCCTGCGGGCTTGGCGGCGAACCGCAGTGCGTTGCCGCCGACCAGCAATTGGATCCGGTTGGCCTGTCTGGTGGCGTACAGCCGGGTCGGGAACGGCACTGCGCGCGCCAGCCGGCGTGCGGTCGCCTCGCCCGATGGCGGATAGAGGATACGACTGACCGCGATACGCATCCCGCTGTCGCCACGATCGAGCGGGCGCCAGCCGCGCCCGGCGAGATAGGATTGGACGCGTGTGGCAATGGCTTTGCGTCCAGTGGCATTGACCACCATTGTGTTGCGGAGCGCACCAGGGGCCAGCGGAGCGGCCGTCGGTTTTGGCGCCGCCACCCGCGAGGGAGGGGGCGCCGGCGCCGGCGAAGAGGCGAGAATCGTTCCCCGACCTGCGCTACGCACTGGCGGCAGGATCAGATGAACGACCCCCGGGGAGAGTTGTTCGAGGCGCGGGCCGGCCGCGATAACGGGGGCAGGCGCGACCGGCACCGCAGCGGCGCTCGCCAGTGCAGGGGCGGCTACCGGCGGCGGCGGCGCGACAGGCTGGGTTGGCGCCGGTGCAGCAGTAGGCGTAGCGGATGCGGAGGCCAGCATGGTGCGCATGTCGACGTCGAGCAACGCCGCGGCGTCATTGCGGCCCTGTGCGGTCAGCGAGGCGGCATAAGCGCGATAGAAAGCGTCGTTGCGTGGCGCCAGCGCGAGCGCCTTCTGGAAATAGACGTCGCTCAGATCGTAACGGCGCAAATGGTCATAACAGAGCGCGAGCCCCTCGACCGCTGCCGCATCGTCGGGAGTCGCGACCAGGATGCGGCGATACATTTCGATCGCCAGGCCGTAATTGCCGTCCGCGAGCAGCCGCGCGGCGGCGACCGACGATGCGTCCGTCGCGGCGGTGAACCGCGTTCCTTCGGGTAGGGCGGTACGCTTGGCCGAGCTCGTGCAGCCGCTGGTTGCGGCGAACAACGCGATAAGGGCGACGCGTGAGTAGAGAGTCCGTTTCATTTCGTCACCCCGCCATCATCGGAAGGAGCTGGCGCACGACGCGGATCGCGGCCGGCAGCATCAAGACGCCGATCATCACCGGCAGCATGCACGCGACCAGCGGAATCGAGATCAGCACCGGCAGGCGGTGCGCCTTTTCCTGCGCCAGCATCTTGCGGCGCTCGCGCATCTCGCCGGCATAGATGCGCAGCGTCTGCCCGATGCTCGATCCCAGCTTGTTCGACTGGATCAGCAATGTCGTGAACGACCGGATCTGGTCGACCGCGGCGCGATCGCCCATTCGGCGCAGCGCTTCCTCGCGGCCACGCCCGGCGCGCAGTTCGAGCACCGTGGTCGCCAGCAGATTGGCGACCAACGGATGCGACCGCGCCATTTCGCGCCCGACGCGATCGAATGCCGCTTCCATCCCGAGCCCGGCCTCGACGCAGACCAGCATCAGGTCCAGCGCATCGGGAAAGCCGTTGACGATCTGCTCCTGGCGCCGCGAGGCGCGCGCCGATACCCAGAGATTGGGCAGATAGAGGCCGAGCACCGCGAGCGCCGCGCCGAACAGATAGAGTTTGAGCAGCGACGGCGCCTCGCCGCGAAACACCGTCGCCGCCACCAGGAGCAGCGGCAGGCCGAGCGTCAGTGCGAGCCGCGCGAGCGTGAACACGCGTGGCGCCTGCGGCGAGGTATAACCCGCCGCCGCCAGCCGCGCGGTCAGCGTCGCGTTGTTGGTGTCGAGCAGCGACACCCCGCGCTTCTCGATCGCGCCGACGATCCGGCTCCAGGCATCGGCGCGGCCCGTATCGCGCAAGGTCGCGACATGTCCCCCGGTCTGCCCCGCCGCGGCGGCTTCGGCGAGCCGGCGGCGCAGCGCCGCGCGCCCGGTGACGACGGTCGACACGCCGAGCACGATCATCACCACCACGGCGAACAGGCCGCCGAGGATCGCGTAGCGCGGAAATTGCTGGATGACGGTTTCCCACATCGCGCTAGACCTTGATGTTGATGAGACGGCGGATGATGAAGAACCCGACCAGATAAAGCCCGATCAGGCAGCCGAAGCCGATCGAGAAAGCGGGATCGCCCGCCACCTGAAGATAGAAAGGCGGGTTGAGCAGGAACAAGGCGACGAACGCCATGACCGGCAAGGCGGTCAGGATCGTCCCGGTCATGCGGCCTTCCGAGCTGAGCGCGCGGACCATCAGGACCATGCTGGCGCGCTCG
>Ga0207698_10002884_pt1 | contig 10287 bp, 10 predicted proteins | sample KBSCornC22_FD_184298 | JGI IMG/M metagenome (GOLD analysis project Ga0207698, IMG submission 184298) | Corn rhizosphere microbial communities from Kellogg Biological Station, Michigan, USA - KBS Corn C2-2 (SPAdes) (version 2) | ecosystem: Host-associated > Plants > Roots > Rhizosphere > Soil ...
AGGTTATCTTCGTCGATCCAGGTGCCGGCGGCGTTGATGCGCAGCGGAGAGTCGCGAAGGGGAACTTGCTTAATCGCTACGGCGATTTTCATTTATAGCTTTTTGAAGATCAGGCAGCCGTTGGTTCCGCCGAAGCCGAACGAATTCGAGAGCGCGTGGTCTATCTTCATCGGGCGGGCGTGATTCGGCACGTAATCCAGATCGCATTCCGGGTCGGGACACTCATAGTTGATGGTGGGCGGCGCTATCTGATCACGGATGGCCAGGATGGTTATGCCGGCCTCCAGGCCGCCGGCGCCACCCAGCAGGTGACCGGTCATGGATTTGGTGGAACTGACTGCAACCTTCCCGGCGTGTTCACCGAACAGGCGCTTGAGCGCGGTGGTTTCGATGCGGTCTCCCACGGGAGTGGAGGTGCCGTGCGCGTTGACGTATTGGATCTGGTGCGGCTCCAGGCCGGCGTCTCTGAGGGCGTTGCGCATGACGCGGAATCCTCCATCGCCGTCTTCGGAAGGCGAGGTGATATGGTACGCATCGCCGCTCATGCCATATCCGACAATTTCGGCCAACATCGGCGCGCCGCGCTGCACCGCGTGCTCGTATTCCTCCAGGATCAGAATGCCCGAACCTTCGCCGGCAACGAATCCGTCGCGATCGCGATCCCAGGGGCGCGAAGCCCGCTGGGGCTCATCATTGCGGTGCGAAAGCGCGCGCATGGCGGCGAATCCGCCGATACTCATGGGAGTAATGGCGGCTTCGGCTCCGCCGCAAATCATCACATCGGCATCGCCGCGCTGGATCAGCCGAAAAGAGTCGCCGATGGCGTGCGCTCCGCTGGTGCAGGCCGTCGCTGTGGCCGAGTTGGGCCCTTTGGCGCCGGTCCGGATGGAGACGAAGCCGGCGGCCAGGTTAACGATCGTCGCCGGAATGAAAAACGGGGAGATGCGGCTGGGTCCTTTTTCGAGCAGAATTTTGTGTTCCCGCTCGATCACCTCGAATCCGCCGATACCGCTGCCGATATAGACCCCGGTACGCTCGGCTTCATCGCCCGAGGGGACCTTGAACCCGGAGCTCTGGAGCGCGAAATCCGCAGCCGCGATGGCCAGCTGGGTGAATCGCCCCATCTTCTTAATTTCTTTTTTCTCGATGTAATTGGCCGGGTCGAATCCCTTGACCTCGCCCGCGATGCGGCAGCTGAACTGGGTGGCGTCGAAGGCGGTGATCGGACCAATGCCGCTCTGTCCGTTCCGGATGGCCTGCCAGACCGGCTCCGTGCCGATTCCAACCGAAGCCAGCATTCCGACTCCGGTGACTACAACTCTGCGCTGCAATGGGACTCCGTGAACCCGCCGTGAGGCTACTTCTTTTTGGACTCAATGTAAGTGATCGCGTCCTTCACGGTGGCGATCTTTTCGGCATCTTCGTCGGGGATATCGAGGTCGAAAGCTTCCTCGAACGCCATCACCAGCTCAACGATATCCAGCGAATCGGCACCGAGGTCATCGACAAAGCTGGCGGTGGGATCGACTTGCGCCTCATCCACGCCCAGCTGTTCGACGATGATCTGCTTTACCTTTGCTCAACCGACATGCAACCCTCCCCAAAACTCTTATCAAACTCATTGATTCTACCGGGTGAGGCCGGAGTGCCGCAACTTTGATCTGTGGGCTGTTTCAGGAACTTGTTGAAAGGCAAAGGTCAGGCCAGCAATCCACCGTTGCCCAAACCGGCGATTTCCCACCCGGAAATCCGATAACGCGCCAGCACCGGAGGCAGCACCAGGTCGAGGATATTGGGCTTCGCCGATCGAAAACAGCCCGGGGCGGAAAGGATCGGTACTTCGTCTTTGTAGGCCAGCAGGAACAGATTTCCGGGCTCCACCGGAGCCAGGAAACGCTCCAGATGGCAGCCAATGCGGGTCATGGCTCTGCCGACCACATCGTCGGGCCCGGCCGGAGCCGAGGTGGATGCGACCAGAACGCCGGTGGGACGCGCCCGTAGCAAGTGCTCCAGAGCGCGCGCGACGGAGCCCTCATCTTCAGTGGGCGCCAGGGCGTAGCTGGGGGCGATGCCGAAACGCTCCAGGCGCTGCCGCACCACCGGTTCAAAGAGCTGGCGGGCCCGTTCGCCGTTGAGCGGATCGGAATATAGCACAGCGATGGCCGCGGAGCGGATGAAACGCGCCTGCAAGATGGGTCCCCGCTCCCGCAAAATGTTGATCACCCCGTCGAGCTGCTCCTGCGATACCGCAAACGGAGCGCTCTTGACCGTGGCGATGCGCTGGTCCCGGCGCGCGTGGCTGAAGTTCGGGCTGGTGGCGATCACGATGCTGGCAGTACAGTTTATCTGGCGGAGCAATTCTTCATCCACCAGTACGCAGCAGTCTTCGGTGGCGAACAAATTGGCCCGCCCTCCCGTCGCCAGACGGATTTCGAGCGACCCGCATCCGGTCTCGGTAGCCACCTGTCGAACGGCTTCGTCTTCGCCGATTTCCCCGTCCTCAAGCTCAGTAACCCAGACCTGGCCGAGGCCTTCTTTTTCCAGCAGCCGTACGTCGTCCTCACTGAGGATGTGGCCCTTGGCCAGAAGCTTACGTCCGCCCTGGCGAAAAATAGTACAGCAGAGAATCCGTCCCCCGGCCTCCCGGACGTCTACGGTTTGAGCCTTCAAAGCTGCACCTCCCCAATGGCCTCGACTTTTCCGCACGCGACGGCAGGGTGTTGCGCGCGATGATGGAGGTCGCGCGGCGCCATTGTAGAAACGTGTAACTCTAGTGTACGGTGGACCGGATTAATCTCAAGTGAAATCGTAGAGAAACTTGTCGTATATAAATCTTAAATGATTCCGAAGTGGAATTTAGTTTAAAGAATCAAGCGGGTTCCCGCTGTTCGCCCCGCGAGAAGCTCGCCGAGCACGCCCGCGAGCGCGCCTGGTGCGATCAGAACCTGATGAACGCCTTTGTGAAGAGCATCCATGGCGGCTTCAAGCTTAGCTTGCATTCCGCCGGTAGCGACACCTTCCTCTATTAGAGTTATTGCGTGATCGCAAGTCAAAAGGGGACAAATGACCCCATCTTTTTCGCGAACACCTTCGACATCGGTCAGAAAGACAAGGGATTCGGCAGCGAAAGAAGCCGCGCAGGCCACCGCCATCTGATCCGCGTTGACGTTATACACGTTGCCTAAATCGTCTCCAGCGACGCAGGCTATGACCGGAAGGTACGATGCCCCGACCAAAAGGTCTAGTAACCGGGCATCTGAATGCACTGGTTTGCCGACCTGTCCCAACTCGGGATTGAGCAATTCGGCATCAACTAGGCTTGCGTCCAGTCCACTCAGTCCCACCGGTCGCGCGCCGGTCGCGCGGAACGCGGTGACCAACTCAGCATTGACGCTGCCGGCGAAGACTTTCAGCACCGCGTCGATGATTTCCGGCGTCGTGACGCGCAGCCCGTTTACGAAACGGCTTTCGACTCCGCGCTCGGCCAGGAAGCGGGTCATTTGCTTGCCGCCGCCGTGAACGACGGCGATTCGATTGTTTGCCTCGGCGGCCGCTGCCGCTATTTCGCGGGCTAGGCGCAGACGGGATTCGGGCGCGTCCAGCAGCGTGCCGCCCAGCTTGATCAGCAGCTTACGAGGCTTCACGTTAAAGGAGTCCGGCGGTTTCCACGTACCCTAGCGCCAGGTTCATATTCTGGATGGCCTGCCCGGCGGCGCCTTTTCCCAGATTGTCGATCACGGAGACCACTACGGCGCGTCGTGTCTGGTGGTCGTACTTGAAGCCGATATCGCAGAAATTGGTATGCGCGACGGCCTGCAGGTCAGGAACCTGACCGGAAGCATAGATGCGCACAAAATGCTCCGCAGCGTAACGGCTGCGATAGATTTCCATTAGATCCTCCGCCGAAGCGATAGTGTCGGAGGCCCGGAAGTAGATGGTTTCGAGTATGCCCCGGTGGATCGGGATCAATTGGGCGGTGAAGCTGAATTCGTTCTCATCGAGGCCGGAAGTTCGCAGAACTTCGGGGACATGGCGATGGTCGAGTATCGAATAAGCCGAAAAATTCTCGGTGACTTCGCAGAAACTGGTTTTGAGCGAAGCTTTGCGTCCGGCGCCGCTAACGCCGCTTTTGGCATCGCACACGATACCAAATTCCCGGGCAATCGCGCCGGCTTCGATCAGCGGTTTTATCGCCAGATTGGCGGCGGTGGGGTAGCAGCCGGGGTTCGAGACCAGGCGCGCCGCGGCTATGCGGCTGCGGCAGAACTCGGGCAATCCGTAGACAGCCTCCGCCAGGAGTTCCGGCCGCGTGTGAGGCTGCTTGTACCAGCGCTGGTAGTTCTCCGCGGTACCCAGCCGGAATGCCCCGCTCAGGTCGATAATCTTGGCTCCCGCGTCGAGCATCGGACCGGCGAGATCCATGGACACTTCAGGAGGCGTGGCCAGAAAAACGGCCGCCAAGCCGGCGGAACGAATCGAATCGGCGGAGCATGGCAGCCGGCGCGGGCCTTCATAACCTAAAGGCCGGGGACGATCACCGCCCTCGCGGTGCTCCAGCAGCACCGGCTCAACGTGGGGATGCCTCGACAGCAGGGAAACGAGCTCGGCGCCGCTGTAGCCGCTAAAACCGACAATTCCGACCGGAGTTTCGGACATTGGATATTTTCAGTATGCCATGCCAGGACTGCGTCGATCGGAAATCGGCGCTCAAGTTCGAAACCTGGCCCACTTCAGGGACGTTGTTCGCTGACAGACCGGTCCGCCAGGTCGCCGATGAGCGGCAGACGGTAGTCCTGGTCATGGCTGACCTTCATCAGCATGAAGATCCATGCGCCGACGATGACCAGGTGCAGGAGCTGCGAAACGGTGCGGGAGAAGGGGAATCCGACGGTAGAGACGGGAATGGCCAGCATGGGCGTAAAGACCCATTCGACCATCAGCCAGGCCGCGAACAGATACAAGCCCTGGAAAGCGTGAAAGCGGAGGCGCTTTTCCGCGCGGAAACGGTCGCTGGCCAGCACGGCGATGGCGGCGATCCACCCCACCCAGGGGATGTAGCACAGCAGGGCGGCGTTGCGCTGCGAGATATTGGTCCAGAAATCGTGGACCCGTCCGGGCCCGGAAGAGCTTGCGGACGCGCCGGACTGCGGCGTGCCGCATTTCGCGCAGAACTTGTCCGAGCTGCCAACCGTTTGTCCGCACTGTACGCAGTAAGGCATGTCTTCTTTATGCAGATCTCTAAGTAGCTACGATAACGGTATGCGACCGGTTCCCACAACATGCTTGTTTCTCTTACTGGCTTGGACGGGCGCGGTCCAGGGCGCCAAGACGTTGGACCTGTACTTCATCGACGTGGAGGGCGGGCAGGCGACGCTGGCGGTGGCGCCTTCGGGCCAGTCGCTGCTGATCGATACCGGATACACGGGATTTGGGGGACGCGATACGGTACGGATTGCGACGGCGGCCAAGGATGCCGGGGTCAAGAAGATCGATACTCTGTTGATCACACATTTTCACGACGATCACGTGGGTGGGGTCGCGAACCTTTTGGACCGGTTCCAGGTGGTAACCTTCCTGGATCACGGCCCCAGCATCGAGACACATGAGTATCCCGCTCCTTACGTCGCGGCGCTAGCTAAAGGCCAGCACAGGGTTGTGGCGGCGGGCGACAAGATCCCCATCAAGGATCTGGATGTGACGGTGGTTACCGCGGCCGGGAAGACGATCGGGGGCCAGGGCGAACCCAATCCCAACTGCGCGGGCATCACCGAGCGACAGTCCGCGGACGAGACGGGTGAGAATTCGCAGTCGGTGGGTGTGGTGATTCAGTTCGGCAAATTCCGATTCGCCGACCTGGGAGATCTGACGTGGAATAAAGAACTCGCGCTGCTGTGCCCGGAGAACCACGTCGGCAAGATCGACCTGTACCTGACAACTCACCATGGGGGCGAATCGCCGAAGGCAATTTGGGGAATGACCCCGCGGGTTGCGATCATGAACAACGGTCCGGGCAAAGGCGGGGATCCCGCGGGGTGGAAAAACGTGATGGCATCGCCGGGGTTAGAGGACCTGTGGCAGCTGCATTTCGCGCTGGCCGGCGGCAAGGACACGAATGTGCCGGACACATTCATTGCCAACGTGGACGCGAACGATCAGGGCAGATACCTGAAGGTTGGCGCACTGGCGGACGGATCGTTTACGGTGACCAATCCGAGGAATAAGTTCAGTAAGGCGTACGCTGTTAAATGACAGGCGGCCCGCTTTCGGGTAAACAAGACCGCCAGCCTTACCCCTTCATGTGCGCGGCATCCTTCTCGTGTTCCACGCAGAAGTTCTCGATCAAGTCGGTGTCCGGCAGCAGGTTCATGCCGATTTTGTAGGTGAACGGTTTCGTGTAGGTCTTGGGATCGTCGATGGTGACCTGGACGTCCATATGACCGAAATCCCGACGGTGAAACTGTTCGGTGATGCGCATCGCTTCGCTGTGCGGATGGCCGAAGATGTCGAGTGGGCCGAACGGAATCAAGCCAACCGTTTCCACCACCAGGGAATCGCCCTGCCACTTTCCGACGGAATATCCAAGCCAGCTCGGCTGTGGATCATCGGGATGCTTCCGGCCGTCGGTAAAAATCTGGCGGAAGACTGTGTCCGACTCGTACAGCATCAGGGTAAGCTTGGGCGTCTGGACAATTTTGAACGGCGCCGGTAACGAATCCACCAAGGGTACCACCGGCGGGGCGCAAAGGGCTGGAGGCGGCGTCGTGAGAGCCACTGCGGCTCGCTTCTCGTACTCAGCCCTCAGTTCTGGACGCAGCGGGGATTCCTCGGGTTTGTAGCCGGCCAGGATGTTGAAAAAGGACAGCGGCGGGGGATCTTCGCCCAATCCGTTGGTTCCTTCCGGCAACATTTTCATGAGTTCGCTGATGGGGGCGCCCTCCCCCTGCCAGACGCCGGACAGGTCCGGCTTGCCATTGGCGGCGCGCGGCGCGGGCGCGGTTAAGTTCGGCTTACCGTCCCTGGTTCTAGGCGCGCCAGGATCGCGATAGTTCAGCCACTGAGCCTGACCCACTACACCCATAAGCAGGACCAAAATCACGATACGCATATCCCGTACCTCCCCATTGTGAAGATTGTATCGGAATCCGTATCCTAGAACTTGCTGCTCTCCACTTCGACGTACTTCGTATTCCTGGTCGGTATCTTCATCTTGTACTGGTCCGTCTCACGCGTTAGGGCACTGGCCCTTAGTGTGCTTTTATTCGCTAACTATTTCTTCTATGCCCGCTGGGACCTGCGCTACCTGGCGATTATTCCACTGGCCTCGACCTGCGATTATTTCATCGGCCTGGGCCTGGCCGGCACGCCGAACCGCGTGCTGCGGCGAATACTGGTGACGGCCAGCATCGCCCTGAACATCGGGCTAATTGCGTTCGCCCGCGACTGGAAGCTCTCGATCACGCTCTCCTTCTATGCCTTCCAGGCGCTGACATATACAATTGACCTGTACCGGCGCGATGCCAAGGCGACTCCAAGCTACCTGGCGCACCTGGCGGCCGTGTCATTTTTCCCGACCATCCTCGCCGGGCCGATCACGCGCGTCTCGGTTCTCCTGGATCAATTGGAAAAACGCAAGCCGCTAGAAGCGGCTCAAGGTGGGCGCGCGCTGTTCCTGATCGGACTGGGGCTGATCAAGAAGCTGATGATCGCCGATTACCTGGCTGGGAATCTGGTCAATCGCGTGTTTGATTTTCCCAATCTATATACCGGCGCCGAGAACCTGATCGCCGTATATTCCTACACGCTGCAATTGTTCTACGATTTTTCCGGCTACACCGATATTGCCATCGGGTCGGCGCTACTGCTGGGAATCAAGCTTCCGCAGAACTTCAACATGCCCTATGCGGCGCATAACATCGCCGATTTTTGGCGCCGCTGGCACATTACGTTCTCCAACTGGCTGCGCGACTATCTGTACTTCTCACTGCCGGGGCTGCGGTCGAAATGGAAGATTTTTACCTACATGAATCTGCTGATCACCATGGTGCTCGGGGGCCTGTGGCATGGGCAGAGCTGGAATTTCGTGATCTGGGGCGTGATTCACGGCGTCGGCCTGGTGACAGTCCGGTTGTGGCAGACGCGCACGGGAACCAAGCCGGCCACGGGCTGGTGGCGCATCGCGAGCATCGTGCTCACCGTCCACTACGTCGCATTCGCCTGGATCTTTTTCCGCGCGCCGAATATCGAGACGGCCGGGTCGATTCTGGCGAGGATCGCTTCGGGAACGGTTTCCTTCGCCAACGTTTCCACGGGTCTGTGGGTGATCCTGGCCATCGCAGTGGGGGCTCACTATCTGCCGAAAAAGTGCTACGACTTTAGCGTTAACTTGTACGTGAGTGCGCCGTTCTACGCGCAGGCGGCGGCCATGGCGGCGCTGGTGATCGGGCTGCAATATGTGGCCCAGACCGGGGCTGCTCCGTTCATCTACACCAGGTTCTAATGCGTAAGACGATACTGGCGGTGGCGACGTTCGCGGTGCTGATTCTGCTGCCGCGCGTGGTCCCGGCGCTTAAGGATTACGCATCTCTGGATCCCCGCGACATTCCTCTGGTGTGGGATCTGCCGGTTCCCAAGCCAGCGGAGATAGAAACGGGCGCAATTCGAGCGCGCCGCCTGGAAGCTTCCCCACCCCAGAACCTGCTGGATGCGCATAAAACTCTGGATCACTTCTATCAAGCACTGCTTCACGGCGGAGCGGTACGGGTGCTGCATTACGGCGATTCGCCCACCACCGGCGATCTGATCACCGCCGATGCGCGCGCGCTGTTTCAGAAGCAGTTTGGCGATGGCGGCGCGGGCTTTGTGCTGATCGCGAAACCGTGGGCCTGGTATTTTCATCGCGGCGTCCAGATGGATTCGTCGAAGTGGACCATCGACGTGGCCGGCGACACGCAGATCAAAGACGGACTCCATGGGCTGGGCGGCGCGAGCTTTCAGGGTTCCCCCGGAGCCACAGCCAGCTTCACGGTCAAGGATCAGCAGCGCACCGCGGAGGTGGCGTTTTTGCAGCAGCCCGGCGGGGGAGCCTTTTCCTTTGACGCCGACGGGAACGAGATCGGAAGAGTGGAGACAGCGGCTGAAACATCGGGAGAAAAGCCGCAGCCGGCCTGGGCGTCGTTTGACTTGCCTCCCGGCTCCAAGAAGTTCACGTTGCGCGTGCAGAGCGGCGTGGTCCGGCTGTACGGCGTGGAGTTTAGCAAGAGCCGGCCGGGGGTGCTGTACAGCAGCCTGGGTGTCAACGGGGCGAACATCACGCTGCTCGGCCACGCCTTCAATGGAGCGCACTGGGCGGCTCAGCTGCATCACTACAAGCCGGACCTGGTGGTGCTGGCGTACGGCACCAACGAAAGCGGCTTCCCCAAATTTGTCGATTCCACCTGGGGCGCCGAAATGAAGCTGGTGGTGAAGCGGCTCCAGGCGGCCCTCCCCGACACGTCTATCCTGCTGATGAGCCCCATGGATCGCGGCCAACGCAACGATCGCGGGGAGATCGAGACGATCGCGGCGATGCCCCGGCTGGTAAAGATCGAGGCCAAGGTGGCCGAAGAAACGGGAGTGGCGTTTTTCAACACGTTCCAGGCTATGGGCGGGGACGGGACTATGGCGCGCTGGTACGCCGCGGAACCCCGGCTGGTGGGCGCGGATTATATCCATCCCATGCCGGCGGGAGCCAAGATCGTGGGGAGTCTGTTGTACGAAGCCCTGCGGGATGGCTATAACGAATATAAGCTGCGACAATTAAATAGCAGAGAAGGCGGGGCGAAGAGCCCGGAAGGCAGCAAGAAGAAGTGAAGCGCGTTATCCAATTCTGGCTCGCCATGATGATCGCCACGGCTGTGGCGATTGCCGTACAGCCCGCGAAAAAGCCGACCTCCAGGAAGATTTCGGCCAAGAAGAAGTACGTAGCCAGCAGCCGCAAGCCCCCCGCCAAGAAAGCAAAGTCGAAAACCAAGCAGACGGCGGTCCGATCCCGAACCGTGAAAGCCGCACCGGTTCCCGCTAAGATCCGGGCCGAGGCTCACGATTTCGTCTACCAGAACGTGGCTGACGGGGCGGATATTCCGGTCGAGAACGCCGCGGCGCTGATTCCTTTCTTCGAGCAGCTGTATCGCCATCAGCGCGGCGAGGTGGCGGGCCCGGTTCGCATCCTGCACTACGGCGATTCGCATACGGCCGCCGACGAGTGGACCGGCGACCTGCGCACCCGTTTTCAGGAAAAATTCGGCGACG
>Ga0207698_10002886_pt1 | contig 10285 bp, 9 predicted proteins | sample KBSCornC22_FD_184298 | JGI IMG/M metagenome (GOLD analysis project Ga0207698, IMG submission 184298) | Corn rhizosphere microbial communities from Kellogg Biological Station, Michigan, USA - KBS Corn C2-2 (SPAdes) (version 2) | ecosystem: Host-associated > Plants > Roots > Rhizosphere > Soil ...
ACCCACGCGCCTGCCGACGGGTCGCGCTTCAGAGTCACGGATTTCACGTCACAGAGATTGACTCCGGCCCAGGTCACCGCGCCGACCCCCGCAACATTCGCGCGAATGTCGAACGCGCAATCCGGAACCTTGAAGCTGACCGGCGCTCGCGCTCCCGCGGCCGGCGCTCCGGCGAGCGGCTTCCACGCCGTCGTGCCCGAGCGGGCGATCGACAGCGCGGCGAGCGCGCCGCCGGTCCCGTTGACGAGGGTGAAGTCGGTCGCTCCCGCGAGCGCGGGCGAAGCCGCCGCGGCGAGCAAAAGGCCGGCGAGTGCAAGAGTCTTCATGGCCGTGACCATATACCGGTCACGGCCAATCAGAAATCCGCAATTTCGCGTTAGTTCAGGCGGCGTTGAGCTCGGCGTAGTTCGGCCGGCGCCCGCTCCAGAACACCGGCGTCGGCGCCGGTCCCTGGGTCGCCGCTTCCTTCAGCGGAAGCGCTGTCGAGCAGAAGGCGCATTCGGCCGACATGCGGCCGATGAGCCAGTGGGTCCGGCCGCAGCCGGGGCAGTGATTGACCTCGCCGTCGTGATAGACGGCATGATACCCGCGCGCGCTGGGATTGAAGAAATTGCGGCGGGACTCAATCGAACTCAGCATGGTGCTTTCCTTCGAAACCATTTGTCCCCTCAACGAGCGGCGACTCGTTAGGTTTCAACGCTGATCCGCTTCAACGCCGACCGTGTCACTACGGGGCAACGGCCCTGTTCCAGGCCGGGACAAGGGCCGATCCGGATTCGGTTTCGGGCCGATGCGTCCGCCGGCCTGTGGATATTAACCCTCTCTTAGGTAATCAGGGTGGATTGTCCGGAGGTTCTCTAGCGGAGGGGACCGGTGGAATCGAACGAGCGTTATTATCGGCGCAGGGCCGTCGAAGAGCGAATGGCAGCGCAGCGCGCCATGAGCGAAACGGCGCGCGCGTGGCACGCCAAGCTTGCCCAGGATTTTGCCGAGCGCGCGAACGCGTGCAGCGGCACGGGTATTGGCATCGGCATCGGCATTGGCGCGACCACCCAGGCCGCCGTCGCCGGCTAGGCTTGATTTGAACTAAATTCCTGCCAACACGCGCAGCGTGGAGGATTGGGAAGAATTCTTCGTCGAAAAGAGCCGCCGCCGCTTCGACAAGGAGCGCAGCAGGCGCCAACGCCTCCGCAGGCAATCCACCATCGCCGCCGTCGTCGTGACGATCCTGCTCGTTGGATCGATCGTCGCCCTGACGACGCTGCGCTAGCCCGCGGCTCACAGCCAGCTCGAACCAATCGAATTCGCGCGCAAATGGCTGCGGCGACTTTTCTTTCCATGTCTAACTTTCGGTAACTGTTCGCGTTATCGATTGTCAGGTTAACGAAAGATTAGCGCGAGCGAGTCGCCTCCCAGCTCGCGTGGGGGCTTTCGGGGGCAAGGGGTTTGACCATGAGAAAAGCAATTTGGGCCGCTTCGGCGGCAGCGATGGCGCTCGTCTCGACTGCGGCGTGGGCGACCGTCACGTTTGATTCGACGACCGGTAGCGGATTTGTCGGCAAGGGCGACGTTCAGCTGGCGCTCGGCCTGAACAATGCGCAGATGCAGGCGCAGGCAGGCTCCCTTTCATTCACTGACCAGGATATCGCGACTTACGATGTCTATTGTCAGAATGACAACGGGCACAACGTCCTCGAGCAAGCCTTCCCCAGACAGCGCCATGTCAACGCAACCGTCGCTTACGATGCGCGTACCCACAAACAGGTTGACGGGTTCACTCTCAGCGGATTCAGCGCCGGCAACACGGGGAACAATCCGATCGACTGCCCGGGCGGGTGGACTCCAGATCCCCAGGCGGCTCTGGACGCCGGCGTCGGGGACGGCACGACCTATATTATTGTGACTAGTTCCTCCGGCGCCGGCCTCTATGTCAACGGAGTCCTGCTGTATCAGCTTCCGTAAGCCCAGTTCGAACAGCTCCCGAGCGAAAAGGGGGCAGCACGGTTCACTAATTCTTCCCGGCGCGGCTTCGGCCGCGCCGGGATTTACGTGCCCGCTACTGTCCCAATTCATTACATTTCGGGCGGCCTAACTTTCGATAGCTTAACCTCCGGTAACTACCGTCGTTATCTCTCTCCCGTTTAACAGTAAATTACTGCGGTCGATTCGCGTCGTCCGCGGAAAATCACGTGTTCATTCACGCGACGCGAAGGGGCAAAAGCTATGAATTATCGTGCATTTCTAAGCGCGGCGGCGATTATCAGCACATCGTTCACGCCGATCGCAACCACCGCGGCCTGGGCCGACGATGGCGACGACATCATTCTCACTCCTCTGACGGAAAGCGACTCCACCCCGCAGCAAGTCTGCGAAGACGTTCTGCGCCCGGCGGCCCAATCGGGTTTCCAGACTGAAGCGGTCAACGTCAGCGATGGCGGCACCGTGAACGTCGGCGCGGCTTACTTCGACCCGAGCTCCGACACGGGCCCGGCCGGCGACGCTTCCGGGTACGGGACGCCGACGCCTTCGAACGTCTTCCTCAGCAATTCCTATTTCCGCAACGGCGGAAGCCCGAACGTCTGGGCAATGGCGCAGGCAACGCTGACCTATCCGCAGACGCAGCAGCTATGGAACCTGCTCCAGGACACCAGCCACACGATCACGTTCGGCTGCCACGTCTGGAAGGTCGTCCCGGGTAACGGGAATATCATCGAACCGAACGGTCTTCAGACGGTGGGCAACCAATCGGTCAGCCTGGCGACCATCCCCGCCGGCGTCGGCAACAAGATCACCGACGACGACTTCGTGATCGCCAACGACCCGGTCCTCGCGCTGATCTGCATCAGCCCCGGCTCCAAGGGCGGCAAGTGGACCGGCAAGAACGGCTTCAACCCCGCCAATTGCGGTGCTGCCAGCACTGCTGCGGGCGGAGTTATCCCGAGCGGGAACATTCCGCAGATCTAACTTCACTAGCGGCCCAGAACCGCGCGTGGACGCCCTGCCCGGTCTCATACCGGGCAGGGTAGCGCGGAGCAGGCTCTGGACCGCATTTTTCCTTGCAGCCTTTTCTGGGGGGGCGGGCATATGACGATCACGGGCCGTTCTCGCCACCGCTCTTTCCAGAGCACCGCCGTTGCGGTCCTGCTCGCCAGCGCATCGCTGCCGGCCCACGCCGCTGCCGCAGCCGCTTCGGCCATTGCGGGCGATGCAGCCGCTTCTGGCCAGGCCGCCGCTCCGACCGACCGCTCGCAACAGGACATCATCGTCAACGCGCCGCCGCTGTTTCGCGACATCCTGCCCGAGCGCAGCCTCGACCAGGACGCGATCGACAGTTACGGAGCAAGCACCGTCGACGAGATCCTCGGCGATCTTCAGGTCGAGCTCGGCGACGACGCCGAGCAGCCGCTGTTCATCGTCAACGGTCAGCGTGTCAGCGATCTCAGCGAAATCGGCGCCCTCCCGGTCGAGGTGTTGCGCAATATCGTCGTTCTCCCGCGCGGAGCGGCGCTCCGGGTCGGCGGCACGGGGACCCAGCGGGTGATCAGCATCACGCTCAAGCGCACCCTGCGCCAGGCGACGCTGACCGCGGCTCACAAGATTTCGACCGACGGGAATTGGAACGCGGATCGCGGCGAAGCGATGCTGACCAGCATCAAGGCCGACACGCGCGCGAACCTGACCTTTCGCGTCCGCGACGAATCGCCGCTGCTGGAGAGCCAGCGCGGGATTATCCAGCCCGCGCCGTTCTTTCCTTACGCAGTTGCCGGCAACATTATCGGCTTTCCGGACACAAGCGCCGAGATCGACCCGGCCCTAAGCGCACTTGCGGGACAGCCCGTGTTCGTCGTGCCCCTGCCAGCATCGGCGCCAACTCTGCAGCAGCTTGCCGGCGTCGCAAATCAGCAGAACGTCACGGACCTCGGCGCATTCCGCACGCTCCGTCCCAAAACGCGCAATTACGACCTCAATGGGACCTTCGCGACGCGTCTGGCAACTTGGCTTACCGCAAGTGCGACGCTTCACTGGTACCGCAACAGCGGCGATTATTTGCGGGGCCTTCCCGGGGTGCTGTTCGTGCTTTCCCCGACCAACGCCTTCTCACCTTTTTCGAACAGCGTAGGACTGGCCATCTACGGCAAGCAGCCGCTTCATTCGATATCGACCCAGAATGCCGCTGACGCGAACGCAACCTTCAATGCGAACTGGGGCCGGTGGCAGGGCAACCTCAACCTTCGCCACAGCCAGTCGACCTTCGACTTCACCAGCGAGCGAGCGAGCGCGTTCGCCCCGATTCCGCTTAGCGACAGCGTCAACCCTTTCACCACCGATCTCGGCACGCTCGTCGCACTGCGCACCGACAGGACGTCGAGCCGCTCGACCGGCACGTTCGCGGACCTGACGCTGAACGGCCCTGTCTTCCACCTGCCGGCAGGTGACGTGCTCGCGGTGGTCGAAAGCCGCGCCGAAGCGAACCATCTCCATTCGACCAGCACGTTTGTCGGCTTCGGCAACCAGAGCTTCCGCCGCAACTCGCAGTTGGTCCGCGGCGGCCTCGAAGTGCCGCTGACGAGCCGTGAGAACGGATTCCTTCCGGAAGCGGGCGAGCTCAGCGCCAGCATCGAGCTTTCGCGCGCGCACTTTTCCGACGCCGGATCGATAAAGCACGCGACCTACGGGCTCACCTGGGAGCCGACGCCGCCGCTGCGCCTTCATGCGTCGATCGATCGGACCGACTTGCCGGCACCGATCCAGACGCTCGGCAATCCCGTGGCCGTCACTCCGCAGGTGCGCGTGTTCGATCCGCTGACCGGCCAGACCGTGGATGTGACCCAGATCAGCGGCGGCAATCCTGGGCTGCTGCCGCAAAGGACGAAGACGCGCGACGTCAGCGCGCTGCTTCGGCTGGTTCCGAAAATGAACCTCGAGCTCAGCGCCGAATATATCGACACCGAGGTCAAGAATTTCGTTTCCTCGCTGCCGCAGGCGAGCGCCGCGGTCGAGCTCGCCTTCCCGCAGCGGTTCATCCGCGATGCGAATGGCGTCCTGACGGCGATCGACCTGAGGCCGGTCAACTTCGATTCGCACCGCGACAAGAGGCTCCGCTGGGGCCTGAGCATGAACACCAAGATCGGCGCCGGGACCGCCGGTGGACCAGCGTCGCCGGGCGTGCCGCGGCCAGCCTACAGGCCGCCGACCTACCTCCAGCTGACCTTTAACCACACGATCGTCTTTTCCGACGAAATTCTCATCCGGCCCGGGCTCAATTCGGTCGACCTCCTGCACGGCGGCGCGATCGGGATCGGCGGCGGGCGAGTCCGCCACCAGATCGATTCGACCATGGCGGTCACGTCCGGCGGCCTCGGCGTCAGGATGGGCGTGAGCTGGCGCGGCGCGAGCGAGCTGATCAGCCAGTTCAACGGGGTTACCGATACGCTCCACTTTTCGCCGCTGCTGGCGATCAATCTGAGGGCCTTCGCCGACGTGAAGCGGCTGCTGCCGCACGACCGTTGGGCGCGAGGCCTCCGCCTCTCGCTCGACGTGCTGAACGTCGCGAACCGGCGCCAGCGCGTTGCAGATTCCTTCGGCAACACCCCGCTTCAGTATCAGCCCGCCTATCGCGATCCGCTCGGCCGGACGATCGAGCTGGAGCTGCGCAAGGTCTTCTAGAAGAGCTCGGGTTCGACCTGCTCGATCGCGTCGAGCACGGCTTCGGGCGCGACGCGCTGCTTCATCTCCTCGATCTACTGCGGCTCCGAACCCGGCACGTCCATCCGCTCGGCGATGGTCGAGACCAGCTCGACCAGCTTGGTGATCTCGGCCTCGGCGAGCAGGCTGACCTGGAGGTCCAACTCGGCCCTCTTGTCCGCGGCCGCCGCCATCCGGTTCTGCGTGATGAGGATGAAGGTCGACAGGAAGATCGCCTCGACCGACGCGATCATCGCCAGCACGACGAAGGTCGGGTCCCACGGCCTGACGCCGCCAAGCCAGCCGAGGTTCGCAACGATACCATGCTTCCGGCGAACCGGGCGATGGCGCTTGCAAGCCGTTCCTCGAAGCGGGCGCGCGCCTGCTCGTCGGCGCAGCGGCGGCGCAGCGCCTCGATATTGCGCCTGAGTGCGGAGTTGAGGCTTCGGTCGTCGCTCATGCGCCGCGCCAACGAAGGCGGCAGGAGCAGCGTTCCAGCAGGGTTGCGCCGGGCTGCGCAGCCCCCTATGTCGCGCCCCTGCCGTTTCCGGCACCCGCGCGCCCGTAGCTCAGCTGGATAGAGCACCAGACTACGAATCTGGGGGTCAGAGGTTCGAATCCTTTCGGGCGCGCCATTTTCCTTTTAGAGCCGAGCCGATGCGGAGCCTGCCGTTCGTTGCGCTGCTTGCCGTGACCGCCTGCACCTCCGCGGGCGGCCCCTACCCGTCGCTCCAGCCGCGCGCCGCCGAAGCCATCGACCCGCGCGTGCAGCCGATCCGGCCGATCAACGACCGGCCCGTCGCTCCCGCGCTCGCGGCGCAGCTCGGCGCATTGATCGCCCAGGCGCGCGCCGGCGAAGCGGCATTCGGCCCGGCGGTCGCCCAGGCCGAGCAGCTCGCCGCATCGGCGGGCGCACCCGAGAGCGAGGGCTGGATCGCCGCGCAGGAAGCGCTGAGCGCGGCGATCGCCGCGCGCAAGCCCACGGCGCTGGCGCAGGCGGACATCGATGCGCTCGCCGCGAGCGCGCTCCAGACCAAGGGTGGCATCGCACCCAACGACCTTGAGTCGATCCAGAAAGCCGCGGCCGAAGTGGGCGCAATCGCCCGCAGCCAGACCGACCGCATCGATGCAGTGAAGATGCGGCTCGGCTCCTAGCCGGCGATCAGCCGCGCGGCGTCGAGGGCGTGATAGGTCAGCACGCCCGACGCTCCAGCGCGTTTGAACGCAAGAAGCGTCTCCAGGATCAGCGCGTTCCGGTCCGCCGCACCGGCCGCCGCGGCATGCTCGATCATCGCATACTCGCCGCTCACCTGGTAAACGAAGGTCGGAACGCCGAACGCGTCCTTGACCCGCGCGACGACGTCGAGGTACGGCAGCCCCGGTTTCACCATCACGAAATCGGCCCCTTCGTCGAGGTCGAGCGCGACCTCGCGAAGCGCTTCCTCGATGTTGGCCGGGTCCATCTGGTAGCCGCGCTTGTCGCCCTTGAGGCGGCCGAGCGACCCGACCGCCTCGCGGAACGGGCCATAGAAGGCCGACGCATATTTCGCCGCATAGGCCATGATCGCGACGTTCTGGTGCCCGTCGCGCTCGAGCGCCTCGCGGATCGCGGCGACGCGGCCATCCATCATGTCGGACGGGGCGACGATGTCGGCGCCGGCCTCGGCCTGCACCAAAGCCTGTCCGACGAGGATTTCGACCGTGTCGTCGTTGATCACGTTGCCTTCGCTGTCGACCAGGCCGTCGTGGCCGTGCGCCGTGTACGGGTCGAGCGCGACGTCGGTCAGCACGCCGATTTCCGGCACCGCGTCCTTGATCGCGCGGACCGCGCGGCAGATCAAATTGTCCTTGTTGAGCGCTTCCTCGGCGCGCTCGGTGCGGAGCTCGTTCGGCGTGTTCGGGAACAGCGCGATGCACGGGATTCCGAGTTCGGCCGCCTCGCGCGCCTTGGCGCCCAGGCGGTCGACGCTCCAGCGGCTGACGCCCGGAAGCGAGCCAATCGGCTCCTCGCAGTCGCGGCCCTCGCAGATGAACAAGGGCCAGATGAAGTCGCTCGGGTGAAGGCGATTCTCGGCGAGCACGGAGCGCATCCACGAGCTCGACCGGCCGCGGCGCATGCGGAGATAAGGGAAGGAAGCGGACATGCCGCGCCCTATAGCGCCAATGCGCGCTTCAGCCAGCAGGGTTGAGCGCGCCGCCGGGTTCGCGGGTGGCGAGCGCTTCTTCGGTCGTCTGGTCCTCGGACGGGCGTTCGTCGATCGTCATCCGCGACTTCTTCCATCCGCCGTGTACGTAGAAGCCGATCGCCAGCACGAGGTTGATGAACGAGGTCACCGGGAAGCTGCTCCAGATCGCGTCGGCGCCGAGCCAGCCGTAGGTCGCGAAGATGTAGCCGAAGCGGACCGGCACCATGCCGACCGCGAGGACGACCAGCGGGATCCACACCGCCCCGTTCGCCCGAACGGTGCCGAACAGCACCATCATCACGCCGAACATCAGGAAGTTCCAGGTCGCGACCAGGTGGATATGGCGGGCGATCGGAAGCGCCGGGCTGTCGCCACCCATGAACAGGGCAAGGACGCTGCGGTCGGCAAGGGTCAGCGCCACGATCATCACGGCGGTGATCGCCAGCGTCTGGACGATGCCGATGTTGGTGATCCGGCCGACGCGCTCCCACAGGCCCGCGCCGATGTTCTGGGCAGCCATCGCGCTGACCGCTGCGCCGAGCGCCATCGCCGGCATTTGAACGTAGGTCCACAGCTGCAGCGCGACTCCGAACGCCGCGGTGGTGTCGACGCCCTCGCGGTTCACGAGGCCGACCAGCGCAAGCGCGGAGAGCGAAATGATGATCATTTGCAGCCCCATCGGGAAGCCCTTGACGACGATCGTCTTGAGGACCGCGACATCGCACCACAGGTAGCGAAGCTCCTTGCCGCGGAGCCTCAGCGGCAGGTCCTTGATGTAGATGTAGGCGACGAGGCCGATGAGCGCCGTGTAGTTGGCGATCAGGGTGGCGGTCGCCGAGCCGGCAATCCCGAGCCGGGGCGCTGGGCCGAGCCCGCGGATGAACACCGGATTGAGCCCGCTGTCGAGCACCACGGCGACGAGCATGAACCACAAAGGGGTCATGCTGTCGCCGGCGCCGCGCAAGGACATCATCGTCAGCGTCAGGATGAGCAGCGCCGGCATCGCGAGGAAGATCACGCGCAGATAGGCGAGCGCGAGCGGCGCGGCGTCGCCGGGCGTGCCCAGCAGCTTGAGGATCGCTGGAGAAAGAAAATAGCCGGCGGCGCCGACCGCGATCGCGATCAGCGCGAATGCTCCGGTCGCAGTGCCGAATACGCGACGAGCCGCGGCAATGTCCTTTCGGCCCCACGCCTGTCCGACGAGGATCGTCGCGGCCATTCCGAAGCCGAACACGAAGGCGATCAGCAGGAACATGACCATGTTGGCGTTGGACGTCGCCGCGAGCGCGCCTTCGCCGATGAAGCGCCCGACCCAGATCGAGTTGATCGTGCCGTTCAACGATTGGAGGATCGAGCTGGCGAGCGTCGGAAGCGCAAACTTGAGCAGCGTCGGCCCGATGCTCCCCTGGGTGAGGTCGCCGCGGCCGCGGGTGCGTGGTCCTGCGTCTGGCATGCGCTCTCCTCATTGCTCCCCGGCGCAGGCCGGGGGACGGCTAGCCCAGCCGGTCCAACGCAGCACGGAGGCGATCGGCTTCGGCGGCCTTGGCCTCATGGTCGGAACGCGCCTTCTCGACTGCTTCGGGCTTGGCGCGCTCGGTGAAGTTCGGGTTGGCGAGACGCGCGGCAAGGCTGTCGCGCTCCTTCTCGGCAGCGGTGAGGGCGTTCGTCAGCCGGTCGCGCTCAGCGGCAATGTCGATAACGCCTTCGAGCGGAAGCGCGAACGTCGCCTCGTCGACGACCACCTGCGCGGCGCCGCTTCCGCTGAAGGCGGACAGCTGGATCGATTCGAGGCGGGCCAGCCGCGAGATCGTCGCGTGGTTGCGGTCCAGCCGCGTCGCCGTCTCGTCGGAAGCATCCGCTGCAAACAGGTGAAGCTTGGCGGACGGCGGCACGTTGAGCTCAGTCCGCGCGGAACGCACTTCGCTCACGAGCCGAACCAGCCAGTCCATTTCGCGCTTCGCGTGCGGATCGACCTGCGCCCGCGGCTCGGGCCATTTTGCGACGATCAGGTCGTAGGGCCGCTCGTGCGCGCTCCACAGCTCTTCGGTGATGAACGGCATCAGCGGGTGGAGCATCACGAGGATCTGGTCGAACGCCCAGGCGGCGACGCGCTTGGTCTCCTCGTCGAACGCACCTTTCACCAGTTCGACATACCAGTCGCAGAAAGTGCCCCAGACGAAGTGATAGATGGCGTCGGCCATCTCGTCGTAGCGGAGATCGTCGAAAGCGGCGTTCAGCTTCGCCAGCGTCTCGACCACCTCGCCGATGATCCAGCGGTTGACGGGAAGCTCGGCGACGGGCGCGGCGATGCTGTCGGACGCGCCGACGCCATTCATCTGCAGGAAGCGCGCGGCGTTCCACAGCTTGGTCGCGAAGTTGCGGTAGCCTTCGACCCGCTTCTCATCGAGCTTGAT
>Ga0207698_10002889_pt1 | contig 10282 bp, 8 predicted proteins | sample KBSCornC22_FD_184298 | JGI IMG/M metagenome (GOLD analysis project Ga0207698, IMG submission 184298) | Corn rhizosphere microbial communities from Kellogg Biological Station, Michigan, USA - KBS Corn C2-2 (SPAdes) (version 2) | ecosystem: Host-associated > Plants > Roots > Rhizosphere > Soil ...
TACAAGCTGCTCCAGTCCGGAGACACGGTCGGCGTATTCCAGCTGGAATCCGAAGGCATGCGCCGTACGCTGGCGGCAGTGAAGCCGACCAACTTCGGTGACATCATCGCCCTCGTCTCGCTGTACCGGCCGGGGCCGATGGACAACATCCCCCTGTTCGGACGCCGCAAGAACGGGTTGGAGTCCATCGAATATCCACACGCAAAGCTGGAGGGCGTGCTGGCCGAGACCTACGGGATCTTCGTCTATCAGGAACAGGTGATGCAGGCCGCGCAAATCCTTGCCGGCTACAGCCTTGGCGACGCCGACTTGCTGCGCCGCGCGATGGGCAAGAAGGTCCAGGCGGAAATGGATGCCCAGCGCCAGCGCTTTGTCGATGGCTGCGCCACCGTTTCGGGGATTGATGCGAAGAAGGCGAACGAGCTGTTCGACTTGATCGACAAATTCGCCGGGTACGGCTTCAACAAGTCGCACGCGGCTGCCTACGCCCTGCTCGCCTACCAGACCGCCTGGTTCAAGGCGCACTATCCGCACGAATTCTACGCTGCGTCGATGTGCTTCGACATGCACCAGTCGGAGAAGCTAGCGGTGTTCGTGGATGACATGCGCCGCAACGGCATTGCCATTCACGGGCCCGATCTCAATCGGTCCGAGGCCGAGTTCTCGGTCGAGCAGACCGACGAGGGCTATGCGGTGCGCTATGCCCTCGCCGGGATCCGCAACGTCGGCGAGAAGGCGATGGAGCAGATCGTCGCCGAGCGGGAGACGAACGGGCCGTTCGAAACCCTCGAAGACCTGTTCCGCCGCGTGCCCTACGGTTCGATGAACCGCCGCCAGCTGGAAGGCCTGGCGGCTGCCGGCGCCTTCGACTCGCTTGAGCTGAACCGGGCGAAGGTGCTGGCCAACGCCGACATCCTGCTCGCGGTGACCGACGAGGCCGAGCGGAGCCGGACGAGCGGGCAGCATGGCCTGTTCGGCGGCGACGATCATTCGCATCACGTGCTCCGCCTGGCCGATACGCCGGCCTGGTCGCGGGCCGAGCAGATGGCGCGGGAGCGCGAGAACTTCGGCTTCTACTTCGCCGCCCACCCGGTGGAACAATGGCGGGCCATTGCCAGTGCGAACGGGGCGCGCACCTATGGCAGCCTGATGGCCTCAGGCTCCGGCGGCAGTTCCGGGCAGCGCGGCATGGCGGTCATGGCGGCCATGGTCGAGGGAGTCCAGAAGCGCAAGACGAAGCGGGGGAAGGACTTCGTCATGGCCGACTTCTCCGACAGCTCGGGCCAGTTCAGCGCCTCCTGCTTCGAGGAAAGCCTGGTCGACAACTTCGTCCAGTGGGCGCGCGATGGCACCTGCATCCTTCTGAACGTCGAGCTGGACAGCCCCAGCCCGGAGGAACCGCCCCGCGTCACCGTGCGCGGCGGGCGGCCGCTGTCCGAAGTGCGCGAAGCAGCGCGGATGGAGCTGCGGCTTGAGGTGGACCGGCCCGAGGCGCTGTCCGACCTCGCGCTGATCCTCCAGCCCGGCTTACCTGGCAAGGGCGAGGTGCTGGTCCGGCTGCGCACCGGCACGGCGCGCGAACCGGTGCTCCGCCTTGGCCGGGACTATCACCTTGATGGCGACGTGGCCGAACATGTCTCGGCTATTGCCGGCGTATCCGGTGTCTCGCTCGCGGCCAAGCGCGGGGCGGGGCACCTGCGGCTGGTCGCCTAGGCTTCTCGAATTACCCGGATCGTCAGCGGCGCGCCGCCGGCTGCGAGCTCCAGCAGGCGATCGACATTGGGATGAGCGCCGGGGCGTGCGCGGGCGTCGGGCACGTGCTCGGCGAAAAGGACGAGGCCGTGTTCCGCTGCTGCGGCGTCGAGCGCCGGGAAGGCCTGCGCGAGATAAGCGTAGAGCGCGAGCGAGCCCTGTTTGCCAGCCTCATTCGGAATAGTGGCAATCACCGTGCCGACGGCGTCGACCAGTTCGACGCGGGCCACGCCGGCAGTGGCGGGGAGCAGCGCGAGGTTGTCCTTGAACACGGCGGTGGGGGAAATGAGAGCGGTCATGCCTTGGTCCTGCTGTTTTCGGCGCCGCCTATCACCGCGCAACTGGCCGCGCCAGAGCCGTGCCTGTGCGAAGCGGGCCGGAGGGTGACAGGGTTACACATGTGTCACCCTGTCACCCGGACGGATCATTTGTTTTGAGGGATTTAAGGGGGAGTGCATGGGTGACACTTCTCCAACTTGTTTCGTTTCCGGCTCGGGCGAGGCGTGGGGATCTCATGCCAGAGGCGGGGCATGTAGGAAAATTCGGCGCTGGTGAGGTGGCCGTGTGCCGCCATGCCTCCTCCACCACGGCGGCTTTGGCGCCGCGGTCCCCTCGCCTCGCTGCGCGACAGGGAGGATCTGGTTTGTCACGGGAAGAGGTGGGTGACCGCGGCTTCCGGGAAGCCGGCTTCGACGATCAGCGAGCGGTGACAGCAGTCGGGGCTGCGTTCGAAGCAGAGGAGGGCGGTTGGGCGCTCTGCGGCCATGTCCTGCAGCTGGGCCATCTGGGCAACGGCCTCGAGCGATTCGAGCTGGCCCGAGTAGACGCGTCTCAGCCGGGCGAGGTCGTGCTTGCGGGCGGCCTCCCGGCCTTCGGGCGGGGTGCCGAGCGCCTTTAGGCCGACATAGTCGATCCCCGCCTCGCGCAGGCCGGCAGCGAGGATGTTCTTGGAAAAGCCGGGGCGCCGCGAGAGCGGAACGGCGCGGACGTCTGCCAGCAGTTTGACGCCTGCTGCGCTCAGCGCCTCGACCAGCTGGGGCTGAGTGACGCTTTCGTAGCCAATGGTGAAGATGTGCATGGCACTGATATGGGAGCGTTTCCGGCTCAGAACAGGGCGAGCTGGCCGCCGCGTTCGGGGCGGCGGAATTGGGTGCAGTCCAGCTTGCGATCGCGGTCGGGCCCGTTGATGCCGAGGCGGCGGCAGGCGAGGCGGAAGCGGGCGCGAAACAGGTCGGCCCAGGTGCCCTGCGGTTTCATCCGGGTGAAGAAGGCCGAGTCATAGTCCTTCCCCCCGCGTACTGACTGGACGATCGCCATGACCTTGGCTGCGCGCTCCGGATAGTGGACCTCCAGCCATTCGCGGAACAGCGGCGCCACCTCGTGCGGGAGGCGCATCATGATCCAGCTGGCCGATTTGACGCCGCGCCCCGCGGCGTCGGCGAGGATTCGCTCGATAAACTCGTCAGTGATTGAGGGGATCACCGGGGCAACGCCGACGTGAGTGGGGACGCCCGCCTCTGTCAGTTTCCCCAGCGCGGCCAGCCGCTTGGCAGGCGAAGCGGCGCGCGGTTCGAGGAGAGCGGAGAGGCGCGGATCGAGACTGGTCACGGAGATGCCGACCGAGGTCAGGTTATGGCGGGCAAGCTCTGCCAACAGGTCGAGATCATGCAGCACGCGGTCGCTCTTGGTGGTGATGGTGACGGGGTGGCGGGCTTCGAGGCAGACCTCCAGCACTTGCCGGGTGATCCGGTAGCGCGCCTCGATCGGCTGGTAGGGATCGGTGTTGGTGCCCATGGCGAGCGGAGCGGGCCTGTACGATGGCTTGGCGAAGGTTTCACGCAGCAGCCGCGCGGCATCCGGTTTGGCGAAGAGCTTCGTCTCGAAATCCAGCCCGGGCGAGAGATCGTGATAGGCGTGGGTCGGCCGGGCGTAACAGTAAATGCAGCCGTGTTCGCAGCCGCGATAGGCATTGACCGAGCGATCGAACGACACATCGGGCGACTGGTTGAAGGTGAGGATGGACTTAGGGTGTTCCTCCGTGACCGTTGTCCGCAGCTTGTCCACAGGCCCATCCACAGTGTTACGCGCATCGAGCCAGTCTCCCTCCGCCTCACGCGTGGCGAGGCCGAAGCGGGACGGGACGTTTCCGGAAGGGGCGCCGCGGCCGTGGACGGGAGGGCGATTCTGCATGGATAAAATAGAACATAAAGCGAACAAAGGTGCAAGTCAGTACGCCTGCCCGGGCGTTGTCGCTCCGGCTTTTGGCGGCTAGCACCGGGACATGATCGAAACGGACCTTCGCGCTTACCTGGCCCGGATTGGGCTGGCCGACCTGCCCGAGGCTACGCCGGAGGGCGTCGCGCAGGTGCTTGGCGCGCACCGGCGGACGATCGCCTTCGAGAACCTCGACGTTCTGCTCGGCCAGCCGATCAGGATCGACGGGCAGAGCGTGTTCGCAAAGCTCGTAACCGGTCAGCGGGGCGGCTACTGTTTCGAGCACAACCGCTTGTTCTCCGATGCTCTGGCCGCGCTGGGGCTGGCGAACCGGGCGCTGCTCGCGCGGGTGCGGCTGGTGGCGGAGCCGGGTGACGTTCCGCCGCGCACGCACATCCTCCTGCTGGTGGAGACGCTGGACGGACCGTGGATTGCAGATGCGGGGTTCGGCGGAGCCTTCCTTCCGCCCCTGCCGCTGCGCGACGGGGCGACTGCGGCAACGCCGGACGGGGCCTTGCACCGGCTGATATGGCGAAGGAGCGCGGATCCGCTCGACGGCGAGTGGCTGCTGGAGCGGGCCGGGCCGGCGGGGGCGACCGATGGCCGGGCGCAGGCCGGGGAGGGGGAATGGCAGGCGCAGTACAGCTTCGATCTTGCCGAGGTGGCCCAGGCCGATCTGGAGCAGGCCAACCACTGGACCTCGACCCGGGCCGGCACCCGCTTCACCACTCTGCGGGTGGTGAGCCGGGTCCTGCCTGATGGCTTTGCCAGCCTTAGCGATCGCCGGTTGACCATCCATGCGGGCGGTCAATCGATGGCTCGGGAGATTGCCGATCGGGCCGACCACGGGGCGGTGCTGCGCGAGGTGTTCGGGCTGGAGCTTGGCACGGGGCAGCTGGCACGACTGTGGCCGGACGAGCTCATACTTCCCTGAGCCGCGGCATCAGTTCCACGAAGTTGCAGGGGCGGTTGCGGCTGTCGAGCTGTTCCTTGAGGATCAGGTCCCAGCCGTCCTTCACCGCGCCGTTGGAACCGGGCAGGGCGAAGACGTACTTGCCGCGGGCGATGACTGCGCAGGCGCGCGATTGCAGGGTGGAGGTGCCGATGGTCTGGTAGGACACCATCCGGAACAGCTCACCGAAGCCCGGAATGTCGCGGTCCTTGATCGTGTCGAGCGCTTCGGGGGTGATGTCACGCCCGGTGAGGCCAGTGCCGCCGGTAGTGATAATCGCATCAACCGCTCGGTCGTCCAGCCAGTTGCGGATGCGGCTGGCGATGGCGTGGATCTCGTCCTGCACGATGGCCCGGGCGACGAGGCGGTGGCCGGCGGCCTTGATCCGCTCGCACAGAAGGTCGCCCGAGGTATCGTCGGCTGAAGTGCGGGTGTCGGAAACGGTGAGGACAGCGATGCCGATTGGCGTGAAGGTCCGCTCCGGATCAACGGCCACGCAGCGGGATTCCGTTGCCCGCCATGCGCACGGCCTTGCTGCCGGCAAGGTCCGGGAAGGTGGGCCACAGCGCTTCGGCGAGGGCAATCCGGCTTTCCGATGGGCCGCCAGCCTGGCGTTCGTACATCCAGTAGTTCTTGAGGACGATGTTCACATAGCCGCGCGTTTCCCAGTAGGGCACGCTCTCGATCCACAGCAGGGGATCGCCATTATCGCGGATCTGGGTGTTCCACCGGGTCACCGGGAGCAGGCCGGCGTTGTAGGCGGCGATCACCTTGGGGAGCAGGCCTTGCGTGCCGGCAGCGTTGCGCAGGAGCTGGAGGTGCTGCTGGCCGAAGGCGAGGTTGACCCCGGGCCGGGTCACGTCAGCAGCGGAGACGCCGAGTTCGGCCGCACGGTCCCGCGCAGTGGCGGGCATGATCTGCATCAGCCCGCGCGCGCCGGCCGGGCTGGTGACATTGGTGCGGAAGATCGATTCCTGCAGGGTGTGCGCGTAGACCAGCGCCGGATCGACTTTCCACCCGGTCGCTGGCGTCCACTTCGGCGTCGGGAACCGGGCGGCGGGCATGGGCGCGGCGCCGACCGGCGCGTTGTAGGCCATCCACAGCTGGGTCGAGGGCAAGCCGAGATCGCGGGCGAGGCGCGAGAGCGGCTGGTAAAGTGACGGGCTGCCGATTCGCGCCTGGTAGCGCAGGACTTCGTCGGCAAGACCGTCCTCACCGATCTCGGACAGTTCGACCGCAGTGCGAACCGTGTCGCTGTCACGCAGGTTCTGCCAGTCCGCCTGGGTGAAATCGGGGCTGGCGTGAGTGTCGGGCAGCCTCAGGCCGAGCTGTTCGGCGGCGAGCATGCCGTAGAAGGTTTCATCGCGCGCGGCGGCAAGGCGCAGCGGGGCGGAGGCCCTTTCCGGCTGGCGGCAGCGGACCAGGGCGCGGCTCTGCCAATAGTAGGCGGCGCTGCGCAGTTCCGCGTTGTCGGAAGCGGCAGCGGTGCGGGCGAAGGCGTCAGTCGCGCCCTGGCAATCGTCCATCCGCCACGCCGCGAGACCGGCAGTCCACCAGCCTTCCGCCACCCACGGGCCGTAGCCGTCGGCCACCGTCTGGGCGAGGGCATAGGCCGAGGCATCGTCGTTCTCGATGTAGAACGACCAGGCGATCTTGGCGCGCCATTCCGCCCGGGCGGGAAGGCTGAGCCCGGCGTCGATCCCGTCAAGCAGGAGCTTGGCCCCGGCCGGATCATCGCCCTTGATGCGTTCCTGAATGGCCGCGGCCACCGTGGCCGGCATCGTGCCGTCGGCAGTGTCGCGCGGGCGCAGGCGCTTGGGGCTGGAGGGCAGCGCGACCAGCGGCTGAGCGCTGGGCAGGGCAGGCAGGCCCACCGCGCCACGCTTGACTGCCAAGGCGGCGATCTGTTCGGCCTCGGGCAGGGCGGTTCCCTTGGTGAGCCACTGGCTCAGCGCATCGAGTTCGATCCGCGGGCTTTTCGCGTCGAGATAGTATTCGGCACGGGCGACCTGATGGAGCGGGCCGTCCGGCTTTTGCTGGAAGAGGGTCTGGACCTTCGCCCAGTCCGCCTGACGGATCGCGCCGAACAGATCCTTGTAATAGGCGCGCTCATCCTGGGTGAGCAGGGTGGGCACTGCGGTCCGGTCTGCCCGGTTGCGGAAATATTCAACCGCGGCGCTGTTCGCCGCAGCCGGAGAGGGCACGGCAAGAGCCGCGCCTGCGGACAGAGCCGCGATCAAAACTGCCTTGCTAGCCCTCACGTCTATGCCGTTCCGTCCAGTTTCGACCCAAAAACCCCCGGTTCCGCAAAATCCAGCAGCCGCCGCCACAGGGCGGCCTTGCGAGCCGGACGTGCCGCCAGTGAGCCAAGCTCCTGCGCGGCAAGCAGCGGAATTGTCCGGCCTTCATGGTTAAACGAGAGTGAATTTTGAGCGATTTGCGCTGGATCGTGTCCAACCAGCGGCAGAATGTGCGGTCCGAACAGGATTATCCGTTCCGGACCAACAAGACCGACATGGTGTGCGAGGAGCGCGCCGAGCCCCGATGACTGCAATGCGGCCCAGTCAGCACCGGGCGTGTGACGGGGCAGGGCCGAGGCAAGATAGACCGCATCGGGCGCGGTACCGATGGCGGCGAGGATTGAATCAAGCAGGGTTCCCGTGGCGCCTTCGAGCAGGGCCTCGCGGTCCTCCGGCTCGGGCTGGGCGAGCACGACCATCAGCGACGCGCCCCTGGGCCCGCGCGGCGGCACGCGGCCACGCACCTGCCCGCCGTCGAGCGAGGGGTGTTCCAGCCACCAGTTGGCAAAGGCGTCGAGATCGGCGGGCCAGCCCGACCGATCGCCGCCGACCCGCTGGGACGAGGGGGGCGGGGCGCTGCCCGCGGCGCGCTGCTCGGGCGGGACGGAATAGGCGGCGGGTACTTCCGGCGCGCGCTCTACCAGTTCGTCGGGAGCGAGCCAGCGCACCGGCTGCGCGGAATAGTCATAGTCCACCCCGGCTTCGCGCCACCAGTCCATCGCGGCCGCGATGTCGGCGGGGGAAAAAGGCTGAGCATGACCCTCCATCGACTCAGGCCTTGACCTGTCCAGCCTTCGCAATCAAGGCGCTTTCGACAGACAGGACAAAGAGGGGACTGGAAACCATGATCGAACGCGAATCCATGCCCTACGACGTCGTCGTCGTCGGTGGCGGCCCGGCGGGCCTGAGCGCGGCGATCCGGCTCAAGCAGTTGAACGCCGATCTTTCGGTCTGCATCCTTGAAAAGGGTTCGGAAATCGGCGCCCACATCCTGTCGGGCGCGACGGTCGATCCCAAGGCCCTGGACGAGCTGCTGCCAAACTGGCGCGAGGACGGCTGCTCGCTGGCCGAGGTGCCGGTGACCGACAACTGGCACTGGAACCTGACCAAGAACGGCAAGCTGTCGATCCCGCACATCCTGATGCCGCCGTTCCTGTCGAACCACGGCAACTACACCGGCTCGCTGGGCAACCTGTGCCGCTGGTTGGCCGGCAAGGCCGAAGAGCTGGGCGTGGAGATCTTCCCGGGATTCCCCGCCGCCGAAGTGCTCTATGGCGAAAACGGCGAAGTCATCGGCGTCCAGACCGGCGACATGGGCGTGGACCGCGAGGGCAATCCCAAGGGCGATTTCCAGCCAGGCATGAACCTCCTCGCCAAGTACACCGTGTTCTGTGAGGGCGCGCGCGGCCACCTGACCAAGCGCCTGAAGGCCAAGTACGACCTTGAGGCGAACTGCGAGCCGCAGGTCTATGGCCTCGGCATCAAGGAGCTGTGGGACATCGATCCCGCCAAACACGTGCCAGGCCGGGTGATCCACACTCAGGGCTGGCCGCTTTCGGAGAGCGACAGCTGGGGCGGCGGGTTCCTTTACCACCAGGCGAACAACCAGGTCGCGCTCGGCTTCGTGACCGCGCTCGATTACAAGAACCCCTACGTTTATCCGTTCGAGGAATTCCAGCGCTGGAAGCAGCACCCGGCTATCCGCGCGATCCTGGAAGGCGGCAAGCGCGTGGCCTATGGCGCGCGGGCGATCAACGAGGGCGGCTGGCAGTCGGTGCCGAAGCTCGATTTCCCCGGCGGCGTGCTGGCCGGGTGTTCGGCCGGCTTCGTCAACGTGCCCCGAATCAAGGGCAGCCACACGGCGATGAAGAGCGGGATGCTGGCGGCCGAAGCGATTGCGGCGGCGATCGGAGCCGGGCGCGAAGGCGATGCGCTGGGCGAATATGACGATGCCGTGCGCAGCAGCTGGATCGCCACGGAGCTGAAGCTCGTCCAGAACGCCGAGCCGCTGGTCGCCAAGTTCGGCGGCGAGATCGGCACTTTGCTGGCCGGTGCCGACATGTGGTTGCGCACCCTGTTCGGCTTCGGCGTGGCGAAGCCGATGAAGCATCACAGCGATGCCTCCTCCACCGAGCGGGCTGATCTTTACCGGCCGATCGCCTATCCCAAGCCCGATGGCGTGATCAGCTTCGACCGGCTGACCAGCGTGTCATACTCCTTCACCAACCACGAGGAAGAGCAGCCCTGTCACCTGCGGCTGAACGACCCGACGGTGCCGACGCGGATTAACCTGCCGCTCTATGCCGGGCCCGAGGCGCGCTATTGCCCGGCGGGGGTTTACGAGTTCGTCGATCCGGACGGCGCCGGTCCGCGGCTCCAGATCAACGCGCAGAACTGCGTCCACTGCAAGACCTGCGACATCAAGGACCCGACCCAGAACATCGAATGGGTGACGCCGGAAGGTGGCGGCGGGCCGAACTATCCGAATATGTGACACGCGGTGCTCTCCCCCGCGGGGCGGGGAGAGATACGCAGGCTTGGTGACCTGTCGCCTAGCCGGAGTTGAGAGGGGCTGACGGCGCGCCTGGCCGCAGCCCCTCTCCCAACCCTCTCCCCAGCGGGGGAGAGGGCTACTATGCTGGGGCCCATGAGCCTTCACGAAACCGCCTATGCCAAGATCAACCTTGCGCTGCACGTCCGGCGGCGGCGGGAGGATGGCTATCACGAGCTGGAGACGCTGTTCGCCTTTGTCGATGCCGGCGACGTGCTGACCGCGCGCCCGGCCCCGCGCGATGAGCTGCGGGTTGTGGGCGAATTCGCCGGGACGCTGAACGATCCCTTCGGCAACATCGTGATGAAGGCACTGGGCGCCCTGCCGCGGGCCGAGGGGCTGGCGGTGGTGCTGGAGAAAAACCTGCCCGTGGCGGCTGGATTGGGTGGCGGCTCGGCCGATGCGGGCGCGGTGTTCCGGATCGTGCGCAATCAATGCGGCCTGCCCGACGACTGGCGCGAACGCGCGGCGAAGCTCGGCGCCGACGTGCCGACGTGCGTAGAGAGTGTGGCC
>Ga0207698_10002893_pt1 | contig 10272 bp, 12 predicted proteins | sample KBSCornC22_FD_184298 | JGI IMG/M metagenome (GOLD analysis project Ga0207698, IMG submission 184298) | Corn rhizosphere microbial communities from Kellogg Biological Station, Michigan, USA - KBS Corn C2-2 (SPAdes) (version 2) | ecosystem: Host-associated > Plants > Roots > Rhizosphere > Soil ...
CCGTGGCGAGCAGCATCAGGCCTGCGATCAGGTAATAGGCGCTCCCGCCAAGCGCGAGCAGCCACGCCCCCGCGCCTGCCACCCATAAACCGAGCAAACCGATCAGGACCGCCAGCACGATCAGCAGCCGCGAACGTTTCGGATTGGCCTCCGCCATGCCGTGCCTCCGGGAAACGGCAGGGGATGCCGCGCCCCGTCAACACCCGAACGGGCCGGGGGTTCACTGAAAGCCTGATTTATATCGTATTACGATATAAACTGACTAACGTCTCCAGATACCGAGCCCCGTCACCCTGAACTCGTTTCAGGGTCCATCTCACCTCAAGCGACGGACGCGAGGAAAGATGGATGCTGAAACAAGTCAGCATGACGATGGTCGAGCGAGGTAACGAGCATTCACCCATCAGCCAGATGCGCCAAGCAAACCCGAGACTGCTTGTTTCAGGCCTCCGCCGCTCCCAGCTTCCAATAAGTCGCATAGCGTTCGTGCGCGACGCGGTAATATGGGATCAGCCGCACCGGCTGCCGGTCCGCCGCTGCGATCACGAACTCCAGCGGCTTGTCGCCCGGGCGAACTGAGCCGGCGATCGTCTCGGGGTCGCCCGCCAGCGTCGGCGGCGTGAAGGGCGTGTCGTTGTAGCTGCCATATTTGCGTTCGTTGACGACAATATCGGCACCGGGCGTCAGGCCATCGCGGCCGAGCGCACCGGCGAGCACCAGCGGGCCGTAGGTGAAGGCGACGATATCCTGCGCGGCGGGCGCGCGGTCGATCGCGGCGTGCATCTCGAGCCGAAGCTCGACCTGGTCGCCATCGCGCCAGGTGCGGGTGAGTGCGACATAGCTGCTCGGATTGGTCGAGTGCGCGACTTGCGTGCCATTGACCAGCACGGTCGCGGTCCGGCTCCAACGCGGATGGCGCAGCTTGAGCGTCAGATCGGTCGGGCGCTCAAGCGTCCAGCGCAGACTGGTCGACGGGGTTTCGGGGAAGGCCGTGGTCTGGGCTAAGGCCGCCCCCTGCTCCGCCCAGCGCACGGTCGAGGGAATGAACAGGTTCACATAGAGCGTCGACGCATCGTGGAAGTAGATGGAATCACGATATTTGACGTGATTTTCCATCCCCGTGCCGGTGCAGCACCAGAAGCTGTCCTCGGGCGTGTGATAGAGCTTCATGTAACCCGGCCGCGCGCCCTGGAAATAGGTGACCATGCCGCTGTCGGGGTCCTGCGAGGCGAGGATGCCGTTATAGAGCGTGCGCTCGTAATAATCGGCATAATCGGCGCGCGGATCCTGCAGGAACAAGGCGCGGGTCAGCTTCAGCATATTGTGCTGGCAGCACGTCTCCGATCCCTTGGCCGAGAAGACATGGGCGTCGAACTCGGCCATCGGGAAGAAATGCTCCCAGTCGCCATGGCCTCCGGTTGCGAACGAGCGGGTATGCGCCACCGTCTGCCAGAAGAAGGTCGCAGCCTTGCGATAGGCGGCGTCGCCGGTCGCCTCATGGACACGCTCGAAGCCAATGATCTTGGGGATCTGCGTGTTGGCGTGCAGTCCGTCGAGATGGTCGCGCTCGTGTGAGAGCGGCTCGAGGATCGCCTTGTGCGAGAAACGCTGCGCCAGCGTGCGATAATCGGCATTGCCGGTCATGAAATAAAGGTCGGCGAGCACCTCGTTCATGCCGCCATGTTCGGTGTCGAGCATCGCCTCGAACTGCTCGTCCGACATTGGCCGGGTCGCGACCACCGCCCAGTCGGCCAGGCGGATCAGCACCTCACGCGCGGTCGTGCTGTCGGCGAGCAGGGCGCCGTCGCGCAGGCCCGCAAAGACCTTGTGCAACGTATACCAGGGCACGCCCGAGATCCTCTCGCCGCGGATATGCGCGGCGACCAGGGCCGGTCCCTTGGGGAAGGCGCAGACCAGGCCGGTGCCGGATGCCTTCTGGCATTCGGCCAGCTCGGCCGCGATATAATCGACGCGTTGCTTGAAGCGCCGGTCGTGCGTCGAGCGCCAGGCGAGCGCGCAGGCCGAGAGATAATGGCCGAGCGTATGGCCATGGCAATTGATGTCTTCCCAGGTCGGCTCGGATTCCCAGCCGCCATAGACCGGTGCCTTGGGCTTCAATCCCGCATTGACCCGGAAATTGTGGAGCATCCGATCGGGCTGCAGCCGCAGCAGATAGGCCTCGGTCATGCGCTGCGCATGCAGGAACGGGCTTTCGGCGAGATCGACATCGGCCATGTCGAAGGGCCGCAGCTTTGCGGGTGCCGCGCTGTCCAGCTGTTCGGGCGTCGCGGCAAGAACGGGCGCCAGCGTGCCGGGTCCCACCCCTGCCGCCAAAGCGGCAGTGCCGGCCGAGGCCAGGAAATTCCGCCGCGAACGGCCCGTACAGCAAGCGTCGCCGCTCAAATCTCTCTCCATTTTCGATGGCCTTGCGAGGCGCCGAGTCCCTAGCAGGGCGATCGCCGGCGGCCAACCTGATCAGGGATGTCCACGATATTGGAGATCCTGCGCGTGCGGGATGAACGCGGTGAGAAGCGCCAAGGCCATGACCAGCGCGATCAGCCACCACCCCGAAAACTCGGTCCCGCCCGGCCCTTTCATCGATGCTTTCTCCCGAAGGACTTTGCGATCTTTCGCTTTGGGCATGGGGGCCAGGCAGCCCGCAGAGCTGCCATGTTCATGCCCCCCCGCCGTCCGGCAGTTTCAATCCTATCACGGGATTCAGCGTTGCGGAACGCCGGGGTCCGCACCGGCCCTGCACCCTATTGCAGCACGCCCCAGCGCGGCGTCGCCGGCTCGGCCTGCGCCCATTTCCAGCGCGCGCCATGCCGGCAGGCGGTGGTCGCGTAATAGCCGTGGCGGCTGTTCGGCGTGTCGCCGGCAAGCACGGTGAAGATCACTTCCTTGCAGGGGCTGAGCGCATTGGGAATGTCGCGCACGACGGTGACGTCGCCATGGGCGTCACCGATCGGGATAGCATGGCGGATGCGCCATGGCGCGCTCTGCCCAGGCCCTAGCGTCGCCACCGACGTCACGATCTGGTCCTGCTCCGCGCGCCGCCGCGAGCGGGCGATATAATTGACCAGGGCGTCGACCGCCGCCTTGGTCCCGATCCCGACCGCATAGCCAAGCGCCGGATTGGCGGAGCCGGTGCCGCTCGCCGCACCCGTCGCCGCGCCCGCGATCGAGCCGAGATCGGTGCATCCCGGCAGCGACAGCAACAGCCAGGGAAGCGCCAATGCCGCGCCGGTACGACGGCCGGCGGGCAGGGTCATTGCAGCGAGCCCCAGCGCTCCGTCGCGGGTTCGGCCGTCGCCCATTTCCAGGTCGCGCCGTCGCGGCAGATGATCGTCGTGTAGAAAGCGCGGTCGGGCTTGTGCCTCACCACGGAATCGACCGAAAAGACGATCTCCTTGCAATCCAGATTGGCGGCGCGGATCAGCCGGCTGACGGTCAGCTCGCCATGTTCGTTGCCCTCGACCGACACCTTGTAATGGCCCGAGGACCAGGAGGCGGTCTGCCCCACGTCGAGCGGGCCGGCGGCGGCCGCGATCGAATCCTGCTCGGTGCGATGGACGCGCTTTTCGATCGCCTTCACGCCCGCATTGGCGGCTGCATTCAGCCCCAGTCCGATCCCGGCGGTGACGGCGGCATTCTTGGTGACGGCACCGGCAAGGCTCGCGCCGGCAATGCCCGCCCCCGCGGCCCCGCCCTGCTTGAGCAAGGAGGCGCAGCCGGAGAGCGACAGGCCCATGGTCGCGAGCAGCGGCATGAACGCCAAAGACCGGCGCGAACGGGTTCGAGCCGTTCGAACTCTATCTCCGCAAGCGCAAGACACGGGCCGGAAACGCAGCCTGCGCCAATATCGTTTCCTGCGCCTTCGACACCAGCGGCATTGCGGTATTCAGTCGCGTTCGGCGGCGCTCAAAGCCCGCCGGCGAACAGGTCCGGCTTGCCGATCGGCACGCCCTTCGACCGCAGGATGCCGTAGGCGGTCGACAGGTGGAAATAGATGTTGGTGGTGGCGAAGACGCTGAGCCACTGGCCCAGCGGCAGGGTCATCTCCATCACGTCGCCGATCTTGTGGGTGAACGGCACGTCGTCGCGACCTTCGAACTGCGCCGGCTCCAGCGTGGCGAGATAGGCCTTGGTCTGTTCGAGCGCGTCCGCGAACTCCGCCGCGGTCAGGTCGGCACCGATCCCGTCCGATTCCGGCAGTCCCGCGACCCGCGCGGGCCACCAGCGGGAAAAATTGTTGACCACCATCAACTGAAAACCGAACGGCTGCATGTCGTCGATCAGGCGCCAGCCGAGCATATCCGCCTCGCTCACGCCATTCTCGCCCGCGAATTCGAGGCCCTTGCCCAGCAGGTGCTGGGCCGTGGTCAATGCGCGGCTGTACAGACCGATGAACGAGTAGAGATTGACGGTCATGGCGTTGCTTCCTCTCCTGGCCTGTATCTCACCCGCCTAGTGCCTGATCGATCTTGAGGAAAGCGACCTTCTCAACGTCATCGCGAAGCGCGAAGCGCTGTGGCGATCCAGGCCTGCAGGACTGGATTGCCGCGCCCCTGCGGGGCTCGCAATGACGGGTTGTGTCCCAGCCCCGAGACATTTGCGGGCGCCATGTGGTCCGACAATGAGAGCCGAGTCCGGCCATGGTAAGACGCGCCGTCAGCACGTGTCACATTGACGAACAAACACCATTTTGGTGTTACTGTCTCCACCAGCTCGATGGGGAGTCGACATGCCGAAATCGGACAGTCCGGCGCAAATCGCCGAGGCGGAGATGAAGCGCGCGGTGGACGATGCCGCGCCTGACCTGGAACGCTATCGCACCGCCTGCCTCCACCTCAACCGGTTGGCGCCGGGCACCAGAGCCTTCGGCTTCGAACGCAATTATCTGCAGGAGCTCTACGAGCGGATCGACTGCCGCGCGCGGCGCGTCGAGTTGCCCGATCGCCAGATGACGGGCGCGGAGCTGATCGAATTTGCCGAGATGCGGGCAACGCATGCCTGCGAGCCCCCGCCGCGCCAGGCAATGCACGGCAGCGGTACGGCGGAGCGCCCGCGGAGTGTCGCCGATCGCTATCGCAGCGCCGTCACGGCAACCGCCGACGCGCAACGCGTCTACAATGAAGCGGAGTCCGTCCTGCGTGTCGCGCAGCAAGCCGAACTCGCCGCGCTCGAAGCTTACCGTGCACAGGGCGCCACCATTTTGGTGTTCGCATGAGCGGCGGGGCGGTGCAGCGCATCGATCGTCTCGCGCGGCATGCGGCGGTACGGCTCTATGCCCTGCTGTGGCTGCTGGTCGCGATCGGCCTCGCTTATTGGGCCTGGTTCGGCGAAGCCGGCCCGGCAGCGGGTGGCGCTGCGTCATGACCACGCTTCTGCAATGCGGGCCGGGCGAGCATCTGCTCCCCGAAACCGCGCATGTGACGCCGTCGAGCATCAATCCCTGGCGCGGCGTCCGACGGCCGGATCAATGTTTCACCAATGCCCAGCTCGCGGCGATGCGGCGTGAGGCGCTGGATCCGCACCTGGTCGAGACGATCGTCGTGCGCAGTCCGGCGACCCACCGCGACATGTGGTGGCCGGCCGACGATGCGACACCCGTCTATCTTTGCCCCTGCCCCGTCATCGGCCGCCGCGGTGGCGAGCGCGTGCACGTGATCGCGCCCGCCGGGCTGGCGGAGTGGGTCTGGTCGGACGGATCGATCACAAAGGCCGGGGGAAGAACGGCGCCAAGGGGAAATGGTGGGCCCGGCAGGACTCGAACCCGCAACCAAGCCGTTATGAGCGGCCGGCTCTAACCAATTGAGCTACAGGCCCCACGCGAAAGAGCCGTTAGCGGAGCCCGAGGGGCGCTGGCAAGTGTCCGCGGCGTCCGAACGGCCTTGCTATGATGTTGCGCACGCCCGAAATTATATTATGCATACGCCCCGAAAACGAAACGGGATGATGCGGAAATGGGGGCGACGACGATCGATGAGCTGGACCGGTCGATCCTAGCCATCCTGCAAGAGGAAGGCCGGATCACCAACGTCGAGTTGGCCAGCCGAGTCGGCCTGACCGCCCCGCCCTGCCTGCGGCGCATGCGCGCACTCGAGGAAGCCGGCGTGATCAAGGGCTATCATGCGGAGCTCGATCCCGGCGCGCTCGGCTATGGCATCATGGTGTTCGCGCTGGTCAGCCTGCGCAGCCAGGCCGAGGACGATCTGCGCGCGTTCGAGGCCCACGTCGCGACCCTGCCCCAAGTGCGCGAATGCCATATGCTGAACGGCGAGATCGACTTCATCCTGAAGATCGTCGCGCACGACCTCCAGTCCTTCCAGACATTCCTCACCTCCAAGCTCACGCCCGCGCCGAACGTGGCGAGCGTGAAGACGTCGCTGACGATCCGTACGTCGAAGACGTCGTGCGGGATTCCGGTGGATCAAGGTGCGTAGCGACGATCAGCGCCATGCCGGGGGCATGCCGCAGTCGCGACGCCGGCGCGCGGGAGCGAGCCGTTAACGGACATTGACTGGTAAGATCCGCCCCCGCCCCCATATCCTCGGTTGAAGGGGATTTCCGATGGTCAGTACCTCCAACGACGGCATCATGACCGAATATCTGGTCAAATATTCGAGCGCGCTGGTGAATGCCGAGGGTAAGGGCGCCGTGCTGCTCGAGACACTGTACATGGTCGACTGCTATCGGGCGGGAAAAGACCTGAAGGCCGCGCGTCAGGATTATGATCGGGCCATGTGGGACGGCATCTCGTCCGACGAGCTGGAAACGCGGCTGGTGGATCTGGCCGGCTTCATGGGCGGGCTGGCACGGAATCGGTTCGAGATGTGGGGCGTCACGCCGGAGGTGTGATCGAGCGCCTGTGAAATCCTCCCCACGATCTCGTGGGGAGGGGGACCATTGTGCAGCAATGGTGGAGGGGCCTCTCTGCATAAGTCTTTGTTCGCGGAAGAGCCCCTCCGTCACGCCTGCGGCGGTGTTGAAGCTTTGATCTATCCCCCAGATGGATCAAGATCGTGTCCGGGGGACACGATCTCGCTTCAACACCCTCCCCACGAAATCGTGGGGAGGATCTTTCCAGCACGCCACGAGCGACTGAACCTCAATCGATCGCCTCGATTCCCTGTTCCTTCAGCCGCTGCAGATGATCCTTCATCTCCTGCAGCCGCTCGGGCGGATGACCTTGCCAGGCAACTACCTCCCCGACGACGCGGAGCGGTTCGCGCGAGCGGTAGGAAAGCGTCGGATTGCCGGGGAATTTCTGATCGGTCAGGTTCGGATCGTCGAAGATCCCTCCCGTCGGCTCGACCACATAGATGCGCTCGCGGCCTCCACCCTGCGCCAGCTCGGCGCCCCAGATCGCCGCCTCGAGCGTCCCGGTCAGATAGACCCAGGATGCGCGCTGCTGCGCGCCGTAATTGGACGTGAAACCCGCTTCGATCAGATCGCCGGTCTTCAGGTCGGCGCGTGTGCCGTGGAAATAGCTTGGGCTGATGACGGGGTAAGTGGACGACATGGGCCTGCTCCCTCTCATGATGCGAATCGAGGGCGGGGTAGATGGACCAGGGACCCCCACTTGCCGCAATCCCGGTTCCGGGTTAGATAATTATAGTGGCGGTAAGGCCCGGCGCTGCCCGGCCAGCAGCAGCCCCTTCCATCCTTTCACCGGCGAATGTTCGAGCTATCCGTGCCCGACGACCTCGGCTGCGGCCATTCCTTCGCGCACCAGCACGGTCAGGTTCATCGCGCTGCGCAGGCGGAAGCCGAGTTTCTCATAGAGCGCGATCGCGCCTTCATTGTCGGCATAGCTATGCAGGAAGGGGGTTTCGCCGCGCGCGAGGATGCGGGCGGCGACGATGCGCATCAGGCAACCGGCGAGCCCGTGCCCGCGAAAGTCGGGGTGGGTGCAAACGCCGCTGACCTCGGTATAGCCTTCGGGGCGCAGCCGCTCGCCGGCCATTGCGATCAGGCGGCCATAATCCTTCACGCCGATGAAATTGCCCATGCGATGGGTGTGTTCGAAGAAGGGCCCGGGCTCGGTCAGACGTGCGAGCGCCAACATTTGCGCAGCGTCGGCTTCGCCCAGCCGTTCGATCTCGAAATCGGGCTTGGACGCCACGACATGATCGGCGACCATCTGCACGCACGCCGCGCGGTGATGGAGGACGAGCATACCGGGCGGCGGCTCGACCTCGTCCGCCTCGAGCAGCCACAGGCCCTGCGCCTCGCAGTCGAGATAGTTGAGCGCGATGCGGCTCGATTCCGACGCATCGGCGGCCGCGGCGAAGACGCCATAAGCGGGGTCCAGGCGCACGGCGCTCCCCACCCGCTCGGCAATATCGGCCTGGCGGGTGGTGAGCGCGCTCCAGATGGGTCGATCGAGCGGATGGTTCACCCGGGGCGGTTCCCCGTCCACTTGTCCATCCAGTCGAACACAGTCTGATACCATTGCAGGCTGTTCTTGGGCTTCAGCACCCAATGGTTCTCATCCGGGAAGATCAGCAATTTCGAGGGAATGTTACGCCGCTGGAGCGCGGTGAACGCCGCCAGCCCCTGGGTATAGGGAATGCGGAAATCCTTCTCGCTCGTGATCACGAGCTGCGGCGTCTGCCATTTGTCGACATGATTGACGGGGTTCCATTTCTCGAAGGCGGCGGGATCCTCATAATAAGCCTTTCCGCCATGCTCCCATTCGTCGAACCAGAGCTCCTCGGTCTCATAGGCCATGGCGCGCGCGTCGAACACGCCGTCATGCTGGACGATGCATTTGAACCGATCGGGCCAATTGCCCTCGATCCAGTTCATCATATAGCCGCCATAGGATCCGCCGGCCGCGCAGACATTATTCCCGTCAAGGAAATCAAAGCGTTCGGTCGCCGCCTTGAGGCCCGCCTTGAGGTCGGTCAGCGGGCGCCCGCCCCATTGCTGGTTGATCTTGTCCTGGAAGTCCTGGCCGTAGCCGGTGCTTCCATGGAAATCGACCGACACCACGGCATAGCCGTGGCCGGCCCAGGCCATCGGGTTCCAACGATAGGACCAGCTGTTGTTGAAGCTGCCCTGCGGCCCGCCATGGACGAGCAGGGCCACCGGCGCCTTGGCCCCGGGCGCGAGCTGCGCCGGCCGCAAGGTGAAGCCCCAGACCATGTCGCCGTCCGCGCCCTTGAAGTTGAAGCGGGTGACGCTCGGCAGGTCGACCCCGGCCAGCTTCGTGGCATTGGCGCTGGTCAGCCGCGTGACGTGCCCATTGGCCTCCCAGCGCCACAGATCCGCGGGCGCGGTCAGCGTATCGAGCGAATAGATGATCCCGCCTTTGGGCAGGGGCGCGAAATCGGCGACATGGCCTTCGCCCGTCAGGCGATGGACCTTGCCGTCGGCCAGGTCGACGCGGAAGACGGGCACGTCGAGCGTATCGAGCGCGGTCACGTAGAGGCTTGCTGAATCCGGCGCCCATTTTACCGAGGTGATCGAGCGATCCCATTTTTCGGTCAGGGCACGCACCTGGCCGCTACGCAGATCGCGCACCATCAAGACTTGGGCGTCGGATTCGTAGCCGGGCCGCTTCATCGCGGTCCAGGCGAGCCAGCGCCCGTCGGGCGAGAGGGCGGGCGCGGTGTCGGTTGCCTTGTTGTCGGCGGTCAGGTTGATCGGGGCGCTCGATCCGTCGGCAGGCGCGGCGAAAATATCGAGATTGGTCGACAGCGCCTCGATCCGGCCCGCCTCGCGCAAGGCGAAATAGATGGTCTTGCCGTCCGGGGCCCAGGCGATCTCCTCACGCCCACCGAACGGCTTGCCGGGCGTGTCGCCGACCAGGGCGCCTTCGATCGCATGGCCCGGCCCGTCAGCCTTGCCGTTCGCGAGCGGGATCACGAACAATTGCGATCGCTGGCCATCGGCCCACATATCCCAATGGCGCACGAACAATTGATCGAACGTGCGCCCACTGCCCGCATCCTTGGGCTTGGCCGGCTGCTTGGCATCGAGATTGGCGGCGCCAACCGGCTTGTCGGCCCAGACGAGGATCGCGTCGCCCTTGGGCGAGACCTCGAAGCCCGACAAATCGTAATCGCCCGACACCTGCGTCGCGGGCCCGCCCGCCATCGACACGCGCCAGACTGCGCTGACATCGCCCTTGCGATTGGACAGGAAATAGAGCGTGCCGTCGGGCCCGAAGGCGGGATCGCTCTCTTCCGCCTCGGTCGAGGCGAATTTCTCGGGCACCGCATTCTTCGTCTTCAGGTCGAGCCGCCGTAGATCATGGCGCCC
>Ga0207698_10002896_pt1 | contig 10269 bp, 10 predicted proteins | sample KBSCornC22_FD_184298 | JGI IMG/M metagenome (GOLD analysis project Ga0207698, IMG submission 184298) | Corn rhizosphere microbial communities from Kellogg Biological Station, Michigan, USA - KBS Corn C2-2 (SPAdes) (version 2) | ecosystem: Host-associated > Plants > Roots > Rhizosphere > Soil ...
GGCGGTGGTGGCGGCAATTCCAGCGCGGGCGTCAGCGTCAGTCGAAGATCGCCGGCATAGGCGGCGGACTGGCCCGGCTTGGCACCCACGAACTGCAGCACAACATCAATCGACCGCGTCCCTACCGGCACCGGACCGCGCGCGAAGCGCTGCTCGAGAACGATGTGCGACTTTTGCGAGATATGGACCGGCGCGTCGATCCGCACACGGCGGCCCGTCAACGCTCCGGCCTCATCGCGAAAGGCGGCGCTGAGGATGGCGTGCGCGGGTGGCTTTCCGGTATCGCCGAAATCGCCCGACAGCACAAAGCTCGTGGTGCCCGCGTCGATGGCGCTCGCGGCCGCGCTCACGTCGACGTTTCGTTTCAGCACCGACGGACCATAAGGACCGCTGCTGACGATGCTGGCCGGCGCCGGCCGGTCGCTGGATGCGCTCACGACGTTGACCGAGGCGCAGAAGAGCGCGGGAGAACCTGCGGTCGTGATCCATCCGGGGACCGTATTCGAGGCGCTGCGGCCGTCGGTGCAACGCGCACCATCCGGCAGCCGCAGCAGGTTCGCCGCATCCGTCGCCGCATATGCGGGCGCCACCAACCCGATCAGCAGCGCACAGCCCAGATGCCTTGCGAGTTTCAGAGCGCGGACCGGAACCGCGAAAACGGACTGGAATTCTGCCCTCGTCACGCCGCTCTCCGCCGATGTCCCGTCCGCGCCAATTGGAGAAACCTTATCAGGGTCCGATTGTGATTTTGTGATGCCGCAAACCCCAACGCCGGCGCGCGTGGCGCTATTTCTTCTCCGCGTCGGCGTTCGTGTCTTTCTTCTCCGCGTCCGCGCTTTTGCCGGAATCGGCGTCACCGAGATTCCAGTTCACTTTCACGGTCATAGGCGCATCGACGAGCACGTTGTCCTTGATCGCGGGGCGGTAGTGCCACTTGGCGACGCAGCTCTTGGCCGCGTCGTCGAGCCCGTCATAGCCGCTCGAATTGGCGACCTTGATACCGCTCAGCGTGCCGTCGGCCGCGACCGTGAAGGCAAGTTCGGTCGTGCCCTCGTGGCCGAGGACACGCGCGAAGAAGGGATACTCGTCGCGGCAGTTCTCCGGTTTAGAGAGCGCTGGCGGCTGCGAGACGCGCTGGACGACAGGCACGCGCACCGTCTGGCGCACGACCTTCACAGGCGCCTCGGTGTGCACCGCAAGCTTCTCCACAAGATCATAGAAGAACAGCAGCGACGACCCCGTCGCAACCGCGCCCGCAATCAGCACGGCCCAAAGCCGATGGCGAAAGCTCTCGCTGCAAAACAGACCCGACGAGACGACGAAAATGACGAACTCGATGACGATCACAGAAGCCCCAGCGATTGGTGCGGGCGCACTGTAACCAGAACGCCGTGGCAAGAAAGCGGCGGCGCGCAAGCCGGGCCATTTTGCTTCGCTGTGCACCACCCGCTCTCGACAGCCTTGACGCTGCGTGAGACCCTTTCCCGTCATGCGGGGGGGGAAACATGCGAAAGACAGCTTTGTTGGCACTGGCGCTGTTGTCGGCGACCGGAGTGGATGCGGCGCATCCAAGGAAACCCACGAAACAACCCACCGCGCCGGCCGCGAAACCACCGGCGGCCGACACGGCACCCCTGCAGCTTTCGCTGACGATCTACAACAACGACCTCGTCATGGTGCAGGATATCCGCACGCTCGATCTTCCTGCGGGTCGTTCACGCATCGAATTCCCCGGTGTCTCGGCCGCGATCCGTCCCGAAACCGTTTCGCTTACCGGCAAAGGCTTGTCCGTCGTCGAGCAGAACTTCGACTACGATCTGCTGACGCCTGCAAAGATGATGGAGAAGCAGGTCGGCCACGAGATCCAGCTCGTCCGCACGAACACGGCAACCGGTGCACAGACGACGGAGACCGCGACCGTGCTCTCCGCAAATTCCGGCGTGGTGTTGCGCATCGGAAAGCGCATAGAAGTGCTTCGCGACGACGGGTTGCCCACGCGCGTCGTATTCAGTTCGATCCCGGAAAATCTTCGCGCATCGCCAACGCTTTCCGTGACGGTCGATGCGCAAGCTGGCGGACCGCGTCCGGTCGATCTTTCGTATCTGGCAAGCGGACTTTCGTGGTCAGCGGCCTATGTCGGCATGTATGACGAGAAGCGCAACAATCTCAGCCTTCAGGGCTGGTTCACGATTCATAACACCTCGGGAACGAGTTTTAAAGACGCCCGCACGGAACTCATTGCAGGGAGCGTCAACACGACCTCCGGCAACGCCGGCGGAAACTACCAGCGCAACGCCTACACCAGCAACGGGACGGCGGCACAGAAAAACGCGAGCGAAATCGGCGACTATTACGAATACAGCCTGCCCGAGCATGTCACCGTGGTCAATCAGCAGACAAAGCAGATCGCCTTTCTCGACATCGGTGGTGCCCATGCGACGAAAATCTACAACTATTACAACCGGTATTTCTGGAGCCCGCCCACCGCACAGCATGCGACCGTCAATGTCGTGTTCAACAACGGTGACCAAGCGCTGCCAGAAGGCATCGTCCGCGTCTATATGCGCGACGCCAAGGGCGATCCCAAATTCATCGGAGAGCAAGACGTCGGGCACACGCCGGCGGGCAGCACAATCGGCCTCGAGACCGGAGACGCGTTCGATGTCACTGTGCAGCCCGTCGTTGTGTCGAGCGAAAGGTGGGCTCACGGCACGCGTTACGAACTGTCCTACGATCTTCGCAACGCCCGCTCCGAAGCCGTCACGGTACGCCTGAAGCAAGGAGGGCTGAACGGCGGCAGAATCACAGACGAAAGCCAGAAAAGCGATCGCCTGGACGCCGAGGTCGCCATTTGGGAGGTCCGCGTGCCGGCGCATGGCCAGACCAAGCTGACCGCCTCCATCGAGACCGGTTCGTGAGAGCAGCCTTCGCCGCATTCCTCCTGCTCGCCGGAGCGGCGAATGCCGACGTCTTGTCGGAAAAGCCCGACTCGGTTGTCGTTGCGATTTATCACGAGGGCGCTGTCGACACGCGCGAACTCATGAATGGCGACGGCATGGAGGGGGCATTTGGCTTCATCGTCGAGTCGCGGACGATCGAACTTCCCGCCGGTCCCTCGCTCATACGGTTTCGCGGCGTTGCATCCACAATCGTGCCGGAAAGCGCGCAGATCGACGGCCTTCCGCAGGGGAGCCTCGAACGCAATTTCGACTACGATCTGCTTTCGCCCGGCACCTTGGTGGAGCGATCGGTGGGACGCGAGGTTCATCTGGTGCGTACCGATCCCGCGACTGGCGGAGAAACGGATATTCCTGCGACAGTACGCGCGGCATCCGATGGCGCCGTGCTGGATATCGGCGGAAACTTCGAGGCGCCCTCCTGCGGCGGCCCGCCGGAGCGGATCGTTTTCGACAGCATCCCGGACGGCCTGACAGAGTCGCCAACCCTGTCCGTGCGCGCGTTCGTGCCGGAGGCCGGAACCTACACGGTCCGGCTCTCCTATATCGCGATGAACATGAACTGGTCTGCGGACTACGTCGCACGCATCTCGCCAGACGGCGACACGCTCGCGCTCACCGGCTGGATCACGCTCGCCAATCTCAGTGACACCAGCTTTCGCGACACGCCGGCTGAGGTGATCGGTGGGAACCCGCACACCACGGGAGACGATCACGCGGTCGAACCTATACGCGATTCGCGCGTGGCGCAGTGCTGGCCGCTGGCAGTCCGATGGTTCGAACAAGATAAAGCGCCCGTCATGGACAAATTGCTTGGTAGCCCCGTAGAAACGGTGGTGGTGACGGGTTCACGCGTTCCGCAGGAGGGCCTCTATTCGTCATCGCCCATGACAGCCGCGGTCCACGATTTCGGGGACTACAAGCTCTATACCCTGCCCGTGCGCACCGATGTTGCTGCGCGGCAGACCAAGCAGGTGGCGTTCCTCGATCAGCACGACGTGAAGTTCGAACGGATTTATGCGTACACGCTTCAGGTCGAATGGGATCACCGCGACATCGACGGACCGCAGCCCGCCAAGGTCCGCTACCGAATGCAGAACCGCGAAGATGCAGGCCTCGGAAAACCGCTTCCAGGCGGAACGGTTTCCATCGTCGACAGCGGCACAAACGGAGCACCGGTATTCGTCGGACAGTCGGCCATTGTCGACACGCCCGAGGGGCTTCCGGTGAACATCGACACCGGAGATGCGCTGGCGGTTCGTGTGGAGCCGAAAATTGTTGCAACCGAAACCATTGGAAGCGGCCGCGACGAGCGCAAGCGCAACACAATAGAAGTCTCGATCGTGAACGCGAAGACCATCCCCGCGCACTTCGAATTATCGCAGAATATGGACGTGGCAGGAGCGCACGTTGTCGCCGAAGACCGGCCGCATGTGATCGAGGAAGGCAATATCCGCTGGAAGCTCACTCTCGCGCCAGGCGAACAGACAACGCTGCACTATACGTTTGAGTATGCGTCAAATCCGGATTGAAGAGGCAAGGGGCCGGCGCGGTGGACAGGTTTTCGTTTTTCTTTGGCTTCTATGGCCTGATGCTGGGGCTGGCGGTGACCGAGCTGCTCAATGGGTTCGGCAAGCTTGTGCGGGCGGGCGAAGTGCGCAAGCTCGGCTGGCAGACGGGGCTGCTCGCGCTCTTCGTGCTGCTCGTCATCATCGCGACCTGGATCGATGCGTGGGAATCGCTGCGCGGCGTGTCGCTCGATCTCGCGGGCCTGTGGGCGCCGGTGCTGATCGCGATCCTCTACTACCTGGCCTCCACGATCGTGTTCCCCGAACATCCGGCTGAGTGGCCGTCGCTCGACGACTATTTCGCCAAGCGCAAGCGCGTCGTGGCGGTTCTGCTGCTCGCAGCCGAGTTCGGGGTCAATTACACCTACTGGCCGCACATCCAAGCCGAAGCGGCGCGCGATCCAGCGGAGTGGGACTTGTTCATTCCCTACAACATCGCGATCAAGCTCGCGTTCCTCGCTCTGATCTTCGTGCGCGGAAAGCGTCTCAATATCGCTGTGCTCGCGGCGCTGATCCTGATCTTCTTCCTTCCCTACTGGCACCGCGCCGCCGCGTAGCGGATCACCAGCCGAGCGATTGCCAGAAGCGGTATTGCTCGGTGGTGGGATCGGTCGTCGCGCGGCACGTGTCGTCGAGCAGCATCACTTGGCGCGTCGCGGCGTCGTAGCGCGGCCAGGCGGGTTGGCCTTTGGCGGAGGGAACGCCGCTGCGCGCGAAGCCCGCGAAATAGCCGCTCATGTTGTGCGCGGCCTCGGCGACGCCAGGACCGTTGCCCTGGAGATCGGGAATCTCGGAATTGTCGAAGGTGAGCGCGATGTCGGTGGCGTGGCCGGCGCGCAAGGTCCAGTCCGTGCCCTTGATCGGAACGTTCGACGGATAGTCATTGATGTAGCGATAGACCGGCGCAGGCTGTGCGGCCTTGCGGTCGGCAAGCGTGGCGGTGTCGTTGCCGGTGAACATCGCGGTCACCATCGCGATCCCGCGCTCCGGCGGCGAAGCACCGGGCATGGTCTTGGCGTAGAAGGCGAGAACGCTCTCAGCCCGGTCGCCGAAATACTGGCGCGTGCGCGCCGCCATCGCCGCGTCGTCCATGTGGAAGAAGGCCGGATCGTCACGCTCGAAGAACGTCGCCTCCTCCCGCGTGTTGCCGATGAGGAGCGGGATGTTGGCGGACAATGCGGGCGCTGCCGGATCGAACGGATCGCCCGGCAGTGTCGTGCCATCGGCCACCGGCTCCCAGCGCCCCGGCTCTTTGGTGCGCATGGCAGCCAGCCCCTGTGGCGGCGTGGAATGCGCGGCGAGCCATTCCTTCGTGGGTTGCGTAAGCGGGCCTTTGCCCTCGGCGCCCGCGAGCTGGATCGAAAGCAGCTTTTCCGACGGAACGTCGTGAAGCCTGGCGACATCCTTCGGCGCGATGTCGAGTGCCGCAAGCACGCGCCGCGCGGTCTCCGTCGCGGTCTCGCGCGGCGCGGCCTTCAGCATCGCACCGCTCTGGATGCCGGCCTTGTGGAAGAGGCCATGCGCGTCCGGCATCGCCATCAAGGTCGATGTCTTCGCGCCGCCGCCGGACTCGCCGAACACGAACACATTGTCCGGATCGCCGCCGAAGCGCGCGACGTTCTCCTTCACCCAGGCCAGTGCATCGACGATGTCGAGCATGCCCTGGTTGCCGGCATAGTCCGCGCCGCCGAGTTCGCCCAGATAGAGATATCCGAACAGCCCCAGGCGGTGATTGCTCTCGACGACGACCACGTCGTAGCGCGCGGCAAGATGCGAACCGTCGTGGATCCGGTGTCCACCCGAGCCGGTCTCGAAACCGCCGCCGTGACAGTAGAACATCACCGGCCGCTTCCCGCTCGTCGCGGGTGTCCACACATCCAGGACCAGGCAGTTCTCGTTGTACGCCGGTTCGTGCTCGCCATAGGTGGTGCCCGGCCCCTGCATCGCCGGGGGGCCGAGCCGCGTCGCATCGCGCACGCCCGCCCATGGCGTCACCTTCGGTGCGCGCTTGAACCGGTTCTTCCCCGACACATCGCCCGCATACGGAATGCCCTTGAACGCGAGTGCGCCACGGCTGTGTCCGCCGCGAATGCGCCCGCCCGCGGTCTCGACCTCGATGAAGGGCGCAAGCGTCTGCGTGTACCAGGTGGATTCTTCGGCGCGTGCCGGGAGCCAGAGATAGGGCGCGGCGATCGCGGCTGCACCGGCTTTCAAAATGCTGCGGCGGCCAATCGAACGCACGATGATGCCCTGCCCTGAAATCCAGTATTATCAGGAATGGTATCGGTACCAAAGTTGGTGGTCAAACGTCCGTCAACGACCGCCGGCGATCCGCGTGAACGGCACTGCGATCTCGACCACCTTCTCGACCGGCTCGGCGAAGTCGCTTTCGATCCAGCGCTTGGCGATATCGACGATGGCGCCGATAATGCCCGCGACCATCAGCGGATGCGTGGCCTTCAGTCCGAAGGCCTTGGCGAGTTTTTGCGCGCCTTCAAAACTCGCCATGCGCATGGCGCCGCCATGATCGTCGAGGTCGATCAGGAACACGCGTGCCACGCCGGGGCTCGATTGGATCGCGGCATAGAAACCGGTGAGCGCACGTCTCGTCGCGTCGCCACCACCTGTGGGCGCCTTCATGCGATTAAGCAATTCGTCCTGCACCGCGCGATAGGCTTCGACGAAGATCGCTTCGCGGCTCGGAAACGACTCGTAGAAATAGCGTGCCGTGAGACCCGCTTCGGCGCAGATGGCGGCCACCGATGTGCCATCGAATCCGGACCGGCTAGCCACCAGAGCCGCCGCTTTCACCAGCTTCGCACGGCGCTCGGTCTGCCGGTCCTCGAAGGACTGGCCCGAGTAACGGCGTTTTTCCGCGGATTTGGACATCGAAATCGCCTGCCTCTTGACAACACCGTGGCATCTGACAATCTGACAATCAAGATTATCAGATTGAGATATGACGATGGCTCCGAACTCCGTCCTGGCGACCACGAAACGCGACTGGCGCGGGGCCTTCCGCGCGGTGAAGACGCTGCTGGCCGATCCCGACGACACCGTGCAAGTGTTCCGGATCATGGCCGCGCTGAATGCCGGCACATCGGCGAAGAACTACCAGCGCCTGATCTCCACGCCGGAAGGCGGCCGCGTCGCCTATGCGCGTGTCGAGCTGGTAAGCAAACTCACCGATGGTGCGTGGCTTTCGCAATTCGCGCCCGGCACCGTGGGCGCCGCCTATCGCAATTTCCTCGAGAAGACCGGCTATTCCGCTGACGGGCTCGAAGCGGTGAGCAGGGAGGTCCACACCGATGATCGCGCTGAAGAACATCCCTATGCGTGGTTCGGACGACGCGAACGCGACATCCACGACATCTGGCATGTGCTCACTGGCTATCGCGCCAACGATCCGCTGGGCGAGTTGTGCCTTGTCGCGTTCACATACGCACAGACCAAAGGCCTTGGCTGGGGCTTCATCGCGCTCTCCGGCGCGCTCAAGAGTTTTGGAGAGCCGCACGGCCGGGCCCTCCGGCGCGCGATCCGCGAAGGATACGCCCACGGACGCGCTGCGCACTGGCTGCACAATGAAGATATCGAGAAGCTGTTCGCAGAGCCGCTCGAGGCCGCACGCACCCGCCTCAACATCGCGCCCCCTCACCTCTACAAGCGTGCGCAGGAAGCCATTCGCGGCACGGCATCGTCGGCGCCAGCCGCATCCCCCGCCTGAAACGCAAAGAGAGAGGCGCGGCTCACACCGCGCCTCTCATGTCCATCAGAAGGAAAGCTACTTCTTTACTGGCGGGTCAATGATCTGCGTCCCGGTCGTCGGATCGCCCCCGACCGGCTTCGGCCCGGTCATGTCGCGCGGAGGCGAACTCGGATCCTGGTCCGGCGTGAAGAGATGGCGGTCTACGACCGGTCGCTGGTCTTCGGCAACAGGACGCGTACCGTCTGTCACCGGCTTGCTGTTACTGACGCCCGGAGGAGCAATCAAATCCTGGCCCGGCGTAAAGAGATGGCGGTCCACGACCGGTCTCTGGTCCTCAGCAACAGGACTCGTGCCTTGTGTCACCGGCTTATTCGTCATGACGCCCGGAGGAGCAATCAGATTCTGGCCCGGTGTAAGGAGATGCCGGTCGACGACGGGTTTCTGGTCGTCGACGGCGGGAGGCGTGCCTTGATCGGGCGTAAAGAGCTGGCGCGCCACAACCGGTTTCTGATCGTCAGCGACGGGGCGCGTACCTTGTACCACCGGTGTTGTGGCATCCGTTTCCGGTGCCTGCCGAATCGTCGCAACCGGAATCCGCGAGCCCGTGATTGGCGGAATCCGCGAGCCCGTGATTGGCGTGCGGGTCACTGTGCCCGAGCCGCCCGGACTGGAGAGGCCAGGCAAATGCCCTGATGGATCGAACGGATGCGGCGTTGAGGTCCCTGGCGGCTGCAGCGATGTCGCGCGCGGCGTCGTCATCGCACCGCTTGCATGCATACCTCCGCCACCCATGGCGCCCATACCGGCGCCGTGCGCCAACCCGGCTTGTGAGAACATCATCACTGCTGCGACAGAACATGCACCCAGCAGCGTCCTGCTCCGATGGGAAACAACGTATGTCATTTTCCAAACTCCTCGTTCGGTTTCTGTCACCCCGCGCTCTTCGATGTCGTTTAAAGAACTCATCCGCGCAGAATGCGTTTCAGAGGTTCCGTCACAGTTGTGATGAAACTTTTCGGAACCCGGGAACCCAGGTTCCAATTTAATCCGTGTACGGATTTATGACTCTCGCGGCCCGATGTCAGTCGGCTGTCGGTGCGTCTTTGAAATAGGGCTCGACCGTTCCGTTCAACTTGATCGTCATGGGATTGCCAAAACGATCCAGACTTTTCCCCGCGGCGACGCGGATCCAGCCTTCGCTCACGCAGTACTCTTCCACATTGGTCTTTTCGTTGCCGTTGAACCGGATGCCTATGCCGCGGGCGAGGAGCGCCTCGTCGTAATGAGGGCTGCGGGGGTTAACCGAAAGTCTGTCGGGAAGGGTTTCATTCATAACTTGGACCGTTTGCTGGGCTGGGAACCTGATACACATCCGGCGGAATTGCAGGATATGCAAGCTTTTTCCGACCGCAAGTTCCAAACAAGCGACTTTTCGATTCGAGTTTTAAGCAACACTTCACATTGCAGCTAATCGCCGTTTGACGTTCCAGCGGACATTCATTCGACTTCCCAGTGCCCAGGTTCATCATCGCTTACGGTCGAAAGCGTATTGGGCAGCATTGGGGACGATCATGGGGAAATATCTCGGGGCGTTCGTGGCACTTATCTGCTTTGCACAGGCTTCTGGCGCACAGGACCTGAAGCCAGCGCGGCACACAACGGCGTTACGTTCCGCAAATCGCGAAGCCCTGGACGTGAGCATGGCGAGGCTGGCGGTGAAAGCAGCACTTCAACCAACCGCGCAACCAACACAGCAGGACCTGTTCAGTGTCATCGTGATCATGTCGCTGCGCGAGCAAAGGCCCAGCACATGATCTCGCGGCTCATCACAACTGTGCGCTCAGCCGCAATCATTTTTCTCTGCGCAACCGGCATTGCGCACGCAGCCGATGCGGTCAATGCGAACTATCAGCCTGCTCCCCCGGAGAGCCCCGCCTGGCTAGCGAGCGTTGCCGGCACAAAGCTCATCGCGGTCGACGGTTCGACGATAACGCTGACGCCGACGGAAGGAGGTCTATCGCTCATCTTGCAGGCGCCC
>Ga0207698_10002898_pt1 | contig 10262 bp, 7 predicted proteins | sample KBSCornC22_FD_184298 | JGI IMG/M metagenome (GOLD analysis project Ga0207698, IMG submission 184298) | Corn rhizosphere microbial communities from Kellogg Biological Station, Michigan, USA - KBS Corn C2-2 (SPAdes) (version 2) | ecosystem: Host-associated > Plants > Roots > Rhizosphere > Soil ...
GTCCGAGCCGTTCGTCGAATATCCGCCGCTTGCCGATCATATCGTCGCGGAAACCGCAGCGTCCGCCCCGGAGCCGCCGGCCGTCTCGATCATCGAGGAAGCCCCTGCGCTCGAGCAGGCGTGGCCGAACGTTGCAGCACCGATCGCTGCCCCAGCGGCAACGCCAGCGCCGCGCGCGGCTGCTTCCGACGAATCGTTGCTCGACGTCACCGACGACATCGACGATACGATTCTTCCGATCTTCCTCGAGGAAGCGAACGAGCTCTTCCCGCAGGCGAGCGAAGAAGTTCGCGCGTGGCGTCGCACACCCGACGATCCCGCAAGCGCTGCGAAGCTTCGCCGTACGCTGCACACGTTGAAAGGCAGCGCGCGGATGGCCGGTGCGATGCGCCTTGGCGAGCTCGCGCATCGGATGGAGGCGCGCCTCACGATCGGCGACGTGCCCGTTGCGCCGAGCGCCGAGCTCTTCGAAGCGCTCGACACCGACATCGACCGTATCGCGTTCGTGCTCGATGCATTGCGCGAAGGCAAGGGCAGCGTGCCGCTGCCGTGGCTGGCTCAACCGGAAGCTGCCGCTGCGACCACCGCAACACCTGTTGCTGCGAAGGCGGTCGACACGACAGCCGTTCCGGCGACGCCCGCCGCAGCAGCGCAATCGACGGCTAAGCGTGCAGAGCCCGCCGAAGTCGAGACGACGCGGGCGATGCTGCGCGTGCGTGCCGACATCGTCGATCAACTCGTCAACGAGGCCGGTGAAGTTGCGATTGCCCGCGCCCGTGTCGAAGGCGAGCTTCGCGCTCTGAAAGCAAACCTGCTCGAGCTTACGAGCAGCGTCATACGGCTGCGCAGCCAGGTTCGCGAGATCGAGCTGCAGGCGGAGACGCAGATCCAGTCGCGGATGTCGCACGTCAGCAGCGCGCAGGAGGATTTCGACCCGCTCGAGCTCGATCGCTACACGCGATTCCAGGAGCTGACGCGCTCCTTCGCCGAAGGCGTCAACGACGTGTCGACGGTGCAGCAGGCACTGCTGAAGAACCTCGACGACGCCGATGCGGCGCTGCTCGCGCAGGCGCGGCTGTCACGCGACGTGCAGCAGCGGCTGTTCGCTATCCGCACGGTGCCGTTCCACAGCCTGTCGGAGCGGCTCTATCGCATCCTGCGCAAGACGGCGCGCGAGCTCGATAAGCGCGCCAATCTCGAAATTCACGGGGGCCAGACCGAGCTCGATCGCTCGGTGCTCGAAAAGCTCGTCGGGCCGCTCGAACATTTATTGCGCAACGCGCTCGATCACGGCATCGAGACGCGCAGCGCACGCGTTGCGGCTGGCAAGTCGGACACCGGCGAGATCGAGTTGACGGTGCGTCAGGTCGGCAATGAAATCGCTATCGAGCTATCCGACGATGGGCACGGGATCGACTTCGATCGCGTCCGCGAGCGCGCGGTCGCGCAAGGCCTGCTCGCCAAGAACGCCGAGCCGACGATCCATCAGCTGGTCGAGTTCCTGTTCAATCCGGGCTTCACGACCGCGGCGGAAGTGACGCAGATCTCCGGTCGCGGCATCGGCATGGACGTCGTCCGCAACGAGATCGTCGCGCTTGGCGGCCGCGTCGACGTGCATACGCAGCCCGGCAAGGGAACGCGATTCAACCTGTTCCTGCCGCTGACACTCGCGGTCGCGCAATCGGTGCTCGTTCGCGCCGGCGGCCGGATGTGGGCGATCCCGGGGCCGATGGTCGAGCAGGTGCAACAGATCAAGGCCGACGTGTTGCAGACGCTCTACGCCGACGGCCAGGTGCATTGGCAAGGTCGCGCGTGGCCGTTCCATTACCTGCCGCGATTGCTCGGCGATAACGGCAGCCTTCCGGAAACACTGCGCTACAACGCGGTGCTGCTGGTTCGCAGCGGCCAGGGCACGACAGCGATACACGTCGACGAGATGATCGGCAACCAGGAAGTCGTCGTGAAGAACATCGGGCCGCAGCTTGCGCGCGTGCCGGGCATTTCCGGCGCGACGGTGCTCGGCACCGGTGAAATCGTGCTGATCATCAATCCGGTGCAGCTTGCGCAGCGGCCTGGAATCGTCCGCTACGACCCGGTCGAGAACGAACGGATTAGTGCGGAATTGCGTGAGGCGGCTGCCGCATCGGCGCGCAAGCTCGTGATGGTCGTCGACGATTCACTGACGGTGCGCAAGTTCACGACGCGTTTGCTGACGCGCGAGGGCTTCGAGGTCGTCACGGCGCGCGACGGCATCGACGCGCTGAAGCTCCTGAGCGATCACGCACCCGATGCAATCCTGCTCGACATCGAGATGCCGCGAATGGATGGATTCGAGTTCGCGAAGACGATCAAGGGCGATCCGAAGACGGCCGGCATTCCGGTCATCATGATCACGTCGCGGACGGCGGACAAGCATCGCAACCGCGCAACCGAGCTTGGCGTCGAGCATTTCCTCGGCAAGCCGTACCAGGAAGACGAGCTGCTGCAAAGCCTCCGCTCGGTGACGTCATCGGGCGAAGAGCGCCACACAGCCGACGCGGTTTCGACGACGATTCATTGACGCTGAATCGCCGTCGGCGCGGCGGCGATTCAGGCAAGCGTCAACCCGGCGTGTGCATCGGTCGCGGCGGGCGCGCGACAGGTTCCCATTCGATCCGCTCGTATTCGGCAATCACCTGCGCACCCATCAGCAGCACGAGCGCTGCGATCTCGAGCGACAGCAGCACGACGATCGCTGTCGTCAACGACCCGTAAACGGTGCGAACCTGTGACAGCGTCGCGAAGTACCAGACGAGCACGTGGCGCGAGATCTCCCATAGCACCGTCGCCGCGACGCCGCCAATCAGCGCGTGGCGCCACGCGAGCCGTCCAACCGGCATGACGAAATAAATCGATGTCAGCACGAGCACTTCGCCGCTGACGCCGATCATGTACAGCAATGCGCGCGACAGGTTCGACATCGACCAGTCATGGCCGAAGAGATCGAGTGTCGTCAGCGCGAGCGACTGCAGCGCGCCGGCAACGAGCGTGACCACGAGTAGACCGACGCCAAGGATCAGGATGTAGAAGTAGGGGATCAGCAGCGACACCATCAGCGGGCGTTTCTTATCGAGCACCCGGTGATAAAAAATGACCGACATCGCGTTCTCGAGCACGGAGAACGCGAGCGAGCTGAAAAAGATCAGCGTCACCGCAAGCGTCCAGCCGATCACTTCGCGGTGAGCGATGAAGCCGCGGAGCTCGTCGATCAGCGGGGCCGATTGCCCCGGCACGACGATTTCGAGATAGTGCGCAAGCGTCGCCATCAGGCGGTCGGCCTCGATGACGTGCGACAAGATGATCACGAGCAGGATCATCAGCGGCACGATCGACAGCAGCGTGTAATACGCGACGCCGCCGGCAAGCAGCAAACCCTGGTTGGCTCGGAACGCGCGCCACGACTGCGCCGCGAAGCCGAGCGGATCGTGGGCGATCTTGCGCGCGGACCGGGAAAGTCCCGGCGCGAGGGAGAGTCGGGCGAGCACGATCGTGAATCTTTGCACGAAGCCGCGACCGACGCCTGTCGGGGCGCGCTGCGGGATGGCGTAGGACAAACGCTGATACGGCGGGCGATGTTCCACCGGCCGCCGTGTTCACCAGGCGGCTGACAGCGCCGGCCTTCGGCGGTACATTCGGCTCATCCAACTTCCGGGAAGATCGCCATGGCGCAGTTCGCGACGGAGAATATTCGTACCGTAGCGTTGGTGGGTGACGGTGCAGCGGGCAAGACATCGCTCGCGGAGGCGCTGCTTGCAAAGTCCGGGGCGATTCAGGCCGCAGGCAGTGTCGAGCGTGGGAGCACCGTCAGCGACTTCGATCCGCTCGAAAAGACTTATCAGCATTCGCTGCGCGCGTCGCTGATGCATCTGGAAAGCGCGGGTACGCGGATTCATTTGATCGATACGCCGGGCTATCCCGACTTCATCGGCCAGTCGATCGGCGCGCTCGATGCAGTCGAGACGGCAGCGATCGTCGTCAACGCGGCGGCGGGTCCGCAGATGATCGCCGCGCGGATGATGGACTGGGCGGCTGCACGCAAGCTGTGCCGGCTCGTCATCATCAATCGGATCGACGCCGATAACGTCGATCTGCCCGCGGTGCTTGCCGCCGTGCAGAGCGCGTTCGGCAAGGAATGCCTGCCGATCAATCTGCCCGCCGACGGCGGCAAACGCGTCGTCGATTGTTTTTTCAATCCCTCGGGCACCGCCGATTTTTCGTCGGTCGACGATGCGCATCGCGCGCTCGTTGACCAGGTCGTCGAGGTCGACGAGGAGTTGATGTCGCTCTACCTCGAGCAGGGGGAGATCGAGCCCGATCAATTGCACGCACCCTTCGAGAAGGCATTGCGTGAAGGGCACCTGGTTCCCGTGTGTTTCGTTTCTGCGCGCACAGGCGCCGGTGTTGGTGAGCTGCTCGACGTGCTCGTCAAGCTCGCGCCCAATCCGAAGGAAGGCAATCCGCCCCTCTTCACCAAAGGCGAAGGGGATGCAGCCGTCGAGTTTCATTCGGACCCCAATCCGTCGCTCCACGTGCTCGCGCACGTCTTCAAGGTGGTGATGGACCCGTTCGTTGGCAAGCTTGGTGTATTCCGCGTGCATCAGGGAACGGTGACACGCGACACACAGCTCTTCGTGGGCGACGGGCGCAAGGCGTTCAAGGTCGGGCACCTCTTCATGCTGCAGGGAGGCAAGTACGTCGAGATCGACCGCGCGGTTCCCGGTGATCTCGCGGCCGTTGCGAAAGTCGACGAGATCGATTTCGACTGCGTGCTGCATGACTCGCACGACGAAGATCACATTCACATGAAGCCGCTCGAGTTCCCGGTGCCGATGCACGGCTTCGCGATCACGCCGAAGCGTCGCGGCGACGAGCAGCGGATCTCCGACGTGCTGCACAAGATGATCGCCGAGGACCCGACGCTCGTCGTCTCGCACGACCCGACGGTCAACGAGACGGTGCTGCGCGGACTTGGCGAGCTGCATCTGCGATCGGTGTTCGAGCGGATGGCGAGCCAGTTCAAGCTCGAGGTCGACATGCGGCCGCCGCGCGTGCCGTACCGCGAGACCGTCACGACCAAAGCCGAAGGACATCATCGGCACAAGAAGCAGACGGGCGGTGCCGGCCAGTTCGGCGAAGTGTTCCTGCGCATCGAGCCCACACCGCGCGGCAGCGGCTTCGAGTTCGTCGATCAGGTGAAAGGCGGCGCAATTCCCAACACGCTGATCCCCGCGGTGCAGAAAGGCGTCGAGCAGGTGCTGAACGCGGGGCCGGTTGCCGGATTTCCGATGCAGGACGTTCGCGTCATCGTCTACGACGGCAAGTACCATCCCGTCGACTCGAAGGAGGTCGCGTTCGTGTCGGCGGGCCGCAAGGCATTCATGGACGCGATCGCAAAAGCGCGACCGATCATCCTCGAGCCGATCGTGGGCGTCGAGATCAACTGTCCCTCGCACACGATGGGCGATGTCACCGGCGACCTGTCATCGCGCCGCGGCCAGGTGACCGGCACGCAGACGATGCAGGCGGGCATGCTGGCCGTCAACGGGCTCGCGCCGCTGTCGGAGCTCGACGGTTACGCGGCGCGCTTGAAGTCCATGACCGGGGGCCACGGCGCGTGGACGATGTCGTTGTCACATTACGAGCAGGCGCCGCCGAATCTGCAGAATCAGCTCGCGACCGAGTATTCGAAGCATCGGCGGCACGAGGAAGAGTGACGCCGCGAGCGGTCGGCGAGGGCCCCCGTTCGCGTAGCGAATGGGGTCGACGACAAACGCGAGTCGGCGTGGGAGGCCGACACGCAACCGCTGCGATTCGGTGATAAACGTACTAGGAGGCCGACGCCGAGCGCGCGTGGTTTAAGGGCGTCGAGGCCTCGCCGTAACGACCGTCAGCTCGTCGAACACGCGCTCGACGCCGCGTTCGTGCTTCACCGCGTCAACGAGCGCGCGCCGCTGCGCGGTCGAGCGAACGCAGCCGCGCAATGTCACCCAGCGTCGCGAGGTGGTGAGCCATACCGACGACGTCGCGAACCTTGCATCACCGGCGATCGCTGCACGGACCTGTTCGTTGATTTCCGGATCGCGGCGATACGCGCCGCCGGGCTCACACGTTCCTTCCATTGCGCACCGCGTGCCGCGCTCGACGCGCGCGTGCGACTCGGCGCGCGCTTCCTGTTCAGTCATCGTGGGTGGCGACGGGACCGCGCAATTGGGCACGCCCGATGTCGCCTGCGCGAATGGATCGAGCTGCACGAGCGATTCTGCGCACAACGCACTACCGATCATGACTATGGAAGCGAGCGTCGCGCCAAGCAGCGCATGGATCGGATTACGCACCGTCATCGTTCGTTCGACACCGCAACGCGCGTCACCGCCGACCGAACCGCAGGTCCTTCGCGTCGAGCTCGTGCCGCCACAACAGCGCGCCCGTCTGGTCATAGCTTTCGAGCGCGATGTGACGCGCCTTCTGCGGCCCGGTCAACCGGATGAGGCCGAACTGCCGTTTGCCGATCAACGTTCCGGGCACGACATCGGGATTCGTGAGCTCGGCGTCGTCGGGGTTCTCGTACGGATGCGACGTCAGCGGGCTCGAGGTGAATTCGTACAGTGGATAGGCACCGGGACGCTCGACGCGAAGCAATTCGGTGAAGTGGCGATCTCCGCTCGCGAACATCACGCCGTTGACGCGTTGCGACAGCATCCAATCGGTGAATGCCTTCTGCTCGTACGAGAAGTGATTGAAACCTTCGAACCGGTTCGCCCGATTGAAGAGCTGCGAGCCGTTAACGACGAGCTTCAACGGCGCACGCGAATAGACAAGCGCATTGCGCAGCCACGCGAGCTGTTGCTCGCCGAACATCGTCTTGCCCGGCGCGTCGTTCATCGCATTCGCTGATCGATACCAGCGATCGTCGAGCAGGAACAAATCGACGTCGCCCCAGCGGGTGCGACCGAACACACCCGGGACATCGGGCAGCCCGTAACTTGGATTCGCCCAGTAGCGCCGAAAGAGCGCCAGCGATTCGCCTTTCATCACGTACGACATGTCGGCGTCGTTGGGACCGTAATCGTGATCGTCCCAGATCGCGATCTGCGGGGCCGCCGTCAACAGGCGTTGCAGCGACGGCAGCGCGCGCTGCCGGCGATAGCGCGCTGCCATCGATGCAGGATCGAGCTCGTCCGGCGGCTGGAAATAAAGGTTGTCGCCCATCCATACCATCAGGTCCGGAGTCTTCGCTGCGATCGCATCGAATATCTCGAAGCCGCCGCCGTACTTGCTCGCATTCCAGGGCGCTTCGGCGGCTGCGAGAAAAAAACACGATCCGATCGCGATCGTCACATCTGCGGCATCAGTACCAGCGCTCCAGTATGGTTGCGCGCGGACGGCGCCTTGACGCGAATCGCCGTCGCCTTCGATCGCGTAGGTTGCGCGCGCGCCGGGTGCAAGTCCGGTGAGCCTTGCGATGACGACATCGTCGTCGGCCGCCTTTGCGTCGAGCGTCAGCGAGTGATCGCGACCATCGTGCTCTGTTCGCCACCGAACGTTCACGACACCCGGTGCATCGGCCTGGATCCACACGAGCGCGCTGGTGTAATCGGCGTAACCGTGCATGACGACGAGTCGCGCATCCGCGCTCGTTGCAACGATCAGCGCGGCGACCAGCAATGTCAGCAAGCGTGATTGCACAAGCGCAGGGTCAGCGTTTTGAAGGCGGTCGATTGTGCCGTCAACCCCCGCAGATTACAATTGCGCCGTGGGTGATTCCGTCAACCTGACGCATCATTTCCTGATCGCGATGCCGGCGATGGTCGATCCGCATTTCGCGAATTCACTGACGTATGTGTGCGAGCACAATCCCGAAGGTGCGCTCGGCATCGTCGTCAACAAGCCGATCGACATGACGCTGTCGGCGTTGTTCGAGCAAATCGAGATACCGATCGGTGATCGCGCGTTGCGCGACACGTCCGTGCATTTCGGGGGTCCGGTGCAGATCGACCGCGGCTTCGTGCTGCATCGGCCGCTCGGCAATTGGCAATCGACGCTCGCGATCAACGACACCGTCGGACTGACGACGTCGAAGGACGTGCTCGAGGCCGCGGGCCGCGGCGAAGGACCCAGGGACATTTTCGTGTCACTTGGCTATGCCGGCTGGTCCGCAGGTCAGCTCGAGATGGAGCTCGCGCAGAACGCGTGGCTTACCGTCGAAGCCGATCCGAACGTCGTCTTCGACTTGCCGGCCGAAGGTCGTTTGCCTGCCGCCGTACGGCTGCTCGGCATCGACATCTCGCGGCTCTCCGATACCGCCGGACACGGGTGACCGCGCGTGCGAGATGAAGCCGGACGCGACGATCCTCGCGTTCGATTTCGGCACGCAACGAATCGGCGTGGCTTCGGGCAATACGCTGACGCGATCGGCGCAGCCGCTGACGACGATCGCGGTGCCGCGTGCTGCAAGCGCCATCGATGCCGTTGCGTCGCTGATCGAAGAGTGGCGCCCCACACGACTCGTCGTAGGTTTGCCTGTGCACGCCGACGGAACGCCGCACGCAATGACCGCGCGCGCGCGCCGGTTCGCGACCGGACTCGAAGCGCGGTTCTCGTTGCCCGTCGCGCTTGTCGACGAGCGATTTACGACGCAGATCGCGGAAGCTGCAATGCGCACTGCCGGTCTTGGCGGGCGCAAGGGCCGCGAGTCGCGCGACGCATTTGCCGCGCAGATCATCCTGCAAGCGTGGCTCGACGGGGCCGATGAACAAATCTGACGAGCTACCGGATGCCGAAGCGGCTCTGACAAAACTCGTCGAGCGAATGGATGGTGTCGTTTCGCCTCATGCCGCGTTCGTGGGCATTTATTCGGGCGGCGCGTGGCTTGCGCAGCGGCTCGCACAGCGGCTGCGTGATGCGCATCCGGTCGGATTCATCGACGTTTCGTATTACCGCGATGATTACGCATTGTCGGGGCTCAAACCAAACGTCCGCCGTACGTCGCTGCCGTTCGACGTCGAAGGCGCGACGATCGTGCTCGTCGACGACGTGCTCTACACCGGCCGCAGCGTACGTGCCGCGATCAACGAGCTGTTCGATTTCGGACGGCCCGAGCGGATCGAGCTCGCCGTGCTCGTCGATCGCGGCGGGCGTGAATTGCCGATCGAGCCGACGTACGCCGGCGCAACGATCAGCGTTGCACCGGAGCTTTCGATCGTGCTGTCACGCGACCCTGGCGGCACGCTGTCGCTTGCCGTGGAACCCATTGCAGGGGTAGCGTGACTTCGGAATACTCGACGATGGCGGATGCGAGGCGGCCAAGCATGGGTGCCTCGCGCAATCCGCAACTCAATGCCTCGGGCGACTTGACGCATCTGCTGACGCTCGAAGGCCTTCCTGCAGACGTCATTACGCATATCCTCGATACGGCCGAGCCGTTCGCGTCGATCTCCGAGCGCGAGGTCAAGAAGGTGCCGCTCTTGCGTGGCAAGGCGGTCTTCAACCTGTTCTTCGAGAATTCGACGCGAACGCGAACGACGTTCGAGATTGCCGCCAAGCGCCTGTCGGCCGACGTGATCAACCTGAACATCGGCGCATCGTCGACGTCGAAGGGCGAGACGCTGCTCGACACCGTCGACAACCTGTGCGCGATGGACGCCGATCTCTTCGTCGTACGCCACGCCCAATCAGGTGCGCCTCACCTGATCGCATCGCACCTCGCCGCGATGAAACGCTCCGACGTGCACGTCGTCAACGCGGGTGACGGGCGTCATTCGCATCCGACGCAGGGCCTGCTCGATCTCTACACCATCCGCCATTACAAGCGCGATTTTCGTGAGCTCACCGTCGCAATCGTGGGCGACGTCCTGCATTCGCGCGTCGCGCGCTCGCTGATCCACGGCCTGACGACGATGCAGACGCCCGATGTTCGCGTGATCGCGCCGCGTACGCTGTTGCCGTCGCGTGTCGAAGCGCTCGGCGTGCACGTTCACAACGACATGCACGAAGGCCTGCGCGACTGCGACGTCGTCGTGATGCTGAGGCTGCAAAGCGAGCGGATGAAAGGTGCGCTGCTGCCGTCCGCTGGCGAGTACTTCAAGCATTACGGACTGACGGCCGACAAGCTCGCGGCGGCGAAACCCGACGCGATCGTCATGCATCCGGGTCCGATGAATCGCGGCGTCGAGATCGATTCGGCCGTCGCCGACGGCGACCGTTCGGTGATCCTGCCGCAGGTC
>Ga0207698_10002904_pt1 | contig 10245 bp, 12 predicted proteins | sample KBSCornC22_FD_184298 | JGI IMG/M metagenome (GOLD analysis project Ga0207698, IMG submission 184298) | Corn rhizosphere microbial communities from Kellogg Biological Station, Michigan, USA - KBS Corn C2-2 (SPAdes) (version 2) | ecosystem: Host-associated > Plants > Roots > Rhizosphere > Soil ...
TCCGGCGCATCCACCCGGCCGAGCCTTGCCGTTTTTGCGTGCATTTACAGAAGGTATCAAGATCGCTGCACTCGCGGTCCTTGTCTATCTGTTCGCGCTACCGTTCATCCTGCTGGCTGGGCTCGGGATCATTATCCTGTTTCTTGCAAACGCATATCTGCTCGGACGCGAATATTTTGAGCTTGCCGCAATGCGGTTCCGCCCGCCGCACGAAGCGAAGTCCATGCGCAAAGCCAATGCGACTTATGTATTCCTGGCTGGCATGGTGGTCGCAGCTTTCGTATCGATCCCGATCGTCAATCTGGCGACGCCAATATTTGCGATGGCTTTCATGGTCCACGTGCACAAAAAGCTAGCCGGCGCCAGAATCGAACTCGTCGAAGCACCGCGCTGACAGTCAGCCTTTCGGACGCAAATCGATAACGCGTTTGGCCTTGCCGAGCGAACGTTCGACCGTGCCTGGCTTGACGGTGCGAACCGCCGCGGTCACTCCGACTGTAGCCTTGATGTGATGCGCGAGATCACGGTCGCACTCGGCATAGACACCTTCCGCATCGAGACGCGATTCGACGACGACGGTGATTTCGTCAAGACGTTCGGCGCGCCGCAACTCAATGACAAAGTGAGGTGCGAGGCGTTCGTCTTTGAGGATGATTTCCTCGATCTGGCTCGGAAACACGTTCACACCGCGCACGATCATCATGTCGTCGGAACGACCTGCAACCTTCTCCATCCGGCGCATTGAACGCGCGGTGCCGGGCAGCAGGCGCGACAGGTCGCGTGTGCGATAGCGCACGATCGGCATTGCCTCCTTGGTCAGCGTGGTGAACACAAGCTCGCCGACCTCCCCGTCGGGCAAAACCTTGCCGGTGACCGGATCGATGACTTCCGGATAAAAATGATCTTCCCAGATATGCGGGCCGTCCTTGCTTTCGATGCATTCGCAGGAAACACCCGGACCAATGATTTCCGACAGGCCATAGTTGTCGATGGCATGCAGATCGAACGCCTCTTCAATCTCCGTGCGCATCGCATTGGTCCAAGGCTCGGCGCCGCACATTGCAATCTTGAGCGAGCACTGGCGTGGGTCGATGCCTTGGGCGCGGAATTCATCAAGGATTGCAAGTATATAGCTCGGTGTAACGAAGATGACGTCGGGACGAAAATCGGCGATCAGGTGCACCTGCCGCTCCGTCATTCCGCCCGACACCGGCACGACAGTCATGCCGAGCCGCTCGGCCCCGTAGTGAAAACCAATGCCGCCGGTGAACAGCCCATAGCCGTACGAGTTCTGCACCAGCATGCCCGGCTTGCAGCCGGCCGCACGCATGGAGCGCGCCATCAAGCCGGCCCAGGTGTCGAGATCGCGCTGGCTGTAGCCGACCACGGTGGGCTTGCCGGTCGTTCCAGACGACGCATGAACGCGCAGGACATGATCGCGCGGTATGGCAAACATCCCAAACGGATAGTGCGCACGCAGGTCCTCTTTGGCAGTGAACGGAAACCTGGGTAGATCATCAAGTGTTTTGAGATCGCGGGGATGCACACTCGCTTTGTCGAATGCCTTCTTGTAGTGCCCGACATTGTTGTAAGCATGGCTTAGCGTCCATTTCAGCCGCTCCAGCTGAAGCGCCGCGATCTCATCGCGAGAGGCCGTTTCGATCGGATCGAAACTTTCGCGCGCTGGCATCAGGTTGATGCCTTTGAGTTGCAGACGCGGCATTCAAATTCCTAACGTCACCAAACAGCGCAATATCAGATTTTTCGCTGCGCGGCGTTCCAGTGCTTTTCCAGATTGGCGATCAGAGCCGGGCTGAAGTGACAATAGGCCTGCTCGCGGCAGTAGACCGCCATGTAGCGGCGGAACAGATCCAGCGGCTCCTCACCGACCCGGATGGCACGCCGGTTACCGGCGGCACTGACCACGCCCGAGCCTGTGAAGTCGTTGACCACGCGCGCAACCGCATCGTCCACTTCGCCAGGCGGTACGATCAGGTCGCAAATCATTTGGCCTTCTGGCGTATCGCAATCGAGCCGCCGGCCCATCAGGATAGCCTGGCGCGTGATCCGATCGCCCGTAAAACGCGGCATGCGCAGATTGGCCGCGCCCGGAATGATCCCTTCCTTGCGCGCGGGAAGCGTCATGTAGGCGTCGCTGCCAGCGATCACATAGTCCATCGCTAGAAGATACTGGCAGCCGCCGCCGATCGCCCAGCCATCGACCGTGGCGACCCAAGGCTTTTCTCGTGTCCCGCCGTAAATTTCCTCGGGACTTGCCTCACCCGTTGCAACCCCACGGAACATCTTGTTCACCACGCCCATGTCGCGGCGGATGTACCAGAGATAGGGAATCTTGCCGCGATAGATATGAGTGAGATTGATCCCGCTCGAGAAAATCTTGCGACCTTTGTATTTCGGATGGTCGACGACTCCGCCGCGCAGCACGCAGATCTCGCTCAATGGATCGAGGATTGCGATATCTGCGGCTGTTTCGGTGTCACCAAGCGTGTCGTCGTCCTCGGCGTTGAGGAAACGTGGATTTTGTACCGTCACCACGGCCGCCTTGCCCAGCCGCTCGACACGGGCTGGACCGAAATCGATTACCCCGTTCCGAACGAACTCGTCCACACGCGCGATCGACTCCGGCTTCGGACGCAGCATCGCTTCGCACAAATGCATTCCGGCTTCAGGAAGCGCGAGCGCGTGTGCAAGGAATATTCCCTGGTCGACTTCGATTCCATCTTTCTCGCTTTGCATCAACGCGCCGTCGGCGTCGACTTGCTTCCTCGTCGGCGTTAGCCCCGGAATAAATTTGGCGGCGTCGTATGCGAGCTCGTCTACACGATGAAAGGCGGACAAATCATTTGTAAGCTTGCGATAAATCGCATCCACGTGCTTTTTCAAAAAATCTTCGCGAAGACGTCGGCATGCGGAAAGAATGGCTTCCGCTGCCGATTGTTGCTCCGGCGTTCGCTGGCGCTTCTTGGGCAATTTCGCCAATAGGCCGTCGCCCGCACGCCAGAATTTCGTCGCCGCCGTCGCATCCCGCTTGAGCGAGCCCGTCACCCGCGGCAACACTTTAGCCCATGCGCCGGCGGACTTCGCAGGCAATCCGCCGCGACGAAGAATTTCACCGGTATCGGGGCGCACTTCTCTTGTTCTCGCGATTCGGGAGCCTTCCATACGCATTCTCTCAACTCTGCACTTTATACGACCGTCTTGCCCGGCCACTGGCACAAGTCAGCAATGATGCATTTCTCGCAGAGCGGCTTGCGTGCGACACAAGTGTAACGTCCGTGCAGAATAAGCCAATGGTGCGCATGCTGTTTGTATTCCGCTGGCACCACCTGCTCCAATTTCATTTCGACTTCGAGGGGCGTTTTCCCGGTCGCCAGCCCGGTGCGGTTTCCGACGCGAAAAATATGAGTATCGACGGCAATTGTCGGCTCTCCGAATGCAATATTCAGGACCACGTTGGCGGTCTTGCGTCCGACGCCGGGCAATGCCTCCAGCGCTGCGCGCGAGCACGGAACCTGGCTGCCATGCTCGGCAATCAGCTTCTGCGACAGCGCGACGACGTTCCTGGCCTTGGTACGAAATAGCCCGATGGTCTTGATGAGGTCGCGAACGCGCGTTTCGCCGAGACCGGCCATTTTTTCCGGTGTGTCTGCGAGGGCGAAAAGCGCAGGGGTCGCCTTGTTGACACCGGCGTCGGTTGCTTGCGCCGAAAGAACCACCGCGACCAGCAGTGTGAATGGATTGATATGCTGCAATTCGCTCTTTGGCTCCGGATTTGCGGCCTTGAAGCGACGGAACGCTTCGGCGATCTGCGCTGCTGTCCACTGCGGCAGCGCACCTTGCGTCGCCTTGAGGTCGGCCGCCACGCGCTTGGGCGCCGGTTTTACCTTCGCGCGTTTGCCCGCGCGCGATTTTGTCTCGCGCTTCGCCGAAGCCTTTCGGGTGGGTTTTCTCGCCATCATTTTGGTATAGTGAGCGCGATGACCCCCGACAACGCCGACGACCTCGAACCCACCATCTTTTCGGCGACGCTGACACCGCATCGCTCGCTGGGTCACGTCGGCTTTTTGGTTTTGATGTTGCTGTTCGGCGGCGTCAGCTTCGTGGCTGGAATGCTCTTTCTGGTGATCGGTGCCTGGCCGGTCTTGGGCTTTTTCGGATTAGACGTGCTGCTGCTGTATTGGGCCTTCCGTCTCAACTATTTGCACGCGAAAGCCTACGAGCAGGTAACGGTTACGCCCTCCGTACTGAGGGTGCGCAAGGTGAGTCATCTTGGCCGCGCGCGCGAATGGGTTCTAAACCCGCTCTGGGTTCAGCTCGACAAGGTCGAGTTGGAGGAGTTCGGCATCGACCGGCTCTTCCTCGTGTCGCGCGGTAAAAAACTGGCAATCGCGACATTCCTCGGACCCGACGAAAAGGCCGGTTTTGCGAAGGAGCTTGGAAAAGCGCTCATTGAAGCCCGCCGCGGCCCAACGAGGACCGTGTTCGAATAACCAGAAATCGGGTGGTCGTGGCGTCCGGATAGACCTAGATAGCGGTCATGAACATGAACCTGGCAAGAAACACCGTGACCGACCGCTTCACAGAATTCGCACCGCTTTCGACGGCAGCCGCGGACTACGACATCGTGCGCCGCGCCATCGCGCATATACGCGGAAACTGGCGAGCGCAGCCCGAGATCGACGTCATCGCGAATGCCGCGGGCGTATCCGCGACCGACCTGCATCATCTGTTCCGCCGCTGGTGCGGGCTGACGCCGAAGGCGTTCCTGCAGGCGCTCACGCTCAACCATGCCCGCGAGCTTCTGCGCTCATCGGCAAGCGTGCTCGACACCGCCTACGAAGTCGGCTTGTCAGGGCCTGGCAGGCTGCACGATCTGTTCGTCACGCATGAGGCGATGTCGCCTGGCGAGTGGAAAGCCGGTGGCGAAGGCCTCATTATCACCTACGGTTTTCACCCCTGCCCGTTCGGCATGGCGCTGGCGATGACCACGCCACGCGGACTCGCAGGCCTTGCGCTTGCCGACGCCGGCAAGGAGCGTGCGGCCCTCCGCGACATGAAATCACGTTGGCCGAAGGCCAAATACGTCGAGGATTTCGCCTCTACAGCGCCGACAGCCCGCCGCATTTTCGACGCCGCGCTCTGGCGCAAAGACCAGCCGCTGCGCGTGGTGTTGATCGGCACCGACTTCGAGGTGCGGGTGTGGGAGAAGCTACTCGACATTCCGATGGGCAAGCTCACCACGTATTCCGATCTTGCGACCAGAGCCGGCTCGCCGAACGCAGCGCGCGCCGTCGGTGCCGCGGTTGGCAAGAACCCGATCTGCTTCGTGGTGCCGTGTCATCGCGTCATCGGCAAGAGCGGCGAGCTTACCGGCTATCACTGGGGCATCACACGCAAGCGCGCGATGCTTGGCTGGGAAGCGGGAATGTCCGCAGCGGCCTAGTCAGGCTGCGAGATCGAGCTTCGATGCCACAGTCGAATCGGCGTTGAGCCGGTAGACCATCGGCACGCCGGTATCTAGATTGAGCTTGGTGATGCTGTCCGGCGTATGCTTGTCGAGCACCATGACAAGCGCACGCAGTGAATTTCCGTGCGCGGCGACCAGCACGCGCTCACCGCGCAGCACACGTGGTAGAATGTCCGTCACATAGTAAGGCAAAGCGCGGGCGAGCGTGTCCTTCAGGCTTTCGCCACCGGGTGGCGCCACATCGTAGGAACGGCGCCAGATGTGCACTTGTTCCTCGCCCCACTTCTTGCGCGCGTCGTCTTTGTTGAGTCCGACGAGATCGCCGTAATCGCGCTCGTTCAGCGCCTGATCCTTGAAAATTGGGATTGTCGTCTGGCCCAGTTCGGTCAACATCAGGTCAAGCGTACGCTGCGCGCGCTTGAGCGCGGACGTAAACGCGACGTCGAACTTGATTCCCTGCGCCTTGAGCTTGCGGCCGGCTTCATGTGCTTCAGCAACGCCCTTTTCGGTGAGGTCGACGTCGCGCCAGCCGGTGAACAGGTTCTTCAGGTTCCAGTCGCTTTGGCCGTGCCGCACGAGCACAAGAAGACGGTCAGTCATGCAATTCCTCAGAAGTCTTTCAAACCTAGAACGTCCATCATCGAATAGAGTCCCGGCTTTTGCGTGCGCGCCCAACGCGCCGCATGCAGGGCACCGCGCGCGAATATCATGCGATCGTCGGCCTTGTGCGCAAGTTCTACGCGTTCTGCCGCACCCGAAAAGATTACGCTGTGCTCACCCACAACAGTTCCGCCACGCAGAGCAGCAAAACCGATATCGCCACTTGCGCGCGCCAGTGTGGCCGTCACGGCTTTTGACGGAGTGCTTGTCGAGCGCGATGCCGCGCCCGTCCGCCGCCGCACGGCCAAGCATCAGCGCGGTGCCCGACGGCGCATCGACTTTCTGGTTGTGATGCATCTCCAGGATTTCGATGTCGAACGAATTGTCGAGCGTCTTCGCCACGCGTTTCGTGAGCGCCGCGAGCAGATTGACACCGAGGCTCATGTTGCCCGATTTGACGATCACCGCGCTTTTGGCCGCGTCCTTGATTTTTGCCTCGTCAGCGGCGCTCAGTCCGGTCGTTCCGATGATGTGCACCTTGCCGGCCTTGGCAACGAGCCTGGCAAATTCGAGCGTGGCGCTCGGCGCGGTGAAGTCCACAATGCCATCCGCCTTTGAAAGCAATGGCCCGGCGTCGCCGGTCAACTTGACGCCATTCTCCGGCAGCCCTGCCAGCACGCCCGCGTCCCAGCCGACCAGCGGCGAACGCGCGTCCTCGATGGCGCCCGCAAGCACAAACTCCTCGCTGTCGGCGATCGCCTTGACCAGCGTGCGGCCCATCCGCCCGCCAGCACCGGCGACCACGAGCCGCATCTCGGCCATAGGTCAGCTCCCGAAAACGTGGCGCCGGTATAGCGCGGGGGCAGGCAAAAGGCGACTACGGCTGCGGGCCGTCGTAACCCTCGATAACCACGATATCCGCGGTGGAATGCGGCTGGCGCAGCTTCATGTTCGCCTGATATTCCGGCGAATTGTAGCAAGCGAGCGCGGTCGCATAGTCCTGAAACTCGATGACTACGTTGCGGGAGCGCGCGTTGCCCTCGACGCATTCGAACTTGCCGGCGCGCACGACGTAACGCGCTCCGTATTTCTTGAATATCGCCTGATTGCCCATGGCGTAGGGCTTGTAGCCCTCGTCGCTTTTCACATCGACTCGCCCGATCCAGTAACCCTTCGCCATGCCTTCGCTCCCTATGATTTGGCCGCTTGCTCGATCTCAGCCACGATTGCATCTGCCACCGCCTTGGGGTCGCGCGCCTCAAGGACAGGGCGGCCGACCACCAGATAGTTGGCGCCTGCCTCAATCGCGCGGGCAGGTGTCACGATCCTTTTTTGATCGCCGGTGGCGCTTCCGGCTGGCCGGATACCGGGCGTCACCAGCACCATGCCGGGACCCGCGATATCTCGCAGCGACACCGCTTCTTCCGCCGCGCAGACAAGTCCGTCGATCCCCGTATCACGTGCTTGCGCGGCACGAGCGGCCGCGAGTTCTTTGACATTCATCTCATAGCCGGCGGCGGCAAGGTCGGCGTCGTCATAGGACGTCAGCACGGTCACCGCGAGAATGCGCAGCCTTGAGCCTTGCTTGCCTTCGACTGCAGCCTTCATGGTTTGCGGATAGGCATGAACCGTCAGGAACGCGGCGCCCATTTGCGCGATGCTCTCCACGCCTTTTGTCACCGTGTTGCCGATGTCGTGCAGCTTGAGGTCGAGAAACACCTGCTTACCGGACGCGATCAGCCGAGCGGCAAAGGGTAGGCCGCCAGCAAAAGCAAGTTGGTATCCGATTTTGTAAAACCAGACTGCATCGCCGAGACGCGCGACCATTGCCTCGCCGGCAGCCACTGACGGTACGTCAAGTGCAACGATCAGTCGCTCACGCGCATCCAACGACACGATCAGACCCCTCGCACCATCATTCGCGCCATATCGACCAGACGTTCAAGTTGCGTCCGAAGCTGATTGGCGATCGCGGTATCGGTGATGTTATCCATCTCGTCAAACGCCGTATCGGCCCGTTGAATGGTGACTTGCTCGGGAATGACCAGAGCACCGCAGCCGAGCTCAAGAATTTGCCGCAGGGCCATCAGCGACCGTAATCCGCCCGCGCGTCCGGGCGAAGCCGATGAGATGGCGAAAACACGTCCCTTGAATGCGGCGTAGGTCGGATCACCTCGCTCGCGCACGCGCGACACCCAATCGATGGCGTTCTTCAGAAGCGGCGTGACGGACGCGCTGTACTCTGGGCTAGCGATGAATACACCGTGATGCGCCATGATCATTTGCTTGAGCTTGAGCGCGTTGGTGGGCTGTCCGGCGCGCGCATCGATGTCCGCGTCGTAAATCGGCAGCGGATAGTCGGCAAGCGAAATGCGGGTGACTTCGACATCGAGAAGCGTGAGCTCTTTTGCCGCCAGTGCCGCCAGCCGGACATTGTGCGAGCCCGTGCGTATCGACCCGGGAAAGACAAGAATTTTGGGGATCGGCATCAGCGGCTCCGCTTTCGCGGGCGATGACACCACACCATCAACGGCCGCGATAGACCCACACGCGCGCTGGCGGCAGATTCATCCAGATGAGTTCGGACGATTCGGCTCGAACACCGGACAATTCTTTCGGAATTGGCGGCAACATCGCGTATGTGAACTGCACGAACGGAGCACCTGTTGCGAGCAGGGTCATCGCGTCGGAAATCAGACGCACCCGTGTACGCAAAGGTTTGGTCACGAGGGGAAGCCCCGACACGACTGCGGCGGCCGGCTCATCAACATAGCTCTCCAGCAACCTCCGCAGACGATAGGCATCACCCTGCACGACCGTGGCCGCCGGATAACGGGTGCGCAGCAGCCGACAAAAATCAGGATTGAATTCGACAAGGATCAGCCGACCTGGATTAACGCCGTGCCGGACGAGGGCCTCGGTCACGGGACCGGTGCCGGGACCCAATTCGATCACAGGACCCTGTGAGCGCGGATCGACATAGCGCGCCATTGCACGCGCCAGCGCGCGGCTCGATGGCATCACTGCGCCGGTCGAGAGTGGCTTTTCAATCCAGGAGCGGATGAACTGCATCTCGTCATCGAGACGCAGACTCTTTTTTTCTACGCGGGCAACTGAATGTAAGGGCATTGCTGCGGGGTCACGCGTACGTGCGGCAGGTCTCGCCGCAACATTTACGGGTATAGGGCGCAAGGCGGGGGGTCAAGATGGGTTACCCTGATTGGCTGCCGCGGCTTCCCAAGCCATCCAAAAACTCTTTGACTCGACTGAAAAAACCGGCCGATTCCGGCTGGGTTACCTCCGAAGACAGCTTTTCGAACTCCGCCAGTAGCTCGCGCTGGCGTTTGGTAAGATTTTGCGGCGTTTCCACCGCTACCTGAACGTACATGTCTCCGGTTTGTTTCGCTCGCAGCACCGGCATTCCCTTGCCTGCAAGGCGGAACCGGCGGCCGGTCTGCGTGCCGGAGGGGACCTTGAACTTAACCTTGCTGCCATCAATCGCCGGCACTTCAAATTCGCCGCCAAGCGCGGCGCTCGCCATCGAGATCGGCACACGGCAATACAAGTCGGCGCCATCGCGCTGGAAGAATTCGTGCGAAGCGACCTCAAGAAAAATATAAAGGTCGCCCGGCGGACCGCCGCGCAAGCCCGCCTCGCCTTCACCGGCGAGCCGGATACGGGTACCGTCTTCAACACCGGCCGGAATATTCACTGAAAGCGTGCGCTCGCGGGTCACCCGGCCACCGCCGCCGCAGACTTTGCAGGGGTCGTCGATTACCTGCCCGCGACCGTGGCAGGTGGGGCAGGTTCGTTCGAGCGTAAAGAACCCCTGCGCATGGCGAATTTTGCCCGCGCCGCCGCAACTACTGCACGGCTTCGGCTTGGTGCCGACCTTGGCGCCACTGCCGGAGCAGGCTTCGCAGACTACTGAGGTGGGGATACGAATTTGCGCCGTCTTGCCCCTGAACGCCTCATCCAGCGTTATTTCCATATTGTAGCGCAGGTCGGATCCGCGCTCGCGGCCGGAGCTGCGACCGCGCGCCGAGCCCATGCCGAAGATGCCTTCAAAGATGTCGGCAAAGGTCGAGCCGAAATCGGCGCCAAATCCGTGCCCGCCACCCATGCCGCCATGCTCAAATGCAGCATGACCAAATCGG